>Ga0335069_10007280_pt1 | contig 15991 bp, 14 predicted proteins | sample Lox_Sample_11_FD_206714 | JGI IMG/M metagenome (GOLD analysis project Ga0335069, IMG submission 206714) | Soil microbial communities from Loxahatchee National Wildlife Refuge, Florida, United States - Lox_Sample_1.1 | ecosystem: Environmental > Terrestrial > Soil > Wetlands | place: USA... | reverse complement strand
GCATCGTCTCCGGCGGGCCCGCGGTGACCATCGCCAGCGGCACCCGGGCCAGCCCCGGCGACTTGATCATCTGCACCCGCAACGACCACACGGTCGAGGCGGGGGAGCCCGGCCAACGGCGACCTGCTCCGGATCGAAGCCATCACCCCGGACGGCCTGATCGTCCGCCGGGCCCTGGACGCCGACCCGCGGACCGGGCAGCGCCGCTGGACCGACCGACACTTCTTGTTCAACCTGTACCTGGAGGCCGAACTGGGCTACGCGGTCACCGACCACGCCGCCCAGGGCCGCACCGTGCACACCGGCCTAGCGGTGATCACCGGCACCGAGGACTGAATCGCCCCGGGTTTTGTGGAGGCTCCCAATCCACGGGAGAGTGGGACGATGGGAGCAGCACGGAAGTATCCGGACGAGCTGCGTGACCGGGCGGTCCGGCTGGTGCTGGACCTGGTCAAGGATCAGGACGCCAGCGTGACGGCTGCCTGCCGGAAGGTGGGCGGCGAGCCCGGAGGTGAGTGCCGGTCAGGTCTGCTGGTCGGCTCGGTTGGCTAGTTCGGCGTCGATGGCGGCCATGTGCGCCATGATCGGCGTTTGTACCGCTGAGCCTGGTCTGGCCAGGGCCAGGGTCGCCCGCAGTTCCCGCCTGGTGCGCTCAAGCTCCGACACCGTAAGTGTGCTGACATCGTGCACACGGTCGGGTCAGGCACAATACGGCAGCTATGCGGAAAGCAGGACCAGAAACGTCAGTACCCTACACCCGTAAACTGCCACCCGCCGCGTAACCACAGGTTCTTCAGACTTGACGCCCACTCCTTCAGGGATGACAGAACCTGCCCGGCCAAGGAGGTGGCGGTCGGAAGCATAGACGTGAGTGGCATGGGACCCGGACCCCCCTTCTGGTTCGAGTTCTTCCTGGCGCCCCGATCACAGCGAGAGCTCCGGTCCGGACAGTTCCGGCGACTCGATCTCCGCCTCCGGTTCGATCTGTGTCTCCAGCTCGATCTCCGGCGCCGCCAGCTCGGCGATGAGATATGTGGTGACCACCCGGACGGCATCGTGACCCCAGGCCGACGGATTCGCCTCCATCTGCGCGGGACCGGCCCCAGCCATGGCTAGGACTAGTGCCGGAACCACGCCGACGATGGTCTTCAGCGCCGCCCGGGCCCGCCTCCGGCTGGCCTCCCGGGTCGGCTGCGCCGCGGCCGCGCGGCCGAGATCGCCCGCCAGCTTGCAGATCTCGGCGCGCAGTTCGCGCACCCGGCTTTCCGCGCTGCCGAACAGCTCCCGCTGCGTCCACCACAGATGACGCCCAGCGGCGCGCTCCAGGGCGGCGCGTGCCTCGGCGACCAGCGACCCCGCCAGCGAGGGGACACCCGCGGCCCGGCTGGCCCGGGTCATCACGTCCTCCAGCGCCCGGTCGAGGAAGCGGGCGTAGTCCTCACGCCGTGCTACCGCGTCCGCGACGCGCACTTCCGGACGCGGGCGCATCCTGCGCCAGTCCTCGCTGGTTAGCGCCGATTTCCACGCAGCCAATTCGACCCTACTCAGGACGGATCTCTTGCTCGTCGTTCCGCCATATCTGCCGAGAGAAGATCACCTCTGGTGATTACGAAGCAGCGAGCCTTGTGCTCAATCACGGTGGTGATCTCAGCTGGCCGGTGGCGAATCCGCTTGTCCTTCATGAGGATTGGCCACCCTCGCTTCGCGGCCTCCTTAATCCAGTCGGTGTCCGCGACCTGCTCGTCAGCTGGTATGCCGTAGTGCTCGGCGAGGGTGATCACGTCCCAGCCGTCAGCGCGAAGGGCCTCGGGGACTGCCTTGCGTCCGAGGCTGCGGTCGAGGAAGAACCTAGGCAGCTGCTCGGGTTGCGACACGGATCGCGTCCTCGACCTCAGCCCGGGACAGACCGAATTCCTCGGCGACCGCATCGACAGGTTCTCCCGCGCGGAACAGGTCGATCACGTTGTCAACGGCCGCGCCGCCGTGGGCGAACCGTGGCCTTCCGAACTCGTGGTCAGGGTCGACGGTCACTTCTGAGACTCGATATTGCGGTAGCCGGATCAGCTGCGCGTACCCGTCTGCGGCGAAGTCAATGCGCCGCAGGTACAACTCGACGACCTCGGTGAAGACGCGCTGGTTGTTGCGGACGACGACGAGTTCCCGCGCGGATTCTCCCGCTGGGGTGTCGCCCGCATGCCGGGCGTAGTCGTACAGGACTTCTGCACCGTCGGTGTATAGACGGCGGCTCGCAAGCGCGTACTCGAGACCGAGTTCCCTCGATAGGACGTCAATGGCCGGGCGGATGCGCTGCATCGGAACCCCGGCGTGCCGGAACGCCGCGAGCGCATAGGCTTCTGCCAGCCCAATGAACGGCATCGCTGCGTCGCCGGGGCGTTCCGGTCGAACCGCGGTGACTATCGGCTTCGCGTTGGCGGTCCGTTGCCCAGTCCGTCGACGCTCGTAGCCGTAGGCCCAGGTCGTCAGAGTTGACGGAGGGATCGCAAGGTAGCCAGCTGCCTCTCCGATGCCATACAGCAACGTGGCAAACCGGTCCACGCGCATCCTTGCACCTCCTATCAGCGACCTGGGCGGCTGTCTGGATTCGACCTCATTGTGCCTCATCCGGCCGGGCCATCCGAGGAGAAACGCTGGCGTCTTGAGGTGGTTGAAGATCTGAGGCTACGTTTGTTAGCGAAGGAATGAGATTTTCGGGGAGCCAAACGGGGAGCCAACGGAGACAGACAATGAGCGATGCACGGCGACGTCTGGCGACGATGAGTCCAGCCAGCTGGCACTTCAGGCGACGGTGAGCGACGTGCAGCGACGGTACGATTGCGTCTTACAAGCGAGGGGTTCATAGGTTCGAAACCGACTGCGCCCACCTTTTTTCGAATATGTGTCGGCGTGTCTCGGCGAAAGTCGAGGAGCCGGACAATGCAGAGATATACCTTGCTTGTGTGGGGCAAGAACTGTGCGGTACGTGGATGCCGCGAGCGCCACGGCCTGGCGCAGGAGGACTTCGATCTGCTTCTGGATTTCCAGGGATACGCCCGCGGGATGTGCCGCAATCCGTTTGAGGAGGGGCAGCTCATCCACGTGGACCATGATCACGCGTGCTGCCAGAAGAAGAACCGATCGTACGGAGAGTGGGGACCGACGTGGAGTGCCGGGCCCGGAGGTTGCGCCAGGCGATCACCAGCAGCACCAGGGCCACCACGAAAGGATGACGCCCTGGGTCGTTGATCGCTCCGATGCGGTCGCGGCTGCCGCATCCTGCCCGGCGGCCCCGAGGAACGGGATCACGAAGACCGGCAGCATAATGCAGCCGAGGAACACCAGCCCGTTGGTGAGCGCACGCCGCGAGAAGAGCACGAGCACCATCTCAACGAGGGGATCAGGCTCAGCGCGAAGCCGAGTGCGACCGGTATCAGCTGTACCACGGCGGCACCCCATCAGCTGCCTCCGAATGCCGGGCGGGGCTGGTTTCGGCGCCGGAGGTGGAGTGCCTCGAAGGCGAAGCTGAAGGCCAGCGCGCCGATCAGGGTCAGCGGCGTGGAGATCGGGCCGGTGTGGATCGTGTAGCCGAGGAGTAGGACGAACAGGGCGGCGTTGAGCGCCACGGCCGTGACGAGCAGGCCGCGGCGGGCGCCGGTCTGCCCGCGGATCCGCAGGTGGCCGACGCTCACCATGCCGTACACGATGAGGAAGGCCAGGCTCGCCATCTGCCCGACCGCGGCCAGCGGGAACACCAGGACCACCAGGACGGTGAGCCCGGCCGCGATGAACAGCGACGCCGATGCTCCGGGCCAGACCCGCCGGGCGAACACCGCCGGGAGCTGCCCGTCGCGCGCGACCTGGTAGGCCAGGTTGGCATCGCCGAACAAGGTGGCGTTCACCGCCGAGGCGGTGGCCAGCAGCGCCGCCACCCCGACGGCCACGAAGCCGGCCCGGCCGGCGATGGCCTGCCCAGCCTCGGCCAGGACGTGCCCCTGGGCGGCGTCGATGGCCGGCAGCCGCAGCACGAGCACCACCACGGTGCTGACCAGCACGTAGACGGTCACCACGACGGCCAGCGCGAGGTACATCGCGCGCGGGAGCTGGCGGGCCGGATCGCGCATCGCTCCGGCCGAGTTGGTCACCACGCCGAACCCCTCGAAGGTCACGTAGAGCAGCCCGGCGCCGAACAGCACCCCGACCGGGCCGTCCCCGCCGGGCGCCGGGAAGTACCCGGCATGCGCCCTGGTCAGCCCGAGGACCACGAAAACGCCGAGAATCACCAGCTCCACGGCGACCACGAGAGTCTCCGACCTGCCCACGACCTTGGCCCCGACCAGATTGACCATGACCATCACCGCGATCAGGCCCACCGCGATGCCCTTCACCTCCCAAGCGGAAGCGTGGCCCGGGAGGAGATCGCCGGCGTAGCCGGCGAAGCCGGCCGCGTACAGGCCCATGGCTATCACCCAGCCGAGGAACTGGAAGACGTTCAGCCCGCCGGATACGATCCCGTTGCCGAAACCGTGCAGCAGGAACTGAGCCGCCCCGCCCCGGCTCGGAAAGACCGCTCCCAGGCGGGCGTAGGAGTACACCGAGAACAGGGCGACGATCGCCGCGACGAGGAAGGACAGCGGGACCCACACCCCGGCGGTGGCCGCCGCCAGGCCCACCAGGGTGTAAAGGCCCGCCCCCATCATCCCGCCGACCCCGATGGCGGTCGCCGACACGGTGCTGATCGACCGGCCCGCCGGGCGCACCGAGGACCGGTCAGCGCTGGAAGTCGTCATGGCTCACCTCGATCCCGGGCGACCTGCGCCGGGCGATCAGCTTGCCCAGTTCCCACAGCAGCAGCAGGGCCACGGCGGGCGCCCAGGACAGCAGCCGCTGATCCAGGCTGATGCGGGTGGTGCCGAGCAGCCGGTTCAGCAGGTCCCATTCGGTCACCAGGAAGGCGAGCACGATCTCGCCGACCGCGATGAGGTTGATCTGCTTGCATCCGAACGAGGATGCCGTCAGCGCGGAGCCCTTCAGGCTGCGGCTCTCGTAGGTGCACACGATGCGGAACCAGGCGAACGCCGACATGGCCAGCGTCACGCCGACGACGGCGTGGTGCTCGACGTCTGCCCCGTAGGCGATCAGCCCGAGCAGGCACACCGCCATGAAAAGGCCGGTGAGCAGGGCGGTGAGGAGCATCGGCGCCTTCAGGATGGAGTCCTCGCGCGGCCTCGGCTCGCGTCGCATCAGCCCGGGCGTCTCCCGGTCGAATCCGAGCGCGATCCCCAGCGGCGTGTCGATGAGGAAGTTGATCCACAGGATCTGCACCGGGGTGAACGGCTGGCCCGCGGCGATGTTCAGCAGGCTCGCCCCCAGGAACGTGCCGACGAACGCGACGAGCGTGATGATGATGAAGCGCACGTACTTCAGCAGGTTGTCGTACAGCTTGCGGCCCTGCTCGACCGCGAACACGATGGTCGCGAAGTTGTCGTCGGACAAGATCATTCTTCCGGCGTTCTTGGCGACCTCGGTGCCGGTGCCCATGGCGATGCCGATGTCGGCGGCCTTGATCGCGGGGGCGTCGTTGACGCCGTCGCCGGTCATGGCCACGACATCGCCCTTCTTCTTCAGCGTGTCGGCCAGCAGCACCTTGTGCTCGGGGGCGACCCGGCCGACGACCCCGATCTTGTCGATGCGCTCCAGTCGCTCGGGCTCGGGCAGCGCGGCGAAGTCGGCGCCCAGGATGGCCTCGCCGGGGATACCGAGCTTCTTGGCGATCGCGGCGCCGGTGAGCACGTCGTCACCGGTCACCATCCGGACCCTGATGTGCGCCGCCTGGGCGCTGGCGACCGCGGTCTTGGATGCCTCACGCGGCGGGTCGATCATGCCGACCTGGCAGGTCAGCTCGAGGTCTTGCACGTACCCGAGCAGGTCGCCGTGGGCGTCGAAGGTGGCGGGGTCCAGGTCGCGGTAGGCCGCGGCCATCACGCGCAGCCCGTCGCTTTCCATCTGCTTCAGGTTGTCCTCGGCCTTGCCTTTCAGCGCCTTGTCCCAGGGCAGGTGGGCGGCGCCCACCAGCGCGGTGGCGGCACGTCCCATGACCGCGGGGGCGGCTCCCTTGACGAAGCAGCGCACCACGTGCCGGCCGTGGGCGTCGGTCACCTGGTTAAAGGTGGCCATGAGCTTGTAGGTCGGGTCGAACGGGAGCGTAGCCAGGCGGGGGAATCGCTCGCGGGTGGCGTCGATGTCGAGCCCGGCCTTGTGGCCCAGCACCAGTAGGGCACCCTCGGTGGGGTCGCCGACGACCTGGCCGTCCACCAGTTCCGCGTCGCTGGCGATGATGAGCGGGAGGATGGCGTCCTCGATGCTGCGGGTCGACCCGGCGGCGTGGTGCACCTTTCCTTCCAGGCTGTATCCCGTCCCGGAGATCGTGTACCGGTCGACCGGGTCGACGACCAGGATCGCGGTCATCTGGTTCATCGTCAGGGTCCCGGTCTTGTCCGAGTTGATCGCCGACGTCGAGCCCAGCGTCTCCACCGAGGACAGGTCCTTCACGATCGCGTTGCGCTTGGCCAGCCCCACCGCGCCCAGCGAGAGGATCACCTGCACCACCGTGGGGAGGGCCTCGGGGATCGCCGCGATGGCCAGGGCCACGGCCGTGACGAACAGCGCCTTCCACTCCCCGCCGCGGGCCAGGCCCAGCGCGAACATCACCACCATCGTCACCAGCGCGGCCACCGCGATCCACTGCGTCATCCGGGTCAGCTGACGGGTCAGCGGCGTCTGCTCCCGCCTGGTCGCGGTCAGCAGCCCGGAGATCTTGCCGACTTCGGTGCCGGCGCCGGTGGCGGTCACGATCACGACCCCGCTCCCGTGGGTCACGGGCGTGTTCATGAACGCCATGTCGGTCCGGTCACCCGGGCCGAGATCGCGGTCATCCAGCGTCGCCGCGTCCTTGGCCGCGGGGGTGCTCTCGCCGGTCAGCGCCGACTCATCGATCTGCAGCGCTGAGGCCTCGATGATCCGGCCGTCGGCGGGAACCTCATCGCCGGCCGCGATCAGGGCCACGTCGCCCAGGACCACCTGATCGCCCGGGATCTGCGTTTCCGCCCCGTCGCGGCGCACCCGCGCGGTCGCCTTCATCATCGACTTCAGCGCGTTCATCGCGCTTTCCGCCTTGCCCTCCTCGCGCAGCCCGATGACCGCGTTCAGCAGGGTGAGGACGAACAGCAAGATGGCGGTGCTCCACTCCGCGATCACCAGCGACACCACTCCGGCCGCCACCAGGATGACCTGCATGAACGTCCGGTACTCAGCCAGGAACCGCTGCCACTCCGGCTTCGTTTTCTCCTCCGGCAGCGCGTTCGGGCCGTGGCTGGCCAGCAGTTGTGCCGCCTTGGCAGCGGACAGGCCGACGGCCGGATCCACACCGAACGCCGCGGCGACCTCCTCCGACGAGCGCGCGTACCACCGGTCGCCGCCGCCGCTGTCGCCGGCGGCGGCCTGGCTCCTGAGTCTGCACAGCCATGTCATGCCTCCCGATTCGGGTCTGGCCGGGCCCGCTTCGTCTTCGGCTGCCTGGCTCCCGCCTTGGCCCTTCCGGCTGCCGCCGCCTTCGCCGCGAACGGGTCGGCCTCGGCGCCGCGAGGGGCCTCGGCCTCGAGCTCGGTCTTGGCGGTGAGCAGTTCGGCTCGCTGGTCTGCGCTCACCGTCGGGTACTGCGGGTCGATCTCGATCAGGGCGCGCGCCAGCACCGCGGCGGCGCAGATCCGGGCGAACCACTTGCGGTCGGCGGGTATGACATACCAGGGCGCCCACTCGGTGCTGGTGGCCGACAGCATCTCCGAGAATGCCTTCTGGTAGTCATCCCAGTACTGGCGCTCCCGGGCGTCAGCAGCCGAGAATTTCCAGTTCTTCTCCGGCAGGTCGATCCGCTTGAGGAACCGGGCCCGCTGCTCCTCCTTCGATAGGTTCAGCATCAGCTTGACGAGCCTGAACCCGTTATCGCTCAGGTAGCGCTCCCAGTCGTTGATCTCCCGGTAACGCCGGTCCCAGATCCCTCGGCCCGTGGCTGCTTCCGGCAGCTTCTCGCGGTCGAGGATTTCCGGGTGCACCCGGACCACCAGCACTTCCTCGTAGTGTGACCGGTTGAATATCCCGATCTCACCGCGCATGGGCAGCCGGCAGGCGTGCCGCCACAGGTAGTCGTGGCCGAGTTCCTCAGCCGAGGGCGCCTTGAAGCTGCTGACGTGCACGCCCTGCGGGTTCACCCCGCTCATCACATGACGGATCGTGCCGTCCTTGCCGCCGGCGTCCAGTGCCTGCAGGCACACCAGCACCCCGTAAGTCTCCTGGGCAGCCAGCCGCTGCTGATAATCGGCCAGCAGCTCGATACCCGCCCGGAGTAGCTCGGCCCCGTCTTTCTTCTTCAGGAACTCCGCCTTGTAGCCGGGGTCGAAGTCCCTGGCCAGGTCCACCTTCGACCCCGGCCTGACCCGCAGCGGCTTGATGAACTCCGCGAGCTCGTCCGCTCTCTGATCAGTCATCGCCGATCCTCCTTCTCTCTGTCCGGTCGGGAAGCCGGTCATGAAACAGGGCCATGACGCGTCACGCAGATCGTGCTCGCGCTGGGCGGTTCGTCGAGGAAGGCGCTGAACCGGGCGGCGGCATCCCGGTCGCCCTCGATCACCAGCTTCCCGCCGGACTCGAGGTCGTCGAGGGAGGTGCCGCCGAGGAAGTCGACCAGCGCCGCCTTGTCGGCAAAGCAGGCGGTCGCGTCGGCGTCCCCGGTCAGCCCGTCGAGGACCTCGAGCACCCCGCGGCGCAGGTTCAAGGTGAACTGTCCCGGGTCCTGGCCGCCGACGGTGACGGCGAGGGTCATCTCCATGTACCAGATCAGCTCCGCCCGGAGCCGGACCGGCAGCGCGGCCACGATGGACTGGACGCTCATCGCGTTCAGGATGTCCACGGCCGAGTCCGGCCCCGCGACCGGGATCTTGCCGTCGAGTTCCAGGGCGGCCGTCAGGTACCAGTTCCTCCAGGTGGCGTTCGCCTTGGTCAATCCCTCCCGGCGGTGCGCCTCGGCGGCCAGGCGCCCGGCCTCAACGTGCTCGGGCTGGCTGCGCACGACGTAGCCGAGGAGTTCGATGGCCCACTTGTTGTCGCCGTCGGCCATGGCCGTGCGGGCGAGCTCGCAGACCCGGTCCGCTCCGCCCATGGCCTCGACGTAGCCGCGCTGGCGGCGAGCGTAGGGAGCGGGGTCGAAGTCGGTCACTTCGCCCCGGTTGAACCCGAGGTACCAGGCGTAGATCATGCGACTGCCCTGGGGCACCGAGCCGTAGCCCTCGATGCCGGTCGTCTCATAGCCCCGCAGGTGCGGCGGCATGTCGAGCTTCTCGGCGATCTGGTCCGGAACGTAGCCCTGGTTCATGTACCGGACCGTCTGGTCGTGCGTCCAGGCGATGACGTCGCGGTAGTTGCGTAGGTGATCGCGGCAGGCCTCGGTGCCGACCACCGACCGGCCGTGGGACTTGGCCAGGGCGTCGGCCGGGAATGCGCGGAGCACGTCGAGTGAGCGCACCCACTGGGCGGCCGGGCGAGGTACGTCGCCGCGCAACGTGTACAGGTTGGGGTAGCACTCGCCCTGCACGCACTCCGCGGTCTGCAGTACGCCCAGGCCGGGCAGCCACACAGCGATCTCGTCGGGAGCCTCGCTGGGCACCCAGACGATCTCCATCGTGATGCCGGAGATCTCGATCTCGAGCCGGTCGCCCAGCAGCGTGTTCGGCGGTATCAGGCCCACGGTCTGGGTCGGGTCGAGGAACGGGCCGGCGCCCACGTTGACCCTGCCCTGCGGGGAGCAGTCGAGGTAGTGACCGAACTGGTAGGCGGACCGGGCGCCCATGATCGGCTGGTTGTAGCCGTTGATCCGGGCGATCTCGGCCATCAGCTGGCGCTGGGCGATGACCGGGACCTCTCCGCTGGCGGCCTGCTCCGGTGTCACCAGGGCCGGCGAGCCGCCCCAGTGGCCGCCGTGGCTGTGCGTGTAGACCACGCCCGTGACCGGGTACTCGCAGATCTCCCGGAAGGCCAGCAGCGCCGCCGCCATGTTCTCGACGGCGAGCATGGTGTCGATCACCACCACGCCGTCCCCGCCGATCACGAAGGTGGCGTTGGCCACGTCGAAGCCGACGGCGCTGAAGACCTTCTCCGACACCTGCTCGATGGCCGGCTCCATCACCCCGGACAGGTGGGTCAGGTTGGGGTGGACATCCGGGCTGACCTCCGCGCAGGCGCGGTTGCGCAGCTCCTCCAGGCCTTTCACCTCGCGCAGCCGGGCCAGGTCCATCTTCCTCGGCGCCCACACGGGAGCCTCCCTTCCGGGCCAGCTCCTGCGACGGCTTCGACGCCGGGCCGGCCAGCCGGGAGCCACGATAGGGACGCGAGGAGGCAGGCCAGGAGCCGTCAGGGAGCAGGCCGGGAGCAGGCCGGCGCCCCGTCCGCCGTCGGCCACCGCGCCGGCCCGGTACGACCAGATCGATGCCGAACGAGCGGGTGATCCAGCCCGGGTCACCCAGCCCGCCCCGGCAGGCGGACGCCAGGTCGCTGACGGACCCGATCAGCGGGCACGGCCGGCCGGGCCTGGTCCCTCCGGCACGGCGCGGGGATCCGGCGCAGATCGCATCCCGGCCGCGAAGACGGAAGCCTTCGTCGTGACCGGTCCGGCCACACCCAGGACCCCGGTCGTGAGCCTGCCCCGCCAGCAGTTCGGCGGCCTGCCCGGCCGCGGCGAACGCGGCCGCGGCGGCCGCCGCGCCGATCACCACGCTCTTAGGCCTGGACAGCGCCGAAAGCACTCCCATAGATGCCTCCTTCACGCGGGCCCGGCCGCCGTGACATGTGTACCTGGCGGCCTGCGGAGGCGCCTCCCCTGTAAGGTATGATCCGGCGGCACGGCCGGCCTGTGCTGATGCATCCGGGCGCGCAGTGAGTCGTAGATCGGCTCGTTCCGCAGCAGGGTGGCGACGAGCACCGCCGCGAAGGCGGCCGCGAGCATGGGGACGAGCAGGGTGGTCGTCGCGGTCATCTCCGCGATCAGGATGATCCCGGTCACCGGGGCCCGGACAACGGCCGCGAAGAACGTGGACATGCCGACGATCGCGAGCGCCTGTGGCTGCGCCCCCAGCGCGGGCAGCAGCGGCTCGGCCAGGCGGTGGATCAGCGCGCCCCAGACCGCTCCCACGGCCAGCAGCGGAGCGAACAGGCCGCCTGGCGCCCCGGCCGAGTATGACCAGGGGCCGGCCAGGAAGCGGGCCAGGAAGTACCAGGCGAGCGCGCCGGTCCCGATGGCGCCGCCGAGCACCCGCTGAGCCAGGACATCACCACCGCCCGCTCCCAGTGGAGCGAACCACAGCAGCAGCCCCATCACGCCGCCCACTGCGGCGGCGCGCAGCTCGGCCGGGTACCGGCGGAACCGGCCGAACAGGTCCAGTCCGCGCAGGATGAGGTGGTTGTAGGCAACGCCGAACACGCCGGTGACGGCGCCGAACGCGACGTACACGGCGATCAGCCAGCCGGCCGGCGCTGCCACCGGGCCGACGAGGAAGTCCGGCCGGTTGCCCAGGATGAGCCGGGAACAGGTGATGGCGGTCGCTGAGCCGATCAACGTGACCAGGGTCAGGCGCGGCCGGAACGAGCGGGCGACCTCCTCGAACGAGAACAGCATGCCGGCGGCCGGCGCGTTGAAGGCGACTCCGAGGCCAGCGCCCCCGAGCGCGGCCTGCAGGATCCGCCTGTCGTCGCGGTCCAGGCCGAGCGGCCGGCCCGCGGCCGCGGCGATTACCGCTCCCATGTGCACGGTGGGACCCTCACGGCCCAGCGCCAGCCCCGAGCCGATTCCCGCGAGGCCGCCGGCGAACTTGACTGGCAGCACCCTGAGCGGCGGCTCGGCCTCCCCCCGCCACACCGCCTCGACATCCTGCACGCCGCTGCCCGAGGCCAGCGGAGCGAACCGGACCAGGTACCGGGCCGCCGCGGCGCCGGCCGCCACCAGCGCCACGGGCGCGATCCACCCGGCGGCCGGCCAGTGATGCGCCCAGTGCAGGAGTGCCGTCCGGCCCGTGTCCGCGCGCAGGAGCAGCCAGCGGAAGGCGCCGCCGACCAGGCCGACCGCCGCGCCGGCCCCGGCCCCTACGGCGCACAGCAACCCCAGGCCCCGCCTCGCCTCCGGTTCATCATCCCCGGGGGGCGGCAGGCTACCGCCGTCGGCGGGAGCGCCACGTCCTCGCCGGTACGCGTTCAGGCGGCTGGCCATGCGGCGCCGGTCAGCGGGCACCCAGGGTGAGCACGGCCAGGACAGTACCGGTGGCGGCAAGCCCGCACCACAAGGCGATCAAGCGGGGCGGGGCCCGGTGCCGCCTCGCGCTGAGCGCGGCGCCGCCGCTGAGGCCGGCGATGGCCAGGAATGCCAGCTCGATCATCGTGACGTCTCCGGGCGGGCGCGGGGGCGACGGGGGCGGACGGGCTGGAGGCGCGCCGCCAGCCGGTAGTAATCCCCCCACATGACCCGGTACACGCGGGTCAGCCGGGGGATCTCGCGCAGCCCCGGGATCCAGGGCAGGAGCAGGACGACCAGGGTGAGCAGGCCGGTCATGATCATCGCCCACAGGTCGGCGGAGGCCGAGGTCAGGCCGGGCCCCCACTGGTACCAGAAGCTGTAGGGGAACAGCCACCACGCGCCGGGCCAGTTGCCCACCTCGTTGATGACCCCCCAGCGGCTGCCGGCCAGGTACCCGGCGTAACGCGGGGCGGCATTGGCCACGGCCTGGTTGTAGTACCAGCAGCCGCCGCCCGGGGGCAGCGGCTGCCCCGCGTTGATGCAGGACGGGGCGGTACCGCCCTGGCCCGAGTCACCCATGTACAGCAGCGCGAACGTCTGGTCGTTGGAGTACCAGGTACTGGCATCCTGCGGGTTGGCGACCAGGGCGTGGTCCAGCCCGCCCGACCGGGCCAGCAGGTACTGGGCGGGCATGATCACCCCGAGCGGCCCGTACGGGCCGGGCGGCACGCGGTACCCCCGGGCGAACGAGGCGTGGCTCAGAGCCCTGGTGTAGGCGTCCGACCAGCGCGTCTGCTGCGCGCTGCTGGCGGCGGCCCAGCGGCGCAGCGCGGCGTCGACGAGCCGGTTAGGCCCGGGCAGCGTGTGCAGCGGGCGCACGACGTAGTCCTGGAAGGCGCTGACCGGGATCGTCTGCCCGAACCACTTCTCCGGCGACAGCGGGCCGAACCCCTGGGTGGAGCCGTTCTGGCTGGTGCCCTGGTACGGCGGCCCGTAGGTCGCCGACAGCGACGTGCCGTCCAGTTCGGCCAGCGTGGTGCCGAGGAAGTCGGTGGGACCCTGCTGCGCCCACTGCCGGAAGGTGACCGGCGGCGGGTCCGGGGAGGCGAACAGCAGCGACAGCCCCACGACCACGACGGCGACCGCCAGCCCGGAGATCAGCACCTCCCGGATCAGGTCGTACGGCCGTGTGCCGCCCCGCCAGGCGACGTCGGACGATTCCCAGGTCGTCCGCTTCCTCATGACGTCCTCCTGCCCGCGTCACCGCGCTCCCCGGCCCGGGCCGGGACCCCGTCGGCGGCCCCGTCGCCGGGGGCGGGCGGGAGGCGCGGCGGGGCACCCGGCACCGTCGCCAGCGGTGTGCCGTGCAGATCGGTGCCCTCGGCCGGGAACGGCGGCACTACCCCGTGCCGGCGGACCCACAGCAGGTGCAAGGCCAGCAGCAAGGCCACCGCGAGCGGCAGGATCACGATGTGCCAGCCGATCATGTTGTCGAAGTTCATCAGGTTCAGCACGTAGCCCAGGCCCACCGAGTTCGTGGCGTCCTTGGCCTGCTGGCCGATGTACTGGCCGTCGTAGTTGGACTGGGCCACGTACCCGGTGAGCCCGGTCAGCACCGCGGCCAGGAAGGTCGCGATCCCCAGCATCCAGGTCATGCCCCGGCCTCCGCGCCAGGCGGCGGTGAAGAACGACGACCCGAAGTGCACGAAGATCGCGAAGAAGAACACCTGCACCGACCAGAAATGCAGGGAATTGAAGAACAGGCCCAAGCGTGAGGTGTGCCACCAGAACGCGCCCTTGAACACCAGCACGCAGCCGGTGATGACCAGGCTCACGAACGACATCAGGGCCAGCGAGCCGAACAGGTAGAACAGCCGAGTCACGTAGACCGGCTCCTCGCTGGGCAGCAGCCGCTCGTAAGGCCAGTACTTCTGCACATAGGCCCGGGCTGCCGCCATCAGGTTCGCCCGGCCGCGCTCGGGCCGGCCCTGCCCGTCGCGCGGCGCGATACCGTCCGTCATCGCGGTCCTCCCGCCCGGCCGCCCTGCGCCCGCGCGACCGCTTCGATGTCCTTCCTGACCCCGGGCAGGCGGATGGTCGCTCCCGCGATGAACACGGCCACCACCAGCAGGTAGACGACGAAATTGGCGCGGGTCACCAGCAGCCATCCCCATTGGAACGCCAGCCCGGTCGGGGTGGCCAGCTGGATGAGCGGCACGCTCATCACCCTCCCTTCTGCCGCGGCCGCGGCCGGCCTGTGAGGTACTGCCAGCTCGACTGTGCCGCGGCTGGCTGCCTGGCACCTCACACGCAGCGTGTGAGTTCAGCTGGCCCGGCCGGGCGTAGCCCCGGGCTCTGCGGGCGCGATCGCAACTGGACCCGGCCGCTCTCTACCGTCCGCCATCGGAACGTGCCACCCCAGCCGCGCGCCGGCGCAGCAGGCAGCACGTACGCGCCGCGGGGAGGCGCCAGGTCCTTGGGCGGGCGGCCGGCCGCGCCGGGGACCGATGTCGTCACAGAAATGCTCAGCTCAGCCCGTGTCATGCGCTCGGCGTGGCCCGGCTGCCGGGTACGGCCGAGGGCAGCTGGACGGCCACGTGAACGGATCCTGAGCCGGATACCCCGCCCGCGCTCTCATAAACTATGCTAAATTCACTTAACTCGATTGCGCCCTCGAGCTGGCTGAAGGAATCATGGTGGCTGACCTGATGACGACAGCCCCGGTGGCCGCCGGCCGGCATCCGCTGCTCGCCGCCAAGATGGCGGTTCCGCGGATCCGCACGCCGGTCATTGCCCGTCCCGGCCTGCTGGCGCGGATATCGCAGGGAACTGAGGGACCGCTCACCGTGGTCAGCGCGGCCCCGGGCGCCGGAAAGACCGTCCTGATGGCGTCGTGGATCGCCAGTCAGGAGGCTCCTGGCCCGGTGGCGTGGCTCACGCTCGATGCCTTCACCGCCGACCCGGGAACCTTCTGGGCTTACGTGGTCGGCACGCTGCGCGGCCACGGCGCGGAACTGCCGGACAATGTCGCCGAGCCGATCCGGGGCGACGACGTGGACCGCTCGTTTCTCGTCCGGCTGGCCACGGCGCTGGCCGCGCAGCCGTCGCCGGTGATCCTTGTCCTCGACGAGTTCGAGCACATATCCAGTCCGGACATTGCCCGCGGCCTCGACTTCGTGCTCCGCAACTCGGCGCCCAATCTCCGCCTGGTCGTGCTGACGCGCGATCCTGCGCTGATAGCGGTGAACAGGTACGAGCTCACCGGCGAGGTCGTGCGGATTGACACCGCCGCGCTGGCCTTTACCGCGGAGGAGGCGAAGGGCCTGCTGCGCCAGCACGGGGTGCAACTTCCGGCCGAGGCGGTGGCCCTGCTGACCGGCCTGACCGGCGGATGGGCAGCGGGCCTGCGCCTGTGCGCGGTGGCGATGCAGCGCCGGGCAGATCCGGGCGCCTTCGTCCGGGCCCTGCCGTTTGCCCATGCACCGCTGACCGAATACCTGCTCGACGAGGTGCTGAAAAGCCAGTCTCCCGAAGTCCGTGACTTCCTGCTGCGGACCAGCGTCGCGGACCGGCTCTGCCCCGCTCTCGCCGAAGCGCTGACCGGGCGCAGCGACGGACGGGCGGTCCTTACCGCCCTGCAGATGGCCAACGTCCTGACCGAGG
>Ga0335069_10007279_pt1 | contig 15992 bp, 12 predicted proteins | sample Lox_Sample_11_FD_206714 | JGI IMG/M metagenome (GOLD analysis project Ga0335069, IMG submission 206714) | Soil microbial communities from Loxahatchee National Wildlife Refuge, Florida, United States - Lox_Sample_1.1 | ecosystem: Environmental > Terrestrial > Soil > Wetlands | place: USA... | reverse complement strand
GCTACAGCGTTGGCCGCCGCATCATCCTGCCATGAAATTGAACACGCGCCCACGGCACACCGTCCCCCGGGGTCGGCACGCGGAATTCTGGCCCCGTTTCCCGTCCGCCGTCCACTATTTCTTCAGCTCGCGTGTTGAGAAATATTCAGCAGGACCCCCACGGCCAGCAGGTTGACCAGCAGGGATGAGCCGCCATAGCTCACGAAAGGCAAGGGAATCCCCTTGGTGGGAAGCAGTCCCAAAACCACGCTCATGTTGACCAAAGCCTGGCCGACAATCATGACGGTCAGTCCGAGTGCCAGCAGGCGTCCGAAATCGTCGGGGGCGCCGGCACTGGCACGCAGCCCGCGCACCAGGATCACTCCGAAGGCCACGACCACAGCCAGGGCACCTAGGAGTCCCAGTTCCTCTCCCGTTACCGCAAAGATGAAATCCGTCTGGGGTTCGGGCAGGAAAAAGAGCTTCTGCTTTCCCTCCATCAGTCCGAGGCCCGTGATCCCGCCGGTTCCGACCGCGATATACGATTGAAGAATCTGAAACCCTTTCCCAAGCGGGTCCGCGTAAGGATTCAAAAAGGCTACCCAGCGGTTGTAGCGGTAAGTGGAGTGAAAGACCAGAAAGTAGAGCAGCGGCACGGCGCCGACTCCGGCCAGCGCATAGTAACGAAGTTGCAGCCCCGCCGCAAAAAGCATCGACGCCACCACCAGGCCAATCGACAGGGTAGTTCCAAAGTCGGGCTCCGCCAGAATCAGGACACCCATCAGCCCGGCTACCAGGAGGATCGGCGCAAGCGTATGCTTCCAGTCGTTCACCTGTCCCCGCCGCGTATTGAGAAAGTAAGCCAGGAAGAGAGTGATCAGGATCTTGGCAAGCTCGGACGGCTGGAACCCCAGCGGGCCCACATGAAACCAGCGATGCGTGTGGTGGCTGCGGTCGGCAAACAGCACGACGACCAGGAGCAGGATCTCCAGCGCCAGCGCCGGGAAAATCACCATCGGCTGGCCGAGGCGCCGGTAGTCCAGGTGCATCATCACGACCAGGACCAGGAATCCTGCCGCGGCCCAGGCCACTTGCCGCCACAGAAAGTAGTAGCTGCTGCCGTATCTTTCCGAAGCCAGGACGGCGGAGGCGCTGAACACCATCAGTGCGCCGAAAAGGACCAAGCCTACGACTGCGCCAAACAGGAACTTGTCGGATTGGAGTTGTCGCGCCATTTACGGCTTAACCCAATCCCGGCAACCGCGACTGCGGATCCGTGGTTCCCGGACCGGGCTTCGGGTGGCCTTTGGATTTCGCTCCGCCTCTTCGGCGGGACCCAGGCGCGTGCGAGCTTCCCGTCCGCACCTCAAAAGGCAGGGGCTCGTCCGAAGCCACTTCCGCGTCGCGGCTCGACAGCGTGATTACAAACTCTTCTTCCGGCACAAGCTGGGACTCATCGGGCGGCGCTTCCAAGGAATCAACTTCGTAAACGTATCGCAGTTCGCCTGACCCTCCCGTCGCAAGATCGGACCCTGCCGGCGCGGCACCGGGAGCAATGGACTCGCGCTCACCTTCGACCGCCGCGGGCAGAGATGCTTCCAAGTCATCGCTGGCAGCCGCACAAGGCTGGTCGATGGCCGCCTTATTTGCTTCCACCGAGGCTAGCACGGCCTCCAAGATGTCTGGAACTTGATCGCGAGGGCTGGGCGGCGCGGCCTGCTCATCCTCGGGCGAGGGCTGCGCTGCCGGTTCCTTCCGTGGGAGAGGAGCAAGCTCCACGGCGTCGGCGGGCGTGGGAGCGGATTTGGCCGGAGGCGCTTCCACCTCCGCCGGCACCGCCACTGGCGCTGCCTGGGGAATGTCCAGCGGTGGGGCGGCTGCCTCAGCGCCTGGCGGCGGTTCAACAACCGCCGCCCCACGGCTAGTCTGCGAAAGACGCGACGTGCCCGCCACTTCCGCTAGCTCGCCGACCAGCTTCTTAAAGACACGGCCGCGCTCTTCATAATCCCGAAACTGATCGAAGCTCGAGCAGGCCGGCGCCAGCAACACCGTATCCCCTGGGCGCGCCCGCTTGAACCCCTCGACCACAGCCGTGGCAAGGTCGCCGCAAGGAACCAGTTCCACCGAACCCGCCAAATCCCGCGTAATCAGGGGCGTCGCGGCCCCGATCAACAGTACGTCGCGGACACGCTCCGTGATCAACGGCAGCAGCGGGGTGTAAGGCGCCCCCTTGTCCTTGCCCCCCATGATCAGATGGATCCCGCGCTCGAAGGCCTCGAGAGATTTCAGTGTCGCATCGACGCTTGTAGCCTTGGAGTTGTTGTAGAAATCCACGCCCTGGATCTCGCGCACGAACTCCAGGCGGTGTTCGACAGCCTTGAATTCGCGCACGGCCTTGCGAATCGCCGCGAAATCCGCCCCCAACATGCATGCCGCCGTGGCCGCTGCCAGGACATCTTCCAGATTGAAGGCGCCGCGCAGTCGCACATCGCGCGTTTCAAACAACACGCGCTCCAGGTGCTGCACACGGTAATAGACCTTGCCCCCGGACGCAAAAACGCCATTCGCGACTTCCCGCTGGCGGCTGAAAAGCACCGGGCTGCTTGCCACCGACGTCTGCAGCGAAGATACCCAGGGATCGTCGGCATTCAAGACCGCGAAATCGCCGGCCTGCTGATTCCGGAAGATCTGCTGCTTGGCCGCCTTATAAGCGTCCAGGGTGGGATGCCGGTCGAGGTGATTCGGAGAAAGGTTGAGGATCACCGCCACGTGCGGGCGGAATTTCTGAATGCCTTCGAGCTGAAAACTGCTGAGCTCCGTCACAAAGAACGTCCCGGGCTCGCTGTTGTCAATCGCGGAACTGAGCGCGTTGCCGATGTTGCCGCCGACAAATGTGGGGAAACCGGATGCCCGCAGCATGTCACCCAGAAGCGAGGTCGTGGTGGTCTTGCCATTCGTCCCCGTCACTCCCACCAGGGTTCCGTCCAGAAACCAAGTGGCGGCCTCAACCTCGGGGTAGACCGGGATTCCCCGTTTGCGCGCCGCCTGAAGCTGGGCGAGATCCCAAGGGACTCCGGGACTGATGACAATCGCGTCCTGGGAAAGGCAAGTCTCCTGGCGCTGCGAGCCGAGTTCGAGGCCAATCTTTTCCTTGAGAAGTTGGGGCAGAAACTCCTGAAACACGGCGGGCGGCTTCAAGTCCGTGACGGTCACAATGGCGCCACGGCGTGCGAGTGCACTCGCCACGGCGAAACCGCTCCGCGCCAGTCCCACCACCAGTATGTGTCGGTCTTTTACGTCCATGAATTCAGTACTCGGCCATCAGCCGTCAGTTCTCAGTTGTCAGCACATACCCGCCGAGCGCACCAAGCGCTGGTGCCGGGTGCTCTCCTGATTTGAGGAGTGGCACCGGGCTTCAGCCTGGGAAATGCCTCCCTAAAGGGCGGCGCTACAGGCAAGTTGGGACGGCACCTGGTGCCTGATGATAACTAATTACTATCCCCTATTCACTGTCCACTGTCCACTGCCGGTCTCACCGCAGCAGTTTCTTAATTCGGCATTTGTGGCGGCGGTCTGCGACAGCCGACCGGCGCTCCTAGAGCGCTGCTAGAGCAAACTAAAACAACACACCTCACCGCAGTTTCAATGTGCTGAGCGCCAGCAGCGCGAAGACCAGCGCCGCAATCCAGAAGCGGGTGATGATCTTCGATTCCTTCCAGCCACCCAGCTCAAAATGGTGGTGCAAAGGCGCCATCCGGAAGATCCGTTTGTGCCGCAGCTTGTACGACCCGACTTGGAGGATGACAGAAAGAGCTTCAATGACAAAGATTCCACCGATAAAGGGAAGCAACAACTCTTGTTTGGTCTCAACGGCGACCGCAGCCAACGCTCCGCCGAGCGCCAGCGAACCGACGTCGCCCATGAAGATTTCAGCCGGATAGGCGTTGTACCAGAGAAAGCCGAGGCTCGAGCCCACCATCGATCCGCAGAAAACCGTCAGCTCGCCGACTCGGGGCAAGTGCTCGACGTCGAGGTATTCGGAGAACACCGAGTGCCCGGCAACATACGTCAGCACCGTCAAAGCGGAGGCGCAGACAATCACGCACCCGATCGCCAGACCGTCCAGGCCATCCGTCAGGTTTACCGCGTTGGACGAACCCACCAGAACCAGAATCACGAAAAGCAAAAAGGGGAGAAACGCCACAGGGTAGGTCCACACGTTTCCCAGGAAGCGGGACAGCAAGAAATCCGGGTGGATGCGCTTCACAAAAGGAAAGGTGAGCGTGGTGGAGTAGAAACCTCGTGCCGACAGAAAAACCAACATGACGCCGAAAACAAAGCTGGCCAAGATTTGCAGAGAGAACTTGCCCCGCGGCGTCAGGCCGAGGTTCTGCCGCCGCTCCAGCTTCTGATAGTCGTCCCAGAAGCCGATGGCACCAAAGGCCAGCGTGGTACCCAAGGTCAACCAGACAAAAACGTTGCTGAGATCGGACCAGAGAAGAGTGGGGACAACAATACAGAGGACAATTAACACGCCACCCATGGTGGGAGTCCCAGCCTTCGTTTGGTGAGCCTTCGGCCCGTCGGCGCGGATGTATTGGCCAATCTGGAACTCCTTCAGCTTACGCACCAGCCAAGGCCCCAGGACTAGCGACAGAATCAGAGCGGTCAGACTCGCGTAAGCTGTCCGGAAGGTGATGTATCGGAAGAGATTGAAAACGTGAATCTGGAGATGAAACTTGAGGTAGAGGTAATAGAACATAAACGTTGTCAGGAATCAGGAGGTTGTGGACCGCACACGGAATACTGGGCTGCAAACGCAAATTTCCACCGCGGCTGGCTGTCCACCGCATACCGCCTACTGCTTTTTGAGCAATTCGATTGCCGTCTCCAGATGGACTCCGCGTGACCCCTTCACGAGCACCACATCGCCGGGTTCAAGCAGCGCTTTGCAGAATTCCCCGGCTTGTGTGGCGTCGTTGAAGAAGCGCAAACGCGCGGATGACAACCCTCCTTCCGCCGCACCTTCCAGAATGAAACGAGCATTCCCCTGCACTGCCACGAGCCAATCCACACCACTCCCGGCGCACTTGCGTCCCACCGTCCGATGCAGGTCGGGCGAGGTGGGTCCAAGCTCAAGCATCTCTCCCGCGATCAGCAGCCGACGCGCCGCCGGCCAACTCTCCAGCGTTTCCAGCATGCGCTCCATCGCCAAGGGATTGGAGTTATAGCAGTCGTTAATCACCGTGATCCCACGGGGGAGTGTTAAAACTTCACTGCGCTGGTGTAAATTCTGGAAACCGGCAAGCGCTTGCCGCATTTCCTCCACGGGAATCTCCCACAAACTCGCCGCTGCGATCGCCGCCAGTGCATTTTGGACATTGTGGCGCCCTGGCAGAGAAAGGGAGAATTCGGCCTGCCACGCTGGGGTGGTGACCGCGAAGGTCGTTCCCTGTCCAGGCCCTGCCTCGACGGCTCCCGCTCGGAACTCCGCATCGGAGGAAAAGCCAAAGGTCACAACGGGGCCGGGAAAACCCTCGCGAAACTTGCGGACCCTTTCGTCATCTTCGTTCAGGACCGCTACGCCGTCGCGACCGCGAGTCGAGAGATAGTCAACCAGCTCGCGCTTTGCAGAGGCGATGGCATCCACGGACGGAAAGAACTCCAGGTGGACGGGAGCCACGTTCGTGACAATCCCAACTTCGGGCTCGGCGAGGCGCGCCAAGCGGGCGATTTCCCCCGCGTGGGACATTCCCAACTCCACCACCGCCACATCTTGGTCCGGAGCAAGGGATAAGAGCGCCAGCGGCAGGCCAAAATCGTTGTTCAGGTTTCCCGGCGAGCGCATCACCCGCAGCCGCCGGGCAAGAATCTCCGCCAGCAGTTCCTTGGTGGTGCTTTTGCCGGTGCTTCCGGTAACCGCGATAAGTTGCTTGCCCCACTTGCGGCGAACCGCGCGGCCAAGCCCCTGCAACGCCGCACTGGGATCGGGTACGGCCAGCAGCCTGGAACGCCATTGGGCCGGGGCGGTCGCAGCAAAAGCGGATTCGACCACGGCGCCCGCCGCACCGCGCTCCAAGGCTTTACCGACAAACTCGTGCCCGTCGAAGCGGGGCCCGCGTATGGCAAAAAAGAGCTGGCCGGGCGCGATGGCACGAGAATCAAGCGAATAGCCGTGGATATCGTCATCAGGCAGTCCCACAGAGCTACTCAACAAGACTGCCACTTCACCCAGAGTAAGATTCATGCTTTTCAGGCTTCCGGCGGCCAGCCATCAGCCTTCAGCAGCCGGCGAAAACGCCGGACTAGTGCCGAGGGCCAAACGCCGGTCGCTATTTCCCCGGCCCATACCCCATCTCGCGGAGGACCTGGCGCGCCACCACGCGGTCGTCGAAATCGATCTTCCCTTCCTTCAGAATCTGGTAGGTCTCATGCCCTTTGCCCGCCAGAACCACCACATCGCCTTCGCGGGCCTCTTCGAAGGCCTTGCGGATGGCCACACTGCGGTCAACTTCCGCAATGTAGGGCCTATCCGTGCGCTGCAAGCCCACCAGCGCATCCGCCATGATCAGCAAGGGATCTTCCCCACGAGGATTGTCGGACGTGAGCACGATGAAATCGGCCAGGGTCCCGGCGGCCTCACCCATGCGGGGACGCTTGGTGCGGTCACGCTCGCCGCCGCAGCCGAACAGCACAATCAGGCGGTTGCGCGCCAGCTCGCGGGCGGTCTTCAAGACGTTCTTCAGCGCGTCGTCCGTGTGGGCATAGTCAACCACGACGAGGAAGGGCTGCCCCTCGTCAATGCGTTCGAAGCGGCCCGGTACGGCCTTGAGATTGGCGATACCCTCCTCGATCTTGACCGTTGCAACTCCCATTCCCACCCCCGCAGCAATGGCAGCCAGTATGTTGGCCAGATTCGCGAGCCCGACGAGAGGCGAAACTATTTCGAGTTTTCCGGCGGGCGTATTGATCGTGGCCTCGGTTCCTGCCGGGCTCGACTTAACCCGGCTGGGCTTCACCTCCGCAGCACCCGCCAAGCCGTACGTCAGGTGGTGCGCGTAAGGCAACTCCAACAGACGCACCCCCCAGGGATCATCCGTGTTGATGACAGCCCAGTTGGGAGGCGGTGTGCCCAATCCCTCGAACAGACGGCGTTTGGCCTGGAAGTAGTGCTCGAAGTCCTTGTGATAGTCGAGATGATCCTGCGTCAGATTGGTGAAGACGGCCACCTCAAACTGGAATCCCCAGACCCGCTCCTGCGCGAGCGCATGGGACGAGACCTCCATGACGGCCGCCTTGCCGTCCATCTTCACCAGCTCGTCAAAATAGGTGATGAGATCCAGCGATTCCGGAGTGGTGTTGGCGGCTGTATGTACCCGGCCTCCCACGCGGTATTCAATGGTGCCGAACACACCGCAGGGGATTCCCGCTGCCTGGAGGATGCTCTCGACCAGATACGTGATGGTGGTCTTGCCGTTGGTACCGGTGATGCCGACGAGTCTGAGCTGCTGCTCGGGGTGACCGAAAAATCGACGCCCGGCATCCGCGAGAGCGCGCCGCATCGCCGGGACCTGAATCCATCGGGAGGCCAACTCCGGCGGCGCGGGACGCTCACTGACCACGGCCACCGCACCCTGCTTGAGCGCCTGCGGAATGTAAGCGTGGCCGTCCGCTTTCTCCCCTTGAATGGCGAAAAAAAGCGTCCCCGGGCGCACCTTGCGGGAGTCGTAGGCCAAAGCGGCAATCTCGGACGCCGCGTCAGCACCCACGTCAACACCCGGCAACCCTTCGAGAAGTTCACCCAGTTTCATTTGCAACTCACATCGCAGTGCAGACTAAGGGCTTACGAAGCTTGCAGAACTTTGCACACGCACTCGTCGATGCGGGCAGCTGGCGCCGCACAGAACCTGCTTTTGTGGCATGCGAGCGCACAGCCGTGCGCCCCGATCAACTTCGCCCATACCCCCGCGACGCTCACGTCCCCGCCGAGCAGCCACTGGGTCGCCGCGCGCTCCGGTTCATCGCGCCATGTGAACCCAGACTCGCGTGCCTGCCGGAACTTTTGAACCCGGCGGAGGATTCTGCTCAACAGCCAGGCCCGTACCTACGACATTGAGATCCAGACCCACTTTCTCACACTCTTCCGCTACGCGGCGCGTCGGCCAGCCGGAAAAGCTCGGCACAACCACCAGAGGGCCGTCGCCTAAAACCACAGTCGGGGTAGTCGGTCCCGCAGGCGCGGCGCGATCCAACGAATCACGCCCGCCCGCAGGACGCTGCTGAATGTAGGAAGCCGGCTGAACGGGTGAGGTGGCAGTTCCGTAGAGTTCCTGATCCGGAAGAAGGAACCTGGGGAATTCTCCGCGCTTCTGGTCGGGAGCCTTCCCAGGCTTTGAGGAGGTCATCATCTGAGGCAACCGAGAGGAATTGTCTTGCGGGACATTAAGATAACCCAGAGTTTGCTCTGCGATGGATCGGAACACCGGAGCTGCCACATCTGCCCCGTAATATGCTCCCACCGGTGAATCGATAACCACCAGAATGGTCACCACCGGGTTGGTGGCGGGAGCAAAGCCGACGAACGAACCAATATGAAGCCCGTGGGAATAAGTGCCATTGGCGCCAATCTTCTGCGCCGTGCCCGTCTTCCCCGCCGCGGTGTAACCGGCCAGTTGGGCACCTTTGCCGGTCCCGTGTTCCACCGTGGTCGTCAGTATCTTCCGCATCGTCTCGGCCGTCGGCGCGCTTAAGACACGATGGCCGGCAGCCGGAGTGAGAGAATCATGGTGTGCGCCCACGAAAACGTCGTGAAGGATGCGCGGTTCAATGAGGATTCCCCCGTTGGCAATCGCCGAATACATCGTCGCAACTTGCAGGGGGGTCACGGCCGCTTCCTGGCCAATGGCCATCTCGCCAATGGAAATCCCGGACCAGCGTTGCGGCGGCTGAAGCAAACCCCGCTCCTCGCCGGGCAACTCCACTCCGGTTTTGGAACCGACACCGAAGGCACGGATGTAACGATAGAAACGGTCATTGCCCAAACGCAGAGCCAACTTGATAGTGCCCACGTCGCTGGATTCCGCCAGCATGTCGGTCACGCTAAGTACATAGTGGGGATGAGAATCGTGAATGGTGTGACCCGCCAGAACAATCTTGCCGCCCTGGCAGTCAATCATCTCCTGCGGCGTGGTCAGGTTCTCTTCCAGCGCGGCCGCCACCGCGATCAACTTGAAAGTTGAGCCTGGTTCGTAAACCCACCCTACGGCGCGATTAACGTGTCCGGACGGGGAGCCACCCGCAAAGTGGTTGGGATCGAATGTGGGTTGACTCGCGAGCGCCAGGATCTCGCCGGTGTTGGGATTCTGCACAACCGCTACACCGCCCGTAGCGCGGGACTTTTCCACCTGTTCTGCCAACGCCTTCTCCGCGATGTACTGGATCTTCTCATCGAGGGTCAGCACCACACTCTTGCCCGGAACGCCGGGCCACTCCGTACGGGAAAAGGCCCGCCGGCGTGCGTCGCTAGCCAGAAGCACTCGACCGGGCTGACCTTTGATCGAGGCGTCCAGAGAGTACTCGAGTCCGCCCAGCCCCTTGTCATCCAGCCCCACGTAACCCACGGTCTGCGCGGCCAAATCGCCTTTGGGATAAAAGCGCTTGCTTTCACGCTGAAAATAGATGCCCTTGAGGTTCAGGTCGCGTACTCGGGAGGCTTCCTCGGAGGTCACCTTGCGCTTTACCCAGCAGAAGGAGCGCATACCCTGAAAGCGGCCCAGCAGTTCATTCTGGTCAAGCTGGAGAACCGGGGCAATCAGGCTCGCCACCAGTTTCGGTTCGGTCAGTTCGCTCGGCACGGCGTAGATCGAGTCCACACCTACACTCATGGCGAGCGGATTCATCTGGCGGTCATAGATGACGCCGCGCTGCGGCGCCACTTCCACCGTCCGCTGCTGCTGGCGCTGGGCGCGGCCCATCAACTCCACATACTGGATGATTTGGAAGTAATAAAGGCGGGCGGCAATGCAGCCAAACCAGAGGAAACAGATCGCCCCCACAATCTGCCGCCGCCTCTCCAGGCGTGGCCGATCGGACGTCGCCGCGTGAGATTCCCCCTTACGTCGGCCCATTGCAGCTATGGCTCGTGAGGAATATCTCCGCTACCCACGGAGAAGTTGCGGGCGAGTTCGGGACTTTCCGGGAAGGCAGTACCCACCCCGAGTCCGCCCACGCGGACTACCTGCTGCGCCGCGGGCGAGACCATCCCGAGTTGCGTCCTCGCGAGCCGATCGATCCTTTCCGGATCGGCCAACGACGCCTGTTCCAGCCGGAGCTGGTGGTTCCACTCTTCCAGGGCCGCCCGGTCGCTCTTGAGTTGTTCCGCCTGATAGCCGTACCGCACACACTGGAAATGTTGCCATGCGAACAACAGCACAAAAAGAAAAACCAGCACGCCCAGTCCGAGGAGACCGAAACATTCACGGCGCCGCTCCACGTCAACTTCCCGCACCAAGCGAGAGTTGTCGATGTGCTTGACGAAATAGAATTCCGGGAAGCTCCCCCGGCCCGCTGCCGGAGCGTTTCTCGGAACTCGTCTGGCTCTCGGTAATGTTACTGCTGCTGTTGCCATTTTAGTACCTGGGCACGGGATACAGGATTGGGGGGAGACGTTAAACTCTCTTCCCTGTTCCCTATTCCCTAATCCCTGTCCTCTATTTCCCTGTTCTTTTCCGCCGCTCGCAACTTGGCGCTGCGCGCGCGAGGATTCGCCTGCACTTCATCTTCTGCGGGACGAACCACTTTGCGCGTCAGAATGCGGGCGCGGCCTTCCTGCTGCCAGCGCTGGAAGGTCTGCTTCACCCGGCGGTCTTCCAGCGAATGAAAACTCAGGATCACTACACGCCCCCCAGGCCGGAGGACCAGCAGGACCCTTTCCAGAAACTGCTCCAGGTTCTCGATCTCGCGGTTCACGGCCAGACGCAACGCCATAAAAGTGCGCGTGGCCGGATGAATCTGGTGGAGGCCCGCCCGGGAGGGGATCGCTCGCGTCACCACCTGCGCCAGTTCGGTGGTTAATCGAATCGGGCGGGCCTTCACAATCGCTCGCGCTATGCGGCGCGAGTGGCGCTCTTCCCCCAACTCATAAATGAGATCGGCCAACTCCCGCTCACCCGCGTGGTTCACCAGGTCAGCAGCCGTCGTCTCAGTGCTGGGGTCTGCACGCATGTCGAGCGGGCCTGACAAGTTAAAACTGAACCCGCGCGCTGCGTCGTCAAGCTGCATGGAGCTTAGCCCGAGGTCGGCCAGCACTCCGTCGGCGGGCGCAAAACCCGAGGCGGCGTGCAGGGAGTCGACGTCGGTGAAATTGCCATGCAGCGTCATGAGCTTCTCGCCAAAACCCGCCAGCCTTTGGCGGGCTATCGCCAGCGCCACGGGATCGCGGTCCAGGCCCAGAAGCCGGCCGCCCACGAGGCGCTTCAAAATCTCTTCCGCGTGCCCTCCCGCGCCCAGCGTGGCGTCGATGTAAACGCCCTCCGGTTGGACGGCGAGGTATTCCAGCGCTTCCCGGAGCAAAACAGGTATATGGGCAACCTTCTGACTCTCCGCTTCGGAATTCACGCTGTCAGTACTCAGCTTTCAGCCGCCAGGAAGCTTGAGCCGAAAACTGATCGCTGGCAGCTGACAGCTTTCTAGATTCCCAGGTTGCTGAGCGTCTCAAGATCGTCTTCACCCAGCGGCTCGCGCTCCAGATGCTCGCGGTAACGTTCCAGGCTCCACACTTCCAGGTAGTTCAGGTAGCCCAGCACCGCCACCTCGCCTTGCAGGCCCGCCGATTCCCGCAGGAGCGACGGAATCAGAACCCTTCCCTGCGTATCCGCGCGCGCCGTCTGCCCCCAATAATTCGTGCGATCCAGAAAGCGCTTCTTGGCCTTGTTCATCGACGGCAAGGCGGCCAGCTTGTCTTCAATCTCACGCCAGACCGGAAATGGATAGAGGCGCGCCGATTGGCCGTCCAAGCTGGTCACAAAGTAGTCTTGGCCAAAGTTCTCGTCCAGGTAGACCTTGAAGGCCGTCGGAATCTTCAAGCGACCCTTGACGTCGACGGTTGCCGGGTTGTTCCCGCGCAGCATCTGGCCTTCCGACGTTCCCTAAATAGCCTTCAAAACGGATGATTTCCAACACAAATTTCTACTTTTGGCCACTTTTCGCCACCAACTATAAAGTTGTGGTTACCCCATGTCAAGTACTTTTTTGTGAATCTTAAGGAGTTAGCAAACGGCTTGGCAAAAGGGCGGGAACCACGTTCCACAGACCCGCACAGCGACAAAAAGAACCAATCCAGCATGAGCCGAAATGGGCTCCGTTTGCGGTCGGGATACTGGGTTGCGCGTTAAACATTCCACTCCATTTCACAAGATGGTCGTGATCGCTGCTTACTCGAACTGCTTCTTGAATTCGGCAAACTGCTGCTCGAGGCCAGCAAGGCGCCGTTCCATCTCTGCAACTTCGGCTGTGAGCTGGTCCAGGCGGCTGTCAGTGGGCCGCGGCACGGGACTCGGTTCAGCCTCGCGCGTCGCCCATTCTGCTTTTTCGCCCCCCAGCAGATGCGCATATCGGGACTCTTTGGTGCCGGGCACGCGCGGCAATTTCTTGACCAGCGGCAGCTCAAGGTCCGCCAGCTTCTGGAGAGCGGCTTCGAGGCTGGCAAGATCGTCGAAGCGATACATCCGCTCGCAGTGCGAGCGGAGTTCACCCAGCGTTTGCGGGCCACGAAGCATCAGCTCACAAAGTAGCACCGTCGCACGCCGGTCAAAGTTGAAGGCTTCCTGGAAACGGTGCGCGAACTTGGTCACGCGGCTCTCCGCGGTCGAAGCGGGCCCGGCCAAGCGTTTCTGGTTGAGCGATTCCAGCGTTTCCCGCACGGCCTGCTCGTCCAGCTCCATGACCGGATGACGATTCGACTTCTGATTGCAGGCATTGGTCAAGGCATTCAGCGAGAGCGGATAATAGTCGGGAGTTGTAATCTCCTTCTCAATCAGAGACCCCAACACTCGCACTTCCTGATCCGTCAAAAGCTCCACGAGACCTCCCGTTCAGCCTGCACGCTGCCAGCACATGGTTCAGCCGCAGGTCATTATAGTGTGTCTTCCGCAATCGAGCCAAGAAACCGCGCTTCCGCTTGAAGTTTCAGGAACCACGTGTGATGATCCCGCGTAGCCATTCATGAAAGCGTAATCCCCTCTTTCTTGCAAAGGACTCAATATGCTTCGTGCGACCAAGAAGGTGGTTCCGGGACTTCTGATTGTCGTGGTTTTTTGCGTCATGGCACGGGCGCAATCCGACGGCACGATGTTTCGGGGTGGTCCGGCACACACGGGCGTTTATGCCGGCGCGGGGCTGACGAATCTTTCCGGGGTGCAATGGAAGTTCAAGGCGCGCGGCCACGTCGTGTCGTCACCGGCCATTTATGGGACAACGCTGTACGTCGGGAGCGACGATCGCAACCTGTATGCGCTCGACGCCTTTACGGGAGCGGAGCGCTGGCACTTCCTGACCAAAGGTGGAGCGATCAATTCCTCCCCGGCTGCCGCCGCCGAAGCCGTCTACTTTCTGAGTGCCGACGGCAGCTTCTACGCTCTCGACGCGGCCAGCGGCAAGCAGCTTTGGAAATTCGACACGGAGGGCGATCGCCGCTTCGAAGCGAAAGGTCTGCACGGAGTCACCCCGCACCAACAAACGATTCCCGACTCCTGGGACTTCTATCTCTCCTCGCCAACTCTCGCGAACGGTACGGTCTACTTCGGCAGCGGCGACGGCAATATCTATGCGCTCGTTGCCAAAACCGGCCAGTTAAAGTGGAAGTTTCATACGGGCAATGTCGTCCACGCCTCACCCGCCGTGGCGGACGGCCTCGTCTACGCGGGCAGTTGGGACAGTTACTTCTACGCGCTGGATGCGGAGACTGGCCAAGAAAAGTGGAAGTTCAAGACGGGCGAAGATCCCCAGATTTTCAATCAGGTCGGGATTCAATCTTCCGCGGCGGTTGACGGTGGAACGGTCTACTTCGGTTGCCGTGACTCGCATTTGTATGCCTTGGACGCGAAGACCGGCCAACAGAAATGGAACTTCCCCACCGACGGTTCCTGGGTCATCGTCTCTCCGGCAGTTCGCGATGGAGCAGTCTACTTCGCCACGTCCGACAGCTCCATCTTTCACGCAGTCGACGCGGCGACGGGCAGGGAGCGGTTCAAACTCCCCACCGGCATGTTCGTCTTCTCTTCTCCGGCCGTAGCGGGCGACATGGCTTACTTCGGCGTGTTCGACGGCAAGCTGTTGGCCGTCGATGTGAAAGCCGGTAAGGTACGTTGGGAGTTTCAGACTGACGCGAGCAAGGCGAACCTCCCCGCACTGTTACTGCCCGATGGCAAGCCGGACTATGCCAAGCTCTTTGGCTCGGACTTCTGGGAGGACATGGTCTTGGCCGTCCACAAACTCTTCGCACTGGGTGCGGTTGTCTCGTCTCCCGTGGTAGCCAACAACCTCCTCTACATCGGAAGCACCGACAGCTACGTTTACGCGCTGAAGCTTGCGACTGCACGGTGAGTGCCGGCTTGACTACTCGTAGGTTCTCCCTCAGGATGTCGAAATCATTCGTGCGCTGTATGTAAAATAGATGACGCAGATCCAAGGCCCTAATGCAAGGGAGAGAAGAAATGAGCGCCAAGCTATTTCTGACAATCCTCCTGCTAGTGTCATTGCTCCAGATAGTCGTCGCCGCTCAAGATACCTCTCAAGGGGCGGCGACGCACAGCGGCCCTGCCACAGTAGCCATCGAGGTTCCGGATGCAGGCACTATCTCAGGAAACACTTACCACAACCAGTTCTTCGGGTTCACATATGAATTTCCCAAAGGCTGGATGGTCAGCCAGGCAACCGAGCCTTCTTCGAAGCCTGGCGTTTACGTTTTGCTCTTTGCCTTTCAGCACCACCACTTTCCCGAAATCTCGGCAATACTTGTCAGGGCCGTAAAACTGTCCTCACCCGACACTACGGCAAAAGAGTTCCTGCTCAGTGAATATCCTGAACAAGAGCAACGAGGAGCAAAGCCGCAAGGCGAGCCGAAGGGTATTTCGGTCAACGGGTGGAGCTTCTACTTGTCCAGATTCAAGCAGAAGGTAGGAGGAGGAGTAATCGATCAGGAGTACCTCGCCACCACCCAAAAAGGCTATGCACTGGAGTTCTTCCTCAGCTCAAACCAGAAAGAGGTGTTCAAAGCCATGCAGAAAACAATCAATACCCTGTCAGTTCACTAGCTCCGCGATACGTTCGGAACAGTGGCCAAAAGATCGCGAGGACGTTACAAATGGAAAACAACACCAGCAAATGCGCAGCGCTGCTAAGAGTCCAAGTCCTAAAGAGTCCCCTCCCTTTTCTCGTAGTGGTATCCATGGTGATCACCACCCTCACCGTTCTGGGCATATCCGCCCGCGCCGAAGACCCGCGCATCTCTACGGACGTAAAACTGGTTGACGACGTCGCCGCGCACGGCCCGTTTCAGCCCAACTGGCAGTCGCTCGGCAAATACGAAGTGCCGGAGTGGTACGAGAACGCGAAGTTCGGAATCTTTCTGCATTGGGGCGTGTATTCCGTTCCGGCCTTCGACAACGAGTGGTACCCACGCAACATGTACCTTGCCGATAACCCGGTCTTCAAGCATCACGTCGCGACCTATGGCCCACAGTCGAAGTTTGGCTACAAGGATTTCATCCCCCGCTTTCGCGCGGAGAAGTTCAATGCCGACGAATGGGCGGACCTCTTCCGCCGCGCGGGTGCGAAATACGTAATGCCCGTGGCCGAGCACCACGACGGCTTCGCGATGTACGACCTGAGCTTCAGCGACTGGACGGCCGTGAAGATGGGCCCCCAAAGAGACGTAGTGGGTGAACTCGAGCGTGCCGTCCGCAAACAGGGACTACACTTTGGCGCGTCGTCGCACCGTGCCGAGCACTGGTGGT
>Ga0335069_10007278_pt1 | contig 15994 bp, 19 predicted proteins | sample Lox_Sample_11_FD_206714 | JGI IMG/M metagenome (GOLD analysis project Ga0335069, IMG submission 206714) | Soil microbial communities from Loxahatchee National Wildlife Refuge, Florida, United States - Lox_Sample_1.1 | ecosystem: Environmental > Terrestrial > Soil > Wetlands | place: USA... | reverse complement strand
TATCCCACAATTTACCTCTATGATGGTTTCACATCGGTTCAGGAAGTCGATAACAGCGGAACTATTCAAGGACGATACACGCAAAGCTTGCTGATAGACGAACCGCTAGCTGAGTTTCGAGCGAACACGAGTAGCTACTACGAACAAGACGGGGTCGGTTCGACAACGTCCCTGAGCAACCAGGCGGGAGCGTTGTCAAACACCTACCTCTTCGACTCGTTTGGCAAGGTGACCGCATCCAATGGCACCAACCCGTTTCAGTACACCGGTCGCGAATTTGACCCAGAGACCGGCCTGCTCTTCTATCGCGCAAGGTATCTTGATGCTGTGGGAGGAAGATTCGTCAGTGAGGATCCAGTTGGCTTCAGCGGTGGCAATGACTTTTACAGCTACGTAAACAACTCCCCTCTCAGCCTGATTGATCCGAGCGGAAATGCCCCTTGTTTGGACCTAGACAAGTTTGTGTCTACCCTGCATCACAACGCACTTCCCCCCTATGGAGGTCACCATTGTGGTAGGTACGTAGGATGGGCCCTGACAGCGGGCGGAGCGAACACCGGCAGCCACAACGGCAAAGACTATGGCCCGTACTTGCTGGATTCGGGATTCACGGAAGTATCTTCGACTGGGTATCAGCCACAAACCGGAGATGTAGTGGTCATCCAATCGTACCCAGGTAATTCGGCAGGCCACGTAGCGGGTTTCGACGGAACCAACTGGGTATCTGACTACATACAACCGTCGAACTATCCTGCGGGATCTCCGAATGGCATATATCCAGGTCCGGGTTACAGAAGCTACAAACCCCAATACGTTATCTATCGCCCAATACCGTGTCCAACCTCGACCACTGAGCAGAGTCTCTTGCAGCACGTCATCGGCTGGATACGTGGACTGTTTTAGTAAGAGTGTGAGGTCAGGGGATATATGAGATCACTCCGGTTTATAGCGATCGGCATGCTGCTGTTTAATGGAGTACTCAGCACTGCGCAGTCAAAAACAGCTCGGCTAGTCGATCCCTTCTTCCTAATTCGTTATGACGCCGACAAGGTCCACTTCGATCCGATGCCTTCGAGCGTAAAAGATCACTGTCCAGAGATGCGCGATCACTATATCAAGGCGTGGGTGTATGGGCACCTGAACACACAAGATGCTGAGTACTTCGTTGTTGACGGATACATCAAGCCTGGATCGGATGATGCCCCTGGTGCTTCAGCCGTGCCCGAAGGAGGCTACGGTTTTGTGATTAAGTTACAGCCGGGAACGTGCACCGTCGAAACGTCTCCAAACGTGTTCTTTCCAGCTGCGACTCAGGGGAGAAGCCAATCTCCCAAAATGATGCTGCCTGAGGCTATCCTAGACGCTCTCTCAGCGGACATGTTGAAGAGATATTCGAAGGCGTTCGGTGGAAAAAAAATCTTCTTGAAGTCCATCCAGATAAAGCGTGAGGAACTGCCTCCGTCCCTACGAAGCGAGCTGGAGAAGTTTGAGAGAATGGCGGGGACCGACTCGAAGTAGCGCATGTGAACCCCACCGCCGAAAACCTACGCCTACGACACGATGTGCAAGAGATTGGTGTCGCTGGTCACAACTACAATTCATTCAACAAACTAACGTGGTGTGCGAACGGGAGCTTCGCCTATGACGCAAACGGGAATAGCCTCGCCGACGCACAGGACCGGAGCTTTACATGGGATTTCGAGAATCGGCTCGTGCAGGCTGTAGTGCCGGGAACCAACGGCGGCACCACAACGTTCCGCTACGATCCGTTCGGTAGGCGCATTCAAAAGTCAGGGCCACTCGGCACCACCAATTACCTCTATGACGGCGCGAACGATATCGAGGAAGTCGACAACGCAGGGAACGTCTTGGCGAGGTACACGCAAGGAAGAGAGATCGACGAGTCGCTCGCTATGTTTCGCTCGGGAACCGCGAGCTACTACGAGCATGACGGCGTTAACTCGATCACTTCGCTGAGCAACGGAACGGCTGCGCCCGCGAACACCTACACGTTCGATTCATTTGGAGAGCTAACGGCATCTACAGGTTCAATCACTAATCCCTCCCAGTACACCGGGCGTGAGTTCGATCCAGAGACACGGATCAATTACTATCGCGAACGCTACTTTGATCCGTCATCTGGACGGTTCCTCTCGGAGGACCCCCTGCGCTTCAAGACTGCTACCAATTTTTATCCTTACGCCGCCAACAACCCGCTGCGATTCAATGACCCAATGGGACTGAGTGCGGCGGATGTTCAGCGAATTTTCGGTGCGTGCCAGAAGTGCACGGATCAGCTCACCAAGAGCGGGGAGCGACGTGCTGGAAGCGGCACGATGAATGGGTGGGCAAATAACATCATCGACTTCTTTTCCCTTGGCTTCCGCTATTCCGGTTGCACGCGGCAGGCAGACCTGACCGCAAGCTGCATGAACTTCCCTTCATCTCCGTACGATAGCAACTGGAACTTTACCGTCGAGAGCACAGAATGGGGATTCCATCACGTCACGATGGGCAGATCAAACGATCCTTCTGATCCGATCGTCGTTTGTGATCCGTGGAGGAACACACACTACACGATTCCGAGCGGTCCGGGCCCAGGCTCAGGCGGCGGCAATGGCGGCGGAGGCGGAACGTCTTTCTAGGGGGAATTATGAAAAGACTTCTCTGGACAGCGGCTCTAGCAATAGGCGGCTTTGCACTCGGCTGGCAGGATCAGGGAGGCCGATTAGAACCTCAGCACGTCCTTCTGGTGACTGTTTGGTTTGCCGCGATTGGATTCGGTTTTGGAAGCATCTTTTCCAAACGCCGTCCGAGGAACTGGCTACTCGTCTTCTGCTGGGCATTCACTCTGGGGCTCGTTGCAGTGATCTTTTCAAGTTTCGTTCCACTTGCCTCCTTCCCGGCGCAAGCATCCGTTGCTGGAGCGATTGGGGCACTCTTGGGGGGCGCAGTTGGGTTTGCTCAGTGGAAGCTCTCCGAACGCGGACAGGATCGTGAAGGGCCAGTGGCGGGATAGAAAGCCTGAGTAGCTGCCGCTGGCGCGTGAGTTGTGACCGCCTCAGGTCTGGGAAGTTTCTTCTTTACCTGCCGATCCGCAGGAGTTCCGCTGGCCGATTCCTGCTCGATCTACTGTTCGATCGCTGTCGATGAGGTCCTGATTCCGGAGTTGAATCCGCGTCCGGTGCTGACCCGGAACGTGGCGATTCCGCCACAGGCGTGAGGTTCTTGCCCTCCCGAAGCGCCGTTGTGGAGTCAAGAGTTTTCAGCCGTGCTGCGCACGGTGGTGAGAGGCGACACGTCACGAGTCGAAGACGAGACATACAAGGAAACGACGCAGCAGTTATTTCAGAAAGGTCTAACCGATCCCGGGCACACCGGACGGTAGTACCACCGAGAGCTACAGTTACGACGCGGTGGGGAATAGACTGTCATCCTTGGGAGTGCCGAACTACAACTACAATGCGTCGAACGAGCTGACGTCGAACTCGAGCGGCAGCTACACCTATGACAACAATGGGAATACGCTAGCCGACGCCCAAGGCCGCATCTTTACCTGGGATTTCGAGAATCGGCTCGTGCAGGCTGTAGTGCCGGGAACCAACGGCGGCACCACAACCTTCCGCTACGATCCGTTCGGTAGGCGCATTCAAAAGTCAGGGCCACTCGGCACCACCAATTACCTCTATGACGGCGCTAACTCAATCGATGAGGTGGACGGCAGCGCAATCTACTGGCACGATATGCGGCAACCACCGATGTTGATGAACCTCTCTCAGAACAGCGTGGCAGCACGAGCAGATACCACGAGCAGGATGGGCTAGGATCCGTCACATCATTGAGCAATAGTACAGGGACTCTAGCGAGTAGTTACATCTATGATGCCTTCGGGGAGTTGACCGCTTCGACGGGCACACTCGCCAACCCATTTCAGTACACGGGACGGGAATTCGATCAGGAAACCGGCGTCTACTACTACCGCGCCAGATACTACGACCCAAAAAGCGGTAGGTTCAACTCTGAGGATCCGTTGAGGTGGGCTAACGGACCTGCATTTTATCTCTATGTCATGAACTCTCCAGTCGTTCTCACCGATCCTCTGGGACTCTTCCCGTGCATGGATACTTTAGCTTTTGCGAATGAGCTTGACGAGAACAAGTCAGACAAGTCTACACATCACTGCGCGATGTTCGTACGCTGGGCGCTTGAAGCGGGAGGGATGGATACCTCTGGTCACCCAGACATGGCGAGGAAATACGGCCCATTCTTACAGAACATGGCTTCGCCGAGGTCTCATCCAGCGACTCCCCGCGCGGCTACACTCCGCAACCTGGAGATATTGTGTGGTCATTCAGCCACCTGCTGGGACTCCGCCGAACCAGGCGTATGGACACATCGCAGGATACGACGGTTCTCAATGGGTGTCAGACTTCGGGCAGAACTACATGCAAGTATACGCGAGCAATCCACCATACAAGGTATTTCGACCGGCACCATGTCTTATTCCCAGCCACTAGCGGAGGCCGAGCAAAGTGCTTGGCTCGTCGAGAAAGAAGAAGGAGAACGAAACATGATCGACTGGTTAAGAGGATCCGCTGGACGAAAGTTGCTAATTCTACTGCTATTTTTATCAAGCGGGGCATCAGGACAAGTGGCGCCCGATTCTGCATCAGGACAGTGCCGCAAGTTCGTTCGCGATTTCTACGACTGGTATACCCCGATTGCAAACTCGAAGACCGATATCAACGCCTCCGATATTGCAATCCGAGAGAGAGCCAAGGACTTCGCTCCGGATCTTCTCGCAGCATTGCAAGATGACTCTCGGGCTCAGGCTGACAATCCGGGCATGATCGTAGGACTCGATTACGATCCTTTCTTGAATTCTCAGGATCCGGCAGCGCACTATTCTATTGGGCGAGTCATACCCCGGGGACACGCGTTCTGGGTGGAGGTGTTCGAAGAATCTCATGGGAAGAAGGCGCCAAAGCCGAGCATAGTTCCAGAGGTGAAGATCGACTCAGGCAAGTGTGTGTTCGTGAATTTTCATAACAGTGTGATTCCCGGCAAGGAAGAGGTAGATTTGCTGTCGTGGCTGAAAACACTGAAAAAGCAAAGAGAGAAGAGTCAGAAATAGGCCACAGGGTACGACAATAATGGGAACTCAAGCGAACGCAAAGGGACTTCGAGAACCGCCTCATACAGGTTGTGAATCCGGACCTGGGAACGACTACTTTTAACTACGATCCGTTCCGGAGACGTATTTAAGAATTGGGGCCGCTCGGAACCACGAAGTACTTCACTTCGGCCTCTCCGATGTGGACGGACGGCGGTATAATCGCGACATGGCGGATCGAGTAGTCCATATCTCCGAAGAAGAAGCGTCCCGCAACTTCGCCGACGTGCTGGCGCGCGTGCGCGCCGGTGCTGAGGTCGTCATCGAGAGTGGCAAGTTGCCGGTGGCGGTAATCCATGCGACGGCTCCGCCGCGGCGCTCCATCTCCGAGTCGATTGCTCTGGCCGAGGCCCGCTCGAAAGAACTCGGTTATAAGCCAGTGATGGATGCCGAGTATGCCGCCGACATGGAAGAGATCATCCGCAACCGCAAGCCCCGCGACACGTCGGCCTGGAAGTGACCGCTTGGGCCTGATCCTCGATACCAGCATCCTCATCGCAAGCGAACGACGTGGCGAAGCCATCGAAGATGTACTCCGTCAAGTGCGGACCACGCGTGGCGAGATCGACATTGCACTCTCGGCGATCAGTGTCGTGGAGCTTACGCACGGCATCTACCGCGCCAAAACCGACGCCGACCGTGAACGGCGGCGCGTTTTCGCCGAGGGAGTCTTACACGATCTAATCGTTCATCCGGTGACGCTGGAGATCGCGCAGTTGGCCGGTCGCATCGAGGGAGAACAGGCGGCCCAAGGCAACATCATCGCCTTCGAGGATCTCGTGATCGGGGCCACGGCCCTCTATCTCGGCTTCGAGGTGGCTACCCTCAACGTGCAACACTTCGGGCGAATTCCCGGCCTGTCAGTTGTACGACTCTAGTACCCTAGTACCTTCCAGCGTTCCAAGAGTCACTTCGCCTTGACGGCGGCGCTGACTACAATCAGCTGTCATGTGGTTCGCATGCAAAGGACGATCCATTGCTGCGCCGGCCGGAGAAGAGGACTCGTGCGGGACCACCAATTACCTCTATGATGGCCTCAGAGCCATTGAAGACGTGGATGGCAGCGGAAATATTCTTGCCAGGTACACTGCGGGAGGTGGCATCGACGAACCGTTGGCGGAGTTGCTATCGACGACGACTAGCTACTACCAGCAAGATGGCATGAATTCGGTTACGTCTCTGAGCAGTTCTTCAGGAACTCTCGCCAAAACTTACACGTTTGACTCCTTCGGCAAGCTGACCGCTTCGATAGGAACACTCACCAATCGGTTCCAGTACACTGGGCGCGAATTCGATCAGGAAACCGCGGTTTACTACTACCGAGCCAGATACATCGATCCCTCAACAGGGCGATTCTTCAGTGAGGATCCAGTTCGATTCTTTGAGGGACCGAACTTCTATCGGTATGTTCGTGACAACCCGCTGAATCTGATCGACGCGACAGGGCTACAGGCACAGATGCCCGGCAATCTGCCCCTCGGTACGCCGCAGCAATACTGGGGGCCATTTGCCGACGGCTTTGCGGAAGCTCTGAATCGATTGAACAATACGAACTGTGCTGAACAATTCGAACCATCCTGTCACGAGGGTCGCGAAAACACCGGTTCCACTCAAATGCAGAACACCACTTATCGCTTCGTGCCTCTACCTCAAGGGGCCGGGGCCGGTGCGCAAACTGTCGATCCCACCAATGTTCAAATCAACAGCCTGGGCCTGTACATGACAGCGGTCAACGGTCGAATAAGACTGCCGAATGGCTTTACATGCGACCTGGGAAACGTGACGAATGTCAGGGCTTTCATCTTGCTGCACGAACTCGGTCATCAGCTCAGTGGCAACACCGGGTTTACGCCGGATGTGGACGCGGCGACGAACTCGGCACATTCCATGAGGATCATTAAGGCATGTTTCCAATGCGGCAACTGATCGCTATAGTCCTCTTGTTTGGCGGAGTCTTGAGATTGTCGGCGCAACAGACAACTGTGTCGAAGCCTGCTTCCATAACAGTGAAGGCCAGCATCCTTCAGGAGAAGTACTGCCGCGCAGATGCTGATGTGTTCACTGTCTCTCTCAAACTCAAGCTGGAGGTCACGAACTCGTCAGAATCGACTGTACAACTGCTATGGCCTCTGGTCCCCTGGGTGGGCAAGGTGGCATCCAGCATGGATGCTGCCGAATCGGGCCGCTTTCTTTACGAGCAGACGGCAAGCCACTATCCGCAGGAAACCATTCACTTCGACCGACTGAAAATTGAATCTGGCAAGACAGTGACGTTGCAGAGCGGATATGACCTAGTTGCTAGGCACGATCCGGCGTTCTCGCTGCCACAATCGGTGTCCGCTGGCAGCTACGGCTTGATTCTTGTACTCAAGCCAGAAGAGGAACCTCCAGCTCAGCTACAAGGTTCTGAAACTCTCCAGAGCATAACGACTGATCCCTTTCTGGTGCGTGTACCGAGCCGCCCGAAACTCGCGGTGTGCGAGGCAGAGGGCGAGACGAGATGATACGTGTACGATTCGTTGGATTCAGCTACGATGACGCTCGCCAGAGTCGCGTACGACGCGAACGGCAATAACCTCTCCGATGCTCAGGGCCGCAGCTTCATTTGGGATTTCGAGAATCGGCCGGTGCAAGGGATTCTGCCGGGCTCGAACGGCGAAACGACCACTTTCAAGTACGATCCGTTCGGTCGGCGTATCCAAAAGTCGGGTCCGCTGGGTACCACCAATTACCTCTATGATGGGATGAACATTGTTGAGGAGGTAGATGCGCTAGGGAATGTCGTTGCGCGTAACGCGCACAATCTCACGGTCGACGAGCCCTTGTCGCAGTTCCGGAACAATGCTGGAAACTACTATGAAGCGGATGGTATAGGCTCCGTCACTTCACTAACCAATTCTCAAAGCCAACTATCCGCAACGTACAGGTACGATTCCTTCGGAAATCAATCACAGTCGACAGGAGCGAACGGTAACGAGTTTCGCTACACTGCGCGTGACGTCGATGGCGAGACAGGCCTCTACTACTACCGCGCGAGATACTACGATAGCTCGGTCGGAAGGTTCTTAAGCGAAGATCCACTCAGATTTAGCGCAGGAGTCGACTTCTATCCTTATGGGGCCAACAACGCTGTCCGGTACAACGACCCGTTTGGCACGTGCATAGTGGATTTTTATTTTGAGCGGACGGGGAAAAATGCAGATGGATTGTTCTTCCACACTTTTCTTGTTTTGATTGATAACTCCGGGAAAGGAAATCCTTGGCCGCAAGAATTCCGTGGGGGGCCTAGCGAAAACGGAGGGCCTGGGCCTAGAACCATCGTTGAAGCAGAACTGGAGGATCTGCGGATTGCCCCGGACAAACCCAGCGAGGCGGTAGCATCCGTGGGGCTTATCCATAACAACTGCCCCTGCTCGGAATTAGAAGTGAAGCTTCAGGATCTTGAAACAACGATAGATCATGAAAAAACAAAATATGGGTGGTCCAACAATAGCAATTCAGTGACCTCGCGAGCCATCGTAACGATGGGGCTACCTTTGCCAGCCGTTCCGCCCGGAGTCGGCATCACGCCGGGATGGGGTAATTCCAAGCCTCCCGTAGGGAAATGATGAAAAATCGTTATCGAATCTTGACTATCATCGTAGCTGTACTGGTGATTCTTGCGAGCGTTTGCGCAGTTGTCTGGGAGCATATTAATCGAACTACTGCGATCCGGTTGCGGCAGGACAAGGAATCCTTTGAGGCTGAGGTCTCCCAAAATCTGCCTCCCGGATCGAACAAAGTATTCGTACAACGATACTTGGATTCAAGGCATATGACCTACATTGATACAACCCCGATCTCTGACAAAGCCTCTGCTACCAATGACGTCGCTTCACTCATCGAAGCCCGATCACGTCAGACCATCGATCTTCCCCTCGGATCTTGTTCCATTTCAGCGACGTTCACATTCGATTCGCGTGGGACGCTGTTGGGATACACTGACCGGCACGGCTGCAAGTGGTTGTGGTAGCGACATTATTTCGGAATAGGCAGACGGATGCTCAGGCCTGTTGCTTTCGCGTGCCGGATCACAGCCATCATTTCGGGTGACAGCCACGGAATGACAACCTTCGAGTACGACCGTTTCGGCAGGCGCATTCAAATATCTGGTCCTCTCAATACCACGAATTACCTCTATGATGGGGATGACATGCTGGAGGAAATAGACAATTCCAGCAGTGTGCTCGCAAGATACGGACAAGGAGTGGGGATCGATGAGCCGATCTCGGTTCTTCGCAGCAGCGCGACAAACTACTATGAGGCAGATGAGGCGCTGGGTTCCATCACGTCTCTAAGCAACGGCGCTGGCGCGTTAGCCAGTACCTACACTTACGACAGTTTCGGGAATCTGACGACTTCCACTGGAACTCTCACCAATCCATTCCGGTACACCGGTCGCGACCTTGATTCGGAATCGGGGCTTTACTTCTATAGGGCTCGTTACTTCGATCCCGCTGCCGGCCGATTCATCTCTGAGGACCCAAGTCGTTTCGCAGGCGGAATTGATTTCTACGAGTATGTCGACAATTCGCCACTCAACGAATTCGACCCTCTGGGCCTAGCGGGAGGGCCAAAGATGCCAAGAGGCGCAAGGCGTTGTACGTATGGAGATTCCTGCAAGTTGCTGCGATGGAAGATGGTTTCGTTTGAGGACGCTATTTATTCACACCTTGGCTGGGACTGGTATATGCCTTGGCCGCGGGGAACAGGAAGGCATAGTCAAGAAATTTCGGATCTCTACAATGGCTTAGCAAGGTGTATCCAGATTTACGAGAAGAGATGCAAGGACGACAAACATTGCTCTAAATCAGAGGGTTTTCCGGATCCAGTACCGCAGCCGGATTTCCAGCCTAATACACCGACGACTCTGATGCCGGTGCCGATTGATCCGGTGGTCCCGCCGATGCCGATGCCTGAACCCACACCGATAGAAATCCCCTTTGAACCCATTTTTGCTCCAATCTGAAGATCAAAATGGACAAGAATTTCTTATTTGCAATTGCAATGGACGAACAGCAAGAAGGGGCGATCCCCAAAGCTGACGTGTTGGCCGGAATCTATAGTGATGACGTTGAGCTTGCAGGAGCTGTCTATGACATCGTTACGAGCAGCAAGCTTAGGATAAGAATCGAACCACCTCTAGCGGACGACGAACTCGACAAGCTCATAACAGAATACTTCGAACGCTGCATACTTACTGATCCCAAAGGTGAATGGACGCTAACCAGGTACAGCGCCGCTAGGGAAGCTCAAGGCTGCATTTTAGAGACTTGGGAGAGCGAAGGTGGATGCTCTGAAGCCTTCACGAAATGGAAGAAGTGGATGGAGAAGCTGTATCGAGCCGGCGATGAAGGAATAAGGCGTGCGATAGTCGATGGAATCTTAGAACATCTATTCGAGAAGAAGGCTCTGCGGCATTCCTTCGCCGATTGGAAGGCCGACTCCATACTTAGAACCGCCTACGATGAGGCGCAACTTTGGGCCGACACACAGCCCAAAATGAGTCCACCAGGTTCAGCATGAGGGCTGAGGGCTTTCGTTTTGAAAGGCGATAATTCTGACCCCCTCGGCGCTCGCTCAACCGCTTTAATCGCTTGGCCGATTAGAACTATTCCAACTGAGGCAGTGCTGCATCAGGCGGGACTGAACACGCTGGACGGAGCCAGCTACACCTACGACGCGGTGGGGAATAGACTGTCATCCGTGGGAGTGGCGAATTACGGCTACAATTCGTCGAACGAGCTGACGTCGAATTCGAATGGCAGCTACACATACGACGCAAACGGCAATACCCTCTCCGACGCACAAGGCCGCAGCTTTACCTGGGATCTCGAGAATCGGCTGGTGCAGGCTGTAGTGTCGGGAACCAACGGCGGAACGACAACGTTCCGCTACGATCCATTCGGTAGGCGCATTCAGAAGTCGGGTCCGCTGGGCGCCACCAATTACCTCTATGACGGCACCAGCATAGTAGACGAGTTGGACAATAGCGGCAACGCGCTAGCCCGCTATGCAGCGACCACCGATGTCGACGAGCCACTGGCGGAATTCCGTTCCGGGACATCGAGTTACTATCACGCGGACGGCATGGGCTCCGTTACGTCCTTGACCAACGTTTCAGCTACGACCGCTGCGAGCTATGACTATGACGCCCTCGGCAACTTGTCAGGCTCTACAGGCACCTTAACGAATCCATATCGATTCACAGCGCGGGAGTTCGATGTCGAAACAGGCGTCTACCACTATCGCGCGAGATACTATTCGCCGGTGGCTGGTAGATTCCTTTCCGGAGACCCGGCAGGATTCTCTGGGGGCATTAACCTTTATGTCTACGTCGGCAACCGTCCCACAAATTGGGTCGATCCATTCGGCCTGCGTCCGGGCGACAAATACCCGACTCTAAGATGCGCTGGGTGGAACGCGATTCGGGATATCAACACCACATCGAGACAACGAACGCCAGCGTTCCCGAACGGCCGCGAATACGGCGGCTGGATGTACGAAAATAGTGACGGTACCTATTCTTATACCGCTCCAGTTCCAGGTGGACCAAGCGGCGTTGACCCTCATAATTTCAATCCGGTCCCTCCGAACGCTGTGCGGGCAGGAGATTACCACACGCATGGCGCGTACGACCCGAATTTTAATCTTCCTGGAAACCCGCAGCCTGGACAGCCAGGCTACAACTGGCATAACGACGGCAACGAAGTATTTTCGCCAGATGACAAGGCAGGTAACGAGGCTGAGGGATACCTGCCGGGATTCCTCGGGACGCCCCAAGGAACTACAGAAGAATACATTCCAGTTCTCGGGCACCCGGGCAGCGGCCAGGTAGTTGTCTTGTCGGGGCGCAATTGTGGGTGCCATTGAGTACGTATTGAGGCTCGAGGCGTGGAGGGTATGAAAATGCGCTGGATGTTGGCGAGCATATTATTGCTGTCTGCACTTGCTTTCTCGTCGGACGCAAGCAAGAAGCACCGAGACTACGTGCCTGACGAGAAAACGGCACGAAGCATCGCAGAGGCAGTTCTCGTCGGGCAATACGGCGAAGAACGGATAAAGGCTGAAAGCCCACTTTTGGTGGACGGTTCAAACAGACAGTACTGGATTGTTCAGGTTTCTGGCGGAAATCCGCCAATGAAAGGTGGTGGACCAGCGGTGTGGATCGATAAATACTCAGGGTGTCTCAAAATCATGGAGCGCATGAAGTGATATCACGACGCTGATCACGACGCCTAAGCCGAGTTCATTTGCCCAGGGGCGCAGTTTCACCTGGGACTTCGACAATCGGCTGGTACAGGCGACGAATCCAGGGGTGGGCACGACCACGTTCCGCTACGATCCGTTCGGTTGGCGCATTCAGAAGTCGGGTCCCCTGGGCACCACCAATTACCTCTATGATGGGCACAATGACATTGAGGAGGTGGACGGTGCCGGAAATATCCTGACAAGATACGCGCAGAATACCGGTATTGATGAGCCCTTATCCGAGGTTCGATCCGGAGCAGGTCGCTACTACGAGCAAGATGGAGTGGGCTCAGTCTCATCATTGACAAGCCCGACCGGATCCCTTGGGAATACCTATGTCTATGACTCGTTTGGAAATCTAACAGCCTCTAACGGCTCAGTCACGAACCCCTTCGAATACACCGGACGCGAGTACGATCCCGAGGCTGGAATCTATGAATACCGAAGACGCTACTATGACCAAAGCGCAGGGAGGTTCATCAGCGAAGATCCATACAGATCGATATTCGGTACGAACAGGTACAAATATGTGAGCAATCACCCAATGATGTTCAATGATCCTTTGGGGCTGAGCGACACTTGCACACCAGAAAACCGCGAGTATCAATGGACTCCCTGGATACCAACTTCGACCAACAGCGTTCCGATTACCGGTTGGACATTCAGTTCGGCTGGCGAGACCGGGGGACCGGATTCCGACTCTGGAATCCCGGCTGCCCAGCTGAACTGCATCTGGAAACGAATTGTCTCTAAGACGCGGAGCAGTGTTGCGCTGGTTGAAGTGGAATGGAAATGTACGTATCTAATGCCGTGCGGTCACCAAGCTACGTATTACAAGTCCACATGGGAGTGGCATCGCCAATATTCAACATTCAACGATTTTGAAACTACGACCACAAGGGTACTTATCATGGGATCGGATAGCGACTTTCTAGACGAATTCTACTGTCGAACATATGGACCCTTGCAGCCCTGATGACATTAGTGCATTGTTGGCGCCACAAAAGTCGGAGGGAGTTGAGTTAATGCGACAATGGATGTTGTTTGTGCTATTAGCGATGGTAGTAGCTCTGTTTGTTTACGCTCAGAAGGAGAAGGACGAATCATCCTCAGCCTGGTCTAAGACTGCTCCGGCCGCGGACAACAAGCAATTCGAGCAGATATTGGATTATCGAAAGAAAGGGGACTTTGAACGTGCCGTTGCGGTCGCAACCGAGTCCATCAATGGAAAACAGCCGGACGATTTTCTCTTACAGACAACAGCTGTGACTTATTTTCAATGGGCACAGGCAGATCACGTGAACAAAGAGAAGTGGATCACTCTTGCTGTACAGTACTCCGAACGTGCCCTTAAGGCAAATCCGACCGATCCGGTAAACACATTCGATCTTGGTGACAGTTATATGGCCGCAGGCATGAACCTTGGGAAACCGTCGGGTTGCCCTCATTATGAGAAGTCACTTCAGTTGTTTGAGGAACTCAGAGCCAGTCCCGCTCTGCAAGGCGAATGGGGCACGATTGACGGACAACGAGTGAGGCTGTTGCCTTATCGGCAGAAGCTCGATGGACATGTAAAAAATCTCAGGTTGCTTGCGGCCGGGTGTCGCGGTTTTCACAAAGCACAATAGGAGTCGGCGGGTGCCGGAAGCCCAGGAAAAACGAGGATAGGCCGAGCGTTTCCCAAATCTTCGAGGAGCGAGGTTTGACAAAAGACTGTGAGCATGCCGTCCATCCCCAGGTTGCCCAATCCGCCCGGTACCACCAACTACCTCTATGATGGGATAAACCTGCTCGAGGAACTCGACAACAGCGGGACCGTCCTCGCTCGCTACAACCAGGGTTCTTGGATAGACGAAGTTCTGTCCCAGCTGCGTTCGTCAACCACTAGCTATTATGAGCAGGATGGCCTCGGCTCCGTAACTTCTCTAAGCAACGCATCAGCCGCACTGTCGAACACGTACACCTTTGACTCGTTCGGCAACCTAATCGCTTCCAGCGGCAGCATCGCGAATCCATTCCAGTACACAGGACGCGAGTTCGACGCAGAGACGGGACTTCGATTTTATCGCCTCCGGTATTTTGATCCGAGCGTTGGCCGTTTCATTTCGGAAGATCCGATTGGTTTCGGCGGTGGCGACAACTTCTACAGATACGTACAGAACAACGTCACACTGCTGATCGATCCATTCGGGCTATCCTCGATGATTTTCAACCGCGCGAATGGAACGCTGATCCTCCTAGACAAGGATGGCAACGTCGTTGCGGTGTGCACTGCTGCTAACAACACAACTCGAAGCAGCAACGGCCCCTGGCCGAGAGGGACATATCCCTTCCAGAGCCACAATAACCATCCGCCCGATCCGAACGGGCCATACGGGTCTTACGGAATCGACGTGTTCGATGTGCCGGGCCGGACCGGTATGGGCGTTCACTCAGGCCGTCAAAACAGTGGCGGGCCGAACCACCCGACTTTGGGTTGCGTGCGAACGACGGACGATTGCATGAAGACGATCACGGATTGGCAATCACACGATCCCATGACCCAAATAAGCATTCAATAGATGGCTAATGCTCTCAGTTCGGAGCCGTAGGAGACAATCCAAATGCGCCTAATCTCGCTCGTTCTCATTCTGTTCTTCATGGCTAGTGCTTTTGCAGACGATGCACCGACTAAGAAATGCACACAAGAAGAGGCAATGCAGGCTGAAAAGGAAGCCGATTCGCTCAAGAGCTGGGATCAGGTCTATCGTGCGTACAAACGGTTCTCGCACTGCGATGATGGTGCGATTGCGGAGGGATACAGCGACTCAGTCACGAAGTTGCTCGCGGACGATTGGAAGAGTTTTAACCGGCTGCTGGTGCTCGCGAACCGAAACAGGGGGTTTAGGGGTTTCGTGTTGAAGCATATCGACGAAAGCGTTCCTGGAGATACGCTGGCGAAGATTGCGAATAACGCCCGGTCTGAGTGTCCAGCAGGAGGACGGAATCTCTGCCTCTCGATTGCGAAGGCCACGGGAAAGTAATGACCGTCCAGAGTGTTTGTTGTTTGCGATTCCCGGCCCGCTGAGGCGTGAGTTCCTAGATCGCTTGGGGTGCGGGAAAGTTTTTCTTAGCTGCCAATCCGCTGCCCGAATGCGGTGCCGAATCCGGGTCCGATTCCTGTTCTAGCGGTGTGGCGATCCTGCCACGGTCAGGGTGAGGTGGTGGTGGTGCCGGAGGTTGGGTTCAGGGTGACCATCCCGCCCGAGGTGCCCTGCCGGGGGAAGGTGAAAGGCGTGCTGCCTTCGGCATCGGGTTTATGCATGACACGTCATGTAAAAATGTGGGACAGACGGGACGTACCCCGCAGTGAGGCATCTCGTTATGCGACGGAGGCCAGTCTGATCAGCCTGAATTCTTCGACTCAGCCGCTGGGCACCACCAATTACCTCTATGACGGCCCCAATGCGGTCGAGGAGGTCGCTAGCGGCGGCAGCGTTCTGACTCGCTATGTACATGATCGAGCTGTTGATCAGCCACTGAGCGAGCTAC
>Ga0335069_10007276_pt1 | contig 15997 bp, 13 predicted proteins | sample Lox_Sample_11_FD_206714 | JGI IMG/M metagenome (GOLD analysis project Ga0335069, IMG submission 206714) | Soil microbial communities from Loxahatchee National Wildlife Refuge, Florida, United States - Lox_Sample_1.1 | ecosystem: Environmental > Terrestrial > Soil > Wetlands | place: USA... | reverse complement strand
CGCATCGCGGAGACCGCCGTCCTGACCGACGAGTCCGCGCGCCTTCTGCACGAGACGATCAAGAAGGTCGGCGAGGACATCGAGGGCCTCCGCTTCAACACCGCGATCTCGCAAATGATGATCCTGGTGAACGCGCTGCAGAAGGAGCCGGCCCTGCCGCGCGCGGCGATGCTCGATTTCGTCCGGCTGCTCGCGCCGTTCGCGCCCCACCTCGCGGAGGAAATCTGGGCGCGGCTCGGCCAGGCGGGTTCGGTGATGACTGGCGGCTGGCCGGCGTACGACGCCGCCCGGCTGGTCGCGCACACGATCACGATTGTGTTTCAGGTGAACGGCAAGCACCGGGGCGACGCCCAGGTGCCGGTTGGAATCACCGAGGAGCAACTCGTCAAACTCGCCTTCGAACACCCCAAGGTTGGACCCCATTTGGCCGGCAAGACGGTAAAGCGTTCCATCCTCGTAAAAGGGAAGCTGATCAACCTCTTGGTGTGACGAGTGATGGATTGGCGCCCTCCTTGTCACAATTCACTTGAATTAGGTATATCACCCTAATTAGTGTGTTCACGCGCGGGCGCCCCCGCTTCGTCAGCCTATGAAATTCCTCCAATTCACGATCGGCATCGCCGCCCTGGCCGCGCTGGCCTGCGCCGGCGGGCGGGCCGACGAGGCGACAAAGAAGGCGCCGACGAGCAAGATCTTCCTCTCCGAAAGCAAGGGCACCGGCCAGATCGAGAGCAACGGCAAGGTGTTCGAGCCCAAGCAGGGCACGGCGTTCGATGCCCCGGGGACGGTGATGATGACGAACAACGACTCGCACCAGGCGTACGTCCTCTCGAGCGGCACGGGCCTTTACCTGGACGCGAACTCGCAGGTGAAGATCTCGCAGTTCGACCAGGAGAAGTTCGAGTCGACGCATCTCGCCGCGGACGTCGAGCCCTCGGTCTCGCACCTCAATGTCCTGATCATGCGCGGGCTCATCGGGCTGTGCGCGAGCCCGATGGTTTCGGGCACGACGGTCCTCTTCAGCACACCGCTCGCCTCGGTGAACATCCGCGGCCGGCGCGTGGCGATCAAGGTTTCGGCGGAGGAGACGTCGGTCTACGCGCTCGAGGGCAGTGTCACGCTGCGCCCCGGTGAAAAGGCGTCCGGCGGCGTCACGCTCGAGCCGGGTGAGCAGGCGGTCGTGCGGCCCGGCGGCCCGGGGCAGGAGCCGCAGGTCGCGGTCGGACCGATCGACAACGACCTGCGCAGCTCGCTCGACGGCACGGTGGCGGTGGCGTGCAACGCCCGCAAGACCGTGGCCTTCGAGGCGGTCGACAACGGCGCCGCGGCGCCGGAGATCGTGCCCAAGCCGACGGTGTCGGCCACGCCGCCGAACAATCTCACCGTCAGTCCCGATCGGCTCAATCCCGGACCTTAAGGCCTCCACTGTGGGACCCCGCAAACGCACGCTCCTCCTCCGCCTGTCCTTTGTCGCTCTGCTGCTCGGCCAGCAGAGCGTTTTTGCATTGCTCGCCTTCGACGGGAACCGGAACCAGGTCTTCGTGTTCGGCAGCGCCGCCCTCGCCTACGACTCCAACCTGTTCGCGCAGCCGGGCGGCGCCAGCGACGTCACCGAGACGTTCACGGTCGGGGCCGACCTCAACCGGAAGGCGGGCCTGATCACGCTGAGCGCCACGGCCGCGGTGGCGTTCGTGCGTTACGACCGCCACACGAACCTGAACGCGGTGAACCCCAACCTGCTGGTCAACCTGGAGAAGGCGTCCGGGCGCCTGACCGGCTCGCTCATGTTCAACCCCTACCGGACGGAGCAGGCCGACAGCGCCGTCAACCTCCATACGACCTCGTGGAACGTCCCGGTGACGCTCAGCCTCCGGTACCCGATCAACGAGCGGTTCTACGTGACGTCCCAGTCCGCCTGGCAGGAGCGGCGCTACGAGGACAGCGGACTGCTGCTGCACAATTATGACGACTTTGCGGAGGGCGTGGACGGCTACTACACGTACACGTCCAAGCTCGACCTGCTGGCCGGCTACCGGGTGCGCTGGGCCCACACCGATCTCGAGCGCAGCGTCGACCAGAACTTCTCGGTCGGCGCCACCGGCGCGCTGCTCCCCAAGCTGAACGGCCTGGTGCGCGTCGGCTACCAGCAGCGCCAGGTGCGGGGCAACGCAAGCTCGTTCAGCCAGCTCAGCGCCTCCGGCCAGCTCACCTGGAACGCCTCGCGCAAGCTTTCCGTCACCGCGCTGCTGAGCAAGGATTTCAACACGGCCGCCACCGCGGTCTCGGTCGACTCGCTCGCCGCGTCGCTCAACGCCTCCTATGCGATGACGCGGCGCCTGCAGTTCGAGGCGGGCCTGGGCTTCGGGCGAAACCGGTTCCTCGACCAGGGGGAAGACGGCCGGCTCGACGACTTTTTCTCGTGCAACGCCGGCGCGTCGTATAATCTGAACGAGCGCTTCAAGGTCAGCGGTGCCTACAGCTATTTTCGCAACTCCTCCAATCTCGCGCTCGCCGGGTTTGACCGGGAGCAATATTCGGTCAACCTCACCGGCAGGTTCTAGCTGCCGTCCATGAAATTCGCCGCCTGCGCTCTTGCGCTGCTCCTCGCCACCGGGCTCGCCGCGGCGCCGGGCCCGGCCGACGGCCCCCCGCCCTCGCGAAAGAATTTCGCCCATCACCTGCAGCTCGCGGACCGCATCCGTGTCGCGGTCTACCAGGAGGACGACCTCACGACGCTCGCGCGGATCGACGCCAAGGGCCACGTGGCGCTGCCGCTGATCGGCGAGATCGCCGTGGGCGGGATGACGGTCGCCGAGGCCCAGGAGGCGGTGCAGAAAGCCTACCAGGAAGGGCGCTACCTCCGCAACCCGCAGGTCACGATCAGCGTCGAGGAGTACGCGCCCTGCGAGGTCTCGATCCAGGGCCAGATCCGCAATCCCGGCCGCTATACGCTGCCGATCGAGTCGACCTTCACCGTCGTCGAGCTGGTGACCAAGGCCGGCGGCATCACCGACATCGGCAAGGGCACCGCCGTGACCGTCACCCGGCTCCTGCCCGACGGCACCAAGAAGGTGTTCACGGTCGACGTCGACAGCGTGATCAAGGGCAAGAAGGGCCAGGGCAGCCTGGAGGACAATACGTTGTTGCTGGAACCCGGCGATATCGTCTACGTGCCGGAGCGCCTCATCTGACCCGCGCATGCCCGCCCCCGCCGCACCTCCGCCCGCCAGGCCGCCCGCGTCCCTCCATGGCCAGGAAGAGCAGGCGGTCGAGCGGCGGACGCTGCGGGACTACCTGATCATCCTGCGCGAGCGGATGTGGATTGCGCTGCCCGTGGCGCTGCTGGTGGCGGTCGGCGTCGGGTATTACCAGGCCGAGCAGCCGAAGATGTACAGCGCCACGGCCACGCTCCAGTTCGAGCGGCCCGAACGCGTCGTGCTGAACGAGCAGGTCGTGGACCCGTCCGTCCGCTCGGAGATCGACCTCAACAACTACATCACCGACCTGAAGAGCAACCGGCTCCACGCCCTGGTGGCGCAGTCGCTCACGCCCGACGAGGTGCGGACCCTGCAGCGCCCGTACGTCGAGGGCGCGCCGGCCGGGACGGTGCCGCCGCCGGCCGGGGCCCTCTTCGGCACGCCGGAGATCGGCAACGTGCGCAACAGCTCGATCATCACGATCACGGTTCAGAACCGCGACCGCGAGGGCGCGGCGATCGTGGCCAACCATTATGTCGACGCCTTCATGCGGTTCCTGATCGAGGGCGTCGGCGGCAAGAACGAGTTCGCCGTCGCCTACCTCAAGACCCGGGCCGAGGAGCTGCGCAAGGAATCCGAGGCCGCCGAGGCGCGCCTGCAGGATTACAAGCGCCAGCACAATCTCGTGTCGCTGAACGCCAGCGTGGACATCGTGGCCGACCGCCTGAAGGCGATCGACTCGGCGCTCACCTCGGTGCGACTGGAGCGGCTGAACCTCGAGGTGCTCCTCAAGCAGGTGGAGAAGTTCCAGGCCGCGGGCGGCAACCTCCTCGAGATCTCCTACATCGCCAACTACGGCAACATGGCGGGCCTGAAGAACCAGCTGGCGGAGCTCACCAAGCAGCAGTCGATCTACAGCGAGCGCTACCTTGAGCGGCACCCGAAGATGATCGACCTGGCCAACTCGATCGAGGTCCTGCGGCAGCAGATCGCCCGGAACACCGAGCAGGCCGTCGCCGACCTCCGCGCGCAGTACGCCAAGGCGAACGCCTCCGAGCAGTCGTACGAGAAGGAATACCGCGAGGCCGAGAAGGCCCAGCTCAGCCTCGGCGACCTCTCCGTGGAATTCAAGAGCCTGGAGAACCAGGCCGCCGTGGCGAAGAACAACTACATCCAGATTCTCGACCGGCTGAACCAGACGACGACCTCGAAAAACCTGGAGAACATCCCGCTCAAGCCGCTCGACAAGGCCGTGGCCCCCGGCGGGCCCTACACCCCGAACCTCCCGGGGATCGTCAAGACCTGCGCCGGCCTGGGGGTGCTCGTGTTCTGCGCCATCGCCTTCGGGCTCAGCTTCCTCGACGACCGGATCAAGAGCGCCTGGGACGTCGAGAGCTTCGTCGGCGCCCATCTCCTCGGCATCGTGCCGGACCTCGCCGGCGTGCCGGACCAGGAGCGGGGGACGATGGTGATGAGCAACAAGACCTCGCCCGGCTCCGAGGCGTTTCTCTCCATCTACAGCTCGATCAAGATCCAGTCGAAACTCGATTTTCCCAAGACCATCCTGCTGACGAGCACGATTCCCGGCGAGGGCAAGACGATGATCAGCAGCAATGTCGCCTCGGCCTTCGCCGCCCACGGCAAGCGCGTGCTGCTGATCGACTGCGACATGCGCCGGCCGATGCTCCACCGGTGCTTCAACCAGCCGAACGACGCCGGGCTGATCGCCTGGTTCGAGGCCGGGGCCAGCATCCCGGCCGAACCGCTGGCCGACAAGGCGCTCGGGATCGTCAAGGTGGCGGAGAACCTCTTCCTCCTCCGCTCCGGCGGCCGCACCAAGTCGCCGACCGAGGTGCTGGAGAACCCGATCTTCGGCCAGTTCCTTGATTCGCTCCGCCAGCACTTCGACCTGATCGTGATCGACTCGCCGCCGATGGGCGCGGTCACCGACTCGACGCTCATCGCCGAGCGGGCCGACGAGGTCATCTACGTGTGCCGGTTCAACCGCGCGTACCGGAAACACATCCGGCTTTACATCAAGAGCCTCTCGGGCGGAAAGAGCGAACTGCTCGGCGTGGTGCTCAACGGCCTCTCGCCGCGCCGCATCCAGTATTACAGCAACTACCGGTATTACCGGAGCTACAAGAAATACTACGGGGCCCAAAGCTGAAGAGCTGAATGCTGGATTTTTGCGCCAAATGCTCTTGCCGCCGCCCGGGTCGGTCACACTGCTTCGGAATCCTGCGCCGCACCTTGCCCAAGCGCCCGCCTTTCAGCCCCTCAGCCTTTCAGTCCTTCAGTAGGTCAGTCCTTCGGTCTCTTGCCCCCGCCTCCCTCCGCCTTCCTGCCCGCTGATTTCGACGCCCGCCGCCCGATCGCCCTGATCGCCGGGCGAGACACCTATCCGGCGATCATGGCTGCAGCGATCAAACGCGCCGGCGTGCCCGTCCGGCTGATCGCGATCGAGGACGAGACCGATCCGGCGCTCGTCGCCTCGTTTCCCGAATCCGAGCGCGTCCAGATCAACGTCGGCCAGATCGGCCGGATGCTCGCGGCGCTGAAGGACTTCGGCGCCGGCTACGCCCTGATGGCCGGACAGGTGAAGCCGAAGCGGCTGTTCCACGGGCTGACGCCCGACCTGAAGGCCGCGCAAATCCTCTTCACGCTCAAGCGGCGCAACGCCGAGACCATTTTTGGCGCCATCGCCGAGGAGATCGCCAAGATCGGCGTCCGCCTGTTGGACGCCCGCGCCTTCCTCGACGACCAGCTGGCCGACGCCGGCGTCATGACCGGCGGCAAATTTCCCCTCGAGCCGGAGTACGTCGAGCACGGCATCCACATCGCGCGCGAGATCGCCCGGCTCGACATCGGCCAGGGCTGCGTCGTCCGCAAGGGGACCGTGCTCGCGGTCGAGGCCTTTGAGGGCACCGATGAGATGCTGCGACGGGCCGGCGGGTTCAAGGCCGACGGCGCGCTGTTTGTGAAGACGGTCAAGTCCGGGCAGGACTACCGCTTCGACGTCCCGATTTTCGGCCGGCGCACGCTGGAGACCATGCACGAGGCCGGCTTGGCCGCCGCGGCCCTGCCGGCCGGCAGCGTGATCCTGCTCGAGAAGCCGGCGGTCCTCGCCCAGGCGCGCGCCTGGGGCATCTCCCTGCTCGGCTTTTGAGGCCGCCGCCCCGGGCGGAACTTGCACTTTCGTCCGGCGCACGCACATTGCCCTTCATGCAAGACGTCGTCGAACTCGCCATCAAGGGCCTGATGCCCACGGCCAATGGATGCGCCGTGTTCCTCGGGAATGACGAGAAGACCTTTGTCATCTACGTGGACCCGAGCGTCGGCAGCGCGATCTCGATGACCCTGAACGGCGTCAAGAAGGAGCGGCCGCTCACCCACGACCTCATCGGCCACATCTTCCTCGGCTTCGGCGTCAGCCTCGAGCGCATCGTGATCAACGATGTCAACGACGGCACCTATTTCGCCCGGGTCATCCTGCACATGCAGAACGAGCTCGGGCGGAAGATCCTCGAGCTCGATGCCCGGCCGAGCGACTCGATCGTCCTCGCCCTCCAGCAGAAGCGCCCGATCTTCGTCGCCCGGCGCGTGTTCGACGTGGTCGAGGACATGACCGAGATCCTCGAGCGCGTGCTCAAGCAGCAGAAGGAAGAGCAGTCCGGCGAGGAGGAAACTTGAGGTGGCAAGACGGTCTTCGGCCATTGGAAAACGGTGAGCCGTGGACGATGGACGACGGGGATGAATGCTGAGTGTTGACCGACGCCTGATTTCTTCAACTTTCAGCCGTGTGCATCCGCCTGACGCCATGACCGCGCCCGCCCGCGCGTTGCCGCCCGGGGTGGTCCCCGGACTGCCGCTGACCGCGCTCGCGCCGATGCAGGACGTCACCGACCTGGCGTTCCTGCACGTCATCGCGCACCACGGCGCGCCCGACTATTTTTTCACCGAGTTCTTCCGCGTGCACGCCCAGTCGCGGCTGGAAAGGCACATTCTCCGCTCGATCGTCGAAAACCGCACCGGCCGGCCGGTCTTCGCCCAGCTGATCGGCGAGCACGTCCCCGACATGCTGCGCACGGTCCGGGAACTGCTGGCCTACCCGATCGCCGGCATCGACCTCAACCTCGGCTGCCCGGCGCCCAAGGTCTACAAGAAGAACGTCGGCGGCGGCCTCCTGCGCGACCCGGCCAAAGTCGACGGGCTCCTCGGCGCGCTGCGCGAGGCGGTGCCGGGCCGATTCACGGTGAAGATGCGGATCGGATTCGACTCCACCGGCAACTTCGCGCGGGTCCTGGATCTGGTCAACAAGCACGGAGTCGACCTGCTGACCGTGCACGGACGCACGGTGAAGGAGATGTACCGGAGCGAGGTGCATTACGAGTTCATCGCCGAGGCCGCGCGCACCGTGCGCTGTCCGGTGCTGGCCAATGGCAACGTGACCTCCGCCGACAAGGCGGCGTCCGTCCTCGCCGCCACCGGCGCCGCCGGCGTGATGATCGGCCGGCACGCGATCCGGAACCCCTGGATCTTCCGGCAGGTGCGCGAACGGCTGTCCGGCCGGCCGGTCACGCCGGTCACGCTGGGGGACGTCCGCGGCTACGTCACGCACCTCTACGATGCGACCCGCCAGCCCGGCGTGCCGGAGTCCGCGCATGTGGCCAAGATGAAGAAGTACCTGAATTTTGTCGGCCAGAGCGTCGACGCCTCCGGGGCGTTCCTCCATGACATGCGGCGCGCCATGAGCGAGTCCGAGCTTTTCCGCGCATGCGACCGGCACCTGCTCGCCCGCCCGGCGACCCTTTTTGCCAGCGAGCCTTATCCCGGGATCATCGCCCGGCCGAACTGCGAAAGCCCGGCCGAGAGCTGCTCGCTGGACTCGGTGACTTCCTGAGAAGGCGGAGTTGCGGGTTGAGGTTGAGGATTGGGAACGGAGCGGCGACCGCCGCGATGCGTCCCTGCTGGATCCGGTGGAAGGCGGCCTCCGGACGCGTTTGGGGGAAGCCCGCGCCGCCAGGGCGTGGTTGAGGCACGCCCCGCCCCTCGCACCCGGGCGCAATGGCGGTTCCGGTTGGAGTGGCCGGCGTGGGCGGTGTGGGCGGGGTGCCCTCACCCCGCTTTACCGCGCGACTCGCTGGGAGATCGCACCTCGCCCCCATTCAAGGTGCGCCTTCGCCGATCGTGGAGACGACCACCTCTCTGCACGATCCGCAGTCGCGATCCGTCACTCGAGCCCCAGCGCCTTGCGGCCGGTGTCGGAAATCATCTGCGGGGTCCATTGCGGATCCCACACGATGTGCACGGCAGCCGACTGGACGGTGGGCAAGGCGGCGATCTTCTTGCGCGCATCCTCCGCGATCACCGGACCCATGCCGCAACCGGGCGCGGTGAGGGTCATCTTGACTGCGACGGCATGGCCGCCGCCGGGGACTTCGTCGACGGCGAGGTCGTAGACAAGTCCGAGGTCGACGATGTTCACCGGAATCTCGGGATCGAAGCAGGTCTTCAGTGCGTCCCACACCGCCTGCTCGCTGAACTCGGCGGCCGCCGCCGGCGTCTCCACCGGACTGGCCGCGAAACCGCCGATGGCACCGGCATCCTCGTGCGCGATCCGAAAAAGCCCCTGGTCCGTCCGCACGGTCACGTTGCCGCCCAGCGTTTGGGTGATGAACACCCGCTCGCCCGCCGGCAGCTGCACCTTGGCGCCCGCCGGGATGGTCGTGGCCGGGCAGTCCCGCTCCAGCGTGTAGTCCTGGGTCATTGCCATCAGCCTAATCCGGGCAACCTGGCTTTCAACCTTCAACTCTGCATGGCACGCAGGCTGCAGGCGGTCGGCGGCAGGCGGAAGCCGGTCAGCATCCAGCCATCAACGCGCCGCGACCGCCCGCGCGCCCGCCCTTTCCCGTTCCGCGAAGCAGCTTCCGACCTCCGGCGTTTGACTTCCGGCTCCGGGCGGCTGCCACCGGCCGACTCCGCCGGCCCCGCCGGCGGCTAAGGCAGCCCCTGCTCCAGCGGCAGCCGCGCATACACGCCCTGCGGATCGTTGAAATGCGCCAGCGTCTTGAGCGCGGCCGTGAATTCTTCGACGAGCACCCCGACGGCGCTGGTCGAGGTCAGGTCGCGCTTCCGGCCCTCGAGCGCCTCCGAGAGCATTTCGGCGAACTGCTTCGGCCGCGGTACCTCGATCACGTGGAAGTTGTCGCCCAGTCCGGCCCGCTTGGCGGCGAACTTGGTCGCAGCGTCGAGGCCGCCGAGCTCGTCCACCAGCCCGAGTTTCTTCGCCTCCGCGCCGGACCAGACGCGGCCCTGCGCGATTTCCTGGACCGCGGCGGGATCGAGCTTCCGCGCCTCCGCCACCTTCGCGATGAACTGGCCGTAGGTCCAGTCGATCATGCGCTGGAAGACGGCCAGCTCCTCGTCCGACTTCGGCCGCGCGATCGTTGCCAGGTCGGCGAATTTGCCGGTCTTCACGGTGTCAAAGGTCAGGCCGAGCCGGTCGTTCGCCAGCCCCTGGATGTTGAAGAACATCCCGAAGACGCCGATCGAGCCCGTGATCGTCGACGGCTCGGCGAAGATCCGGTCGGCATAGGTCGAGATCCAGTAGCCGCCCGAAGCCGCCAGCGTGCCCATCGACACCACCACGGTCTTGTCCTTCCGCAGCAGCCGGAGTTCCCGCTGGATGGCCTCGGAGGCGGTCGCGCTCCCGCCCGGGCTGTTCACCCGCAGCACGACGGCCTTGATGCTGCTGTCGTGGCGGATCTGCCGGAGCTGGCGTGCGAGCTTCGCGCCCCAGACGTAATTCTGGTCGTTGCCGGAGCCGTCGATGATGTCGCCCTCGGCATAAACCAGGGCCACCTTCCCGCCCGTACCGCCGAGATCCAACCGGCCGCCTTCGCGGCGCCGCGCCACCAGCCCGTCGGTCGACACCAGCTTGGCATAATCCTTGAGCGCGATCTGCCTGAAGGGATCCCGCGCCGACTTCACGCCCGTGGCCTTCTTCAGGCCGGCCAGCACCGTATCGATGTACGCCACCCGGTCGACCAGCTTCAGCCGGTGGGCGTCCTCGGCCTGCAGGATGCCCTGCCGGTCCATCGCCGCCTGCAGGGTGCCTGCGGGCAGCGACCGCGACTGCTCGATCCCGGTGCTGATCTCCTGCCAGAGGTCGTCGAGCAGCTTCTGGGTCTGCGCCCGGCTTTCCGGACTCATGTCCTTGCGCGTGAAAGGCTCGACCGCGCTCTTGTACTTGCCGACGCGCGTGACCTGCACGCCGATGCCCAGCTTCTCGAACAGGCCGGTGAAAAACATCGGCTGCGAGGCGAGCCCGGGCGCGAGCACGCCGCCGTAGGGGTCGAGCGTCAGTTCGGTCGCCGTGGACGCCACATAGAGGTCGCGCGTCGAGGCAAAGGTGAGGTAGGCCTCGACCGGCTTGCCCGAGGCCTTGAAGGCGATGATCGCGTCCCGCAACTCCCGCAGGGCGGCGAAGCCGGAGCCGTAGCCGATGGGCATGAAGTGCCCGTGCAGGTAGAGCCCGGTGATGTCGGGATCGGCCGCGGCCGCCTGCAGCGCGCGCGTGACCGATCGCAGCTGGAGGCTGTGCGCGCCACCGCCGTCGAAGGCGTCGGCCAGGTCCTCCAGGCCCTGCATCTGCTCCGGCTTGTCCTGCAGGTTGGCCGAGAGATCGAGCACCAGGTACGAGCCGTGCGGCACCACCACCGTCTTCTCGCCCACCGCGGCCATGGCCGCGAGCAGCAGCAGCAGCACGAACGAGCCGCCGAGGAAGAAGACCACGAGGGCCGCCAGGGTGGCAAAGAAGGACGAGAAGAAATTCTTCATGCGGCCGACCGTAGACCAGCGCCCGGGGCGGGCCAGCGAAAAACGGCCCGCGGGCCGGGCGCCGGGACGAGCGGCCGGCGCGCCGCGATGGGCGGCGCCGGCCGCCGCCGGGCGGTCGGCCCGGCCGGCCGAACACGGCTAGACATTTGTCCGCCCCCCGGTAGCGTGGTCGTTCCCCGCACCCGCCATGAGCGAGAAACCCCAGCTGCTGACGACCCACCGGAAGGCCCTGACGATCAACCTCGACGGCTCGTTCTACGGCACCATCGCCGAGATCGGCGCGGGCCAGGAGGTCGCCCGCGTCTTCTTCCAGGCCGGCAGCGCCTCCGGGTCGATCGCCAAGACCATGTCGGCGTACGACATGACCTTCAGCGACTCGATCTATGGCAAGGCGCCGCGCTACGTCTCGCGGGAGCGGCTGCAGACGATGCTCGGCCACGAGTACAACCTGCTGCGCGAGCGGCTGGCGGAGAAGCGCGGTGATCGCACCTGCTTTTTCGTCTTTGCCGACACGGTCGCCACCAAGAGCGCCAAGGGCTCGGCCGACGGCCACGGCTGGCTCGGCGTCCGGTTCCAGGCCAGCCCGAAGGCGGAGCCGAGCGACATCATTCTCCACGTCCGGATGCTCGACAAGAAGAACCTCCTCCAGCAGGAGGCGCTCGGCATCGTCGGCGTCAACCTGATCTACGGCGCGTTCTTCTATCGCGACGACCCGGATAAGTTCATCGAGTCGCTGGCCGACAACGTCGGCACGGACCGCGTCGAGGTCGACATGCTGAAGTTCAGCGGCCCGCTGTTCGCCAAGGTCGACAACCGGCTGCTCTCGCTGCACCTGGTGAAGCACGGACTGACCAACGCCGTGATGTTCGCGCCGTCCGGCGACGTGCTGCAGCCGTCCGAGGTGATCTACAACCGGCCGGTGATGGTGGAGCGCGGCAGCTTCCGGCCGGTGACGCACGTCAACGTCGACATGCTCAACTGCGCCACCGCGCAGTTCCTCCAGGAACCGATGGTCAAGGGCAAGGACGTGGTGGTGATCATGGAGATCACGATGAACAACCTCCTGGCCGAGGGCGCGCTCGACGCCGAGGACTTCCTCTCGCGCGTCGACATGCTCGGGCACATCGGCTTCACCGTCCTGATCTCAAACTACTCGGAGTTCTACCGGCTGGTCTCCTACTTCCGCCGGTACACCAAGGAGATGATCGGCGTGGCGATGGGCATCAACAACCTGCTCGAGATCTTCAACGAGAAATATTACGAGAACCTCGAGGGCGGCATCCTCGAGTCGATGGGCCGGATGTTCCGCCACGCGGTCAAGCTGTACGTCTATCCGATGCAGCAGGCCGCCTACGAGAGCTTCCTCCGCGGCGGCCCCCAGGCGGGCCAGCTCGCGGTGGCCAACGCGTTCTCCTCGTCGGTGCTGATCACCGCGCGCAACCTCCACGTCGCCGACCACCTGCGCAACCTCTACGCGCACCTGCTGGAGAACCACTACATCGACGGCATCGCCGGCTTCAACGAGGACTACCTCGGCATCTTCTCCCGCGACGTGCTGCAGCGGATCAAGAACAGCGACCCGACCTGGGAGCGGATGGTGCCCGCCAAGGTCGCCGAGGTCATCAAGAAGCGCAACCTGCTCGGCTACGGCCGGACGCCCCGGCCCGACGGCCCGACCATCGGCTGACGGCTCCGACCGCGCGTGAGTCAGGCGCACGAATTATTCGTGTCTTTTCCCCGCCCCCGGCCCTAGCGTGGCCTCCCGCATGCGCTTCCACAAATACCACGCCCTGGGCAACGACTATCTCGTCCTCGATCCGGCCGACTTCCCCGGCTGGACCGCGCCGACGCCGGACCAGATCCGGGTGATCTGCCACCGCAACTTCGGCGTGGGCTCGGACGGCATCCTCTGGGGCCCGCTGCCCGCGGCCGGCGGGCACTTCGGACTGCGCATCTTCAATCCCGACGCTTCCGAGGCGGAGAAGTCGGGCAACGGCACGCGGATTTTCGCCCGCTACCTCTGGGACCAGCGCAAGGCCAGGAGCGACCGCTTCGGCATCGCCACGCCCGGCGGCGTGGTCGAGGCCGACCTTCAGGACGGCGGGCGGATGATCGCGATGGACATGGGCCGCGTGAGCTTCACCAGTTCCGTCATTCCGGTGGCCGGCGCGGCGCGGGAGGTCCTGAACGAGAAGCTCCAGGTGCTTGATCGCGAATTCATCTTCTCGGCCGCGACGATCGGCAACCCGCACTGCGTCATTCCGCTGCCGGAGATCTCGGCCGACCTCGCGCTGAAGTACGGCCGCGCGATCGAGTTTCATCCGCTGTTCCCCAACCGCACCAACGTCCAGTTCCTGCAGGTGCTCGACCGCCACAATATCCGGATCGAGATCTGGGAGCGCGGCGCCGGCCACACGCTGGCTTCCGGCACGAGTTCCAGCGCCTCCGCCGCGATCGCCCACCGGCTCGGGCTGGTCGACCGCGCCGTCACGGTCCACATGCCGGGCGGGAGGATCGAGATCGGGATCGGCGACGGCTACGCGATTCGGATGACCGGGGCCGTCACGCGCGTCGGCGAGGGCACGCTGCATCCCGAGATCTTCACGACGAAGGTTTGAGCTCCGGACTCCCGCGCGGGAAAACCGCCCCGTGGCGGCGGCGGACAGGTGGCGTCAGCCGGCTTCCCCGGGGCCAGGGCTGGGCGCCGGCGGGAGGATGAAGATTGCGCCTTGCCCGACCGCCCACGGCCCGCAGGCTGGAGTCGAAGTGAGCCCGGAAAACCAGCCTGAGCGCGAACGCCTGGCGGCGTGGTTCGCCCCACCGCTCCTCTGGACGACGGGACCGCTCACCGCGCTCATGGCCGCCTACTCGTGGCACCTCGGGCCCGAATGGCGGGACAATCCCGACCTTTCGCACGGGTTCTTCACCCCGCTGCTCTTCTGCCTGCTCCTCGCGGAAAGCCGGCAGCGCGGACCGTGGCGCTGGCTGCCGGCCGGTCGCGGGACTTCGCTCGCCGCCGCGACGGCGACCGCTGCGGCGGTGGTGCTCTTTGGGCTGGCCGGCCTGCTGTCGGCCTCGGTCGGCTGGCGCCATGTGCTCGTGGAATTTGTGCTCTCCGCCTCCTTGGCGGCGGCCTTGTTCGGCGGTCTGCTGGTGCTCGCCGGCGACCCCGTTCGCCGGGTGCCGTTCAATTGGACCGCGCTTACGGCCGCGGGCCTGTGGCTGCTGTCGGCGCCGCTGCCCAGCGGCACCTATGCGCGGCTGACGGTCCTGCTGCAGGGCTGGGTGACCACGGGCGTGCTCGAGGCCCTGCAACTGCTCGGCGTGCCCGCCCAGCAGCACGGCAACGTCATCGAACTGGCCTCGACCTCGGTGGGGGTGGCCGAGGCGTGCAGCGGAATCCGCAGCCTGCTCGGCTGCCTCTACGCCGGACTGTTTTTCGCCGCCTGGCAGGTGCGGACTCCGGGACGCCGGGCCGTCCTGATCGTCGCCGCCCCGCTCCTGGCCCTGGTGATGAATTTCGTCCGTTCGCTGACGCTCACGCTGATGGCCAACGCGGGCCGTGACATCCGCGGGTTCTGGCATGACGCCACCGGTTTTGCCGTGCTGGGTGTCACCGCCCTGGTGCTGGCGGCGCTGGCCGCCGCGCTCGGTCCGGTGGGCGCACCGGCGGACGGGCCGCCGGCCGGGCCTTCCGCCTCCACGCCAAAAAGGTTCCGCACCCCGGCGATCGGGATGGGCGGCATCGCGGTCCTCGCGACGATTTTCTGGATCTACGCCCCGTCGGCGGCGCCGGCCGGCCGCGGCGACTCGCGCGTCGCCGATCTGCTGCCGGCCCGGGCGGACGGCTGGCAGGTGGTGCCCGCCACGGACCTCTATCAGTTTTCCGACGTCCTGCGCACCACCCAGCTGGCACAGTCGACGTACCTGGGCAGCATCGGCGGCGAACCCTGCCAGCTCACCGTGTATGTCGCCCACTGGAATCCCGGACAGGTGCCGGTGAGCCTGGTCGCCTCGCACACACCCGACGCCTGCTGGCCGGGCGCCGGATGGGTTTCCTGGAACGACCCGGAAACCCGGACCGCGCTGATGCTGGACGGCCGCGTCCTGCCGGCGGCCGAGCATCGGGTGTTTGTCGGACAGGCCGGCCACTCACAGCAGGTCTGGTTCTGGCACCTTTACGATGGGCGCGTGATCAGTTATCGCGACCCGTATTCCGTGCCGGCGCTGCTGTCGCTGGCGTGGCGCTACGGCTTCCGCCGCGAGGGCGAGCAGTCCTTCGTGCGGGTGTCGAGCAACCTGCCATGGAGCCGGCTGGAGGGGGACCCGCTGGTCCGGCAGATCTTCGGTCGGCTGGCACCGCTCGGGTTGCGCCCATGATCTTCTCCACCACCCGACAGGAGCGAAAGGTGCTCTTCGTCCTCGCCTTCCTGCTCGCGGTCGGCCTGCTCGGATTTCTCGTGCTCTAACCGGCGGCGGCAGGTTGAAAGTCAGATTCCCCGCGAAACCGCGTTGCCAAGCGGGCGCGATTTCCAACGCTGGGCGCCTTGTGGCAACCGTGACTTTCCGCCCCCGCAGTCTTGTTCGACGCTCCGGCCGCCGGCCGGCCGCGCGCGCCCGCCGATGACGCCGCCCGCCGAGTCCGTTCCGGTTGCGCCCCGCCATCCCGGCTCGCGGGTCCTGCTGGCGGTGACCGCGGGCTTCGCGGTGGCGGCGCTGTGCCTCGGGCTGCAGTTGCTCAAGCTGCGGGCGGAAAAGGTGGCGCTCGCCGCTGAGCGCGACCTCGCCGAGGCGGCCTGCCGGATCGCCCAGACCGAACTGAAGGAGCGCTCGCTGATCGCCGAGGGCATGATCAACGAACTCGGACGCCTGCTGCGGGCGAAGGAGGACATTTCGCACTTCAAGGTCGCCGCCCTGACTCCGCCGGCCGCCCCGGATGGCGCCACCGGGGCGGCCGG
>Ga0335069_10007275_pt1 | contig 15999 bp, 21 predicted proteins | sample Lox_Sample_11_FD_206714 | JGI IMG/M metagenome (GOLD analysis project Ga0335069, IMG submission 206714) | Soil microbial communities from Loxahatchee National Wildlife Refuge, Florida, United States - Lox_Sample_1.1 | ecosystem: Environmental > Terrestrial > Soil > Wetlands | place: USA... | reverse complement strand
GGAACAATTGGAATAGCAACGCCGCGCTCTGATGCTCTTTATCAGAATTATATTGTCCTTTTTGAGTGCATGCGTGATTCTACGGCGGTTAATAATCAAATTACCGTTAAAGAAAACCATCCCTACAATTATCCTGTCGCTACATCTAATTATGAGCATCAGGTTATCAATACAGTAATTGAGAATGACAACAACGGTGCCAATATCACGCTCAATGGAACCCAGAAGATTCAGATTAATGGCGCAGATGTTCTGGCAGATCATGGACTTATGACCACTATTCCTGATAGTGGTGGAAGCGCCGTAACTTGGAATCAATACTATACAAATGCTGGCGGTAAATGGGCTTTATATACAACATCTGATACATTTACCGGTGAATATAACAACTCCGGTACTCCAACTGCTTTATCTTCGGGGCATTTCGCGGTCTATAGGCTCTATGTATCCAAGGATAATCTAACAACTTCAACGCCAACCTATTTCGCAATATTGGATGTCGCCCAATATACAAGCTTAGGAAATGCGAATACTGCAATTAGTAATGGAACGCCAGCAGCCCCAACTAATGAGCTACTTGGTTTAGAACTCGCACAGCTTGGCTATATCGTGTATCGAGCAAGTACGTCGGCCATTGATAATGTGGTTATTTCTAAAGCTACATTACGCTCAACAATAAGTTCTTCAGGTACAACAACTGCTGCTTTAGTTACTACTGATACGGCATCTTTTAGTCATATTCTGTCATCGTCAAATACAAATGTTCAATCATGTTTGAATACTATTGATGGCGCTACATTTAGTGCATTTAATGGTGGAACTGGCGTCAGCAATCCGACAGCGCATACTTTGCCTATAGCAGAAGGATCATCTGCATATAATTTTGCAACATTAACGAATGGCGAATTATTGATCGGATCGACTTCAAATGATCCAGTTCCTGCTACGTTGACAGCTGGTGCTGGAATGACCATCACAAATGGCGCTGGATCGATATCACTTTCATCTTCAGGAACTATTGTTACTTCGCATACATCCGCTGGGTCTGGTAATCATACCTTTAATGCTAATACTAAATATATAATCGTATATGGATGGGGAGCTGGATCTGGTGGAGGATCAGGAAGGAGAGGCGCATCTACTTCAGCAGGCGGAGGATCCGGTGGAGCTGGTGGTACAGTATTTATGATTGAATCTCCCGTATCATTTTTTGGCGGTGGCGGCGCAACAGTTCCTTATGTGGTTGGTGCTGGAGGCTCCGGCGCCACTGCTCAAACATCTGATAATACAGATGGCAATGTTGGAACTGCTGGTGGTATTACTTCCTTCGGAAATATTTTTTCTGCTATTTCTATAAGCCCAGCTCCAGGTGGTGCGGCCGGTACTTCAGGAACAGCTTCTGCTGGCCATGGACAATCTTCTTATATTTCTATGGGTTCATTAGGTTATATTGCTAGTGGTGGGCGTGGCGCAACTGGAGTTGGAGTTGCTGGTACCGATAATGCATTTACGACAATGCAACCAACTGGTGGTGGTGGTGGAGCAGGTGCAGATTCAGGAACTGCACGACAAGGTAGTACAGGTGTCAATATCCAGAGACCAGATACAGCAGCAATTCTACTTGCTGGCGGAACTGGCGGTATAGAATCAGGTACTATTAATGGAGGCCTTGGTAATCCTGGAAGTTCTCTCAGTAATGCAATAGTCGGCGGAACTGGCGGTGGTGGTGGAGGCGGTCAATCTGTTGGCAGTGCAGCAGGCAATGGCGGCAACGGTGGCAAACCAGGCGGCGGTGGTGGCGGCGGCGGCGGTTCTCTCAATGGAACAAATTCCGGTACTGGTGGCAACGGAGCCGATGGCGCACTCTATATAATTGAATTTATATAAAGGAGAATTATGAGCAATAGGCTTGGAGGAAAGCAAGGAACTGCTTATATAGGCACGAATGCTAATCAGCCTCCCAATATGCATTTTCGTGATAGGCCACCTACTGCATATGATAGATTCGATTATTCAGTAGGTGATTTTTGGATTGATTCAAACGCGCCTGACAATTTGAGTTTATGGATATTAATCTCTTTGCAAGGTGATACAGGTTCGCGTGGCGAACTTGCCCATTGGGCGCAAGTTAATTTAGGAGTTGCAATGATTAATCAGATTGATGTAGATGGCAATATACCAGTATATCCACTGAATAGTGTTATGTTTATGTATGGCGTCCATGGTATATCTACTGCAGTGCCATTATCACCAAATACAGTAAATATCGGAATCAATAATACAATCACTTTAGGTGATCTCGCAGCGGTTCCTGCCAATACAGCAGCTTTGACATTAACAACTGGTGATGTGCTTATTAATGCAGGAAATTTAGATTTGCCTGATACTTCTATTGGAAGTACCGCAGGTGTTATTAGAATGGGCGGCCTTCCATATTTCCGCAATTATGGAAGAAACAATCTTTTTATAGGAACTACTGGCAATACAACGCTTACAGTGGCCAGCGCTTATAGCAATACAGCAATTGGAAATGCGAATTTAGGATTATTGACAACTGGTAGCGGCAACGTAACAATGGGCGCAGGATCCATGGCCTTTTTAACGACTGGAAGCAACAATTGTGGTCTTGGTTCTCAATCCTTGCTTGTTGCAGATACGGGATCGAATAATATCGCAATTGGTAATTTTGTTGCGCAGGGGCAAACATCTGCTAATGACAACGTGGCAATTGGAACCAGATCCTTATTAGGCAACTTAACCGGTAGCAATAATGTCACCATTGGCAGTTCTGCCATGCGCAATAGTGCGACTGGAGCAAACAATATCGTCCTTGGCTATTTTGCAGGTACTAATTATGTTGGTGCTGAAACAAATAATATCATCATTGGTGATCCAGGAACTGCTGCTGAATCAAATACAATTAGATTGGGTGCAACTGCAACTGGCGGTACATTTACTGCTCAAACTGCATGTTGGATAGGTGGTATACGTGGTGTAACTACAGGCGTGGCTGATGCTGTTCCTGTGTTAATTGACTCTACAGGCCAGCTGGGAACTATTTCATCTTCGCGTATCTATAAAGAGAACATTGCTGATTTAGGAGCAATAAGCAAAGCAATCTATAGTCTGAGGCCGGTAAGTTTCAACTTTAAGTCAGACAAGAGTAAGAGAGAAAACTATGGCTTGATTGCTGAAGAAGTTGAAGAGCAAATGCCTAACCTGGTTGTTTATAATAGCCAGCAAGCACCTGAAACTGTACGTTATCTGGATTTGATACCTTTGATGCTAAATGAAATGATCAAAATGAATGGTCGAGTTACTGCTATTGAGGAGCGCTATGCAATTTAAATCTTTATTGACTAATAAAGTCTTTTTGATTGCTATTACTGTTGTTTTTGCTTTAGCTATAGGACTTTTATGCAAGTACATAATCAAGAAACCTATAGCTATTCCTGTCGAGAATATAGCTGAAAAAGTGATTGATAAAGAGACAGGTATCGACTTTGATTTTAGTGCAACTGATACCAATCTCTTTCGCAATCGAGAACAAGTTTTACAAGAATTAAGAGATACAGTTAAGAACTGCTCTGATGCTATAAAGCAAGCTAAGGAAACTATATCAACTGCGACCTAAGGAGGTGGTAAACGAATTGATATAAACGTACGATGAGATTTGATTTTCATTTAAAGAAGCTCTGTTTGTTGCAGAGCTTCTTTTGATAGAAGAGGGTAACAAATGATTTATCGGGAGTTTTTAGATCCAAGAATACGCTCTACGATTTTTTCGACAGCATCTAAAACTGTCGCAGCGGTGAAATCGCCGATCTTTTCCCAACAGGGATCAGATTCATCGGCGCCTATTTGAATGTAAAGTTCGAAATCTTCTGAAGTAGGTTTAGTAACTTTGCAGATAGATCCACAGGGAGCATGGTCATATTTGGAAGGTTCACCGCATCGTATTAACATATTAACGCTTCCTTTCAAACTCTTCTTGGACTTTTTTAATCTTCAATATGCGATCACGGACTTTGTAGTATTCACTACGAGGTAGATCTGCCAATGTTTCAATGGTGTAGGATTCCATGATCTCCTTAGCCAACTTATCATAACCTTGCAGCTCAATCAAAAGCTCATTGTATTGGTCTTTGCTGATAGGATTATCACGATCTATAATAGGTTTTTCGGCAGAAGCAGGTTTGCTAAGCTCTTTTATTATGTGCTTTTCAGCAAGTTCTTCACCATTGTCATCAAAGCTGACAGGATCTCCATCTGAAGGCGCTATACCTAGTAGCATCTGAGCATGAATGCGCTTATAGATTTCTAATCTATTGCCAGTCTGGCGATCTGTCTCACCTGCTACGACTCTGGCACATGAAGCTATCCATTGGCCACTGGCATGAATTAGGTTTGACCATAAAAGGACAGCGCCTGTACCTTCTGCCATCAATTCTTGATACTGATAGAAACCAAGACCATTTGAGGCTAACGAATCCTTAGTGGCGAATAGAGTTGCCTTAAGATTGGCAAACTTTCGTCCTGCTTGAACCTCGTTCGCCTTTAGCTCTTTATAGGTTCCTTGGGCTTTTGCCAAAGCAGCTGCAATCTTGTCAATCTCAATTGAACGATACTGGCTATTTGGCTCCATGATCGCCTCTTGCTTGCTCATATGCATCTTCGGCATTTGTTGGTTTTATATCATAATCTGATTCAAGCTTGACAATCATATTTTTTATGTCTGTTGTGCATTCTTTACTGATTATTCGTACAGCTTCTAATTCAAGACATTTTGCTTTGTAGTTTCTATAAAGATCTTCATAATCTTTCCACAGTTTTCTATTGGCTAAATGAGTAATTATACTATCAGCAATCAATAAGCCAATGCATAACCAAAAGAATAATTTTATAAGTAACCATATTGCCATATATAGATAGGACATTATTTTTTCCTTTCAGAGCTTCGTTCATACCATCTACGATAACATAGATAACATTCTCTTAACTCAGCATGGCATGTTTCTTGTCCACAAATTGGGCAGATTTCAAATTCAGGTCGTGACAAAATGTCACCGACCGTTTCTACCCGTGAGGATTTGTCACGCTTTGACTTTTTCATTGGATTTATCTACTTTACTTAATTTTTCTTTTACTTTTTTCAATTGTTTGTCCATCTCATCATCAAACTCAAGCAATGACATAAAAAATTTATAAGTTAGTTCATAACGTTCTGTTTCATGATGTATATACATAAGATTCTCATTTACTTGCATATTTTCATAATGGTCTTGTATAAAATAATTAATAGCACTAATTTGGCATTCTAGATGATTAGTTAAGGGTTTTAATAATTGATTGGCTATATCTTTACGCCGTTGCAACCATTCTTCTATAGTTGCTGATCGCAATTCAAGACTGCCATTTTTCTTAATGGTTTCCATTGATTTCCTTTGTAGATTGATCTTCTTTAGCGCCTGATTTTTTGATTATCTCTATGAATTCGTTATATGAATTGACAGAATTATTTGCAAATTGAATGCGACTGGCAATGAAATGCAACGCAGGATAAAGTTCAGCAAATTTGTTTTGGATCTCTCCAAGCAATCTATTAACTTCAGGCAAATCAGTTTCTGTTAACGGCTTACCGCGATGTTTATTGAGCTCATCATGGAGTTTTACATATTCATCATAGATTTGAGTTATTTCCTTATCGAGACTATTAACTTTCTTTTCTATCGACATTGATATTCCTTACTTTTTGTTCTTTTCTATATAAGCCATTACTGAAGCAAATGATTTAGCTGGCAAATCTGCCATTAGTTTTATCTTGTTAAACCCCAATATATTATCGTACAAAATTTTATGATTAGAAGCTGTCTTCAACATATCCTTAATAGCTTGTATCTGTTCTTCTGATATTGGCTCTTGGTTCAAATTTGTATGTTTAATTGCTATATGCTCTTGTTCTTCTTCGCAGTCATCATCTTCACAAGGTATAGCGCATAAAGATTGGATTGCTTGTTTCCTAATATAGGTGTTAGAAGCTCCTTTGGCTTGATTACCTGGTTTTTCAATTATGAAAAGACGTGTATCTTCTACAAATTGTCCTGTAGGAAAATGAACTAGGCGTGTTGTAAGATATTCGATGCCATTTGAAACCCATTCAAAATGCCATATAATTATTTTCTGTTTATGCAATGCTTCTTCAACACCGTTATAAATATCTGTGATAGTAGCAAAATCCCATCCTTGATTTTTATTAGTACCACTTTTGCCAGTAGGTTTGAAATCTTTTTTAGCTTCCCAAAAAGCAGCGCCTATTGCTCTAATATCATCTGACATTGAATGAGTTTTACTTGGTGAATAAGTTTCTTTGCCTATTATTAACGCACTATTTAATGGATCATTATCGACTATCTTGAAATCTGACATTATTTGTCCTTGATTACAATTATTTTTGTTATTGGAAATCTATCTTTCTCGCTTAAAGGTTCGGGCGAGCAAGCCATATGCCCATATTTAGCGATTTCTTTATTTAAAACATTATATGAAGCAGGTCTTACCCAACGCCAACCTATTGAATAAAGATGATTTAAAATACGACCTTGCATTCTTAAGGCATCTAGTAAATCTAGTTTTATTCTTTTGTTATCCTTGGTGAAGAATCTGCAATTTTCACTACATGCTTTATTGTGTTTACCATAAAAGCCTCTAAAGATTCTTGTCGCATCCATGTTTATTTTTTCCCTCTTATTCGGTGGCTTAAAGGGACTAATATCTACATATGTTCGATCATTTTCTGTCGTAATGATTTTCATATTTAACATTTTATCATCTATTATTTAGGATCTTTCTCATTGACTCTATATATTGCTCCAGACAATGAAAAAGATTCTTCTATTTTTCTGATTGCAGTATGAATATTGGTTATAGCTCGATAACAAGTCACACAATCATAGCAAGTAAATTCAGCATCATCGCATTCTGGTTCTGTGCATTCATCTGTTTGTTTTTCTAAATACATTTGTGCATCTTGTAAAGCTTGTATTGCTGTATAGAGATTGTTCATTATGTCTTTTTCTGTTTTTCTATCCATTATTTTTTTATCCATTGTTTTTCTTTGTATTAGATTTGTAAATACAACTGTTTGCCATTTGCTCCAATACTTGGTCTAAATCTTCTTTTTTATAGCCTCGCCAATTGTTTTGAGGCCATCTATATGCTTTAATCTTTTTTGCCTTCTCCCATTGCCTTAAAGTATTTCTGCTTACACCTAAATAAGCTGCAGCCTCTTTGATTCGTAGATAATCGCTCATCTTGTTCATGTATATCCTTATCATATATACATAAGTTACCATAGATTATCTTAGATTGCAAGAATTAGTTTGCATAAAAATAGCGGCTTGAGGGGAAATCTATCTAAAACCGCCCAAGCCGCTAAAGGACTCATCATAACTGCACAAATGAAAGGAGTAAGAAAGAGCAGTTAGAATGATAAATGAATAATATTGTTATAAGCCTACAACAAAAAACACGCCAAGCCAATTTCTTAGCAAAGCGTGTTTTATCAAGAAAAACTACTTTGATTTTATAACAAAAAAGAGGTGAAAGACAATTTTACTTGCCTCTCACCTTGAATGTCCATTATACTGATTCCAATTTTATTGAATTGAAAAACACCTTTTAACGAAAAAAGACAATGTATCGCTTCGCAGGCCTTCATTGTCCTTTTAAATAAAAAGATGAACAAATTAAACCACAATCTACATACAAGTCAAGAAAAACATCAAACAAAATCAATAATCTATATTTTAGAACTTATAGGCAAATGCCCTAAAACATTTAAAAAAATACTAGCTGTACTATTGAAGATGGATAATCTCTATAAAGTGATTTCTCCTTCTGAGGAATGGTTGCGCAAGCAAGTAGGTTGCTGTCGTACATATGTCTCAGAAGTTGTAAAGGCTCTTATGAACATTGGAATTATTACAGTTATTAATAGGGGTTGGATACCTGATATCTATAAAAATGGATATCTAGTTCGGGCTGGCTATTGGCTTACCAATATTTATAAGTTTAGCCCTTTGATTTATGACCATGATTTTAGAGCAAAACTTGCTGCCCTTTTACCTGGATGCCAAGCACTAGAATACTCACTATTAATGCAATTTGAAAACCAGCTCCTAGAGAGAAAGTCGACACTATTAAGACCAAGTATTGAAAAAGAAGGGGGGATAACTGGGGATGGTACTATACTGGAGGATTGTAAATGGACAAAAGCGCCCATTTCTGGTATGATGGAAAGAAATAAAAGTACAATTTCACCAATCAAGGAAAACTATGGATGTAAAACCTACTTCCCCCCTTCCAATTTTGACTAGTTTAGATACGAAAGAGATGGATGCCGCAACCGCCAGCGCTTTGCGACTTTATCCTGACGAAGTCTTACAAGCAGCAGATCGGCAAACGCTCAAAAAAGAGAATCTTGATAATCCATTCATCTATTTTCTTGGATGTTGTCGGGGAATCTACAAAGATTATCTTGCAAATGGTGGGAGTCTCCCCTCACGTTATGAAACCCGAAAAGAATTCCTTCAAAAGGGAACTTCACAATCTCTGCCTTATCAGAAGCCAGGGTATTATGAAAAGTTACGGCAAGAGTCTTCGCAGGCGAAAGCTCAAACTGATTATGAACGGCAAAAGGCAAATGCCCGCATCAACGAGATTTGTTATGATCGCTTGCAAGATTCTAAACAAAAAAGCTGGACTAAAACAGTTGGCAGTCCTGTACAGTTTGTGAATGGTCATCCTGTTTTGACAGATGAACAACGTGCTGTTTTGTTGAATAACTCTTTTGTTCAGCGCTATTTTAAGGATCATGATTGCACTTGGGAAGATGTGAAGGCAAAGTTTAAACATAATGATGCTGCTGTTTTTTCAGGGGAACCCTTACAGCCTGTCCCTGAAGTTATGGATATTTTTTGCTCGCCAGTTGATAATAGTTGGCAAAATGTGAGCGCGATGCCTAATAATATCGTGGATAGGGCGCCCAAAAATGACCTAAATAGCTGGCCAACTATCTCAAATGAGGAATCACAAGGCAGCATATAAAATCGTTTAACCTGGGCCAAATTTGATATCTCTTAAAATATGTCCGCGAGTTTTCCCGATTGTGATATAATGAGTTAACGAACAAAACTAGACGGGGATGCCCGCGGCCGTATTTTTAAAGGGAGAATTCATGGCGCGCAGTATGTCCTTTACTATTCCTCTAGCGCCAATTGCTTGGCAACGTGCCGGCTTGAATGGCAAACATTTCTTCGATAAGCAACACAAAGAAAAGCTATTTGTTAATATTTACCTCATTCAGCAATTGCATGGTCAGCCAATATTTTCTAAAGCCGTCAAAATGTCTATACTTTTTTGTATGCCAACACCCAAATATCTACAGAAAAGTAAAACTCTACCTCCACATGACAAGAAACCAGATTTAGATAATCTCGAGAAATTTCTATTAGACAGTATTTCTAATGGTGTGCTTTTATCAGATGATTGTCTTGTTTGTTCAGTATCTAAAGAAAAAGTATATGATAAGAATCCAAGAACAGAATTTACAATTACAGAGGTTTTCTAGTGGCCAAAAAAGCTAATTGCAAAATAGATAATGATAGCCTTTCTTCAAGTCCACTGTCAAAAATTAGAAACAAACTGATGGATCCGTTTTATTGGATGATTAGCGACGTTCCAGACGATTATCTACGTGATTTAGCTACTGAGTATTTAGATTACCTTGATAACAATCCAAATGTTATTCGAATATATACGTTCTTTGCTGGAAAAAGAATATCTACTACTACAATAGATACCTGGCGTAAGAAAAGTATCTTGTTTAATGCTGCTTATGAGTTGGGGAAAGATATTTTGGCAGAGCGACGTGAAAAAGATGCATGGGAACATGGAGGAGCTCTTACCATATTTTTAAAAACACAGCATTTATATGATGCTAAATGGCTTGAAATAAATAAATATCTTGCCGCTTTAAAGAAAGAAGAAGGTACTCAATCAGAAGTTAGATATGTCTATTTAGAGAAGCCTAAAGTTAAAAGCAAAGATGAGATGGAAGCGGAGAAGAATCCCGATATAACTGTAACTGTAAAGGAGTAAAATGCGTTTATTTGAGTGGATTATAGGCAAACGTACAAAATCTGAGTGTGATAGACTCAAGGATGAGAATGAACGACTAAGCAAGCAAGTGGTTTCTCTTTTAGGTGAGATTCAAGAAGCTAATGCAAAATATGATTTTGAAACAGCAAGATTGGAAAAAAAAATAGCAACATTGGAAGCAAACAAAGAAAATTTGGTAAAGACTTTAGAAGATTCTGAAAAGCATTTGATAGATAGGCAATGGAAGATTGATGCCTTGCAGAATGAAAATAGTTCACTTGAAGCCGACCTGTGTATATTGCAAGATGAGATTCAAAGTATTAAAGAATTAGCGCGAGCACAAAAAGAAACAGATTGGATTGAATATACAAAAAAATGGTGGGCAAAAGCTCCAATTCAAAAACTTAATCTTTCTGTAAGAATCAATCAATGTCTTGCTACTATTAATATACTTACTATAGGCGATTTATTAGGTAAAACAGAGTCAGAATTATCAGAAATCAAAAACTTTGGCCATGACAGTATTAATAAAATTAAAGAAAGATTGGCATTAATTGGTTTATCATTGAAGCCCGATTATATGCGATGTGTAAACAATCCTGATTTTACATTAAAAATGACACGATATGAGAATTTAAAGCCTAAACCTGATTTCATGGCAGCTGCTAAAAAGCGCGGTCGTCCTAGAAAAGGACAATAAATGAAATGCAGTGAATGCAACAAATCGGCTGTTTATGTAGCTTATGGAGATGATTGCGCAACTGCTTTCTGCCTTGAACATATGCCAAAAATGAAATGGGAAGGTGACTTATTAAAAGAAAGACCTGCAATGGCGTCTGACTTTTGGATTGCAGATGCAAGAGCCAACTGTAGCCAAGTTGTCGACAGTTCGGAGACAACTGAGAAGAAATGAACGTTGAAGAAAGTTTAGAATTTAGCAAATTTTCGCTTCGTTGGTATCAGGAAGAAATCTGGGACACGATTGAAGAAGGCAGATCAAAGCGCGTCCTTTATGTGGCTGCGAGACGAGCAGGTAAAGATATCCTTTTTTGGAATCTCGCCATTCGCCAATGCGTTAAGCGTGTATGTCTTGTTCATTATGTACTGCCTACCTATCAACAAGGCCGCAAATGTATTTTCGATGCACTTACGATAGATGGCCTTAAGTTCCTTGATTTCCTGCCCAAAAGTCAGATAGCGGCCATTAACCAGGCAGAAATGAAGATCAGATTCCACAATAATTCAGTGCTTCAAATCGTCGGCGGCGATACCTACTCATCTTCAATGGTAGGTACAAATCCTTATGCTGTTATCCTCTCAGAATATGCCTTGATGCCTCATGACATATTCGACTATATTCGTCCTATGCTTGCAGCAAATAAAGGATGGTGTGCATTTGTAGGAACTCCTCGCGGCAAAAATCATATGTGGCAACTGTGGAAAATGGCACAAGAATGGCCTGAATGGAGAGTATTCATTCATAAAGCTTCAGAGATACATCATATAGACGACGAGGATCTCGCCAGAGAGCGAGAACAGATGGATCCTGGCGTCTATCTTCAGGAATATGAATGTTCATTTGATAGGGGAATATCCGGCTCATTTTATGGTACGTATCTTGATGCTTTAAAGCTCCGCGGCCAAATCAATTACATCGCCTGGGAGCCTGGTTTGCTCGTATATACAGCATGGGATATCGGCGTCAATGATGCCACGACAATAATATTCTGGCAGTCAGTTGCAGATGGGGCAGTTATACGTATTATTGACTGTTATTCAAATACGGGACTTGGACTTGATCATTATGCTAAAGTTATACAGGATAAGCCGTATAAGTATGGGAAGCATTTTGCTCCTGCTGATATAAAAGTAAGGGAATGGGGTGGCGGCGCTGTTACTCGCTTTGAGAAAGCTGCTCAATTAGGCATCAACTTTACTTTGATAGAACAAGTAAGCATCATTGACGGTATCGAAAATGTCTGGACACATTTCAATAAATTCTGGATTGATCAGGAGAAATGCAGATCTCTTGTTAATGCTTTGGAGAATTATCGCAAAGAATGGAATGAGAATCAGCAGCGATATTTGCCGATTCCCGTCAAATCCTGGTGTTGCCACTATGCTGATGCGTTACGCTATATGTGTTTGGCTATTCATCGTACAAGAAAAGGCATGTCGCCAGAAGATTTCGACAAAAAGAAGGCTGCTGCTCTTTATGGTGGCCAAGCAGAACTGCCCAGATTCTTTAGGGATGATCCGCGATATGATCATTATCGCTAATAAATAATCGTCTTGTTCTCATTTCAAGTCTAAAATGAAAATAGTATTTAAAAACTTGTTTTCCCTCTCTGGTCTTTCTAGACTTTTATAGCAGAGGGAATTAAGAGAAGGGAAGCACAATGTTAATGCGGCAACCGGAATACTTACAAGATGATTATGGCTCGATAAAGAAAAAGATTGATGCTGATTATTCGGCTAACCAGGCTATATGGCAGGTGTTTTGGACTGAAGCAACATTAGATGCGCGGCTTGAAGCTGGTGACACTTCAATGATGGCTGAACTCAATCAGGCTCTGCCCAACAATAACCGTGGTTCATGGTTCTTCAACAGAACACGGCCGATGTGCGGCATGGTTTCAGGCCATCAGCGACGCAACCGTAAATCTACTATCGTTGTACCTTTGGAGAACGGCGATCAAAAGACTGCCGATCAATGGACAAAGATACTCATGAATATCTATAAGCGCGAAGGTGTTTATGAGACAATCTCAGATGCCTTTCATCAGGGCGCGTGCATTACCGGCATGAATTTGCTCCATGTTTATTTGGATTATACCAATGATCCTGTTTCAGGTGATATCAAAATAGACAATCTCTCCTACAATAGCTTTTTTATAGATCCCTATTTCCGCAAGCCTGATCTTTCAGACTGTTCGTTTGTCTGGCGTCGCAGCTACTTATCTCACAGCGCAGCTGCCTCATTGATGCCAGATCATTATGATACCATTATGGCTTTGCCCGGAAATCCAACAGGAACGGGCAGAGACGGGCGTTTTCAGTATATGCCTGAATCATACGGCCAGACGCAACAGAATCGTTTAGCTTACGACGAATATTACTACAGAGATTATCGCAAGCAGAAGTTGCTTGTTGATAAGCAGACTGGTGAGACGATGGAAATCACCAATCAAACTGATATGGATATAGAGACATTCCGTGCTCATTATCCTCAGGTTGAGATCATCGAACAGCAAATACCTACCATTCGCCTTGCAATAATGATTCAAGATAAAGTCTTTTACGATGGCAATTCGGGCCTTGATATGTATCCTTTTGTGCCTGTAATTGGTTTCTATAACCCATTTATGCCCTATTTCTATAGCCGCATCCAAGGATTATGTCGTTCGCTCAGGGACCCACAAATCCTTATGAATCGACGTATTATTCTTTCTGCCGATGCAGCTGAATCAGTAGTCAACAGCGGTTGGATATTTAAGGAAAATGCTGTTATCGATGTTAAGCATTTATTCCAAACCGGGCAGGGCAGAGTTATTCCTTTGAAGGAAGAAGCTGCGATGACCGACATTCAGCAGATTGCTCCGCCTAATATTCCGCAATACTTCTTTCAATTGCAGGATACATTCTCGCAGGAAATGAATGCCGTTACCGGTATTACAGAGGAACTTTTAGGTGCATCAAAAGACGATTCTATAGCAGGAATACTTTCAGCATTACGACAAAGTGCAGGACTCACAACGTTGCAGCCTTTATTTGACAGACTGGATTTCTCGCAGAATCTGTTAGGTCGTATTGTCATGGAAATTGTTCGTAATAACTATACGCCCGGCAAGATTCAAAATTTGCTTGAAGGTGAACAGCCTGCGCCTCTCTTTTATAATAAAGCTTTCGGCAAATATCACTGCATGGTTGAGCTTGGGTTCAATACAGAATCTCAAAAGCAAATGCAGTTTGCTCAGCTCTTGCAGCTCAAAGAACTCGGCGTGCCTATTCCCGATACAAGTCTTATCGAAGCTGCGACAATTCAGAACAAAGATAAGATCGGTCAGCAAATGCAAGCCCAGCAGCAGGCCGCTCAACAAATGCAACAGCAACAGGCTCAAGCTGCCATGCAGGAACTGCAGGCTCGAACCCATTTGGCACATTCTCGTGCATATGCCGATGAAGGCTTGGGCAATGAACGTAATAGCAGAATTGAGGAAAATAAAGCACTGGCGGAGGAAAGAAAGGCGGCTGCCGTTAAGGATGACTATCTTGCAATATTGAATTTTGCAAAAGCAATGAAAGAGATAGAGAATATTGATATAACTCAGCTCGAACAGATACTGGCTATTCAGCGAGCTATAAATGAACCTCGGCCAATTCAGAAAGGTTCTGAAGTGGTAAGATAGAGGTAAAGCCTTGCGGCCATCTGGTACGCAATTTCTTACAAGGAGCCAACCATGGCAAAAAGATACCACCACTCAAAGCATATGCGCGAGGGGCATCATAGCCCTGTGCCAAACACAGTCAGCGGATTACGTCATGATGAAGGTTATGCAGGCGGATACCATGCAAGCCGTAAGATGATGGAGCGCGACGGTCATATGATCAGCGAAGATCATGGAGCGCCTTGCTTGCTGCCGCGTCACATTATTGAAGAGTACTGGCCAATGGCACATAACGATCATATGGGCTTTGTAGAAGATAAATTCTATGGCGCTCAGAAACAAATGCATGAAGACTATAATGATCTTGGTAGAGAATTAGAGCCAAAGAAATACTAGGATTAAAATGCCGGGAAGCATTAGAAGTAATAAAAAAGCAATGAAGATTGCTTATGCAATTCTACAGACTCCTAAAGAGAAGCAGCAGCGAAGCCAGCCTAAACCTTCTGAAAAGCAGGTAAGAGAATGGTTCCGTGACTCTTCTATGGCTCAATAATACGCATAAAGGGGGAGGATCGCTCCCCCTTTTTTGGAGATCATATGGCTATACCAAAGAAATTTTGGGAAGAAGAAGCGCACGAGATTGCGCATAAAGATATAAAAAAAGAGCTTGAAAAGGCAGCAGGAAAGACTAAGAAAAAGAAGATGCCGCACAAGCCCCGTAAATTGAAGAAAATTAAACCGCGTGAACACGCGATAATAAGGTAAGCAAATGCCTAAAAAACATGATTTATCAATAAAAAAAGCCATGAAGCATCCTGATAAGTTAGGTGCTGGCGCTAAAAAAAGAAAACATCTTGGCCCAAAATCTAAAGTAGAAGTTGTAATGAAAGAATTCAAACGGGGAACTCTTCATAGCGGCCATGGTGGAAAAGTTATAAATCCTAAGCAAGCAATTGCGATTGGATTATCTGAAGCGCGTAAAAAAGGCGCCAGGATACCTAAAAAGAAAAAATGATTTCTACCTTACATTCCTTAGATCGCAGTAATGCTATCAATAAAAGCCCCTGTTCCTCTGAGGGGTTTTTATTTGCTGCAAACAAGTGTAGGCTTTAATTAATACAAGTTTGTAATTGGAAGAGTAAATGAACGAAAAAAAGAAGCCAGCTGGCCAGGTTATTCTTGAGCATGATGCACTTCATCTAGATCTTGAAGATGACATCATAGAATATCGGCGCAAGATGGAGCCCGATATCATTAAAGCAATATGGAACACAGTAGAGAAATCAAAAACAGTTCCTCTTTATGCAGGCAAAGATTTTTATATATGTCTGACAACAACTACAGATGCCGTGCTTAGACAACCCAAGGCGGTTGTATGGGCACGGCGCTCTTGTCCAACACCACTTTATAAACAATCAGTGTGGAAATATCATAATAAAGATGGAAATCTTGA
>Ga0335069_10007274_pt1 | contig 16000 bp, 16 predicted proteins | sample Lox_Sample_11_FD_206714 | JGI IMG/M metagenome (GOLD analysis project Ga0335069, IMG submission 206714) | Soil microbial communities from Loxahatchee National Wildlife Refuge, Florida, United States - Lox_Sample_1.1 | ecosystem: Environmental > Terrestrial > Soil > Wetlands | place: USA... | reverse complement strand
ATCAGCGCCGCCAGCGACGGTTCAAACAGTGCCGCCGGTTTCGTCTTTTCCAGGGACGCAATTGCCGACAGCGCCAGCTTGTTGCGCGCCGTCTCTCCCTCGGGAACCAGGTCGAGCAGCATCACCGGGATTCCGGCGTTGGCCAGGTGCGCTGCGATCCGCGAACCCATCGTCCCCGCGCCCAGTACCGCCGCGCGCCGCACAAGCAGCGGTTGCGTCCCAAAACGCGCTGTGGATGATTCAGCCGCACGCATTGAACTCATCTGTGTTTGTGTCGCCATATCAGCTGTCGCCTTCGCCTGCTTCCATCATCTCCGGTGAATCGCTCCCGAGCATACGGAACGGCGGTTTCCGGGTCAAGGTCCGGTGCCTGCCTTTTCCGTCGCGTTCCCGAACTCCCATTCGCTTCGGCTCAGGCGATACAGCACGTGCCTTTTCAGGCGATGACCTTCGGGCAGATCCGGATGATCGAAGTCTTCCTCGGGATCGCTTTCTGCTCGCGAAAGCAGCGCCGGAAAGTACTCCATCACAACCGGATCACTGTTGATCCTCGCAAACGGTGCCCGGTCCTCCGGCTTCCACCGGCGAGCAACAGCCGTTCCGCTTCAAGCCCCGCCACTCATTTCACCAGCAGTTTGAATGCATGGGTCCAGTCGTTCCGCACGAAGCCGGGAATACACCACAGCATGCACAACGGCTCAATCGCACGAGCCGCTTCCACCTTTCCCATGTCTGCCGTCTCCCATCCGAACTGTTCGTTCACCTGGCTCACCTGCTTCTTCGCCGCGCCGCTGTTGCCGCAGATGAACATCGTCGGCCTGCCGCCCCCAAAATCGGGGTTGATCATGCACGCGTTGCCGACTGAGTTGTATGCCTTCACAAAGTTCGCGTCGGAAAACTGCCTCTGGAGCCTCTCCATCAGCGATTCGTTGATCTCGGTGAAGAAACGCAACACACCGTTCTCCGGAGGTGCGTCAGCGATCGGGTTGCATGCATCCATCACCGTCTTTCCTTTCAGATTCTTCGCCCCAGCGAGCGAAAGCGCTTCTCCTGCAGCGGTTCCTTTCACCGCCAGCACAATGAATTCGCCGAACTCCGCCGCATCGGCAAATGTGCCTGCTTGTGCGCCGGCATGTCGCGCAGCCCACTCTGAGAGCTTTCCGGCGCTCCGGCTTCCAATCTTGACCTGGTGCCCGTGCTTCAAGAAGCCCGCGGCCAGCACCTTGGCCACATCTCCCGATCCAAGCACTCCAACTCTCATGGCAACCTCCACTGCGAAACTGCCTGCAGACCTCGCAAGGATACTCCCCCGTGGTCATGACGTGATCAAGAGGACACCTGCCGCGATGGATTCGTGAGAAAACACAAACCTCTCCCAAACAATGACATTGGTCACGACCTCTCTCCCTCGTTTTGAAACGCGCAAGTTCGGCCTGCGGTATCCTCGAATCAGGGACAGTCGCTGTCGCATCCCCCACCCAATGATCCTCTTGAGCAGAAACGAATGGGAAGCCGCCGCCGGCGCGACGGCTGTTGTTGTCCTGGCAGCCGGTACTATCTGGTTCCTTCGGCGAAAGCGCCCGACGGAGGAGGAGCTGGAGCAGGTGCGTAGAAAAGTTCTTTCCCATACGGGCCGCCTCGTAGACGGCATGCTGCTTGATGTGCGCGAACTAACCACCGATGACGGCCGCACCTTAACCATGCTTGAGTACAGCTACCGCAGCGCCGGGGTCGACTACGAGTGTTCCCAGGACATTACCGCGCTCCTCGGTGTTTTTGACCCGTCTCTGTTGCGCGCCGGCTTTCCTTGTTCGGTGCGCTATCAGCCCGGAAGCCCGCAGAACAGCATTGTCATCGCGGAAGACTGGTCAGGCATCCGGTCCAGCCTGCCTGTCTTCCCGCCCGCCGCGGACAGCCGGGGCCGAAACGACGTGGGCCGGTTCAACACCGGCCGCAGCTGATCTACCTCACCCGCTCTCCCTTCACGTTGGCGCGCAAACCCCGCCCAATTTAGACTGGACCCATGCATGTCCACGCGGCGCCCCCGACGCCCGGCACGAAGAAAACTCAATCCGTGCTTCGCTTTTCTCTCGGGGCCACCCTCGCCTATGTGCTCGTGACCTTCATCGCCGGCCTGCGCGCCCATTCTCTTGCGCTGCTCTCCGAGGCCGGCCACAACGTCTCCGACTTCCTTGCGCTCCTTCTCAGCTTCGCCGCCGTTTATTTTCAGTCGCGTCCGGCAGACCACTCCCGCACCTTCGGCTATCAGCGCGCCGGAGTCCTCGCTGCCTTCGTCAATGCGGCAACCCTGGTTCTTATCTCCATCTGGATTGCGATTGAGGCGATCCACCGCCTCAGCGCCCCTGTTCCCGTCCAGCCCCGCCTGATGATCATCGTTGCGGCGGCGGGCGTAGTGATGAACGGGGTAATCGCTGCCCTGCTCTGGGGTGTCGCTCGCGATGTCAACCTGCGCAGCGCCTTTCTCCACATGGCCGGGGACACGCTCTCCACGGCTGCGGTGATCGCCGGAGGCGTCGGCATCCTCTATACAGGCCAAAACTGGATCGATCCGGTTCTCTCTTTGCTCATCGCCGCCCTCATTCTCTGGACAAGCTTTGACATCGTGCGCGAAACGCTCAACATTCTTCTCGAGGGCACTCCGCGCGGGGTCGCCCTCAACGATATCCGCAACGGCATGGAAGCCGTCGAGGGCGTCATCAATGTGCACGACCTGCACGTCTGGAGCCTCGGCTCCCACTCCCACGCCCTTGCCTGCCACGTCACCATCGCCGACATTCCCCCGTCTGAGAGTGCATGCATTCTGGTCAAGCTTAAGCATGTTCTGCGCAACCACTTCCAGATCAGTCACACAACCATTCAGTTTGAGCATCGGGGGTGCGAAGAGCTCGAAGGCTGCGTAGTCCCGATCGAAGAGATGTCCGCTGGGGCGACGCTCAGCCATCACGGCCACGCACATTAGTCCGGCTCTTGGAGGTCAGATCTTGTTACGACGTCGAGTTGCTCTTGCCGCTCTGTGTCTTGCGCTGCATTTCTCGATTCTCAATCGCATCTCGCTCTCGCCTGCGGCTCTTGCCGCGTCTGCTCAACAGACAGAAAGCCCAACTGCGTCGCAGCTCGAGGCCCTCTCCGGCGAGTACACCGATCCCGTCGAGCCCGATTCCCCTCTCAGCTTCTACGTCCAGGACGGAAAGCTCGTCGCAGAATCGGAACGGCTCGTTCCCACCGCCTTGAATGCCATCTCTGCCACCCAGTTCGGATTCCCCAAATCCAAAACAACCTTTACCTTCGCACTCGACTCGTCCGGCCGCGGAGCCAGCGTTGAAGTTTCCGACCAGCCCCGCAGGGCCTTTCTTCGGACCAGCAACCCGGTCCATCATCTCTTCCACGATTACCAGCGCACTGAAGTCATGATCCCCATGCGCGACGGCATCAGGCTCCACACCGTTATCCTGAAACCCGCCGACATCACCACGCCGCTTCCGTTTCTCATTCAGCGCACGCCGTATGGGGTCGACGATATCTCACGCGCCACCTTCTTCATCTCCCGCCCCGAACTCGCGCGCGATGGCTACATCTACGTCGAGCAGGACATCCGCGGACGCTTCAAGAGTGAGGGCGAGTTCGTGATGAGTCGTCCCCTTGCCGATCACCACCTGACGGCCAAGGAGGCCGGCTACGACCCGAAAGCCGTCGATGAAAGCACGGATGCATACGACACCGTTGACTGGCTGATCAAAAATACCGCCGGCAACAACGGACGCGCTGGCTTCATCGGAACCAGCTATCCCGGGTTTCTGGCCATGTGCGCTGGGATCGACCCTCACCCTGCCGTGAAAGCCATCTCGCCCCAGGCGCCCATGATTGATGTCTGGATGGGTGACGACTTCTTCCACAATGGCGCCTTCCGCCAGACCTACGGCTACGACTACGTCTTCGCCATGGAGAACGGCAAGGGGATCACCGAGGTCAACTATGGAAAAGACAATGACGGCAATCCCCGCGACGCATTCGACTATTTCCTTGAGCGCGGCTCGTTCGCCGAAGACGTGAAGCGTTCCGGCGTCAAATCGCCACTCCCCACCTGGACGCTCTTCCTCGAACACCCCGCTTACGACACCGTCTGGTCGTCGCGTGCCGTCGAGCGCCACATGAACGCGGTCGCTGTCCCCACCCTCTCGGTCGGCGGCTACTACGACCAGGAGGACCTCTGGGGACCGCAAACGGAGTACTCAACCCTCGAAGCGCACGATGACAAGCGCCAGAATTTTCTGGTCCTCGGTCCGTGGCGCCACGGCTCCTGGGCCTCTTCGTCGCGCCACCTCGGCAACATCCGGTACGGCGAGCCGATCGGAAAGGAATATCGCACGCAGATTGAGGCAAAGTTCTTCGCGCATTTTCTGAAGGAACAGCCCGGTTTTGACCTCGAAGATACCGCCAGCTTCCAGACCGGCTCCAACACATGGAAGCGCTATGCCCACTTCCCGCCCAAAGAGGCGGAAGTCACGACCCTCCACCTTCAGGGCGACGGCAAACTCAGTTGGGCCGACTCCACTGCTCAGGCGCGAACCACTTACGTGAGCGATCCGGCCAACCCCGTCCCCTACCGTCACCGCCCGATTCAGCCCACCTACAGCGAAGGCTCTCTCTGGGGCACCTGGATGACGGAGGATCAGCGCTTTGTCACCGGACGCAACGACGTTGCCGTCTTCAAGCTTCCTGTTCTCAAGAAGGACCTGGTGATGACCGGCGAGGTGCTCGCCGACATCTTCGCGTCAACCACGGGGACCGACAACGACATGATTGTGAAACTCATCGATCAGTATCCCGACGACGACCCCGATCCGAAGATGCAGGGATATCAGCTCATGACCAACGAGGAGATCTTTCGCGGCCGGTATCTCGACAGCTTCCCCAATGCTCGTCCTTTGCGCGCCGGCTCAGTGCGCGAATACCGGTTCAGCCTTCACGACGTCGACCACGTCTTCAAGGCAGGCCACACCGTCATGGTCGAGATTCAAAGCACATGGTTCCCGCTCTACGACCGCAATCCTCAGACCTTCGTGCCCAACATCATGACGGCCAAACCATCCGACTACAAGCCGGCTACCATCACCATCTACTCCGACCCCGACCACGACTCCAACCTCCAGGTCCCTCTCATGAACGCCTGTGACCACATCGATTGCTTCTAGGTGCGTTGCGCAATCCGTGGAGGTGCCCACTCGCCATTTGAGAAGTGGGAAAGCGGTTGCCCTATCCCGGATGCCGGGCGTGCCCCATTCATGCCGCATTCTTTTGCGGCATGAGTGGGGAAGGGCGAACTGACTCATCCGCCTTCCCCGGAAATGAAACGAAAGTTGAAGACCTACCTCTCCTTCGGCGCCGGAAACCGCTCGATGTGAATCTCACCCTTCCGTCCGAAGTACTGCGTCTGATGCCCCTGGAGCAGCACCTTCCAACCGACACAACCGGCAGCCATCACGCGCCTGCAAAACTCCATGTACAGAATCTCGCCGCGCTGAATCGTCCGCACCGTATCATCCACATCTGCGTCCGAGAACTCCGTCGCCACCTTCCACTCGAGATGCGGCATCTTCTCCACATGCGACTCGCCATCAGGCATGTAATAAACATGCTCCGCCCGGCTTAAGTCCGTGTGATACCGCTCTACACCCGCATCCGTGAGTCTTCTTACCGCATCCGGAAAGGTGATCTTCCCTTCGTCTGACAACGTTGCGACCTCGTGCATAACATCGATCGTCTCCTGCTTCACAATTCCTCTCCATCCTGTGATTCGTCGATCCTCAGTCCACCGGAACAGCTTTCAACTGGCGCCGTTGAACAATTCCCTTCAAGGTGGCAATGAGCGCCGCGGTCTCCTCCGCACTGAAGTGCCCGAAGAACTCCGCATCATTCTGGTCCGCAAGCGCAGCCAGTGCGGGCACCAGCCCCCGCCCAGTGGCCGTGAGTTTCACCGTCTGATACCGTCTGTCCGCCTCTCCGGCCCTCCGCGATACGAGCTTTTTGTTCACAAGCCTTTCAACCAGCTTCGAGATCGCTCCCCGCGTCATCCCGATTCGCTCCGCCAGTTCGCTCGGATTCACCTCACCCAGATCGAACAGTTGGCGCATCACCACCCACTCGGCCACCGTAACCCCGCGAGCTTCCACTTTTAGCTTGAAGGCGTGAGACACATGGTTCGAAACCATCCGCAGCCAGTAGCCAACATGCGTCTCAAGAGCACTTACAGGAGCTGCCTCTTCCATTGCTCACCACCGACAACAATAGTTTCCTAAGAAACTATAAGGAAGTCAAGAGAATTCTTCCCCAGTTTCACAACTCCTCTCTGCGCCTCGCATCCCGTGCTCAGCACGGCACATCCAATAGGTTGCTTGGCGACATTTTTTGGTCCCGCGTTAGAATAGCTTCAGAATGTTGCTCCATTTGCCCACGTCCGCTCTCCTCTAGCGGCGCCCGCCGCACATACTGTTCTGCGCCTTTTTCCGACCCAACCGAATCCACCAATGCAGTCATGCGCGCAGGGCGCGTACGGAGATTGAAAATGCTCGATCGCCTGGAACAGATGGAGAAACGCTACAACGAGCTGCAGTCGCAGTTCGCGCTGCCTGAGGTCATCAACGACCACGAGAAATACCAGAAGACCGCCAAGGCCCTCCGCGAGATTGAGGAGCCCGTCGAAAAATATCGCGAACTCAAGCAGGTCCAGCAGGGCCTCGCCGACGCACGCGCCATGCTCAATGAGTCCGACGCCGACATTCGCGCCATGGCCGCCGAAGAGATCGCCGCTCTCGAACCGCGTGAAGCCGCAATCCAGGACGAGCTCAAGGTCCTGCTCATTCCCAAGGACCCCAACGACGAGAAGAACGTCATTCTCGAGATCCGCGCCGGAACCGGGGGCGACGAGGCGTCACTCTTCGCTGCCGAAATCTTCCGCATGTACACCCGCTTCGCCGAGCAGCACCGCTGGAAGGTTGAAGTGCTCTCGCTCTCCGAATCCGGCGTCGGCGGTTATAAGGAAGTCATCGCCATCATCGAAGGCAACCGCGTCTACTCGCAGCTCAAGTGGGAAAGCGGCGTGCACCGTGTCCAGCGCGTTCCCGCGACAGAGACGCAAGGCCGAGTCCACACCTCCGCCGTCACCGTCGCAGTCCTCCCTGAGGCGGAAGAAGTCGACATCAAGATCGAAGCAAAGGACATTCGCATCGACACCTTCTGCTCCTCCGGCCCTGGCGGCCAGTCGGTCAACACCACCTACTCCGCCGTGCGCATCACTCACCTGCCCACCAACACCGTCGTTAGTTGCCAGGACGAAAAGTCGCAGATCAAAAATCGCGAAAAGGGCATGCGCGTTCTCCGCTCGCGCCTCTATGAGATGGAGATGGAGCGCCAGAACGCCGAACTCGCCAAGGAGCGCAAGTCGATGGTCGGCTCCGGCGACCGCAGCGAGAAGATCCGCACCTACAACTTCCCGCAGAACCGCCTCACCGACCACCGCATCGGCCTCACTCTCCATCAGCTTGATCTGATCATGGAAGGCCGCCTGCAGCCCGTCGTGGACGCCCTGATCGCCCACTACCAGGCTGAGAAGCTCAAGGGTGGAGACGACGGAGCCGCCCAGGCCGCGTAATGACCATTGCAGAGCATCTCCAGCAGGCCGAGGCGCAATTGCGCACCGGCCCGCATCCCGAGCGCGCGCGACGCGACGCGGAGACCCTCCTTCTGCACCTCATCGGAAAGCAGCGCGCGTGGCTCCTGGCCCATCTCGACGACGGCTTCGCCGGATGCAAATCCATCGGCTACAGCGAACTCATCGCCCGCCGTCTCCGCGGCGAGCCCATCCAGTACATCACCGGCGAAGCAGAATTCTACGGCCTGCCCTTCCGCGTCACCTCCGATGTCCTCATCCCACGCCCCGAAACCGAACACCTCGTCGAACGGGTCCTCAAAATGCTGGGTGCCCCATCCATTCCGCCTGGGTGCCCCATCCATGCGCAGTCTCACCGCGCATGGGTGGGAATGCACGAACGACGGCAGAGCACGCCCCGCATCCTCGACATCGGCACTGGCTCCGGCGCCATCGCCGTCGCCCTCGCTCACCATCTTCCGCTCGCGCAGATCACCGCAATCGATCTGTCGGACGCCGCGCTATTCATCGCCCGCGAAAACGCAGCACGAAACGCCGTCTCCGATCGCATCCGCTTCCTTCAGGGAGACCTCCTCGCGCCGATTGCCGGCGAGCAATTTGAAATCATCGCCTCCAACCCGCCCTACGTAGCCGGCGCCGATCGCCACACCCTCTCCGTTGAAGTCCGCGATCACGAGCCGGCGCTCGCACTCTTCGCAGGCGACGACGGACTCGACATCTACCGCCGCCTCATCCCCGCCGCCTTCGCTTCTCTCGTTCCCGGCGGCTTCCTCCTGCTCGAAATCGGCTTCGGCCAGCAATCCGCCATCCACGACCTGCTCTCCAATACCGCCTTCCAAAACATTGAATTCGCGCTCGATCTCCTGGGCATCCCCCGCGTCGCCATCGCAACTCGGTAGTCCGCGCAGCGTCATCCCACTGCGACCCAAAACGCTGAGATCATTCCGAGCGACCGGACCCTGAGCGAAGCCGAAGCGGAAGGGAGTCGAGGGACCCTCATTCTCAGACCCAGAATCACCCTCGGCGCCATCAGGAGTCGGCCCGCGCGCGCCATCTTTGACGCGCAGCGAGAGCGTTCCCTCGTTCTCTTGGTCCCTGTTCCCTCGTCTCCCTGATTTATCCTTCTCTCCGGAAAGGAACTGCCTTCATGCCAGCATCCAGGGGTTTTGCCGTTCAGAACGCCCGGTCTCCTCTCGCCCCGTTCAGCTTCACGCGACGCGAGCCGGGTCCCACTGAAATCGCCGTCGACATTCTCTTCTGCGGAGTCTGCCACTCCGACCTCCACATGGCCCGCAACGAGTGGGGCAACGCCATCTACCCCATGGTCCCCGGCCACGAGATCGTCGGCCGCGTGACGGCCACCGGCAACGCAGTCAAAAGGTTCAAGGTCGGCACGATCGCAGCGGTCGGCGTCATCGTCGACTCCTGCCGTCACTGCCCACCCTGCAATCGCGGCGAAGAACACTTCTGCGACGAAGGCGCTACCCTCACCTACGCCGCCAGGGACCGCGTTGACGGTTCAATCACCATGGGCGGCTACTCCAGCAACTACGTCGTCGACGAACGCTTTGCGCACACCGTCCCCGACAATCTCAATCTGGCCGCCGTTGCTCCCTTGCTCTGCGCCGGCATCACCACCTACTCTCCCCTGCGCCATTGGAAAGTCGGCCCCGGCAAAAAGATCGGCATCGTCGGCCTCGGTGGCCTCGGCCACATGGGCCTCAAGTTTGCTCACTCCTTCGGAGCCCACGTCGTCCAGCTCACCACTTCGTTCAAAAAGAAGGAGGACGCGCTCAAGCTCGGCGCCAATGAAGTTGTCCTCTCCACAGATGAAAACGCGATGAAGGCTCACGCCGGTACCTTCGACTTCATCCTTGACACTGCCTCGGCGCCGCATGCCCTCGAACCATACCTCGCCCTTCTCAAGCAGGACGCCACCCTCACCATGGTCGGACTGCCCGAGAAGCCGCCTTCGGTTCATCCCTTCAGCCTGATCAGAAAGCGCATCTCCGTCTCCGGCTCCATGATCGGCGGCATGCCCGAGACCCAGCAGATGCTCGACGATTGCGGCCGCCGGAACATCACTGCCGAGGTCGAGGTCATCCCGATCCAGAAGATCAACGAAGCTTTCGAGCGCATGCTCAAGCAGGATGTGAAATACCGCTTCGTGATCGACATGACTTCGCTGAAGTAGCTTCTCAAGACTGAAGTCATCCCGAGTGACCGTAGTCCGCCGTGGCGGACTACGGGAATCGAGGGACCTGCATTGAGGAAAGTGCGTGTCCAATGCTCCGTTACCCATCCCAAATTGTTTGCGCAAATTCCCTTCCGCAAGCTACGGTATGAAGCGGATGTCATTTTTCAAAAAGACCGGCGCGATTCTCACAGACACGCACTTTCTGATTTCATTTGCCGTCTTCTGCATTGGCCTGGCTCTGCTGATCACGCTTCGCTGAGTCGGTCGCCTTTTCCCCGGGTTCGCTCAACGAATCGGCGCGTCGTCGCGCGGTTCCCACCGAAAGGAAAGCCGTACCACAGCATGAGCGCAACAACCCGGCAAGAACCAGGCAAGGTCATTCAATCCATTCACGGCATCGGCGTCGTTTGCGGCCTCGCCGCGGGCGTCTGGCTTGGCGCGGCCGAAGCGCCAACCAAGCTGGTCAACTCCGGCCTCTCCCCTTACGCCATCTCGCTGTGCATGGTCGCAGGAGTCTTCACCGCGCGCTGGACGGTCCCCACGCTCCTCAAGGGCACTCGGCAGGTCTTCGCCGACCTCGCCGAACACCGTCACCTCATCCCCATTGCCATCCTCGCCGGAATGCTCTGGGCCGTCGCCAACACGCTCACCGTCTTCGCCATCCGTGACGTCGGCCTTGCCATTGCCTTTCCCCTGTGGAACACCAACTCGCTCATCGGTATCCTCTGGGGACGACTGCTCTTTGGCGAGCTCAAGGGCGCCAGCCGCCGCAACGTTGCGAGAGTGGTCCTCGGTGCGCTCGCCATCGTCCTGGCCGCGATCATGCTCGGCTTCAGCACCATTCACGGCCACACAACGCACAGTAACCACGCAGCCGGCGGAATCCTGGCCGCCATCGCCGCCAGCATCCTTTGGGGAACCATGTACATCCCCTATCGCAAGGCCTACATCAGCGGCATGAATCCGCTTTCCTTCGTCACCGTCTTCACCGTCGGCGAACTCGGCACCATGCTGGCGCTTGCCCTCGCCTTCGACGGATCGGGCGTCGACCAGCTGATGCACTCCTCCGAAACAAGAAAGATACTCTTCTGGCTCTTCCTCGGTGGATTCGTCTGGGTCATCGGCGACATCTTCCAGCAATACGCGACCAAGTTCCTTGGCATCGGTCGCGGCATCCCTCTCTCCAACACAAATCAAATGTGGGGTCTCGCCTGGGGCGCGCTCGTCTTCGGCGAACTGGCTCACGCCGACGCAGCACACCAACTCCTCGTCGTCTTCGGCTCACTCGTCATGATCCTCGGCGCGCTCTCGGTGTCCACCGCCGTCGCCACCGAAAGGGAATACTTTTCCATGCGCCAGGCGATCGTCCGCGAGTGCGCCCGCTTCGACCTCGACTACGACCGCATCATCAAAGCCTCCACCGGAGCACTCCCAACTCTGAACGCTGAAGAACGCTCATGGTGGGATTACCTCATCCTTGCCTGCGCTGTCGGCGCCTTTGTCTGGCTCGGCTTCCACGCGCGGGTTCCCGCCCTCTCCATGAACTTCAACTGGGTCGCCATCCTGTCCGCGGTTCTCGTGCTCTCCGCCGCCGGCTGCATCTGGGTTCTCTGGCGTTCAACCCGCTTCTCCTAGACTCCCCGCGCTGTTAACTGTCCGAGTAGACCACCATCCAGCCCTAATACTCAGAGCACCGCGACAGTCGCCGTTATGTCACTGCTTATACGCTGCGGGGGGTATATACTGCGACACGGAAAACTGAGTTGGTCACCTGCTGTACGTGAGCCGAGTGCAAAGATGGGGCTGCAAGAACTGCGAAGCGGATTCGGGATCGATCCTACAAAGCCTAAGGCTCGTCAGGTTACTTCAATCGTTTACCAGTTAGCCCCGATCCTCGTCGGCCCAGTTCTGATTTTGGTTCTCACCCGATGCTATCCGTTCTTGATTACGGATGGGTCCGCTTATCGTGGTGCTATTGTCAGCGTCTGTCTCTTCTTCCTTTTGAGCTTCATCGTATTCCGGCGCGATCCCAGTCTGCTCAAATTCCCTCTGATCATGCGAACGGTGTTCCGCTTCGGGTGGGGGCTAGGCTCCGCCGCTCTTGTCTGGGGTTTTGTCGGGATTGTGAACGGTCTCGGCACCCCTCTGGAGACCCGGCGGGTACCCGTAGTTGCGAAACACCAGACACTCCAACGTGATCCGGCGAACCGGACATACTATCTCGCTGTACGTCCATGGCATAGCTCGCGGACTGTCGTCGAACTTCCGGGACCACGCGAGACCTACGAAGCATTACCCGTGCCCATCGATGCTATCGATACGCCGCAGAAAGTGCTCGACGACATGCTGGATAAGGGCCAAGTGGACATAATCATCGGTAGAGGGCGGTTTGGCTTGGATTGGCTCAAGGGGATCGAACCCGTTGCGACACCGTCAACTTCTCGGTTGTGAGCGAGTCACCGCCAACCCGTCAGTTACTGAGTAGTAACTGACGGGTTGGCCACCACTCGCTTCCTAGCGTGTAGCTGGGATGTATTCTGCTGGAACAGCTAAACCCGATGCCCACTTACACACCAGTCCGCACGTTGACCTCATCACTAATCAGAGGGGCGGCGTTGCTCCTTGGCATCGCGGCAGGCTTTTCTTTTCTGTGGGGCGGAAGGGCTCTTCACGAGTTCGCCAACTTTGATCGTATGTTCGGAGAGGGTGTAGGTCTTGTCTTCGCCCTGGTGTTTGGACTGATCGCGGTTTTCCTCAAGGCTTTTGCCGAACGCATAGAAGATCACGATGACGGTGAGCCAGTCAGCATAGGAATCGGCGTAGCAAAGGAGAACGACAGACCAAAATGAGGTTGTTGTCGGATGACCCTCTACTCGGACCTTACTCGAAATTCGGAGCGATGCCGCCCGGTTCGATCACTAAACCGGAAGTCGAGCTCGCGAGTCCCAAAATTCAAAATCTGGCTCGTGTCAGGAAAGGGGGTGCACTTTTCCCGGCTGCTACCCCCCTGCCCCACTGAGCCCTGTGAACTGCGAGCTGTTTACAATAACCAATATGGCGGAACCCGCAAAGGTTGACCTCGTAGGCGTGGGACTGAACGCCACCGACACGCTGATCCGCATCACCCACTTCGCCCCCTGCTTGTGCACCTGTCCAACTCCGATACACCTGTCGTTGTGGGGGGAGCGTTCCTCTATTCGCCCAGGTTCAATTGTCTCTGCAAGTCTCTGAACCGGGGATCGCTTCGAAATGCGTCAAATAGCGGGTTGGCTTTCAAGGTTGACATGGCGAAGCAGTGTTCTTTCAAAGCCTGACGCAAGGCCTTGAGCGTTTCCTCTTTGTCCCCGATCTTTGCATACATTTGAGCACTGTCAAATCCGGAACATGGTCCGTGTGGGAAGGACTGCCGCATGACTATCGATGCTTTCCAAAACGCTGCTGGCCCGCCTTTGCGGTAGGCGTGTTCCAGTCGATCACGCCAGTGCATCGGTCCTGAGCTGGGTGCGCTTTGGAGCTGCGCCAGAACTGATTCGTCGTGCATTCCTTTCATGTCGTAATCATCGCTCACCCAGGCAGCCGTGAGATTCATCAGACTGGGTTCCATCTCTTGCGCTCGGTGAAGATATTGCAGGGACTCATCGTATCGCCGCGCCCAGAAGAGAACTGTTCCCATATGTCGAACATTGAAGAATGACAACGGATCCATTTCCAACGCATGCCGCATGTGGCTGACCGCTTCGTCGTAGCGTCCGACGATGCTCAGGTACGTAGCGTAGCGCAATTCGGGCATCGAGTCGCCCGGACTGAGCGCGATGGCCCGCTGGAGATCGTACTCAGCGGCTTTCCAGTTCCACTCCGAATTGAACTCAATTTGGCCCAGCACCGACCAGGCTTCGCCATTCTCCGGATCGAGTTCGATGGCATGCTTCGCGGCTGCCTTCGCCTCCGGGATTGGACCGTTCAGAGGATCGGATGAGGCCATCGCAAAATCCGCCAGTCCTGACGCCAGGCCCGCCCAGCCTTGCGCGTAATCAGGATCCAGCACTACAGCCCGCCGGAACAGAGGAACAGCGCTGGCAGCATCCCTCCGGTTGAGGAGATACCGGCCTTGCAGATAGCCATCGTAGGCGGCAGGATCGAGCGGCCGGGCGGCAGGGTTCACCAAACGGTTTGAGGCGGCAACCGAAGAAGCTTTGTGCAGGTAACCGGCGACCTGTCGCGCTGCTTCGTCCGGCAATTGAGCAGCATCGTTCTTGTTGCGGTCGTAGCTATCGGCCCAGATGTGGGCATCGGCGTCCGCACGAATGAGCTGAAGCGTCATGTGGACTTGATTGCTCGATTGGGAAACCGAGCCCTCCAGAATAGCGTCAACCTTCAGTGCACGGGCAATCTCCGGCAGCGGTCTGCGCACGCCTTTGTACTGCATCACGGAAGTTCGAGAGGTGATGCGCAGGGTGGAATACTTGGCCAGCATGGTGATCAGCTCGTCGGTCATGCCGTCGGCGAAATACTCCTGTTTGGGATCGCCGGAGAGATTGTTGAGAGGCAACACCGCGATCGAGGTGATGGTGGGTTGGGCGCGGTGGAGCAAACGTGAGGCGAGCGGGTGGGGGCCGATCGTAAGGACGAGAATTGCCATGAAGACAGCGACGGAAGTGCTCAGCACGATCCAAAGACGGCGGCGTCGTGGTGCGCGTGCGGCGGCTTCTGGCGTAGCAGGCTGATGGTCCGGATCAGGAGCGGCTACCGCTGGAACAGGCTCTGACGACAGTGTCCCCACTGTCGTGACGGGCGCAATGAAGCGATAACCTAGGCCGGTGACGGTCTGGATGAATTGCGGGTCTTCTGGGTCATCCCGAAGCAGGTGACGGAGCTTGCGGATAGCGGTATTAATGCCATGTTCGGTGTCGACGAAGACTTCGCTGGACCAGAGGCGCTGGGCGATCTCGGCGCGCACGACGAGCTGGCTCTCGCGCGAGGCGAGCAGGATGAGAAGCTCCATCGGCTTGCGTTCGAGGCGGAGAGAGTGGCCATTGCGGAGCAGCTCAAAGCGGCCGCAGTCGAGCTGGAAGTCGCCGAATTGGTATACGGGACCGGGCAAGGGACCCTCCGCGTCCGAATTGGAGTTGCGGGATTCTAAGCATAGCGCGTACCGCGTTCGATTTTAAGCAGATATTGCTTTACCAAAAGTTCACCTCCGGCTTTACCACCTCTTCATTGCCTCGTTGGTGCGGGTCGCGGTTAGCTTCCAGTTCAGCCGGCGATCCTTTCCGGCCCTGGAGGAATCAAATGAGGTCAAGAAATTGGAGATTGGTACCGGCTGTTGGCGCCCTCGTCCTTGCATTGGCGATGCTTCCGGGCGCGTTGGCACAGTGCGGCATGCCCAGCAAGCTGATCAAGCCGTCAAGCTGGCACCCGCAGTTTGGCGGCGCGCAACTCATGCGGACGGGCATGGACGACGGCGACTCGGAAGACTCCCCGTCCATCGTTGGAATGTGGCATGTTCTGTTCACCGCGAAGACCGTGAACGGCAATCCAATTCCCGACACCGTGATCGATAATGCCCTTGCGGTGTGGCACAGCGACCATACCGAGATCATGAACTCCGTCCGCCCGCCCCAGGATGGAAACTTCTGTCTGGGCGTCTGGAAGCAGATCGGGAAGATGAAGTATTACCTGAATCATTTCCCGTGGTTCGGCAACGCGTTCCCCAACAACACCAACAACGGAATTGGCGATCCGGTCGGTCCCACCCACATTACAGAAACCGTCAAACTATCTCCTGATGGAAGCCACTTCACCGGGAGCTTCACCCTGACTGCGTACGACACCAGCGGCAACCAGACGATTGCGTTCACCGGCGCAGTCTCAGGCACACGCGTCACCACCAGCACGACCATCGGCGATCTGCTCTGAGCGAGAGCGGTGACGTGGCAACATAGGCCTCGCCGCCGCTTTCCCATTTCCGCCAGCGGATGCCGAGTCCTCAAGACACCATCCAGGAAGACGCGTGCTGAGTTCACAGTGGTTTCGAGCTGGGCACTCTGCGATTGACCTTCGACCAGCCTGCGTGAGAGTGGAAGGCGGCGGACGCCAGACCACGACGATAACCTCGG
>Ga0335069_10007272_pt1 | contig 16002 bp, 12 predicted proteins | sample Lox_Sample_11_FD_206714 | JGI IMG/M metagenome (GOLD analysis project Ga0335069, IMG submission 206714) | Soil microbial communities from Loxahatchee National Wildlife Refuge, Florida, United States - Lox_Sample_1.1 | ecosystem: Environmental > Terrestrial > Soil > Wetlands | place: USA... | reverse complement strand
GCCGCCAGCGCCACCTGGCCGGACTGGCGTTCGCGGGCCATTGGCGAGCGGACAGAATACATCTATTCCCTGCGCGAGCAGTTCCGCCGCCGTCTCGACGAAATTGCTGATTCCATCACCCGCGAAGGCGGCAAAGTTACTTCCGACGCCCGTGCCGAAGTGACGCGCGCAATCGAGGTCCTCGAAGTGGCTTGTTCCACGCCGATGACCATGCAGGGCCGAGTCCTCGAAGGCGTCGCACGCGGAATCAATACCGAGACAATCCGTCAATCGGTCGGCGTGTGCGCAGCGATTACGCCATTCAACTTCCCCGCCATGGTGCCGATGTGGTTTCTACCATTCGCGATCGTCTGCGGCAATACCTTCATCCTGAAGCCGTCCGAGCAGGTTCCGCTAACTTCCGAGTTGATCTGCCATATCCTGCAGGACATCGGCCTGCCTCCAGGTGTCGTGAATCTCGTGCACGGCGCGCACGACGCGGTGAACGGCATTCTCGACAACCCTGGCATTCGCGCGGTGTCGTTCGTCGGTTCGGTGAACACCGCGAAATACATCTACCGCCGCGCCTCGGAAAACGGCAAGCGTGTGCAGGCCCTCGGCGGCGCCAAGAACTACATGATCGTCATGCCCGACGCGGTCGTCGACAAGACCGTGTCCAACGTTCTCGGCAGCGCCTTCGGCAACGCCGGACAGCGCTGCATGGCCGGATCAGTCCTCGTAACCGTCGGATTGGCCCGCGAGAAGATCATGGGCCGCCTGAAGTCTGAAGCGGAAAAAGTTATGGCCGGCGACGGCCACGATCCCAAAGCCAGCCTCGGCCCGGTGATCTCGAGTACCTCCTGCGATCGTATTCACGACGCAATCGAGAGCGGAATCAAAGAAGGCGCCGAACTGCTGGTCGACGGCCGCCATCCCAAGAACGTTCCTGAAGGCGGCAACTTCGTCGGCCCGACGATCCTCAACAACGTGAAACCCGGAATGCGCGTAGCAGTCGACGAGATTTTTGGCCCCGTCCTTTCCGTCATGCACGTCAATACGCTCGACGAAGCCATCGACCTGGTGAACCGCGATCCGCGTGGCAACGGTACCTCGATCTTTACGGAAAACGGCGCTGCCGTTCGCGAATACAGCCGCCGCATCGAGGTTGGCATGGTCGGTGTGAACGTCGGTGTCGCCGCCTCGCCCGCGCACTTCCCATTCTCCGGATGGAAAGATTCCTTCTTCGGCGACCTGCACGTCCACGGCTGGGATGCCGTCGAGTTCTTCACGCGGAAGAAAACGGTCACCTCGCGCTACTTCTCAGCCGGAGAGACCGGTAAGTTCTTCACGGAGCAAGGCGACAAAAAGTAATTGGGGTGCTCCACCCTCGTCGCGTTCTATGCGACAGGGTGGGCACAGCCGGCTGCGCTTTTTTCTCTGCGCCCTTTGCGGCTTTTCTTTGCGATCTCTGCGGTTAAAGCTTTTGATCGCGGAGTACGCAGAGAGGGGATCGCAGGAATCTGCCTATTGCTGTGTGTAAGTTGATCTTTTCAAGAACTCTCCCGCTCCTGCGCGCCCGAGGAACTTCTCTCCCTCCACGATCACCTTGCCGCGCGACAGCACGACATCGGGCATGCCCGTTACTTGGATCCCCTCGAACATCGAATAATCCACCCGCATGTGATGCGTCTTCGCGCTAATCGTGTGCTTGCGCGCGGGGTCGAAGACAACCAGGTCGGCATCGCTCCCCACCGCTACCGTTCCTTTTCGCGGATACAGTCCGAACAGTTTCGCCGGTGTTGTCGCGACCAGCTCCACAAACCGGTTCACGCTGAATCGCCCCCCAGCCACGCCGCCGGAATAGATCAGACTCATGCGATGCTCCACTCCCGGCCCGCCATTCGGAATCTTCGTGAAGTCGTCCTTGCCCAACTCTTTCTGCTCTTTGAAGCAGAACGGGCAGTGATCCGTTGATACCACCTGCAGGTGATCGCGCTTCAACCCGTTCCACAGCTTCTCCTGATGCCACTTTTCACGCAGTGGCGGAGTGAACACATACTTCGCGCCTTCGAATCCGGGCGCATCGAAATTCTCGATCGACAGATACAAGTACTGCGGACATGTCTCCGCATACACCGGCAGTCCACGATCCCGCGCCTCGCGCACTTTCTCCAGCGCATCGTGGCAACTCAGGTGCACGATGTACACCGGCGCCCCGGCCATTTCCGCGAGCGCAATCGCCCGTGACACGGCCTCGGCCTCGGCCGTCGTCGGCCGCGTCAGCGCGTGATACTTCGGCGCCTTCTTGCCCTCGGCCAGCGCTTGTTGCACGATGACGTCAATCGCGCCGCCATTCTCGGCATGCATGCAAACAAGCCCACCGTTCTTGCTCGTCTGCCGGAACGCCTTGAAGATGCTGGCATCGTCCAGCATAAACACGCCCGGATACGCCATAAACAACTTGAAACTCGTTACACCCTCGCGGACCAGAGCGTTCATCTCGTCGAGTTGCGCCGCGCCCAGATCCGTAATGATGCAGTGAAACGCGTAGTCAGCCACTGCCTTGCTGGAAGCCTTCTGCATCCACGTATCGAAAGCAGTCCGCAGCGTCTGTCCCTTGTACTGGATGGCAAAATCGATCAGCGTAGTCGTTCCGCCAAATGCCGCTGCGCGCGTGCCCGTTTCGAAGTCGTCCGCGCTGGTCGTCCCGCCGAAGGGCATGTCGAGATGCGTGTGGACGTCAATGCCGCCGGGGAAAACGTACTTGCCCGCAGCATCGATAATCTTGCCTGCATTCTCGCGCGGCAGGCTCTGCCCGATCGCCGTGACCTTCCCGCCGCTGATGGCGACATCGCTGGCATACGTATCCGTAGCCGTAACCACGCGGCCATTCGTGATGAGAGTGTCGAAACCCATGATGACGTTCCCCCTGACGCGGGTGCCCCGTCCTTGTCGCTCGGTCTTTGGAGCGACAGGGCGGGCTCCGAGGGATTTTATGCTAAACTGCCACACCCTTGGGAATTGTTGAATGATTGATTGTTGATTTTTGATTTGGTTCACGGATCGGAACATCCTGAACTACGGGTTTTGCGATCAACAATCAAAAATCATCAATCATCAATTGACGTGACCTATGCACTTCGGCATCACCCTCAAGCCCGACATGCCCCCCGAGCGCATCGTCGCACTCACGCGCCAGGCCGAAGCTGCCGGCTTTGACTACGGATGGATCTTCGACTCGCACGTGCTCTGGCTGGAGTGCTATCCGCTGCTCACGCTCATGGCCGCGAACACGAAGAAGATGCGCCTCGGCCCCTGCGTGACCAATCCTGCCGTGCGCGATATCACTGTAACCTCGAGCCTGTTCGCCACGCTCAACCTCGTCTCCGGCGGACGCATGCAGCTCGGCATCGGCCGTGGCGACAGCTCGCGCCGCGTGCTCGGCAAGAAGCCCGTGACCTCGGCCACGCTCGAGCGGGCCGTTGCCGATTTCCGTGCGCTCACCGGCGGCAATAGGATCGACTACGAAGGCCGCGAGGCGCAGTTCACCTGGGCCAGCGGCGGCGTGCCTCCCGTGTGGATCGCGGGATACGGTCCCAAAGTCCTCGACCTCGCCGGACGCATCGGCGACGGCGTCATCCTTCAGTTCGCCGATCCCGACCTGATCGAGTGGTGCCTCGGTTTCGTCAAGAAAGGCGCCGAGTCGGCGGGACGGGACTTCAGCAAGATCGAAGTTATGGCCGCCGCACCTGTCTGGATTTCCGACGATCTGAAAGTAGCCCGCGAGCGCGTGCGCTGGTTCCCCGCGCTCGTGTCGAATCACGTGGTCGACCTGGTGTCGAAGTACAAGCCGGAAGAACTACCGCCCGCCCTGACCTCTTACATCCGCACCAAGGGCCAGTACGACTACCTCCACCACTGCGAAGTCGGCAGCAGCAACGCCGACTTCGTCACCGACGAAGTCATTGACCGCTTCTGTCTCGTCGGCCCCGTCGAAGCCCACATCAAGAAGCTACAGCGACTCGCCGATGTGGGCGTGACGCAGTTCAATATCTACCTGATGTGCGGGGATGAGGAGGAGACGGTGGAGAGGTACAAGAATGAAGTGCTACCGAAGGTTAGCAATCGATAGATTTCGAGCATCGCCTGCCAAATCACTGCACGATGAATTTCGGCATCAAGTATTTCGCCTTGATTCGTTGCCAATCCGTCAATAAAGCCTCGGCTTTGATATCTCGATGGTTTCTGCGAAGTAGCTCTATCATTGAAACAAGCCCTTTCTCAATTTCATCTGCGAGGCGTTGCTTGTATCTGTTGGTGTTGGCTTCGCGCCACCAACTCTTGGGCACTCCGATTTCGACCTCGACCCAGTCACGTTTGCGTCTTGCCTTCTGCGCGCCGTGAATATTCCACTCCTCCGTGTATGTGTGAAATTCCCCGTCAATCCTCAAAAGAAAGGCGAACTCCTTGACGTCGCTTGAGTAGTCTCCAGTCCACGTATTGAACAGATCTCTAAGTTGCTGCTCTTGAGCGGTAGCATCTGTATTGCTTCGTCCCCCAACTTGCGCGCCTAATGAAAAGGAGTTCATTGCCTCACTTCCCGACAGCCTGGCTAATCACAGGCCTTGTCTTCATCATTATGTAATATCCCCCAAACGCCACCGCAAACCCCACAAACCAGGAATAGTCATACAGCACTCGTAGCGACGGCACGACCAATCCCACCAGCGCAGTTCCTGCGCCGAGAGCCAGTGCCGCCACGGCCGACCAGTTGAAGCCGCGCGAATATTCATACGCACCGCCGCGCAGATAAAGATCGTCCACGACCAGCACACGCCGCCGAATCACGAAGTAGTCGCAGATCATGATCCCCGCCACCGGCCCCAGAAACGCGGCGTATCCGCCCAGCCAGCCAAAAATGAACGTCCCGTAGTCGGCCAGCAGCTTCCAGGGCATCAGCGCGATGCCCATGAAGCAGGTGATCACGCCGCCGGTGCGGAAGCTGATCTTGCGCGGCCAGAGATTTGAAAAATCGTTGGCGGGCGATACCACGTTGGCCCCGATATTCACGTTCAAAGTGGCTAGCAGAATCGCCAGCAGTGAAATCACCACCGCTGCCGGCGAATGGAAACGACTCAGCAGTTGTACCGGATCCCAGATCGCTGTCCCATAGATAACCACCGTCGCTGATGTCACCAGAATCCCGATCAGCGAATAGAGCGTCATCGTCGTCGGCAGTCCGAGCGCCTGCCCAATCATCTGCTGCCGCTGATCTTTGGCGAACCGCGTGAAGTCCGGGATATTCAGCGACACCGTCGCCCAGAAGCCGACCGTGCCATTCAGTGCGGGAACGAGAAATTTCAGGAAGTCCGAGAAACTGACAAAACGAGACGGCGCCGCCAGCATAGGCCCAAACCCGCCCGCCGCACGATATGCCCACGCCAGCAACAGCAGTCCAACGCCAAGCAGAATCGGCGCACTGATCCCCTGCAGGAAGCGAATGTATTCAATCCCTTTGAGAATCACCGCCAGGTTGATCAGCCAGAACGCCATGAAGCAAATTGCCGCGCCATGCGGCACGTTGCTCCATCCGGGAAACAACGTCGCCAGCAGCGTGCTGATTGCCTCGCCGCCGATCCAGGTTTGAATGCCGAACCATCCGCAAGCAACTAGCGCGCGCAAGACCGCGGCCACGTTCGCGCCCAGCACCCCGAACGACGCCCGCGCCAGCACCGGAAACGGAATGCCGTACTTCGCCCCTGGATGCGAGTTCAGCAACATCGGAACGAGCACAATCGTGTTTCCAAGAAACACAGTCGCGACCGCCTGCTTCCAGTTCATCCCGCCCTGAATCAGGCTCGCGGCCAACATGTAGGTAAGAATGTTGACCGACATCGACACCCACAACGCGGCAAAGTTGTAAGTGCCCCAGTGGCGCCGCTCAGGGCCTGCGGGCGCGAGGTCCGGGTTGTAAAGCGGGCTGGACTCGATGCGGGAAGACACTGCTGTTTGCGAGTTGCTCATGAGAAATGTGCGCTTTCAGCGATACCCTATGCACCTGTCATCCTGAGCGGAGTGGCTGCGAGCGAAGCGGAGCAGCTACGGAGTCGAAGGACCCCTATTCCATGAGCACCCTTCGCAGTGTCTCAGGGAGTTCTCATCAGTGCACTCAGCATTGTGAGAACGCCCTGCAGCACCGCGAAAGCTCTACAGGACGTAGGGCTCCTTCGACTCCGCAGGAACTCGGCTGCGCTACGTCCCTGCTCCGCTCAGGATGACATTGAACATATGTCACTCTTCTCTCGACAGCCAATTGAAGAACCTGCTTGCCAGCCAACACCACCAAAGCGTTCCCAAAATGCCAAACCATAACAGTGGATAACCAAAACGCCACACGATGGCTCCAAGCAGAAGGCCGATCGGAAATTCACTGAGGATAACCGGCAACCACGCGGAATGAGTTAGGGCGGTTGCTATGCATCCAGCAAGGTGCAAAACAGGCAAAATGTAAACCCAATGGGGTTTGAGCAAAAGCTTCATAACTCGGTTCATTGCCGAGACCACCATACCCTCAGTCCGCCGCCATCTGCCCGCTCTGCGCCGTCAGCGGTCCGTAGCTCTCAGGCCTCCGGTCGCGATAGAACTGCCACGTCTTCCGCACTTCGGCGATCATGTCGAGATCGACATCGGCAACCAGCACTTCGTCTTTGTCGCGGCTGGCCTGCGCGAAAATCTGCCCACGCGGATTGCAGAAGTAACTCTTGCCATAAAACTCGCCGATATTCCACGGCTTCTCGCGCCCTACACGATTAATCGCCCCAACAAAATATCCATTCGCCACTGCATGAGCCGGTTGTTCGAGTTCCCACAAGTGTTCCGACAAGCCCGCGACCGTGGCCGAAGGATTAAAAACGATCTCCGCTCCGTTCATGCCCAGCACCCGCGCCCCCTCTGGAAAATGCCGGTCGTAGCAGATGTACACCCCCACCCGCGCAAACTTAGTATTAAAGACGGGATAACCCGTATCTCCCGGCGTGAAGTAAAACTTCTCCCAGAATCCGGGATGCACGTGCGGAATATGATGTTTGCGATACTTGCCTAGATAAGTCCCATCCGCATCAATCACCGCAGCAGTATTGAAGTAGACGCCGGGCATCTGTTCTTCATATACCGGCACCACCATGACCATTCCATGTTTGGCCGCGATTTTCTGCATCAGTCTGACGGTCGGCCCGTCGGGTACGCGCTCGGTCAGTTCGTACCAGCGGATGTTCTGCTCCGCACAGAAGTATGGCCCGTAGAAAAGTTCCTGCAGGCACAGCACGCGCGCTCTCTTCTTCGCCGCCTGCTCGATCAGCTTCAGGTGCTTGTCGATCATCGCCTTCTTGATTTCCGCCAGTGACTTGCTGGGACCCAGCGGATTGCTTGCCTGAATCAGAGCGCAGCGTACGAGTCGAGCCATGGAAGCACCTCCGAGGTGGGTCAATATATCAGAGAAAGGAACCTATTTCAGAGCCGCCAGCAGCGCGTCTTTCCAGCGGCCATTGTCGATCGTCCAGCAAACCTTCCGCTTAGGTTGACGCAGCACGTCGGCCCACACTGCGTGATTGCGCTCGTCATCGCCGACATTCAAGCGATCCACAACCGTCATGCCGCGCGTGAGTTCGCTCTGGGTTTCGACGTCGACATAATGAGAGCTCCACTGGCCGATCGAAGGATCGAGGGCCAGGCACATCGCTACTGGATCAGGCAGGCAGATGCCGTCTTCTCCGGTTTGAATCTTCAGAGCCTTGCGGGCATGGCTGTTGCTCTCAATGGCAAATCGCGCGCGATCCGTATTAAGGGCGAGCACCTGGGCAATGTCGCTGTCACCCAGTACTGCTTTCCCGCGGCACAAGTGCCATCCCACCAGTTCCACTGGCAAGGCACTGCGCATGACCACGCGCGCCGCTTCAGGATCAACCCAGATATTGAACTCGGCCGCGGGAGTAACATTGCCCTCGCAACACGGTGCGCCTCCCATCACGACACAGCGGCTTACCTTGCCGGCCAGGTCGGGTCGTTTGGCGATGGCCAACGCGACATTCGTCAGCGGGCCCAGCGTGACTATCACCAGCCCTGGATTCGCGTCGACCGTCTCGATAATTGCATCCACGCCATGAAGCGGCCCGGGCTTGCGCTGCCGCGGCGCGAACCCGTGATCGCCGAGTCCGTCGCGGCCGTGAAACCAGGTCGCATTCTCGTGGTGCCGGGCCAATGGTCTGTCCGCGCCTTTATAGACGGGAACTTCGGCGCCGCAGAGTTCCACCGTGTAAAGAGCATTCTGCGTGCACTGATCGACGTTGACGTTCCCCGCGACGGTCGTGATCGCCGCAACACGCACGTCGGATGCGCGCAAGGCCATGATCAGGGCGACAGCGTCGTCGGATGCAGTGTCCGTATCGATGAGAAAAGTGCGGGGCATGATTCCCTTGGCTGGAACACCTTAGCAGGTCAGTGGCTCATCAGGTTAACAAAGATGTTTTCGAACTTCTCGACGTCCACTTCCGTCTGCACGTTCGCCGGACGCAGATGCGCAGGGGGTGTGAGATGCCCCTTCCACTTTTCTTTATCGGGCGGCCGAGGCCCGCTGTAAGGCAGGAACCACGTAAACACATCGTCCGATGGTTTCCACACGACTGTATGTCCATACTTGGGCCCGTGCGATGTGTCGACGTCCAGATACATCGTTTCAGACTTTTTGATCACCGAGGGATCGAGCAGGGAAGCGACTGTCACCTCATCCCACATCATCGACCACAGCGTCGTGCCCGCCGGCGCTTGTCGGTCAAGATAAACTTGCCTGACGTAATTCGTCAGCGGCCCGCCTGCAGCAACTACCCGACGCATCAGCTTTTCACTCGACCACACTTGTTCTCCAGCCTCAAACGGCGTGATTACGATCTGCTTCCACGATTGTCGCAGCACAATCGCCGCTGCTTCCGGATCCCACCACCAGTTCAGCTCCGGCCCGCCGTCGCTGCTTCCACCCATGATGTAAATAGCTTTGGTCATCGCCACGATCTCGTGGTCCATGGTGACAGCCAGCGCAATGTTGGTCAGCGGCCCTGCGCAGTAGAGAACGACTTCTCCCGGATGCGCGCGGATCGTGTCAACAATGAAATCCGCTGCGCGCCCTGGCCTCGCCTTCACTTTCGGATATCCTCCCGGCGGTGCCCAGGTTTCCTTCGGATCCGGTGCGTCGGGATTCAGCGAGCCATGCCATCCAAGATACGAACCGTAGACCTGTTCGCGCGCTTCCTGCTCCCGCTTGCTGTTCACCAGCGGCTGCTCCGCACCTTTGACCACGGGAACGTCGGTTCGGCCCGTGATCTCCGTCGCCCAAAGTGCAAACACCGTCGCCGGCTCGACCCACTGATCGCCACTGACGGTCGTAATCCCTAGCAGATCCACCTGCGGTGCCCTCAGCAGCATGAGCAGCGAAAGAAAGTTCGTTCCCTCGGGCCCGGCGCTGTCCTGGTCGGCGATGACCTTGATTTTCTGCTGTGCGCCAGAAGAGACAACGCATGCGAGCAGCAGAAAAAGGATCGCGGCCGCGATGGCGATTCGCTTCATGAATTGGTTCTTCTCAGGATTTGCCGCGCGCTGCCCACTCCGCATCGAACCGCGCTCGATCGTAGAACGATTTCTGCGTTCCTACGCCCAGTGTCGAAAGTCCCGCATACAGATTGGCGCGCCTCACCGCTTCGCGCTCCGGCAAACCCTCTCCGAGAAACGTCGCGAAACTGCCGATAAAAGCGTCGCCGGCGCCGGTCGAGTCCATGCTCTTCATCGCAAACGCCGGCACGTGTTCCATACCTTCTTTGCCGGCAAGCAGCGAGCCATTTGCCCCCAAAGTAATGAGCACGCGGCGAATTCCGCCGCCTAACAACTTCTCCGCGCACTTCTTCGCGTCGTCCACGTTCTTGACCGGCAACCCTGTGATCGTCTCGGCCTCGCTTTCGTTGGGAACAAAGTAGTCAAGGTCGGCTACGGCTATCAGGTCAATCGGCTGCGCCGGAGCCGGATTCAGAATGCAGCGGATGCCGTTCTTCCGCGCGAACTGGATCGTGTAGTACACGGTCTCCAGCGGAATCTCAAACTGCAGCACGATGCAGTCGGCCTTCTTTAGATCGCCCGCCGCCTCGTCCACATCAGCGGGTTTCAGTTTGTCGTTCGCGCCCTTTACCACGATGATCCGGTTCTGCCCCGACGACTCGACGAAGATCGGCGCGACACCGCTCGACACGCCGCTCACCTGCCGCACGTGCGTCGGGTCAATTCCTAATTTCTCAAAATTCTTGATCGTGGCCGGACCGAACAGGTCGTCGCCAACACGGGCGATCATGAATACATCCGATCCGCAGAGGCGTGCTGCCACGGCCTGATTGGCGCCCTTGCCGCCGAACCCGAGGTCGAATTTATCGCCGAAGATGGTCTCACCGGGCTTGGGAAACCGGTCAGAAAACGTGGTCAGATCGACATTGGCACTGCCGACTACCGCAATTCGAGGACGCTTCGCCATGGACTCTCTTCCGGCCGCACTCCGAACGGGCGAGAGAGCGACCTTGCACGGAGGGTGAAGTCTAGTCAGCGCAGGAGAGAGTGTCAACCTTCACCACGGAGAAGTACCGGCGCAACTTCTCTGCATCCAGCTTGCCCCCGGTCCTCACTCCCGAACAGATATCCACCCCAAACGGCCTCACGTCCGCGATGGCCTGAGCAACATTCTCCGGATTCAACCCACCCGCCAGAAACATCGGCACGTCGATGCGTTCTCGGATCTCCCGGCTCAACGCCCAATCGTGCGTTCGGCCCGTCCCGCCCAGTTCCTTCACCGCCAGCTTCTGGTTGCCGGAGTCGAGCAGAATCGCATCCACATTCGGCGCGATGGTTACCGCCTCCTCAACCGACTCGGGCCCGGTGACGTGCACGACCTGCACGATCGAAATGCCGGGCAACGCCATCTTCAATTCACAGTGCGTGCCGCGAATGAGGTGATCGCAGATCTGGATCGTGTTCGTCCGGCAGGCTCGTTGCTGCTCGACAATCTCATCCACGCTCTGTCGCGAAGTCAGAAGAAACGTTCCGATCGCCGGAGGCACAGTCGCAGCAATCTCAGCAATCAGTTCGTCGCTGATCACCCCGGGCCCGCTGGGCATGTGCGACACCAGCCCCAACGCCGATGCGCCCATCTCCACTGCCAGCTCGGCTTCTTCGACGCTGCCAATGCAGCAGATTTTGACGCGGGGAATACGAGTGGGTTTCATGTCGTGGAACCTAAACAAAGCTTAGGCGATGAAGCGTTTTGATTTTGGGTGGCGCAGCGCTTTAGCGCTGCGGTCACGGTCGATTTCGATGGCGGCTTTAGCCGCTGAGGTGCACATTACTCTCCATACGGCACCCAGATATTCTTGACCTGCGTGGCGTGTTCCAGGAACCAGCGTCCCTCCGCCACTTTCGCATCGAACCAGTCGATCGCGCGGCCCTCGTTGGTGAAGACCTGCTTGAGATTTCCAACCGACGCCGACTTCGCCGCAGCCGCCAGCGCAGCGTCGCCGAAGCACCAGATCGCGTCCACGTCGTCGTGCTCGGCCAGCGTCTTCAGCAACTGTGAAGTATAGCCCGTCACGATATTCACCGCGCCACCCGGCACGTCGCTCGTGTCGAACAACTGGTACAAATCGCCAGTGATCAGCGGGTAAGTCTCCGAAGGAATTGCGATGACAGTATTCCCAACTGCTAGCGCCGGCATCACCAACGAAAGAAATCCCAGCAGCGGAGCCTCGTTCGGACAAACTATGCCGACCGTCCCTACGGGCTCCTTCATGGCGATCGCTACATTGCGGAATGGCGGGTTGTGCACGTCGCCGTCGAACTTATCGGCCCATGCCGCATAGTAAAAAATGCGCTCGATCCCGAGATCGACTTCCGCTGTTGCTTGTTTCTCACCCACAGCCGCAGCCAGCCGCCGCACAATCTCTTCGCGGCGCTGCGACAGATTCTCCGCCGCGTAGTACAACACCTGTGCCCGCAGATGCGCGTTGGACTTTGCCCAGCTCTCTGCCTTGCGTGCTGCCTCGACTGCATTGCGGATATCTTTGCGATTTCCAAGCGGCGCTTCGCCCAGCAACTGTCCATCGGCTCCGCGGACTTCCATGCTGTAGCCCGAATCCGGCCGCGTCTGCTTCCCGCCAATGTAGAGCTTCACGGTGCGGTCGATTGCGGGGAAAGCCGAATCACCGGCATGCTCGCCAGCCTTACCTGTGACCTGAGACCTGTCACCTGTGACCTGTCGCGCAAGCTCCGGCGCATTCTTGAACCACGTCGGCTCCAGATATTCGCGCAGGCCTTCGCGTCCGCCTTCGCGGCCGTATCCGCTCTCGCGATAGCCGCCAAACCCGCACGCCGCGTCGAACAGATTCGTGCAGTTCACCCAGACCACGCCCGCCTTGAGCTGCGCGGCCACATGCAAAGCGACGTTGATGCTCTCGCTCCACACACACGCGGCCAGACCATAGACCGTGTTGTTCGCTAGTTCTACGGCCTCGCGCGGCGTGCGGAAGGTCATTGTCGCCAATACCGGCCCGAAAATCTCCTGCTGCGCCACGATCGACGTCGGATGAACGTTGCTTAAGAGCGTCGGAGGATAGTAGTACCCTCGTGCCGGCAACGCTACCTGAGGCTGCCAGCAAGTAGCGCCCTCGGCCACTCCCTGATCGACCAGCTTGCGGATTCGATCGAGCTGCACACGCGCGACGATCGCGCCGATATCGATGGCTTTGTCGAGCGGCGCACCAATCCGCAATGTACTCATCCGATCGCGAACTCGTGACATCAGTGCTTCGGCCACGCTCTCCTGTACGAGCAACCGCGAGCCGGCGCAGCAGACCTGTCCTTGGTTGAACCAGATGCCGTCGACCAGTCCCTCGACCGCGCTGTCCAGATCGGCGTCTTCGAAGATGATGAACGGCGATTTGCCGCCAAGCTCGAGCGATAACTTTTTGTGAGAAGTCGCCGTCGCCGCCCGAATCGCGCGTCCAACCTCGGTCGATCCGGTGAACGCGATCTTGTCTACGTCCGGATGCTTGACCAGCGTCTCACCTGTCGAGCCATCGCCCGTCACAATGTTGACCACGCCCACGGGCAATCCAATTTCCTGGCAGATTTCTGCGAACAGCAGTGCCGTCAATGGCGTGAATTCGGCAGGCTTGAGAACAACTGTATTTCCCGTCGCCAGCGCCGGGGCGATCTTCCACGCCAGCATCAGCAACGGGAAGTTCCACGGAATAATCTGGCCGACGACGCCGCACGCCACGTATCCGGGAAACTCCTTGTCGAGCAACTGCGCCCATCCGGCGTGATGGTAGAAATGCCGCGCGACCAGGGGAATATCGATATCGCGGCTCTCTCGGATGGGCTTGCCGTTGTCCATCGTCTCGAGCACGGCGAACAACCGCGAATGCTTCTGAACCTGCCGTGCGATCGCGTAGAGATAACGTGCACGCGCATGCGGAGTCAGCGCCTGCCACTTCGGCGAAGCGGCGCGCGCAGCCTTCACGGCGGCATCGACATCCGCCACCGATCCCTGCGCCACGCTCGCCAGCCTCTCGCCATTCGACGGATCGGCGGTGTCAAAAAACGCTCCAGCCGATGGCTGCGTCCATGCGCCATTGATGAAGTGCCCGAAGCGCCGCCCATGCCGTTCCAGCCATGCAGTTGCTTCCTTCGGATCCTCCGGTGCGGGACCGTACTCCATCGTCGCGAATTTTTCAGCAATGCTCATATTCAACCTGTCATCCTGAGCGAAGTGAGGTGAAGCGCAGCATAGCCAAACGGAGTCGAAGAGCCTGCCCCGAGCGAAGCCGAGGGGACCCCTACCTCACCACCAGCCTCTGCTTGCTACGCCACCGGATGCCGGTACTCCGCCGAATACCGTCCCGTCGCATAATGCTCCAACTGCCGCTCGATATCATTCAGCAGACTGCTCGCTCCGAAACGGAACATCTCCGCCCGCAGCCACGAATCGCCCAGCTCTTCTTTCATCATTGAAAGCCAGTCCAGCGACTGCTTGGCTGTGCGGATTCCTCCCGCCGGCTTGAATCCGACGGCCATTCCAGTCTGCTGCGCGTATTCGCGGATCGCCCGTACCATGACGAATCCAACCGGGAGCGTCGCGTTTGTCGGTTCCTTGCCCGTCGAAGTCTTGATGAAATCCGCGCCTGCCATCATCGCAACTACGCTCGCCCGCGCCACGTTGCGCAAGGTAAGCAGATCGCCCGTTCCGAGGATGACCTTCATGTGCGCAGCGCCGCAAGCCTGTTTGAACGCCGCGATCTCGTCGTAGAGCGCCTGCCACTGCCCGCCAAACACATGCGCCCGTGTGATGACGACATCGATCTCGTGCGCACCTGCCTCCACCGATCGCCGGATCTCCGCCACACGTTCCGCTAGCGGAGAGAGTCCAGCCGGAAATCCTGTCGAGACAGCCGCCACGTGAACCTTCGTTCCTTCAAGCGCGCGGACCGCCGTCTCCACGAACGTGTGATAGACGCATGCTGCAGCAACCGTAATGTTCAGTTCGGAGATTCCCAGTTTTTCGACCAGGTCCTGCCGGATCGGATGCCGCGCCTTGGCGCAGAGCCGTTTCACGCGCTCTTCCGTATCGTCGCCGGAGAGTGTGGTCAGATCCATGCAGGAAACCGCGCGCAACAGCCATGCCGCCTGCCATTCCTTCTTCACCGTCCGGCGCGCGACATGCGATTGCGCCCGGCGCTCCACGGCGCTCGTATTTACGCGCACATCCTCGACCCAGTCGAGGTTGAGCGGAATGCCATTATTCGCCAAGAGTGGCCTCCCGGCGAGTTCCGCGATTGCATGTTCAGGATGATTTGCGCTCGTCGCCAGGTCCTGCGCCACGCCCCGAGATTGTTGGTGATCGGCGGACATAAGAATTGGATTCGAAAGGACCTGCCAACTACTCAAAACATCGTCCCCACGTCCCTATTCGCCGTTCGATTGTACGGCAGAAGGGAGCAAATATGAATTCCGGCTTCACCCTGTTGTCTCCCGTGTTTCTCCGTGTCCTCCGTGGTTAACGTATTTCTCCGCGTCCTTCGCTGAATTCGGGGTTTGCGGAGATTTCTTGCCACTTTCACCCTTGACACTTCGCCACCGCGAGAATAGCGTAAGGCGCGGTTCGCAGGCCCCGGGGAGAATCGTTCTGAAAACGCTCATCAGGAATACTCGCTTCCGCAGATTTGTCGTTTCATGCCTCGTCCTGTTTCTGACAATCGTAGTACTGGCTCAATCGGCCCCTGCCGCTGCCCGAAAAATCATCTTCGACACCGACCCCGGCACCGACGACGCCATGGCGCTGATGCTGGCCCTGAACTCGCCCGAACTCGACGTCCGTGCCATCACCGTTGTTCCGGGCAACGTCACCGCGCAGCAAGGGCTCGAAAACGCCCTGCGTATGGTCTCCCTGGCGAATCGTTGCGACATCCCCATTGCCGCCGGAGCACAGCACCCGCTCTTTCAGAAACTGATTACCGCTGAGTTCTGGCACGGCAAGAACGGACTCGCCAACGTCGAACTTCCCGCGAGCAAGTGCAAAGTCGATCCTCGCTTCGGACCCGATCTCATCATCCAGATGGTGCACGCCGCCCCGAACGAGATCACGCTGGTTCCCGTCGGGCCGCTGACGAACATCGCCCTTGCCGTCGAGAAGGATCCGTCGATCGTGCCGCTGGTGAAGGAAGTCATCATCATGGGCGGCTCGATCACTGGCGGCAACGTGAATGCTGCGGCCGAAGCCAACATCTACAACGACCCCGAAGCCGCGCAGATCGTATTCCAGGCCGGCTGGCCGCTTACCATGGTCGGCCTCGACGTCGGCGACAAGACACTTCTCGGTCGCAAGCAGCTGGCGCAACTGAAAGAAACTCATGGGCCGGTCAACGACTTCATAGCGCAGATCGCGAC
>Ga0335069_10007271_pt1 | contig 16003 bp, 13 predicted proteins | sample Lox_Sample_11_FD_206714 | JGI IMG/M metagenome (GOLD analysis project Ga0335069, IMG submission 206714) | Soil microbial communities from Loxahatchee National Wildlife Refuge, Florida, United States - Lox_Sample_1.1 | ecosystem: Environmental > Terrestrial > Soil > Wetlands | place: USA... | reverse complement strand
ATCGAAGCGTCGGCGCGCCCGAGCCGCACGAGAACGCCGCGTCGAGTGGCGTCCGAGAGCGCGGCGAACGAAGCATCGAGGCGAGCGCTATACTGAACCATGTTGTTCACTATCTAACGCCCACGGCTGCACGACGCAAGGGGAGATGCGTCGATGTTGCGATCCGCGAACGACGTGAGCTCTGGCTCGGACAACGAGCTCGACGCGGTGGATCAACCGCCTTGATCGTGAGCGGAGGGCTCGTGGTGACGCTCGCGGGGAGAGTCACCCGGTGACGAGCGAAGTTCTACCGGCGCGGCCGGCGCTTCGTCCTTCTCGGCGTCCGGGACGCGTTCCTCGACGATGCGCTCGAGGATCGATTGCCGCATGACGGGAGTATGCCCCATGCCCCGGGACGGATCAGCGGGCCTTGGACTCGAGCTGCGCCTTGATATCGAGCGCCGCCGGGAACAGCTCCAGCATCGGTACGGGGCGCCGCGACTGATTCGCAACGTCCTTTCCTTCCTTCGTCCAGAGCGGCGGGTAGATCGAGAAGCCTTGGTCCCCGCTGAGCCTTGCGACGTCGTCGCGCCACGCGGGCCAACGGTAGCTTCCATAGAAGCTCTCGAGATCCCCCTGCAGCAGCAGGCCGCCCACGACGTCCGAGTATCCGCGCTCCAGATCCTCCCACTCGAGCGAGTCGGGGACGAAGTAGAAGACCGTGCGCGTTTCTCCGCTGAGCGCGAACACACCCCCGAGCACGTCGTGCGCGATGATGAACATTCCGGCCCGCGCGGGTAGAGCCGGCGCTTCGCCAAGCCCGTTCCAGCTCGCCAGATCTCCGCGCAAATGCTCGCAGCCAGATCCGAGGACGCGGACCCAACCGCCGTCGACGAGCAATCCCCCCGTCTCGTATGCAACGGCGCCCATGGGCGAGCGAGTGGTGACCTGGATCGCTTCGAGCGTCCGTCGCGCGCGGGCTCGGTCGACCGGTAGAACCTCCACCGGATGGCGAGCGTCCTGAAGCCATTGCTGGACGATGGGCCAGGGTAAATGAGGAGCGAGGCCTAGGGAATTGCCAGCGTGGAGCGCTAGGGGCGACACCTCGACTGGCAGGAGTGCGGATACAACCTGCTCGTGTATCGGCCGAGCAGGCCCTCGGTCCGACGCCCTTCGAGGATACTTGGTCACCGGGGGAAATCGGCCTCTTGCGCGAACGACAAAGTGGTCGAGCACGCAGTCGTCGAGCGTCCGGCGTCTAGCCGCTGAACTGGGTGCCCTCAGTCCGCCCCTTCGGTCAGCCTGCAGGGCGTGACGTGCGGCTCCGGATCGCGGCCGGAGCCGAGCACGTGCAGCCTGCCGAGGTAGTGCTGCCAGCCGAGCGCGTGCCGCGCCCGTTCACTCTCGGGTAGCCCGTGATGCACGATGCTCACGCGGGTGCCGCCGGCCTCCGGGGTGAACGTGACCTCGAGGGTGCTCGAGAAGGGCGGCATCTCGCGCGAGCCGCGCCGGCCCCAGGTGATGACCAGCCGCCGCGGACGATCGACTTCCACGTAGCGGCCCTGGACACAGCGCTCGTCGAACCACAGCGTGAACTCCCCCCCGGGCTTCGGGTCGAGCACCGCGCGGTCGCCCATCCAGCGCACGAGCGCCTCGGGCTTCGTGAAGTAGTCGAACACGAGGCTCGGCTCGGCCTCGATGTGGATCGAGTCGCGGTAGGGCTCAGCGGCCACGGTGCGACTCCACGGCTCGCTTGAGCTTGCGCAGCCCCGACGGCCACAGGCTGGCCAGGAACTTCTCGAGCGTCTCCAGACCCTTGGGGTTCACGACGTAGAGGCGACGCTTGCCATCCTTGTGCACGTCGACCAGGCCGGCGTCCGCGAGCACCTGCAAGTGCTGCGACACGGCCTGCTGGCTGATGTCCCCCAGGTGATCGCCGATCTCGTTGACCGAGTGCGGCTTGTCGCGCACCAGGCGAAGGATGGCCTGGCGCCGGGGCTCGGCGAGGGCACGCAGGACGGCTTCGCTTCCCATGGCCCACCCATCGTAGCGCGCGAGGCGAGCAACGCACCAGCGACCACTTGTACAAGTACACGCTTGTGCGTTGCCGCTCGCCGTGTCATAGCTGGAGCACACGCATGAAGACTGCGAAGACGACGGGCCGCGGCGGGCAGGATTACCGGCGCGAGATCCGCGTGAAGGCACCCGTCGAGCGGCTGTTCGACGCCATCGCCACGCGCGACGGGGTGCGCGGCTGGTGGACGCCGCTCGTCAGCGGATCGAGCGAGCACGGGGGCACGATGCGGCTCGAGTTCGAGGGCATGGACGAGCACATCGATCTGCGCATCGCCGCGTCACGACGGCCGACGGAGGTCGAGTGGAGCGTCGTCGAGCACACCTCGCTCGACGAGTGGGCCGGGACCACGATTCGCTTCGAGGTATTCCCCGCCGGAGACGCCGCGAGCACCCTCGCGTTCCAGCACGTGGGCCTGTCGCCCAAGCTCGAGTGTTACGACCAGTGCGAGGCAGGCTGGGATCACTTCCTCGACAGCCTCACGGCCTACGCGGAGCGCGGCGAGGGCGCGCCCTTCCGGGCCGGCCGGAGACGATCGTGAAGCGGTTCGTCGCGGAGCGCGAATAGCCTCCTGCGTTTACCTGGCGTCGGATGCTGCATTCGCTGCGTGCGAGAGGAGCACGGCACGATCGACCGGCTTCTCCACGATGCCGACGACGGATGGATACCGCAGCGCCTCTGCATGTCGTTCGCTGCCCGAATGGATCACCACCGGGATCTTCGCGAGCCGCGCGTAGCCGCTCATCGTGGCCAGCAGATCCATGCCGCCCATTTCCGGCATCTCCATGTCGAGCACGATCAGGCGGGGTTCCGGCTGTCCTTCGGCGACGAGCAGATCGAGGGCCTCCTTGCCATCGCTCGCGGTGAGCACGGCGTAGCCTTCGTCAGCCAGCATGGTCGCGAGCATCTCGCGACAGTCCTGATCGTCGTCGACGACCAGAATCGGCCTCGTCGTCGCGCCGGCACAATGAACACCAAGCGGGATGCGGGCGGGCGCAACGGCGAATGTGGACGGGACCGCGGACGAAAGTCGGGATGAGTCTGTGTCGTACATGATGGCCTGCTTCCGGCTCGGTTCCTTTGCGGGAACCGTGCCCGGCGACAGGCTCAAGAACCGGCGAGCTGCCCGTGCAAGGTGACGATTGCCGGCTCGGGGACGTGGAAGAAGCGGCCGACGCGCCTGACCGCCGCATCGAGGACGGGGGCCACTGTGCGGACCGACGCGCGACGAGCTCGGGTGGCGGCCCGCTGAAGGACCTCGGCTGCATCAACCGACTCGGACGGTGCGTCGACGGTCGCTCCTTGCAGGGAATCGTCGCGCGAGGCGCGCACGATGGCGTCGGCAGCGAGCGCCGCCGACGTCACCGCGACCTTCCGACCGCGAGGGAGCCAGACGGCGCACCGCGCTTGGAGAGCCGGCTGCGTCTCGAGCTCCTCGACGAGGGGCGGCGTGCGCACGATGACGTAGGGGACGCCGTACTTGCGCAACGCCAGCTCCTCGTCCTCGTATCCTGCTGGCGTCACCACGACGAGAAGCCCCACGCCGGGAGCATTCGTGGCCCCCAGCACCGCACGCATCCTGTCCGGCGACGGGTCGGGACGAAGACGCCCCTGGAGCAAATTGGGCGCAGGCGCATACACGATAGCGCGACACCCGCATGCCTTGTTGAACAGCGCGTCGTCGGACGCCGGCGCGATGCGCACTTCCTCGCCCACGTCCGCGAGCTTGTCTTGGAGCGCCCGCGCCAGCGGGCCGTCACCAGCGAGCAGCAGAATCATGGCTCACCTTGACCTGCTTGGCTTTTCCGGTTGGGTCGGCCTTGCGATTCCACGGTTAAGCAGCGTTCCGCATCGGTCAAGGGCGCCTGCCCGGCCAGTCACTGGAGGACCACGACGGGCACCTGGAGCCCACCCCCTTGACGCTCTGGCGAGGGTGGTTACGGGATCGGTGAGTTCACGGCGTTCGACCCCGCCCGAGCGGTGGTTCTCCTCCGTGTTTCGGGTCGGGCCGGAGCGTCTTCCTGGTGGAGGCGCGCGCCGGCGGACTCGACTCAACGGAGGACTCCATGCTGACCAGAGACGTTTGGTTGGTCGAGGAGCCCGTGCTCGACGAGCCCGCGGACCTCCTGACCATCCCGGAGCTGAAGCAGTACTTCGGACGCGAACCGCACGACGAGGAGCTCGGGTTGAGGGCTCTGCTCGAGACGCCCGAAACACCACCCTCACCTTGGTGGTGCGAAGAGCAGCCGCGTCGCCGTGTGGCCGGAAGGAGCCGAAGGAATCGCTCGGCCTTGGAAAGGGCCGCTAGCTAGAGGAGGGGCCATGAGCGTCTACGCCGACTGCCGAGAGAGTTTCCACACGCTCGCGCGGATTGCGTCGAAGAGCATTGCCGATCCGCCTTGGTTTGCCGTGCCGGTCAACGCCCGGGAGGACCAGGATTCGGTCACGGTCCACTTTCACGTCGCGGGGAAGAAGCGGAGCCAGCTCCGGGTTCAGGCCGGCGATCAAAGCGTGACAATCCGGGCCGAGCGGGAGCACGACGAGCGATCGCCGACGCGCCTCTGCGCGCTCCCGTGTCCGGTCGTCGCCGACCAGATCCAGACGACGCAGGAGGGCGATCTTCTGCGCGTCCGCATGCCCAAGAAGCGACCGGCGGTTGACTCGCGCGAGACGTCGGCTGCGACGTAAATGGCCCTCTTGACTGGAAGCGAAGAGAACCTAATCGATGTTTCAGGTTTCGACCCAACGACAAAGGAGGCCTTCCATGTTGACCAGATGGGATGCCGTCTCGACGTTGGACCGCATGTTCGATGACGTCATGGGGTCCATGCTCGGTACGGCGACGAGTACCCGCACGTTCGACCCGGCCATCGACGTTCACGCGAGCGACAGCGAGGTCGTCTTCGTGTGCGACGTCCCAGGCATCAAGCAAGACGATCTCGAGGTCACGCTCGAGAACCACGTTCTGACGATCAAGGGGACGCGCAAGTTCGATGGCAAGGAGGACGAACAGGTGATGTTGGGCCGTGCGTACGGCTCTTTCACCCGCTCGTACACGCTGCCAGACGTGGTCGACGACGAGAAGCTGACCGCTCACCTGACCGACGGCGTTCTGACCATCCGCATTCCGAAGCAGGCCAGGGCCAAGCCGAGGAAGATCCAGATCTCCAACGGTCACGACTCCAAGCAACTCGAGGAGTAGCAGCCGTAAACGCCAAGGGGAGCCCCCTCATCAGCCAAACGGCCATCGTGCCACCGGCAAGCGTGTCTGAGCCCAGGTCTCCCCTTTCCTGTCACTGACCGCAGTACCAAATCACAACCTGCACACTGGGGGCGACACCATCCGGGTGTCGCCCCCTTTTCTTTGCCTCGCGGGAGGCGAAGCATGGCAACGCGGAACTACTACGTCGTCCTCGGAGTCGCCTCGAGCGAAACGAAACGGTCCTTCGAACCCCAGCCTCCGCAGCGTCGCGATCAGTTCTCGCCGACGAATGGCCCGCCAGGGCGGCATCAGCTCGCCTTCTTGACGTGCACCGTCGCACCCCCGATTGCGGGTACGGCCAGCCCTCGCGACACCCGGACCAGGACCCACGCCTCGATCACCTCGGCCAGCTGTTCACGGCATGTCTCGACCGACGCGCCGGTCGCAACGACGCCACGCAGCCCCGGCACCGAACGGCTGAAACGCTGCTTCGCGAGGGACCTTGAACGGATACAAGCAGCTACTTGCCAGCTCGTGGAAGACAGGATTGAAATCAACTAGGCAGAATCAGCGGACCAGCTTTGGGGGTCAGGTCAGTCGGAGCGCGCCTCGTGAGCGCCAGCTACAAGCCGTGGGCCTGATTGCCACCTGCAGTGATCAGGATATGGATGACGCTGCGGCGGTCGCTGGCCATGCCCTCAAGGACAGCCTAGCTCGCAATATATTGTTCCCGCAGGACAGTCACAAAACAGCGTGCATCCATTTCCCGCATCACATTGCGCAAACAGGCTGGCTGCGTCGCAAGCACTCCCGTTCGTGCAGTATCCGGGGAAAGGCTCCTCTGTCTCCGGCCCACCGGCTTCGACCTCTGGTGGAACCCAGGCATCGGTCGACGTGGCTTCCAGCGTCGACACGTCGGGCATGCTCCCAGCATCGCCGGCATCAGCGACTTGGACAGAGCCATCCGCAGCGTCTGTTCCAGCTGCGCCATCGCGCGACTCGGCGTCGGACTTCATGACGAGTCCGCCACATGATGCGCAGCCCACGAGGATCCAGGCGATGGCGCTGCCGCTCGCTCGCCAGTGCGCTTCTATCCCTGAACGCACGTTATCGTTATCGACGCGCCAGGTCCCCACACCTGTACGGCGATCGAGTTATTGGTCGTGTTGGGCGCGGAGCCAAGACCGGCGCCGGGCAACGTGCCAGGCGCATACCCGCACGCCTCCAGCTGAGCGAGCGTTAGGACAGTTCCGTCCGGGCACGTAATCGTCTCCGAAGGACCATGAAAATCGGCAACTGTCGCTTTTCCCTGTGCGCCCGCCAAGGAGAGCTCGCTGCTGCTACGCAACCAATCGAACGAAAGGCAGGCAGAAGTTCCGCGTGTGACCGTGAGCCCGACCTCACTATTAGCCGGCGAGGGATAGAAACTGAGCGGCGGCGCGAACTCTACGGTCTGACCGGACGCGAACCTGCACTCGGCACCGTCCGCACTCAACGACCCGACCGCAGACGATGGAGGTAGGCACGACGTTGCAGTTTGCAGTATGCGGCTCCAGCACTCTACGGCCGTCGCCTGTGTGCAGTTCACCGAATGAGTAATTGGTGAAGAACTCGAACAACACGCCAAGACTCCAGTGCCCACGATCGCCCTTAGGCCACGAATCCGTGGATGAGCGCGGGGCTCTAGCTGTAGAAGCATTGAGCGGTGTCCGAGCTACTCTTTACGAAGGGTTGGAGTGCGGCTGGGCGGCCTGCCGGTCGTTAGCATCGTCAACCATACCTCGTAGAGGTGTCGCAAGTGCGCTCCCGTCTTCGTGCCACGACCCAGGCCAAACGCGAAAGTGATCACAAGTTGGACAGGGCTGAGCCCCACGGGACCGACTCCCATCAGCACCAATTGCCCGTAGTCGTCCGAGCGCTTGTCTTTCAACGACTGTTCCCACCTACTTCCATGTACAGCATTGGCGAGGACTCGTCCGAAGTACATTCCGATGTCCATGGCCAAAGAGTAAGTCCTGTCCGTAAGCACACGATCCGAGACCTCGACGGGGAACGGCGCAATGGCTCTCGTCTCCGCCGCTTCCTCAGGTGTTTTGCTCCGCAAGGCGACCTGCCCGGCAAACCACGCGCCCAGGCCTTCTAGCGACTGAGGTGAGGCGTCCGCCTTCCAGCTCGCAAACTCCGGATTGCTACGGACCTCGGACTCGAGGCCGGCTATGCGCTCCGGCGACACACGGTGGAACCACTCCGCGTAGCCCCGCAGCTCTTTGGGGGTCATCTCCGTGAACCGGAGGTTGAAAGGCGGCTTGACAACTACGTAGCTCATCAGTGCACCACCCACGAGATGCCCGCAGCATCCAGAGCCTCCTCCAACGGGCCCGACGGTCCGACAAGACCTGTAACCGGGCTTTGGAAGAAGTGCCATACGACCTCGTCCACTTTGCCTGTCGCCATCAGCTCTGCGTCTTTCGCAATCTGCCGCTGAATGTTGGAAGTCAGCGTTGTGTAGCCCACCTTGGACTCGTGCGCGACACCTTCAGCGAGGCGGTCGACGTAGCGCCCACCCATCGACGTCTTGAAGTAGGCCTGAGGCTTGCCACCAAGATCGGCAAGCCGAGCCTCGCCGACCTTTCCCGTAGAGCCGATAGCCCGGTAAGCAACAGCCTCCTCGGGACCGAGAAACGGAATAGCCATCGTGATGAGCGTCTCGAGCGCCTGCTCATTGCGCGCCTGACGCTCACCTGGCGTCGGAATATCGTTTAGCTCCGGCGAATCCGGATCATATCCAAGGAAGTAGTCAAAATGATTCTCGACCGCGTCGATGGAGGTTTTGTCGGTAAGGGCACGAGTATCGCGAGGTACGGCTCGATGGTACTGAGTTGCGGGGACTACATTCGAGACCGGCAACAGCGATGGGTCGTTGGGCAGCTGCTTCCAGAAAATTAGGTCATTGACCGTGCATGTGCCCTTCTGAACGCACGACTTCCTCGGAGGATAGTAGCATGTTATGGTGACAATCCCGTTGGCATCTGGGCCACTAATCTCCGACTTGTACGGAAGCAGTGGAGGCGTAGTCGGAGCACCATTGACCTCGACCTGAGCGAGGTCCTGGTTGTCGTCCGGGAACAGCCAGTACCCGTCCTCGGGGTCATCATCCGAGAAGCCAAACGGATCTCGCCCGCTGACGGGCGCACCACCGACGAATGCGTACGGATTCAGATCCCCCAGCGCTCCGTGAATTGTCAGGGGATCGGGACTAATCCAGCGCGTGAGTTGCGGCGCGTAATAGCGTGCGCCGAAGTAGATGAGCCCCACCTCTGCGTCATCTTCGTGACCTGTGTACCGAATCGGTGCGCGGTACGATTGCCAGCGAGTCGGCCGGTAGTCGCTTTCTACGAAACCGTAGGGTTGGTATGTTGCGCGCTCGACCAGCTCGCCAGTCGCCGCATCCACCACAAAGGCGGTCGATGAAAGAGCGTCTTCGATGTTTAGGAATGTGTGTAACGCCCCGGCGCCTTGAGCCTGCGGAAGCTCTCCGCTCGTATCATAAAAGACTTGTGCTCCAGGCAAGTAAACATGGGCGGTCGCGGCCGAATCCACGTAATCGGGCGTCGTCGGCTGTCCGTTGACCTCCGTGAGGTATTGCGTGTTCTCGAGGCGCAGCGACGGAAATACATCGATGCGGAACACGCTGGGCGCTTGCTCTGCTCCTGCGAGACCGCAGGATTGGCAGTTTTGAATTTGAGTTGATATCCGCTGTCCGCCGGCCGTGTACTGATATGTCATCAGCACAATTTCGTCTTGGGCTGCGTCATAGCGCGCGGCCGTCATCAGGCGACCGACCTCATCCCACGTATATTGGTATTCCGCGCTAAGGAGCGGAACGAAACCCCGGCGGATTGAAAATTCGGGAACGTAAAGCGCCCAAGCTTCAAGGTTTCCAGCGCCGTCATATGCCGCGGCGACTTCCTGGTGCTTAAGGAAGAAGGGCTCGGCTCCCTCCGTGCCCGATGCAAGCGCTAGCTGATTGGGGCCGTGGGATATGCCGAAACTATTGCCTCCGTTCGTGATCGTGCCCAGCGATCGGTCCAGGAAGACATTCGCGTCGTCCGTTGTCTGCTGTGTGTTGCCGAGCCAGTCGTACGAGAAAGTCTGGTTGGAGACGCGGTTGCCGCCGCGCACGGGCTGGACCTCCGGAAATGCCCCTGTTCCAAACGCGGTCTCCGCGGACGTGTATGGCGGCACGAACGAGTCGGTGCCACCGGAGTAGGTCGACGTAGATCCCGTCAATCGGTAGTCGTCCGAAAAGGTGTACGAGAGGCTCGGTGGCTGAGCGCCTTGCGGCCAGGCACTGCCGGGGGCGGTGTCCTTGAGGGTCAGCGGGTCCCCGATCGCATCGCGGCTGACAGTCAGCGCACTTAGCGTCTGGGGGAACGTCAGCGGAAGTGGCGAGCCCGGCGGATTCGCCGCATAGGACGCCCATGGGCCGGCCGATGCACGTGCGGCGTTGTAACCGATGAGGCGCTCGTTGTTGTCCAATGTCAGCGCGATTTGTGTGCTCGCTACGTCCCCCAGCACGCGGAAGGTGGGGTTCCCGGTGGCGTCGACATCCTGACCCCAAATGAATCCGTAGCTACCACCGACTGACTTGGGGACACCTTGGACCCAGTAGTCGAGCGAATAGTTGGAACCGTGGTCACTGCCGAGGAGGTCCGGCACGTCCGCGCCCGTGCTGGCTCCGACCAGCCGGTTAGCCTCGGACCAGGAGAGGGTTCGCGAGTACTCGTGAGATACGTAGTTGGTGAGACTTGCGGCGCCACCAGGGGGCGCGAGTTGGCGCACGAGCTGGTTGACTCGGCCCCTATAGTCGTATCCGAACGTCAAGTGCTGGGCACGATCGTATGTGTCCGTTGCGAGCCCACTATATGGGTCGAACACATTCGTAGCCTCCGCGCCCGCGCCCGTAGCTGGGTTGTACGGCGTGTACTTCGGCTGCGATGCGGTGCAGGGCGAATAGTCCTCGGCGACTACACGACCAAGCCCATCATGGATGAGGTTTTCGCCGCAACCGCGAGCGTCGCTCGTTCCGACGAGTTCGCCATTCAGGTTGTACGCGTATATCCAAGCTCCCGCCCCGTTGTTGTTGGTATTGGGCTCCGAGTTCAACACCATGTGGCCGAGAGTGTCGTATGAGATCGAGCGCGAGTAGAGCAGCGTCGTGCCCTGAGACGCCGTCACGGACAGGAGCTCGCCGGTGGCCTGATAGGCGAAGGATTCGATGAAATCGCCCGCTTGCTTCTGCGGACCGTTGGCGTAGTGGTTGACGGTCTTCGTCGTGCGCCCGTGGCCATCCGTGTACGAGACGAAATAGGCGTTTGTGTGCCCTCCCGTGGCGTTCCCGTACTGCGCGTTGGTCGGTGTTCCGGTCTGCTCGGGATCTTGGGTCTTTGTCGACAACTGAGCCGCGCTGTACGTGTACTGCGTCAGGCCGCCATTGAAGTCTGTCGCGGTCTGCGTGCGGCCGAGCGCGTCGTACGTAAAAGTCGAAGACGGCGTTCCCGCCGAAACCAGCTCCTTACAGGATTGGTACGGCGTCCAGGTGGTCGGGTTGGTCGTGCTCCAGTAGTTGTCCTTCTGGGCGCACGCAATTCGATCATTCGGATAGAGGACCCGTGCACCGCGAATGATCCACTCCAGGCCACCCGGGGCTTCGCCGGCACCGTCGATCGACGCGAGGATGGCGTCAAAGCCGTCGTAGAAGTGATAATGATCAACCTGGAAGGCGCCGCCGTCGGGCCCGTCGGCCGTCTGCACATCCGTTATCCGAACCGGGCCCGTATCCTGCACGTAATTGATGTGGACTGCTGGCGTCGAGTCGGTCACCTGAGGGCCGTCCGCGGACGGCTGAAAGATGTCCGTGATCCGGCCGAATGCATCGTAGGCGCTCGTAGTTATGCGCGGCGCATCGGTGGGGCCAGTCGCATTCTGATTTCCCGGGCTTGTGACCTGGGTCACTACGCCCAGACCGCGATCGTAGACGAAGGATGTCGTCAAGCCTCCGCTGCCGCAGGCGCCGGCGAAAGAGGTCGTTTGCGCCGTAAGCTGGCCAAAGAGCGGGTCGGCGGTGAACTTCGAGCATCGCTTGTTCGGTTCATCGATTTCCGACACGTTGCCGTATTGGTCATAGGTGATGGACTGCAGCTGGACGCCGATTGGGCTGCCTGACGGACCCACGGCATCGGAGGGGGTTGGTGCCCCCATGGGCGAACGCTGCAGCGCGCGCTGGCCGTTCAGCGAGCCGATCACGCTGCGCAGAAGACCATTGGAATCATACTCGTACTGGTATTGCCTGACGGCCGTACCAGGCGCTGGCTTGAGCCCAGTGGGGTCGCCGTAGAAGGTCTGGACGACGTGTGGTCGGTAGTTCCACCCCGTCTCGTCACCTTCGCCTCTGGTCCAGGTTCTAGTCGTCGTGATTGGGGTGTCCTTGCCGAACTGCCCCCAGTCGATTGCCGCAAGCTCATTGGCAAACGCGTCAGGTACGCTGGCCTTCCGCAGATCGACTCCGGCGGTAGGCAAGTTCGCGTGGACACATTCGAGCTGTGTGTTGTCCCCCCCGATCGAGCAGACCGTGGTGTCTGTCGCCCCAGTACCGTCCCATCCGTACACGTCCTGGCGTTGCTGCCAGAGAAGCCGGACCTGCCCCAAATCCATTGGATGGTAGTTTTCGTAGAAGGCGTAGCTCAGCACGGTGGTTCGGGCCGGCGCACCCGAACTGCTGTCGGATTCCTGGATCGTCGAGGGCACCGTCCGGAGTGCGTGGTAGTACGAGTAATCTGGCTGGTTGATGCACCCCGTACCCACGCAGGCGGTGGTCAGATACTGGGTAGTACGTGCTAGGCCTGGGGCTCCGCTAGCGCCCTGCGTAGACTCCTGCACCTCCTGAAAGCCGACGAAGGAACGCTCGCGCGGATCGTAAACCGGCTGATCGTAGGCATACGATGCGGCAACGCTGCGACCGAGCTGATTTGTGGTCGTCAGCGATGTCACAGCCCAGGCGGGTACGGGGCTGAAGTTGTTGGTGCGGTTGCTCCGATGCAGGCCCCCATTGCCCGAGGGGGTCGGGAAGTTCGGGTCCGTGGCCGCAACATATTGGACTTGTGTCTGCGCCCCTCCGATGGCGGAGATGCTCGTCATCAGCCCTGGACGCACCGTTCCCGTCGGAATTGCTCCGAACGAACCGAATGCCTGACTGAAGAAGGGCTGGCCACTAGCGGGCCGTGTGAGGAGGCATGACTGGAAAACAACGACGCGCGGGATACCCGTCCCGTCGACATCAGCGATCTGCATCACGCTTCCAGTGACAAACGTCCAATTCGAGCCGAACGGCTGGCATGCGCCCACACTCGGCCAGCCGAGCTGATCGTACGTGATCGTCTGGCAAGCGTAGTTGCCGTATGCTCCCTGCCAGCCACCGGATCTCAGGCAGATGTGGATGCCGCTGGAATTCATGATGGCGAGATCGGCAACGTTGTCGCCATTGAGGTCGCCCATGCGGACGATGGACTGATTCGCCAGGGTGTCGGACCCTGGAGAGTCGGCCACGATCTCCGCGCCGTTCCCGAGATCCCCATAGGTGCCGTCCCCGTTGTTTTGGAAGACATGGAGATGCAGGAGGCCTCCGCCATTCTTGTACAGAATGACCATGTCGGCGAGACCGTCCCCGTTCATGTCTGCGATGCTGGTCAATGAGTCAGAGGAATACGTGGAGGGGTTCATGGCCGCCGTCACGTATTGCGGGCCCACCATGAAGCGAAACGGGTACACCTCACCTTGCCGGCCGACTTGCGTGAGACTTGTCCATTGAAACGCGGAGCTACCCGGGTCGGGCACGAACGCCATGTCCGTGCGGCCGTCGCCGTCGGCGTCCCAGGCATTGGACGGCGTCCAGTTCTCCTGCTGCGTGGGATCCGCCTGCCGTGGAAAGTAGTTGGGCAGAAAACCACCACCCTCGTAACTCAACCCGTTGCCGTATTCCTCGTACTCCCACGAGTTCGGCATTGGTTCCATCCAAAGCCAATCAAGCGATCCGTCGCCCGCGAGATCGCCGTAGACGAGGTTGGAGGCGAAAGGAGCGACATCGAAGATCGTCGCATTGAGCTTCGTGACGGGAGGTGGAGGTTGTGGGATTTGCATCGGGAATGGGAAGGGGCTACTGCACGGCTGAGGGATCCAAGGCGCACACCCGGAATTCGGGTCTGTGGGCAAGGGACTCAACACCCCCCAAAGGAAGCCCGTGTCGGATGGGTTATTTGGGTTCGGCGGGAAATCGGCTTGGTTGAGCGGGCCGTAAACCAGATCGGCGCGCCCGTCTTGGTTGAGATCGAGAAGCGCCGTCGCAACGGGCGGGCCAAGGATGTCGGTATTACCCGCATTTACGAGCTGCCACGGGCCCCACACCGGATTCGCCTGAGACGGGTACACGTGCATCTCGGGGGAAAACGTTTCCCTCGTGACGGTGCCTGGCACGTCGGGAGCGTAGCCATACTGGCGAAGGACACGGCTGGGCGCGCCACAACTGGCTGGGGACTGGGCCAGGCTCCCGTCTGGGTTCTCGAGGACGGGCGTCGCGCACTGGCCAGTCAGCGTTATCGTCTGTAGATAATTCCTCGTCAGCCACGGCGCGTTTTGAGTGTAGGAAATGTTGTACTCTCGGACGAGTTGGCGCTGCGTAGACGTCCAGGTTGCGCCGGTGACGTCGACCACGGACAGCATCGCTATTGGCACGGAGCGCCAAACGGCGTTCGGGAGCAGCGGCGCGGCGCCAGGCGCGGCGATTGTCGTCGAGTAATTCGGTACCCACGTGAGATGGGCATGATGCGCGAAGCTCGACGGACCACCGTTATGAGTGAGTGTCCCGCCTCCCACTCCGGTGTCGTAGACATCTTGCAGGTAGAGCTGTGTGGGCTCGTCAGTGTCCGTGGGGAGTCCGAAAATGCTCCAATTATTCGTCCAGGAGTAGTAGACGGTATTGCCGATCGTGTCGGCTTCACGAACCAGGTTCCAGCGAGAAACGGGGAGATAACCCCATTTGTCGAGATTGTTCGTCAGCGGGGTCCCGACGTTCGCCATCGTGAACAGGGGAGGACGCTCGGCGCCGTCCGAAAAGGCGCCGTCCAGCGGGAGGCCGAACTCGCGCACGATCCCCGACTTTAGTTGTTGGATCCACGTTTGGCCGTTCGGGGAGAGGAAGTAACGAGCCCCGTCGTCGACGTCGACTTTGAAGTATGTCCAGCCCACCATGGACGTGCCGAAGAGCGTGGAGGGCATCACCTCGCCCGAAGCCGGCGTTCCGTATTGGCACTGGCGCTCGCCGGCAATCCGGCATATGGCGACCAGGAGCTTTCCGTCGACGTAGTACGTGTCCGCCAGCAGACTGTTGTTGAGGGTGGACGGGTCTTCGAGGACGACGTCGACGAAATTGGGGACGCCCGCAGTACCCTTGCGAGTGATCTGCGGCAGCGACAGCGTCCAGCCAACACCGGCTGTTCCCAGCGAGCTCGAGGAGTTGTACGTGAGGGCGAGGTGTGGCTGAGCATCACCACGCCCATCCGGTAGCTCGAATGGGAAGCTCGTCGTGAGTGCGCCGGTAGAGGGATCGACCGTGGCGAGAACCGTCGCCGCGTCCGGATTCTGTGGGGCGGATGCGATGGTACCGTTCGCTATTCCGCTCGTGCCGTCGATGGTCTGGCCAATGGCCACGCGCTCGGGAAGGAGCAGGGTGGCGGTGCAGAGGGTTGCGAGCCCAATCAGTCGCGAGAAGGTGCCAATCGCGGTGCTTGTGGTCTTGTGCCTGCGCATCCGATGTTCTCCCCTTACATTTGATCGTTCAGCGACAGGCCTGGTTGAGGCGCTGAAGGTTCTGAACGCAGACGTCGCGCAGTCGCGCCCGATCTGCGACGGTGGTGGCCTTGGCGGCCATTTGCTCCCCAACGTTGCTGGGGCGACCGGTGCACGAAGCGAGCTTGTGCGCGTACGCATCGCACTCGGGGATCGGCTCTGGCCCTCCGTGCGAGGACGAGCTTCCGTGACCACCGCAGGCGATCATCGCCACGGCAAGCGTGAACGCGGCGAGCAACACCCCCCAGCCGGATGCGCAGCTCGACCCCATGACCGCAGAACGGCATTTGATGGACATGCACGACCCCGTTGAGTTCGCGTTCCCCGCTACCTCTCGACCCTTGTGTCTCCCCTATCGGACGCCCGTTGAACCGGTTGCGTGAGAACCTGCGGGAACCGAGTCGACTCCCTAGCCATCCTGACGTAGCAGTGCCGAGCGAAACGTCTACGAGAGCCCTCTACGTTCAGCGTGTCGAAGCCGCACCTTTCATGAGATCTGGTCCGAATCCTGCTGCTCAGGACACGGATTCGGATCGGTCCTCTGCCCGCCGATCTAGCGCTACCGTGAAGTCGTTTCGCTGTCGCCCAAATGGGGGCGTGATTCTATTTGCGTCTCGATTCCGCTGTTCAGTGCCGGTTGATTCTTGTATCAGGTCCACTCGTGCGATCCTCCGGTCGCACGCACATCCAAAGGTTCGGGAGAGGGTCGCCGGGTTGACTTTGAGGCCAAGTCCTCGTTGTTGAGATTGGCGCCCTCGACCGACGTTTTCGGCTCGGACGGCATCCAGAGGCCCTCTTCGAGGCGTCCTCGCATAGACAAGAAAGAGCAGAAACGTCGGCTCCGAGGC
>Ga0335069_10007270_pt1 | contig 16005 bp, 14 predicted proteins | sample Lox_Sample_11_FD_206714 | JGI IMG/M metagenome (GOLD analysis project Ga0335069, IMG submission 206714) | Soil microbial communities from Loxahatchee National Wildlife Refuge, Florida, United States - Lox_Sample_1.1 | ecosystem: Environmental > Terrestrial > Soil > Wetlands | place: USA... | reverse complement strand
CCCTCAGTCTATGGCTGATTTTAATCCTTACGCCACTGATTCAGGCAGTGCACCTTTCTCTGTTAGCAATAACTTGGCGTGGTGTGTGGGCACGCCTTGTAACCTGCACGGTTCTGTTTATGGCAGCGGGTCATTTACCGATGATTCTGGGAACATAAAATCAGACCCGATGTTCGTAAATTATTCTGCCAATAATTTTCAATTAGCCGCAGGCTCTCCGGCAATCGCTGCTGGCACTTACCTCACGACTGTGGCTGGAGGGGATAGTGGAAATGGCACGACCCTGGTGGTAAGTGATGCCAGCTTCTTTCAGGACGGCTACGGCATCCCGGGCGTCAATGCCGACTGCATCGCGGTCACGACGGTCACGAACTACGTCTGCGTCACGGCGGTCAACTACCAAACCAATACGCTGACCCTGGCGAGCAGCATTCCGCGTTCGAAGGGCGCCCCGGTGTGGCTCTACTCCGACTCGACGGGGAGACAGGTGCTCCTTGGGAACGCTCCGAATATCGGCGCGACTTTCGATCCGCAGTCACCTCCCTCACCCCCTACGAACCTCACCGCCGTTCCCTGATGCCTCCGCCAGAGCGCGTCAGCATGTAGCGTCGATGCATCACTTCGACGGCGAGGCTCGGAGTACGTCCAAAGCCTCCACAACCGGCAGGATCCGCGCGCCTGATTCTAATGCCCATGTCACAACCTTCTCGAAGAAATAGGTAGTGCACCCGAAAGGGCTTGGGGCCGCGCAGACGTCGTGTGTTGCAAAGATCAGCCATCCCCGGGCGCGGGCATTCCGATCGATCAAGCTCTTCACGGCCTCAGGATTTTCCCTGCTCTTTTCCAGGAAAAAGGCACAAAGGTAGTTGAGATCTGTAATCCCGAAGTTGAACGTCTGGCCTCCCCCAGCATGGCGAAGAAGATAGCGCCCCGGCTTCATGCCCCCTCCGCGACTGCATAGGAAGTGCCTGCTGGCAACTTTCTTCACTGCAAGCCGGGGCGCACTGTAAGGGTAGGCAAAGGTTCGGAACGAGGCTCCGGGTAGCAACTCCCTGAGCGCCTCCTGGTTCTGGAGGATTGCCCTCTCGTATACGTCGGGAGGCGTGTTCCAAGAATGGCAGTGCCCGAACGTGTGGCATCCGAGCTCGTGACCCAGATGGACAAGTTCTTTGAGGTCCCCTGCCTGGAACATCGGCCCTACGGGAGATTGCTTTCCCATGAGGCTCAGGGATACGTAGTACGTTCCCAGCATGGCATATCGCCTCAGGATCGAGCCGGCCTCAAGGAAAGCCGATCGGGGGAAGTCATCGAATGTAAAAGAGATGATAGGGGCCTCGGTCCGCACCACGACCTGCTTCCTGCAGAAGAGACGGGCGGCGTCCCTTATAAGACGACCTTGAACTCTTGGCCAAAGGGCCACCACTTACTCCTTCTGATGTCAGCGCGCGTTGGATGCGGAACGTCATCGACCGTGCGATGTTTGCCCGACGTGCCGGCAACCTCCCACGATCGTGTGCGTGATGGTTCGATTATTCTCCCGGTTCGTGTCCGATGTTTCGACCACGCTATCCTGGTACCTTAGCTCGAATCCACATGTCCGTTCGGTATTTGGAAACGCGAAACCAACTGTAGAGTGATGAAAGCTGAGACCGCTTCTTGGGGAGAGCAAGCTTAACAAATTCCTTGGGGAGTGTTGCCATGATGAACCTAAGCTTAAGGTCCGGATATTTGTTGATGCTAATGATTTCAAAGCCGACGTCCTTCAGCATGTTGGAGAGGATCTCCGCTGAGGTGAAGCTCAGTTGGTCGGGCAGCAGGAACGGACGAGGATGTTGGTCGGCCGGGAGATGCGCCGTATCTCCTGTCTCCAAGAGCAGCTCCCCCAAAGGCGCCAGCCGTTGCTTGACTAGCCGCAGAAACTCGCGCGGGTTCGGGAGGTGCGAGTACACATTGAGGAGCGATATGATGTCGTATCTGTTATCGTGGGAAGCCAGATCAAAGTAGCCCACATTGAGGCCGCGCCTACGGGCAGCAGCGACTTTGAAGCGATTCGGCTCTATTCCTCGTGCGTCTACATTATCCCCCCACAGTTTCCGCAGAGCGACTAGCAGCTCTCCATGACCACAGCCTACGTCTAACCACGTCGTCTTGCGGTTTGGGAGCGCGTTCCCGTATATCTCCTGCAGTATCTTGCGGTATATGGCTACCTTAGTCCCGAGGTACCGTCCCGTCGAGTTGAGTGTCTTATCCCCACGGTGGGCACCTATCTTCACGCCCTCATCAATCTCGTCCTCGTTTGGCCGGGGGTTGACGTACAGCAATCCGCAACCAGCGCACTTAATAAGATTGAATCCGTTCTCGGTCGCATACAATGCGTTCTGAGTCGAGTTACAGCTGTAGCAGGCAGCGTCTATCACAGATCAGCCTCCATTTTGCTATCGTATGCAGAGCAGCTCGTGTTGACCCCAGTTAAGAGCCGGGTTCGAGTGGAAGGACGTCGCCTCCTCTGCTACGGTGTTGTTCCAGCGCATCTTCAGCGTTCACCCTTCGCTGGCTGGGGCGGGCGCGCCGCTCGCATCCGCGCCTCGGGTCGCGGCAAGAGTCGGCGATCGTCTTGTAAGACGTCCTCCATAAACCACGTCCCGCAAGAGCTCGACGACCCGAAACAGCGGGTCACACCCTTGGTGCAGGAGGATGACGGCACCGAGATAAAGAAAGGCAAACAGGAGGGATTTGGCGACGATCAGCTCCAGCGCTTCCGCGGTACTTCTGGCGACGGTGAAGGTCAGCATGCCTTGCATCATCGCGGCGCATGTGAGGCCCGCGAGCAGGGCTGCGATAACGTACCTCCAGAGAGCGGCTATCAGAGATGAAACACCAAACCCGATTGGTCGCCCAGCATACCAGAAGGCGGGAATCAGAAGGATCCAATAGGACACGCTCCACGCCACGGCAATTCCCGCTGGCCCCCAGGACAGCGCCACCAGAAACAAAGAGGCGGTGACCGCTAGCTCGACCAGCGTCCAGCGAAGCCAGCGGCCCGGCTTCCCGATGGAGAGGTGTATCCAGCCAACGGTGCTGTAGAGCAGCATGACTCCGATTCCCGGTCCGAATAGCTCGAAGATCCTGCCTGATTCCGACCATTTGGGCCCAAGCACCAGGCGCACCAGGTCCTTGCCGACGAGAGTAAGATCGGCCCCCACCGCCATGCCGACGAATGCAATGATTCCAAGCGAATTGACGAGGTATCGCCTGAAGCGAGCAGGGTCGTGATTCAGCCGGCTCAGCGCTGACAGGGCGACATTGTGAAGCGGCCCGGTAAGCTGGCTGGCCGAAAGCGCGAACAAGTCATAAGCCCTCTTATAGAATCCGAGGGCGGCCGCATTGAATTGCCAGCCCACCAGAAGATTGTCGAAGTTTCTCGAAAAATAGTTCGCGCTGAACCTGCCATAGACCTTTGCGGCGAACACTACCATGCTGCGCGTCCCAACTCCCCGCCGCGGCCAACTCGGAATCCACTTGCATTGCCACCAAGCCAGCATAGTGGTCATAAGCCCCTGGGCAACAATACCAGCAACCAGCGCCCAGTATCCCCATCCTCTCAAGGCCAGCAGTATCCCTGTACCAGTGTACACGGTACGACCGACGAGATCGTTCGCAGAAACCGCTCCGAACCGCATGGCTCGTTTAAGGAGAGCTAGATGAATGGTGGAAGCTGCGCCAATAAAGATCGCCACCGAAACAGCAGCCGTGACATTTGCAACGAGAGGATTTCGGTAGAACCGCCCTAATAGCGAGCCAGCCGCTGCAAAGCCGATAGTAAGGACGAGTCCAATCGCAGAGACGATCCAGAACAGATTACTGGCTTGAAACCGGTTCATTTCTGCAGGCTGAATCACAGCCTCGGCGAAGCCACTTGAGCCGAAACTCATCAGCAGTAGACTAAAAGTAGTTACCATGGACACAATGCCGAAATCAGCAGGTGTGAGCAGTCGAGCCAACAGTATCGTTCCGACAATCTGGATTGCGAGCCCAACCCACTGCGCGGAAACGGTAGCTGCCGCGCCTCGGATAGCGAGGTGACGTAACTCGCCATGCTCAGCTACCGGGTGGAAGGCGCCACTGGCGTCAAATGGGATCATTCCTTACTTCTCGGGCCTGCTGCCCCAATTGATCGTTCATTCGCTTCTCAACAGGCATCGGACGTTCGAACGGCCGATCTCTCCCGAGCCGCGAAGACGGACTTAGGTCAGAATGGCTTTATGGGTTCGTGCGCAACTTCTCATTCAGCCCGTACACATAATTTTCGAGGAAGTTAGATTCACCAACGAACACGGCAAAGCCGTTCTCTGTGAGAAAGCGGATGACATCAGCCTTCGTCCTCATCTCTTCCGGGCCGCCCTCGTCCGCGAGGAAATCATGGCAGCCAATGCAAACATTCCTGGTCTCCTGCACCATTTCTCTCATACCGGAAAGCGCAAGCCTCTCGGCACCCTCGATGTTCATCGTGAGGAAATCCACCCGCGATAACCCACATGATCGGAAGATGTTATCCAGCGTCGTACTGGGTACTCGAATTCCGGAGCCCACGGTGATAATGGTGTTGGCGGTATGTTCGGTATCACTGATCTGCACTTCTCCCTCTTGATCGCCCGCCGCCGCTTGAATAAGCGTGACATTTTCTAGTCCGTTTTTCTGGCACATCTTCGACAAACAACGAAAAGTTACGGGGTGGGCCTCGATGGATATGACGCGGCCGGATGCGCCCACATGTCTCGAAAAAAATAATGTCTCCCATCCGGCACCCGCACCGACATCCACGATCGTATCTCCCGGGCTGGGAAAATACTTATACAGAAAGTAGGTGGAAATATATTTCTCAATTTCTTTGGGCGTCCGAAGCGTCAGCCTCGGCTCGACAAGTGTGCACGATGGGAATCTCTGAACCCACTCGCCCTCGTAGGATACCTTGCATAGCTTTCTTACTCGGACGGTTGCGATGATTGTAGCCAGCACGGCCAGAATAGATCGCAAGCCAGGTCGGTTGAGCAACCCATATAGGCTGTGCTTTAACTGCTTTCTCAGTTTCAAGATTTCGCCTCTCCTGCCGTTCGTCCACGGGATGATACCCGCGCCGGAATTTACATGAGGGTCCCAGGTCCGACCGCGCACGCCCCGCGCGCACCACCTTGGGCGGCGTAAGGTATCGTTTCGGGTCCCGCCGCAGCTTGTAGCTCGCCTCCTCGAAGAACTCCTCGCAAATCGAACCTGGATCGCCCTCGTCCACCGCTTTACACGGTGTCTGCCGGCGCGTACGCGGTTGCGATCAGATAGTCGCGCCATCGGGGAACCATATGCAACGGATAGCCCAGCAAAGCAAGCGGGCGGTGGAGCGGATTCGTGGGCATGTGGTGAAACTGACAGTGTTCGACGCGGTATTGCGTGAAGCCGGCCTTCTTGAACTGCCAATCGAGATGGTCGCGACTGAATTCAAGCACGTGGCCCAGAGCTTTGTCATCGTCTGGGTATTGAAAATAGTCGAATATCTGGCGTCCGAGCGCCATATAGACGACGTTCCGGAGGCGGTAGAGATTTGGCGTAGTGCAGATGAGGACGCCACCCGGCCGAAGTATCTTAGCGAGGCGCCGCAGTACTATATAACTCGGTATTGGTAGGTGCTCGATGACTTCCGAGAAAAATACGAAGTCGAACTTCGCTTCAAACGGCGGTTCAGACTTGCATAGGTTCCACTGAGCTGCTTCTACACCCTGCCTGGCGATGTAATCTAGATGCGGCCCGGGAAGGTCTGCCGCGAAACCATGATCGTTCCACATTTTCGCGGGCACAAGAGCCAACGATCCTCCCCCAATATCCAATACGTCAACTGGATGAGGCGGAGCCAGGGCAGCAAACCGCTTGATACATTCCTTGTAACGCGAACGGTAGCGCACATAGTAATCTCGTCCACCAAACTTAAATTCTTCCTGACATACGAAGCGCTCATACACACGATCGAAATCACGAGGCTTCCACGGCCGTGCCATCAGATAATCCTCCTTCGAGAACCTCGGGCTATACAGTACTCGGCTCAGTCTCTGGTTGCTAGCCTTCTCAACATCAGCTCGCGCCCTGCGTTTGCAGTAACTTTGGCGGAACAAGGTCTGGCTTACGACCCCGCCGCACGACCCAGTTCAGGACTTGAGTAGTGCTCTGTGCCTTCGCATCCCAAGTTAAGCGTTCCCGAGCGTAGGACATGCCTTGCTGTCGTAAGCGATTAAGAAGGACCCTATTGCCCGCGAGATCCGCCAAGATCTTTTCCATCACCGACACCATATCGCTCTCATTGGTAAGGGGCACCTTGTACCCCACCTCGGGATGGACGATATCCCCGGGCCCGCCGAAGTCCGCGACCACCGGCACGGCGCCGGCCGCGAGAGCCTCGAAAACTACGCCAGCACCGTTGTCGCGAAGGGTCGGAAACACAAACACATCCGCAGCTCGCAACCGACTTAGGACCTCCTCATGGCTAAGCCAACCACAGAAGGAAACACTCTTTTCTATTCCAAGGGATCTCGCAAGCAGCTCGAGGCGGATCTTCTCCGGACCATCGCCGACCACCGTGAACCTGGCTAAGCCGGCTCGCACGAGGGGAGCAGTCGCGCGCAAGGCAAGGTCACAAGCCTTCCGGGGAACCAAACCGCCAACGAAAATCAGCTCGAGTCTGGCGCCGGGCTGCGGACTGCGAGTCTCGGCAACACACAGGGAGCGATCAATACCAGGCTCCGGGACAAAAAACAGTTTGTCACGATACGCGGCAAACTCCGAGTACGTTTGGGACGAAGCAGCTATGATGGCGGCCGCGTGGCGATAGGTGGAGCGAGCGAAAGGCAGATATCGATACAGATTCCGCAGGTTCGAGATCCATTCCTTTTGCTTGTGGAGCTGGCTAAAACCGGGCGGCCAGGGTAAACCACCATTGAGCGGCCCGAGCACGAAAGGTATGGGCCCTTTGCGCAGGAAGAAAGCAAAAGGACTCGGCAGGACTGGCGACATCGGTACGAGTCGCAGCACGAGATCGAAGTCGCCCGCAAAGATGCGGCGCCGCAACTGTCGCCAGGCCCGCCATTCAAAAGCAATAGAAAACGGATAACGGAAAGCGGTCAGCACCTGAGTCTCGTAGTTGTACTTGAAGATCCGCCGCAAGCCCCAAGCAAAGATGCGGTCGATCAGTGGCATCCGGACCACCTCGATGGCGCGAAACGGCGCCTTCGCGCGCCGCAGAGCGTCCTCAACGCCTGATCGGGCGACCAAGGTGACCTGATGGAGTTGGGCGAGGGCTGCCGCATGAGAATAGGTAACAAAAGGAATGCTGACCTTCTCCGGATTACAGTCCGGCCCCAACAGCAAAATACGTAGCTGACTCATGAATTCTCCAACTGATTTCGGCGCTTTCTCTTAGTGTCCAGCAAAACTTCGCGGCTCGGGATTATTTTCGTGTAATCTATTTAGCTTGTTCAGTGAGAGACCGGGCTGGCGCTTGCAGCTGCTGAAGGTCCCGTGAACCGAGGAGAGCACCGGGCCAAGCTTGATAACCTGGCGGAGCTCTGCCTGCGCTGTAGCCCTTAAGCGATTAGCGCGGAGAGATGCGGAGCTGAGATTCATCGCTCCATTCCCACTCTCGCGCTACCGACTCCGCGCCGTTCCATTGCGCGCATTTGGTAGGCTCGTTATCCGGTTGCGCCACCACCTCAAGCGCAACGACTTGCGAAGCGGCAATGCTGGCCAGGAGCAGAAAGACCCACGGGGGGTACATCATCCTGAAGGCGGCCTCGGTTAGGCTCTCGAACAAGACAGCCAGTAAGAAACCTAGCAGCAAGGTCCCTCGCTCCGGATCCCGACGGAACGTGGTGATGATCTTTCCATATGTCGTCAACAGGAGAAGGCCAATGAGGCTGACGCCGACCAACCCAAGATTCAGATAGACCTCTACGTAGCCGTTGTGAGCCTCATTGATATAGAAATTTGGATACGCGTCCCATAGCTGCTGCAACCGATCTCCCAGCCAAAAACTCTCAAATCCCGTTCCGACCCATCGATTAATAGGCATGCTGAGTAGCAGTTTCCAAACCTCGGTCCTCCCTGTAAGGGTCGGATCCTTCCCCATTTGCTTCAAGAGGGCATCACCGCTAAACGTGGCAAACAGCGTGACGACAATTACAGCCACAACGAGTACGTGTACCAGGGCTGGGTTCCGGACGAGGGAGGGCCGCCTTGCCAGGAGCATCACCCCGCCCGCCGTGGCAAGGCCAGCGATGGACGTCATAGAATCGCACTCCGTTAACAACCACACTATCATCACAAGAATAGCGCTGTAGGCCGCTAGCCGGCGAGTGCGGTTAGGATTAGCGCGATCGCGGTAAACGGTACCCAGCATCCACAGGAAGCCAAGCCCATACAGCATACAGATAGCCCCTAAGCTGTTTTTCTGCATCGTGACGCCAGTGATCTCTGCTGTCCAGCTATTGGTCAATCTTCTCCCCAATTCGGGGTAGTACTTGCCGAAGAGAACCGACAAGGGAAACAGGAGGAAACCAAGGCGAGTGATCAATCGCTTCAGCGCGCCCATTGGGTCCGGCTCGGTCAGGATGATGAGGACCACGGCAAGGTCGCCCAGCGCCTTGGTCCATCGCTTCAAGGCAACGAAAGGAAAGTCAGACCAGAGAATGCTCACGGCGCAAAAGCCGAAAAACAACAGAATTGGGCCGTTCTTTCGCAGCAACGACCCCACCCCCTCCCTTCTGCTTATGACCACAGCCAGAGCGGCAATCAGCAGGCACGCAAAAACGGCCCGATCGATTGGGCTTCCTTCCAGATAGGCCTCTGGCGAATCGAGGGTCGGCGCCATACTAAGCCACAGTGATACGCCGCGCGAACTTGTCAGGAAGAGCCACATTGCCGGAATCCAAAGGGCTTTAGACATCAACGACTCCTCGTCCCGGTCTAGGTAGAAGAGGCCGAGGATGCCGATGGCGAAAATGATGGAGGCTACCGTTGGAGGCATTTAACGAATCTCTGAGGACGGGCTGAGGCTATCCGCGCTTTTGCAAAATCACAGCGCATTCGTCCAGCAGCGCGGTTTGCCATCTCCCCAAGGAGACAAGCCGCGCCGCCGAGTTAATAGCAGAAAATGCCACATCCGCCAAGCCAGAGCGGCTTCTGAGTCTTTTTGCTACCCCGCCTTCCGCCAGCTTGCAGAAAGCCAGCGATAACCCGTTGTCCTGGGCGAACCGAATCAACCGGTCGGGCAGGATGTCGGCGCGAAGGTAGGTGGGAAAATGGTGCGATTTGTAATGCATCCAGCGATAAAAAAGTGTGTGAAACCAGAAAGGGGTGCACTTGGTGACAATCCCTTTGATAGACGCGAGATTGGGAAATCCAAGAACTACGATACCACCCGGTTTAACCGCACGAAACAGATTGGATAGCGCATCCTTGGGTCGCGAGAGGTGCTCCAGGACCATCCAGCAGACAACCACGTCAAAATCGTCTTTCGGCAAGGTGTAGTCCTGAATGTCGCCCAGGATTTTTTCCTGCACAGCGGCGTTCTTCTCCAGTTCTTCTGCCGAGATGTCAATGCCCACGGCCTGCACGGCAGCTTTGAACTGGATTTGGCTCGCCGAGCCGCAGCCCGCCTCTAGCACCCTGATCTGACGCTTCCCGTTCAGGAGAGCATTCACCGCTTCGCAAACTGGTTGTTGCAATAAGGACGCCATAAGTCTTCGCTAATTCGTTGTGGGTCGGTCAGGTAAGGCTCTTCGCTACGCTCAGGATGACATGTCGGCACGGCCTTTTGACATGCTGCTGACGCTTACCCTTTGTTCCTTTTGCCCTACCGAGGCAGAATCATCGCGGGTCCAGAAACAACCGGTGAACCAGTTCCAGCGAGAGCACCTTGTGGATCTCCGTGGTGTAGTTGCGGTCGCCTTTCAGGTGGCGACGTACCAGCGTTTCCAGCGCCTGGGCATCAAGATAAGGTCGCGAAAGGGTTCGCGAGTCCAGAAGCATTTCCTGCACGTACTTGGAAAGCGCATCGCGGTACCAAACGCGGAAATGGTAGTACTTGTGCCGGCCGAGGAAAAAGCGCTCGACATGGATCGGCGCCAGAACATGGTCGATCTGAGCTACCCACTGCGGCATCCCATGGTCGTAAGCGTATTCCGCCTTAAACGTGAAATCGTGACAACAGCGAAGAATTGCGCCGGGAAATCTTTCCCCATGGCCTGCGAACCCCATATCTGTCCGTATCTGCCGCAGGGCCGAATTGCCGTCACCGATCAGCCGAATGCGGAGCTCGTTGTTCTTGGCTACAGACTCCGGTGCGCGAAACGTTGCCCGAATCACATCGTTATCTAAGTAGGGCGACCGCATGGTGAGCTGGGTCTGCTCCAGGGCTAGAAGACCGTAATGGTGCCAGGGCGCTTGCCGAAAGGCGGCAAACGAAAGCGGACGCGTGTCCGTAATTCTGGAGTAGGTTTCGCGAGCCGCGGCCAGGTGAGGAAGTAAGTCCGAAGCAAAGAGCCCCTGAGCCGGCGCGCTGGGCTTGAACGCCCGCAGCCCTCGAAGGATTTGATCACCATAGTTCCCTGTCATCCTTACTGGAGCGATCTCCCGCGCTTTCCGGCACCCATAGAGGACAGGGGAGCAGCTCACGTCAGCGCAGCCGTCCGTGAGGTAGACCGTTCGCTCTGCGTAGTGGGGAAAGCTGGAAATAAACTCCGGGCCGGAACGGATCACCTGATGCGGCTGCCCGCAAGCCCGAGCCACCTGCCGCGCTACCAGCACATCGCGGCATTCACGGTAGGTTCCCCCAAAGGTGTAACACGGGAGCGAGCCTGGGGATGGATGGTGCCAGGCCATGATCGCACGGGTGTCCAGTCCCCCGGTCAGTGACATCCCGATACGCTGCGTTCCATTGAAGTGCCGGGGCAGATTTCGCGAGAAGACCTCGCGCAGCTCGCGATAATACGTCTCCGTGTCCAGAGGTTCTTGTTCTTCCCACTCCTTTGGCTGGAAGTAGCTTGCCTGGCGGTCGATGGAGCCGTTTCGAAACGACCAGGCCGAAGCCGGCGGCAGCACCGAAATGCCTTGGAACAGCGTCCGGTTCTCAAGCACGCAGCCCAAGGCTACGAATTCGCCTAAAGCTCGAGCATCCGCGCTGCGCAATTCCGGACGAACGGCCAGAATCGCTTTGGCTTCGGCGGCAAAATAGAACCCGTCCTTCGACTGGTGGTAGTAAAGGCGGTGCATGCCGTAGCGGTCGTTGAAAAGCGCAGCGGTGTTGCGGGCGCGGTCCACCAGCAGTCCGTGAAACCAGCCATTCAAACCCGCGGGAAATGACGGGTCTTCCTCGTATAGGTGAATCAAATAGGACGGACCGTCCGCGCTCAGTATGTGGCCACGCTCCTTCAGCTTGGCAGCGGTTCCCGGCTCGGGATGGTCCTCTCCGGAGAAAATCAGGACTGCATTGCCTTGTTCACTCGAAAGCGGCATGCCATCCGAAAAAGACCCCTGACGCGCCGCCCACCCTACGTACACTCCTGTCGATCCGTCGCACCACGTTCCGGTGACGTAGAAGGGCTCGTGGCGAATCGAATCGAGCATCCTCAAAACCTGCCGCTCGGCACGCTCCCCTCCTACTTTCGTAATCAGCCCAACGATTCCTGGCATAACGGACTTAGAATGATTCTGTCATTGCTCTATACCTTCTGCTGTACCAAGCGGCGCGGAGGTCGCGGAGCTTGGCCGCCAGGAAATCCGGGAGGCGCTCGGCCAAGCGGTGGTGCAACCCCAAACGGAGGGCAACCCAACCCATGCGCGTTAAGGGAACGTGGTAGCGAGGCAGGTCGACCCGCTTGAAGCCGTTGCGCTCCTTGAAGTCACGCAGACTATCGTGCCGCCTGTCGCCGTAGTCAAATCTCGAGTACACCAGAAACTGGATGCCGCGGCTCGCACAGGCCCGGACCGCCTGCGCTACTAGGGCGTTCTGCGGGGCCTTGTCCCGGTGTCGGATCATCGAGACAATGTTCATTAGGCCCGCCTGCGTCCCGGTCTCATCAGGCACTAGTTTCACGAACCCGATCAGCTTATCCTCGTGGAAGGCCCCTATGAAGACGCTGCTCTCGAGGAAAGTAGCTTCCTCCCGATGTACCGTGTCGATGGTTTTTCCGTAATGGGGGAAACGCCGCCTCTGCCGGATGGGGCACTCGTTGTAAATCTCCCAGATCCCTTTGACCAGCACATCATCGAAAGGTACCTCGCGCACGGAGACCCCCCTCTTCTCCGCCTGCTTGGCCTTGTTCCGGGCCTTAAAGCCGATTTGGTGCGTCCACCAATTCTCGAAAGTGGAGATTTGCAACACAGCACAGTTGTCCCATTCCATCGGATAGGAGTACTTCGGGGTGGTTTCGGGCAGCCTCTGCGCAAAGGAAAAGAGATCCACTCGCGTCCCGCACTGCCGCAAACCCTCGAGGACTGCCGCGGGATCGTCCAAGAAGCGGTACCTGTCCCCTTGAGGCTGCGCGATTCGCAGCAAGCACCCCTCGATCCTTATGTCCCGGTCACAAATTCTAATCATCGTACGCATGATCCGCGACCTACTACACCGGCGCCTGGACGCGAGATTCGACGGGTTGCTGCTGCCGCGCATCGAGTTGGACAAAGATCGCATCCATGATTCTCGCAGTCAGGAGGATCTGGGAGTGTGGAATTGGGTCCGGATCACCCTCCAGAATTGAACGGTAAAAAGATTCGATGAGACACTTCATCCCTGACTTCATGTGGAAGTCCCGAGCCAAGAAACTGCGCCCGTTGGTTGCGAGATTTCCCAGATATTGCCGTGCGAAGCTGACGGGAGGGATGAATTTCTCGGCGTAGCTGACGTATCGTTTGCCGCGAAGCTTGATGAGCGTCTCCTGGTCTTGATCGAGAATCAGGCCGTTCTTTTCGCCGTAGATACGAAACTGGTGGAGTGCTGGCCGCATCTGCGAGGAAAAAGTGAAATACGCAGTGGTGCGCTCCTGCTCGCAGATGATCACTCTCAGTTCGTCGATGATTTCGCTCTCGCCCATGCGTTTGAGAGCGGGACTCGTGAATCCATACGCAACCACTTCGAGCGAATCGCCACTTAGGAACTCCGCGATCCTGGCGATGCCATGACTGATAATATTCTGCAGTAATTTTCCCGGCAGCCGCCTAACCCAATGCCGCTTGTCGGCGAGGATCGCACGCACGTACGCGGTTTGTCCGAATTCATAGCAGTAATAGCTTTCCATGTGAACCGGACCGCCACCCAGGAACCCACCTTGGACGAGGGCCCTCATGCGGCGCGCCGCATGCCGGAATTGATCGTCGTGCCCGGCTGTTATCTTGAGCCCCTTTTCAGCGGCGAGTGCAATCAGCGTTCGGGCATCGTCCTCGCAGAGTGTGAATGGTTTCTCCACATATACGTGGCAGCCCCAATCGAGGCAAAGCCTGGCAATATCGAAATGGCTGTCCGGCGGAGTCGTGATATGCACAACGGCCGGCTTGGCATCGCAAAGGAGGTCCCTCAGGTCGCTAAAATGCTGTTTGACGGGGAACCTCTCGTAGAACTGCTGCGCCATCAGCGGCTCCCGGTCACAGACGCCGACAATCTCGCAGCCTTCGATCCGCTGAATCTGCGCCGCATGGTCATCGGCGATCTTGCCGCAGCCCACGATGGCGACCTTAAGCATCGCGTACTCCCTTCCTGCACGCTTCGAAGTAGCGATTGAATCCCTCCGCCATGGACACCTTTGGCATCCAACCCACTCGCGTCTTCAATTTTTCGTTGCTGTAACGAGTCTTCTTCCAGTTGGCATGCCATCTCAGTCGGTTGAACGCTGGTGGCAACTGTCCGTTTGACCACCTCGAATACTGTTCCCACAAATAGCAGACCGTATAGCTTAAGAAGTGAGGAACATAGATCGACGTAAACCGCCTTACCTGCTGTTTGTACAAGCGCAAGAAGTTGCGACTGGAGGGCGGATCGTCGTCTACGACATTGAAGACTTCGCCGTCTGTTCCTTTCGTCAGTCCCGCTAGCGCTATCGCCTCAGCGCAGTTATCCACGTAGGTGAAAGGTATAGCATTTGATCCGCCAAGATGCAGAAACAAACCAAACGTCCCGATCCCTACCCGGCCCGTGATGGGCTCGTTGCCCGGGCCATAAACATGCCCGGGTCTGAGGGTGACGCACGGGATCCCGAACTTCCTAGCATACTCGGCGACGATTTCGTCCTGTTTGACTTTGGCGAACGAATAAGCGTCACCCCTCAACTCGGGATGCTTCTCCACCGGGCACGACTCGTCCAACACCCTCCACCGAGGCTTCTTCGTGTTGGTATAAACGGCGAATGAACTCAAGTTCACAAATTTTCTCAGGCATTGATCACGAAGGCTTGCTTCCAGAAGATTCCGCGTGGTGACGACCGAGTTCAGGAAAGCGTCGGGATAGGACTTCTCGCCTCGGCCCGCAGCCAAATGATAGACGACCGCCACTCCTTTCGTCGCAGCGTTGCAGTCCTCGCGCGACAGAAGATTGCCTTCGACCACTTCAATTCGTGCCCCTTCACGGCGGCGACCCGCGAGGGCTTCGACCCTGGTCACTTCACTGGAGGGCCTGACGAAGCAACGCAAGTTGAGGAACCCGAGATCCAGCAGACAACTTACAAGCCTTGAACCAATAAAGCCGGCTGCCCCTGTTACCAGGATAAGATCATCCGATCCGATGATAAAAGCGTCGCGTTCCGTTTGCCCCATATCTCGGCCCTAATCGGTGATGAGTTGACTCTTAACCGGCTTGAGGCCAACAAGAGTCAGAAGCTTCCCCAAATGATCGAAAAGTTTCACCAGGACAATCATGAATCTGTGGTGTCCCATGAGCAAAGTAAATGGCAGGGCAGCTGCATAAATTGGAACGGCAACGACCGACTTGGCGATGCTGACTACGTGGGAGGTCGGATGCTGCACGCTGATTGTTCCCCGGAGCAAAGCCCTTTTCAGCATGAAGGTGCGCGTCCAACGGATCGGGGGAACGACCTCGTACGCCACGGCCTCGTCGCACCAGATGAACACGTGTCCCTTGGCGATCATTCTTCGGAAGAAATCCTGGTCGCCCGCCCGGTGAAAGTCCGGACTGAAGGGTCGCTCGCCAGGCTCAAAAATGCGCCTCTTCAGCAGCACATTACCAGTGCGTCCCTTCGTCCAGTCGATCACGAACCCGGTCGGATAGGTGGGCCGTTCGTAGAACTTGCCCTTTACCACCCACTTGGGCGGCTTTTCGTCGAAGTGGCACTTGACAGGTCCGAGTACACCGTCCACGTCATTTTCGTCGCAGGCCTCGAACAACGTCAGCAGCCAACGCTTCGTCGGGAACTCGTCGTCATCGATGAAAGCGATGTAGTCGCCGGCAGCGTTCTCGATGGCCTTATTCCTCGTCAGCGAAATATTCTGCTCAGGCTCCACGCAGTACGTGACAGGAACCGTCGATCTAGCCGCGAAGTCCGACACCAAGGCCTCGGCAGATCGCAAACAATCGTTGTCGGCCACCACGACCGAATAAGTGAACAGCCCGCCCGTCTCCTGCTCGGCGAGTTCCCCTAGCAACCGCTTGAGAAACCCTGGCCGCTTGTAAGTGCAAATACACACGGAGATATGATTCGTTTGGTTGGTCATCTCGTCCGGCATTAAGCGTGAAGCATAAAACGTACCTAAAAGCGAATTGGAATCAACGCTACTCTCTTTCATTCGACATCACGGGAAAACGGGATGCGATCGGGACATCGCCAGCCCGACGGAAAATCTCGCCTTCCGTCAGGAACTGGTATTCTTCCGCCTCGAGAGGATGTGTCTCCACCTCCACGACAAACCGGCGAGCCAGGGAAAAGATTCGTTCGAGCCGACCGGGAGGTTGGAGCGGCGGTAGCG
>Ga0335069_10007267_pt1 | contig 16011 bp, 15 predicted proteins | sample Lox_Sample_11_FD_206714 | JGI IMG/M metagenome (GOLD analysis project Ga0335069, IMG submission 206714) | Soil microbial communities from Loxahatchee National Wildlife Refuge, Florida, United States - Lox_Sample_1.1 | ecosystem: Environmental > Terrestrial > Soil > Wetlands | place: USA... | reverse complement strand
CGAAGCGCACGGTGCCGACGAGGTCGCGCGTCAGCGGCGCCAGCGCCGGATCGCCGTTGAGGATGCTCGGGAGATCCGAGACGACGAGCAGCTGCGGCGTACCGTCGGCGGCCTGGATCGGCGAGCACTGTGCCGCCGCGACTGGGGTGAGCGCCCGCGCGCGCGGTGTCGCTCCAACGGTGGGCGCTTCTCCGCCGACGCTTACCCAGAGCTTGCCGGCCCCGACCGCGAGGCCAGTGGCCTCGGGGATGCGGGCAACCCGCTCCACATGCTCGGTGCGCGGGTCGATCCGGCTGACGATCCCCGTGCCCGGGTCGAGCGACCACACGTCGCCCTCGCCGAAGGCCAGGCGCGTCGGGCGACCGCCGACGGTGATCGTCGACGTCACGGCGTCGAGGCGCGGGTTCACCCGCGAGACCGCCCCGGCGAGCGCGTCCCCGACCCAGACGGACCCCGCCCCGGCGACGACCACGTACGGGCTCGCGACACGTGCGCCGGGCCGCGCAGCGATCGGGATCGTGGCGGTGACACGTCCGCTGCGCGGGTCGAGCCTCAGCAGGCGATCGTCGGCGCTGCTCGCGATCCAGAGCGAGCCGGCGGCCGAGGCGAGGCCGTCGGCGGAATGGTCCGGGCCGAGGTCGACGAGGCGGGTCCGGCGCCCGGCCCGCAGCGACAGCACCTGCGAGCGCAGGTGGTTCGCCCAGAGGGTGCCGGCGCTCACGGCGAGCGCGCTGGGTGTGGAGGGGGCGAAGTTGTCGCCCCCGTCGCCGACCCGCACGGTGGTCGTCGCCAGCGCCTCGCCGGTCGGCGCCGCGATCCGGGTGATTGTGCCGCGCCCGACGGCGCTTGCGACCCACACCGATCCGCCGCTGGCTGCGATGGCGCTCGGGATGCGCGCGATCCCGGTGCGCGAGACGACGCGCCGGCGCGAGGGGTCCACACGCACGATCGTCTGCTCCCCCGCATCGCCCACCCAGACCGAGCCGTCGGTCACCGCGACCGTCGTCGCCGAGCCTCCGATCGGCACGTCGGTGAGGATGGCGCCGGAGTGTGGATCGATCACGGCGAGCGAGCCCGGTCGGATCGCGACCGGCTTCGAACCGGCCGACGCGACGAGGACCGCCGCCGCGCCGGCTGCGAACAGCGCGAGCACGGCCGCAGCCGCCAGCCGCCACGGGCGCCGCCCATTGGGCCGACGGAACGGCTCTGCCCGGCGCCGAGGAGCCCCGAGCCCGGGATCGTGGGCGAGGATCGCCGCCTCCAACTCCCGCAGCCCGGGACCGGGCGCGAGCCCGAGCTCGTCGTCGAGCGTCGTGCGGGCGTCGCGGTAGACCGCGAGCGCCTCGGACTGCCGGCCCGCGCGATACAGGGCGAGCATCAGCTGCTCGCGCAGGCGTTCGCGCAACGGGTGCGCACGCACGAGCACCTGCAGTTCCGCGACCAGCTCGTCGTCCTTCCCGAGGGCCATGTCGGCGTCGACGCGGTCCTCTGTCGCCGCCAGGTGGAGCTCCTCCAGCCGCGCGATCTCACCCTGGGCGAACTGCTCGTGTGCAAGATCCCCGAGCGGTGTTCCCCGCCAGAGGGCCAGCCCCTCGCGCAGGCTCCGCGATGCGGCTCCGGGGTCGCCGTCACGAAGGTGGCGGCGGCCATCGCGCAGCAGGGCCTCGAAGCGCGCCCGGTCCAGCGATCGCTCGTCGAGCACGAGCCGGTACCCGTCGGGCTCGCGGACGAGCACGTCGTCGCCGAGCGCCTTGCGCAGGCGCGAGATGAACACCTGCACCGTCTTGGCGGCGGTTGGCGGCGGCCGTTCGCCCCAGAGCTCGTCGACCAGCCGTGCGCGCGACACCGCGTCGGGGTGATGGATCAGAAGCACCGCGAGCACCGATCGTGCCCGCGGGCCACCGAGTGCTACTGGACCGCGCCCGTTCTCCGCCTCAAGCGCGCCGAGCATGCGTACGTGCACGAGCTAGGACTACACCCTCGACCCGACCATGGCAAGCCGCGCGTTCGGCGTTTCTGCGCCGTTTGCCGGCGTTTCCCCGGAAGTTCCCAGGCTCGGGCACGCTGGCGGCCATGACAACACATCGCAGGTTCATCATCGGCTGGACCACCATCGCGCTGCTGGGGGTCTCGCTCGCGGGCGCGGGCTGTGGCGGCAGCGGATCGGGCGGGTCAGCATCGGTCCAGGCGAGCACGGCCGCCGCCTCCGCGGGCGGGCAGTACGTCGCTTCCGTCGAGCACCTCCATAACCGGCTCAAGGCGGCGCTCGGCGGCTACTACCACAGCAATGCCAAGGGGTCGGCGATCCAGCCGCAAGTCCGGCATGTGCTCGCCGCCTATCGTGCCGCAGCGGCCGGGCTCGCGGCCATCAAGCCGCCACCTGCCGCGGCGGCGTTCCACGGAACGCTGCTCGCGACCTACCGCACGCGCGCAACGGAGCTCGCGGCGCTGCTCCGGCATAAGCCGTTCGACGACAAGCGCGTGAGTGACGTCCTCGTCGGGCAGGTCGACCGCGATGAGGGCGACTACGAGCAGATCTACACGCTCCCGCAGTAGCCGTCCCGTCAGGACCGCCCCAGCCTGCCCGTGCCGGTCGGCTCGGGCGGGCCGCGCGGCCGTGGTGCGATGCTGTGGGCGTGACGATCGCCGGCCCTGCGATCCGCCTGCGCGGCGTGGTCAAGCGCTACGGCCCGATCACGGCCGTCGCCGGCTTGGACCTTGACGTTCCCGACGGGAGCTGCGTCGGCCTGCTTGGGCCCAACGGCGCCGGCAAGTCGACGACGATGCGCATGCTGACCGCGCAGGCGATCGCCGACGAGGGCGAGATCGTCGTGCGCGGGTACCCGCTTCCGCAGCGCTCGAAGCGGGCGCGCGCGGAGATGGGCGTCGTCCCCCAGCTCGACAACCTCGACACGACGCTGACCGTCGAGCAGAACCTGGTCGTCTTCGCGCACCTCTACCGCGTGCCCGCGGGCAGCCGCCGCGCGGCGATCGAACGGGTGCTGGAGATCGCGAACCTGCGCGACCGCCGCGACGCGAAGGTCGACGAGCTCTCCGGCGGGATGCGCCGCCGCCTGCTGATCGGCCGTGCGCTGATCCATGAGCCGCGCCTCGTGCTGCTGGACGAGCCGACGGTCGGGCTGGACCCGCAGGTGCGCCAGGAGCTCTGGGCATTGATCGACCGGCTGCGCAGCGAGGGGGTCTCGCTGCTGATGTCGACCCACTACATCGAGGAGGCCGAGCGCCTCTGCGACAGCGTCACGATCGTGTCGCACGGCCGCGCCGTGGCGGTCGGCCCGCCGCAGGAGCTCGTCGCGCGCCACGCGGGGCGCGAGGCCGTCGAGATCTACGGCTCACCCGCCCGCCTCGCGGAGGCCGAGGCGGAGATGGCCGCGCAAGGCTTCCCGACGCGGCGCACTGGCACGTCGATCGCGGTGCTCGCGCTCGACGACGCCGACGGGCGCGCGCCGGCAGGCGAGCGGCGCCCGGCCAACCTCGAGGACGTGTTCGTGCTGCTCACCGGAGAGGAGATCTCCTGATGGCGACCGAGGCCCTGACCACCACCGCTCCGGCGCGCGCGCCGCGCCGGCTCGACCGCGCCGCGATCGGCGGCGTGCTCGTGCGCGAGATCATCAACTTCTCGTCCTACTGGCGCTCGACGACCTTCTCCTCGACGGTCGAGCCGACGATCTACCTGCTGGCGTTCGGCTTCGGCTTCGGCTCGCTGCTCTCGACGGTCAACGGCTACCGCTACGTCGAATACGTCGGCACCGGGACCGTCGCCACGGCGGTCCTGTTCTCGAGCGTCTTCCCGGCGATGTTCGGGACGTTCGTCAAGTACAAGTTCCAGCGCACCTACGACGCGATCCTCGCGGCGCCGGTCGACACCGAGGAGCTCGTCACCGGCGAGGCGCTGTGGCTCGCGATGCGCGCCGCGGTCTACGGGTGCGCGCCGATGCTCGTCGCGATGGTCTTCGGGCTGAAGGCCAGCTGGGGCATGCTGCTCGTCCCCCCGATCAACTTCATCGCCGGCTTCGGCTGGGCGTGCGCGGGAATCTCGATCGCCGGGCGGCTGAAGGGGATCGAGAACTTCAACTACGTCACGAGCGCGGTGATCACGCCGCTCTTCCTCTTGGCCGGCACGTTCTTCCCGATCGCGGGCCTGCCGCGCTGGATGCAGGTGATCGCCGAGATCAACCCGCTGTTCCACTGCGTCCAGCTCGTGCGCCACGCGGTCTTCGACCTGCTGGGCCCGGTCGACCTGTGGAACCTTGGCTACCTGCTCGCCTTCGGCGTGCTGATGTGGCGGCTGGGGATCGTGTTCATGCAGCGCAAGCTCATCGACTGAGCGTGCTCGCCGCGTGCTCGCGGGACTCGTGGCGCCTGAGGCCACCCGCTCCGCGTGCGCCCTCATGCATCCACGATCCCTCGCTCGGGTTGGTGGTTGACGGCTTCTCGGTTGGTGTGTGTCGGGCTGACGTCCGCTGTTCCCATGACGTCCGCCGTCCCCGCGGGTTGACGCCCGCCGTCCCCGCGGGTCGTGTGCTTCCGCATCGGCCTGGCCGATGCGGAAGCACACGATTGATCAGGCGGTGGTCTTTGGTTCGGGGTCCCCGTGGATGGTGTGCGCTGACATCGGCTTGGCCGATGCGAAAGCACACGATCGGTCGGGCGGTCGGCATGTTGCGGTCTCCCTGGGTGGTGTGCGCCGGCGTCGGCGTGGCCGATGCGAGCGCACACGATGCGTCCGCCGTTGCCGACGCCCGTCCCGCCACACTCCCAGCCGGCCCCGCGACCGCCGCGCCTCGCGACGCGGACGTGGACGATCCGTCAAGCGCCACTCGGGTCGGTGGCTGAGGCTTCTTCGGGGGCGCGTTCCGGCCTAACCTGCGCGATCTCCGCGGTCGTGTGCGCCGGCATCGGCCTGGCCGATGCGAAAGCACCCGATTGATCAGACGGTGGTCTTCGGTTCGGGTCTCCGTGGATGGCGTGCGCTGACATCGGCCTGGCCGATGCGAACGCACACGATCGCGGACGGGAGGCGGGCGCGGATGCCGCGGGCGCGCACCGCCCTGCCACCCGCATCCGGGCCCGCCGCACCCCCAGCCAACCCCGCGACCAGCCGCGCCCCGCGACGCGGGAACGGGCGCCTGCGGCGACCGCCCCCGAGCGCGGCCACCCTCACAGCCGCCCCCAAACCGGCCGATATCCTCGGCGTTGTGGCGACCGTGCTGGACATCGAACAGGCGCTCCTGCTGCTCGAGCTCGAGCCGCCGTTCGATCAGCGCAAGGTGCAGCTCGCGCGCCGGCGCCAGGCGAAGGTCTGGCATCCTGATCTGGCCCCGCCCGGCCGGCAGCTCGCGCACGAGCGTCACCTAAAAGCGATCAACGAGGCGGCCGACCAGCTCGAGCGGATCGCCGAGGGCTCGCGCGGCGGCACCGTCAGCCGCAACGCCGTCAAGGCGAGCGCCGCGGCCGCGCGCGCCGCGCGCGCCGAAGCCGGCCGGCGCGCCTACGAGGAGGAGCAGCGCCGCCGTGAGCACGAGGCCGACCGGGCCGCCAACGACCCGTTCGGCGCGCGCGTCCCCGACCACTCGGTGGTCCACCGCTACGCGCGCTGCCTGAGCTACCCCGAGTGGGGCGTGGGCACCGTCAGCGGCATCTACTTCACGGGCGACGGCGACGAGCTGCAGCAGTGGGCGCGCGTGCGCTTCCAGCCCGGGGTGCGCACCGTGCCGGCCGGGAGCCTGCAGTTCGTCGACTTCTCCAAGCCGGACCCTGGCGCCGAGCGTGTGCAGCGCTTCATGACCGCGGCCCAGCACGCGATGGCCGAGAACAACTTCCAGCTCGCCGCCCGCCGGCTCGTCTACGCGCGCGACGCCGACCCCCAGAACGCCGCCGTGCTGCGGCTCATGACGCTCGCCTTCTGGCAGGCGGGTGACCTGCCCGCCGCCGGGCGCGCCGTACGCGACTGGGGCCGCGTCGAGAACGAGCGCCCCGCCCCGCACCGCTTCGCGGCGCGCATCTACGAGGACATGGGCGCGCTCGACCTCGCCGCCGAGGCGGCCGAGCGGGTCGCCGACCGCGCCCCGCTGGACGCGGACGCGTGGGAGCGGGTCGGCCGCCTGCGCCTGCGCCTGATGGACCGGGCGGCGGCGATCGGTGCGCTCGAGCGCGCGCGCGAGCTCGGGCCGAGCGTCGACGGCCTGCTGGACCTCGCGCTTGCGCTGCATCTCGCCGGTGATCTCGGCGGCGAGGTGACCGCTGCCGAGCAGGCCACGCAGCTCGACGCCGGCTCCGCCCCGGCGTGGGAGCGCTACGCGCACGCGCTCGCGCGCACCGACCGCATCAGCGACGCGATCGCCGCCGCAGAGCGGGCCCTGGAGCTCGACGGCTCGAGCCCCGAGCTCGCCGACCTGCTCGAGCGCCTGCGCGGGACGGCCCCGCGCGTCCTGCCGGCCGCGTAGCGGCGGGGCGCGCCGCGCCGGACGGCGCCGGACGCGCGCCGAGCGGCGGTGTCGAACATCTGCTGAGCGGCGGGGTCGGACATCTGCTGAGCGGCGGTCAAGCGCGCCCGCGCACGGCCCGAAGACTCCGGTGTGCCGCGCACCGTCTCCGCTGCCCTGCGCCGTCTGGCGCTCGCCGCTGCCGCTGTTTCAGTCCTGGCCGGCGCAGCGCCCGCCGGGGCGTCCGGGGCACAGGTGGGCGTCAACGTCGACGGCATGCCGCCGCAGCAGGCGATCGACCAGGCGAGCGCGGTCGGCGCGACATGGGTGCGCACGTTCGTGCGCTGGGACGTGATCGAGCCCCAGGGCCCCGGTCGCTGGGATCCGGCGAGCGTGCAGAACATCGACAACCTCGTCGGCCTCGCACAGGCGCGGGGCATCAAGGTCCTCGCCGTCGTCGTGGGCGCCCCCCAGTGGGCCAACGGCAGCACCGATCTGTACGTGCCGCCGCGCGACCCGGCCGACCTCGCGCGCTTCATGGGGTCGTTCGCCGCGCGCTACAAGGGCCGGATCGCCGCCTGGGAGGTCTGGAACGAGCCCGACGAGTCGGACTTCTGGCACGGCTCGCCGCCGAGCCCGGCGGCCTACGCGGCGCTCTTGCAGCCGGCCTACAAGGCGGTCAAGGACGCCGACCCCGGCGCGCTCGTCTACGCCGGGCCGCTGACCGGCAACGACTACGCCTTCCTGCAGGGGCTCTACGACGCCGGCGCCGGCGGCTCATTCGACGGGGTCGCCGTGCACACGGACACGGCCTGCAGCATCACGCCGCCCGACAGCTACTACCGCGACGACCAGGGCCGGGTCGGGCAGTTCAGCTTCCTCGGCTTCCGCGAGGTGCACGCGGTGATGGACGCCCACGGCGACGGCGCGAAGCCGATCGTCATGTCCGAGCTCGGCTGGTCGGCGACCGCGACGCGCTGCGCGCGCGGCGCCTACGCGGGCAAGAAGGCCGCGGGCGTCAGCGAGGCCGAGCAGGCGGCGAACCTCAAGCTCGCCTACCACTGCCTCGCCGGCTACCCGTACGTCGCGCAGGCGATGTGGTTCTCGATGAAGGACTACGGCCAGGCCGACACCGAGCTCAACCGCTACGGCCTGCTGCGGTTCGACGGAAGCCAGCGCCCCGCCTTCGCCGCGCTCTCGGACATCGGTCACCACGGCGACCGGATGACCGGCGCGTGCGGCGACTTCGATCCGCCGTCGATCAGCGTGCTGAACCCGACGACCGGGCGCCAGTACGACAAGGACCTCCTGATCAGCGCCTCCGCGAAGGACGCACAGAGCCCGCTGGGGCGCATCACCTTCTACGCCAACGGCCAGAAGATCCGCAGCTTCACGACCGGCCTGCAGAACGGCAAGCCCGTGCAGATCGACTGGATGGGTGCGCGCAACCTGCCGATGGGGCCGGTGAAGGTGACGATCGAGGCGCTCGACCAGTTCGGCAACACCTCGACGCAGGAGATCGACGTCGTGCACGCCGACGCCGCATCGCTGCCCGCGCAGAAGACCGTCGTGAAGCTCAAGGTCAGCGGCAAGGGCCTCAAGCGCACGGTGCGCGGCTCCGTCAAGGCGCCCGGGACGACCTTCCCCGTCACCGGCAAAATCCTCGTGCAGTGGCAGTACTCGCGCAAGGGCCACTGGGTGACGCTCCACAAGGCCAGCCGCAACGCGAACAAGCCGTTCGTCTACACGCAGCGCCTCGCCAAGCCCGGCCGCTGGCGCGTCGTGGCCCAGTACAAGGGCCAGAAGCCCTTCAATCCCGCCCGCTCGGCGGGACTGCGCTTCAGCGCGCACTGAGGGCCGGGCGTCCCGGCGGCCGCGTAGCATGCGGCGCGATGCGCCTGATCGTCGCCCGCTGCGAGGTCACCTACACCGGGCGGCTGAACGCCGTGCTCCCCGAGGCCCTGCGGCTGCTGATGGTGAAGTCCGACGGGTCGGTGATGGTGCACGCGGACACCGGCGGCTTCAAGCCCCAGAACTGGATGACGCCGCCGACCGTCATCGAGGAGGAGCCGGACCGGATCGTCGTGCGCAAGCGCGCCGGGGCGAGTGAGGACCGGCTCGACATCCGCATCGCCGAGGTGCTCTCGGACGTTACGCACGACATGGGGGAGGCCGCCGAGCTCGAGAAGGACGGCGTCGAGCGCCACCTGCAGGAGGCGCTCGCCGACGCGCCGCGCTTCTGTGGCGAGGGCTTCCGGCTCGTGCGCCGCGAGTGGCCGACCGACATCGGGCCCGTCGACCTCATGTGCCGCGACGACGCCGACGGCTGGGTGGCGGTCGAGATCAAGCGCGTGGCGACGATCGACGCCGTCGAGCAGCTGACCCGCTACCTGGAGCGCATCCGCCTGGACCCCGCGCTGTCCGGCTGCCGCGGCGTGCTCGCCGCGCAGCAGATCAAGCCGCAGGCCCGCACGCTGGCCGAGGCGCGCGGGATCGCCTGCGTCGAGGTCGACCTCGGGGTGGTGCGCGGCGCGCGCGAGCCCGCGCTCACGCTGTTCGCTACCTGAGCTTCAGCGCCTGGCGCAGGCGGTTGCGCGTCTCGACGGCGAGCAGGGCGACGAGCACCGCGGTCACCCCGGCCTCGAGCGCGAGCGCGCTCACCGACTGCGCGACGATCCCCCAGGCGGCGATCGCGACGGTCGCGGCGATGCGCTTGCGTGTGAGGGTGCCGATCATCGAGTGGCGGAACCCGAGCTGGCCGAGCAGGTACAGCACGGGACCGCCGGCTACGCACGCCCGGCCCGCGGCGCTCAGGACCGCAGACGGGCGACCCACGACGAGATCGTCGCCGACGGCCGCGACGATGATGCCCGCGACGATCGGGATGTGCCAGTAGGTGAACGCGTTGCGGCCCAGGCGCCCGGCCTCGTCATGCCCTCGCAGCTGGCGCTGGGAGTAGACGGCGACCTCGTCGAAGTACAGCCACCACAGCGCCGCGCTGCCCGCGAACGCGACGACGATCGCCAGCGCGCGTGCCGTGTCGATCGTCAGCTCCGAGGCCTTCGCGCCGGTCGACACGACGCTCTCGCCGAGCGCGATCAGGACGAAGAGCTGGAAGCGCTCGGCGAAGTGCCCGCCCTCGATGGCCCAGTCCTGCACCGGCACCGCGGCGCGGCCGGGCAGCCGGTATCGCAGCGCCGGCCCGGCGTAGTCCATCGCCAGCGCAAGCAGCCACAGCAGGGTGCGCGCGTGGCCGCCGAGCAGGGCACCCGCGATCCACGGAACCGCGGACATCGCCGCCCAGCCGCTCACGCCGATGAACGTCGCGCGCAGCGGCTGACCGGGACGCAGCGAGCTGACAGCGAACAGGTCGCGCGAGAGCTGCAGCGCGACGTACGAGCCGGCGAACAGCAGCGCCCGGGCGCCGAACGCCTGCGGGATCGCGATCGCCATCCCCAGGCTCGCGAGCATGCAGAAGAGCAGCAGGACCCGCACGCCGACCCAGTCGGGGTCGAACCAGTTCACCATCCAGGTCGTGTTGATCCAGGCCCACCAGACGACGAGCAGCAGGAACGCGGTCTTGGCGGCGCCGCCCCAGCTCAGGTCGTGCAGGAGCAGGTGGGAGAGCTGCGTGACCGCAAAGACGTAGACGAGGTCGAAGAACAGCTCGAGGTTCGTCGTGCGCTGCTCGCCGGCGTCGGGGTCGCGCAGGCGCAGCGCGACGCGCTGACGGCCGGCGCTCACGCGGGCAGCGTGGCGGTGAACGTCGTGAGCGCCTCGGGGCCTCGCACCGGCGGGCCGTGCCCGAACAGCGTCAGCCGCGGCTGCAGCCCGGCGAGCCGGCGCTCGCTCTCGCGGTTGCGTGCCGAGTCGTAGTTGAAGAGGTGCGGTGGCTGGCGCAGGCCGGGCACCGTCGTCAGCAGGCTCATGTCGAAGAAGACGTCGCCGCAGATGAGGACGCCGTCGCGCTCGCGCCAGTAGGAGACGTGGCCGGGGCTGTGGCCGGGCGTCTCGAGCACGACGAAGCCGGGGCCGACCTCGTCGCCCTCGCGCAGCTCGCGCGCGGGCTCGACCTTCGGCGAGCCGCCGTAGACCGCCATCAGCCGCCTGCCGCGGCGACCCGGGGCGATCGCTGCGCGCCCGGTCCGCAGCGCGTCGGCGTCGCCCTCCCCGACCCAGACCGGGATCCCCAGCGTCTCCGACACCCGCCGTGACCCGCCCGCGTGGTCGTTGTGGACGTGCGTGAGCGCATGCGCGGTGATCGGACGGCCGCGCACCTCACGCAGGATGCGCCCCGCGTGCAGCGTGAGCCCGGCGTCGATCAGCACGTCGCCGATGACATAGGCGTTGATCGCCTGGCGCGGCACGAGCGGGATCTGCCACACGTCGTCGGCCAGCTGATGCACGCGACGGACCCTACCGCGGCACCGCGCCGCGGGCGCATGGCGCATAGCATTCGGTGCATGCCCGACCAGAGCCCCGACGCGCCGGTTCTCACCGAGCGCCGCGACAACGTCCTGCTGATCACCCTGAACCGCCCGGACGCACGCAACGCGGTGAATCGCGCGCTGGCCGAGGGCGTCGCCGCCGCGCTCGACGAGCTCGACGCGGACGACGGTCTGACGATCGGCGTGCTCACCGGTGCGGGCAGCGGGTTCTGCGCCGGGATGGACCTCAAGGCGTTCGTCGCCGGGGAGAGCGCCTGGCACGAGCGGCGCGGCTTCGCCGGCATCGTGCGGCAGCCTTCGCGCAAGCCGCTGATCGCCGCGATCGAGGGGTTCGCCGTCGCCGGGGGGCTGGAGATCGCGCTCGCGTGCGACCTGATCGTGGCGGCGAAGGGTGCCAAGCTCGGCGTGCCGGAGGTCAAGCGATCGCTCGTCGCCGCCGGCGGCGCGCTGCTGCGGCTGCCGCGCAAGCTGCCCTACGGCGTGGCGATGGAGCTCGCCCTGACCGGTGACCCGATCAGCGCCGAGCGCGGGTATGAGCTGGGCCTGGTCAACCGCGTCGCCGAGCAGGGGGGCGCGGTCGACGCCGCGCTCGAGCTGGCCGCGGCGATCGCGAAGAACGCGCCGCTGGCGCTCGCCGCGACGAAGCAGATCCTCGAGGAGCAGTGGGACTGGAGCGTCGAGGACTTCTGGTCCAGGCAGGGCGAGATCTCGGGCCCTGTCTTCACCTCCGAGGACGCGCGCGAGGGCTCGATCGCCTTCGCCGAGAAACGCGAGCCGGTCTGGAAGGGGCGCTAGCGCCGCCGCTGTACACCCGGTCCAGGTCCGCCTGTACCGGCGGCCGAAATCTCGGACGTTGCGCGGGCGCACGCCTACGATCCCGCGCATGCGGGTCCGCGCGCCCCAGATCGTCGCGTTCGGCGGCGGCGGCTTCTCGATGGAGGCGGGCAATCCGCTGCTCGACGAGTTCGTGCTTTCGCTCGCAGGCCCGCGCCGGCGTCCGCGTGTCTGCTTCATCCCGACGGCGTCCGGAGACGCCGACCACTATGTCGTGCGCTTCTACCGCGCGTTCTCCCCGGCGCGCTGCGAGCCGAGCCACGTCTCGCTCTTTCGGCGCGACACCGGTGGCGGGGCGGTCGAGGGCGACCTGGAGGCACACCTGCTCTCGCAGGACCTGATCTACGTCGGCGGCGGCAGCGTGCTGAGCCTGCTCGGCGCGTGGCGGGCGCACGGGCTCGACGCGATCCTGCACCGCGCCTGGGAGCGGGGCGTCGTGCTCTGCGGCCTGTCGGCGGGGTCGCTGTGCTGGTTCTCCGAGGCGGTCACCGCGTTCCACGGCCCGCCCCGGCGCGTCGAGGGGCTCGGCATGCTGCCGTACTCCAACTGCGTCCACTATGACGGCGAGCCGGCGCGACGCGCGGAGTACCACCGCTTCGTGCAGGAAGGCATGCGTCCCGGCTACGCCGCAGAGGACGGCGCGGCGCTGCACTTCGTGGGCCACGACCTGCAGGAGGTCGTCAGCTCGCGCCACGGCCAGCGCGCCTACCGCGTCGAGCGCCGGCGCGGCACGGTGCGTGAGACCCCGCTCGAGGCGCGCTATCTCGGCGACGAGGCCGCCTGCGCGCCGCCGCTGGCGACGGCACGATGACACGCACGATCCTCGCACTCGGCGGCGGCGGCTTCACCACCCCGCCCGGCGACCCCGCGCTCGACGAGCTCGTGCTCGAGCTGACCGGGCGGCGCGAGCCGCGCGTGCTCTTCCTGCCGACGGCCAGCGGCGACGCCGGGGAGCAGGTGCACCGCTTCCTCGACGCCTTCGTCCACCGCGCCTGCAAGGCGAAGGTGCTCTCGCTCTTCCGCCTGCGCGACCAGCGACTGCCGCTGCGCGACCTGATCCTCGCCCAGGATGCGATCTACGTCGGCGGCGGCTCGATGCGCAACCTCATCGCGCTCTGGCGCGAGCACGGCGTGGATGAGCTGCTGCGCGAGGCCTGGGGGCGCGGCACGGTGCTCGCCGGGCTCAGCGCCGGCGCGATGTGCTGGTTCGAGCAGGGTGTCACCCGTTCGGCCGGGGCGGCGGCCGGGGCGCCGGGGCTCGGGCTGCTGCCGGGGTCGTTCTCGGTGCACCGCGACTCCGAGCCTGAGCGCCGGCCGGCGTACCTGGAGGCGGTCGGCGCCGGCGCGTTGCCGGACGGCTGGATCGCCGACGACGGCGCGGGACTGGTGTTCTCCGGCGGCGAGGTGGCGCGGGTCGTCAGCGCTCGCCCGGGCGCGGGGGTGGCGCGGGTCGAGCGCATCGCCGGCACGGTGGTCGAGCGGGAGCTGCCCGCCGAGCGGCTGGGCACTCCGGGAACGCGCGTCGTGCAGGACGCCGCCGTGCGCGAGCTGCGGGCGGTGCGCGAGCTGCGGGCGCGGGGGACCGGCGTGCGCGGCTGAGCGCCTATTCGCCCTGCAGCGTCGCGACCAGCGTGCGTGCTCCGCCGCGGTCGCGGTGCTCGCAGAGGTAGAGGCCCTGCCACGTCCCGAGCGCCAGGCGCCCGGCGCGCACCGGGAGCGTGAGGTCCGGGCCCGTGAGGACCGATTTCGCGTGGGCGGGCATGTCGTCGGCGCCCTCGAGCGTGTGCGTCCAGGCGAAGTCCTCCGGTGCGAGGACGTCGAGCCACGTGCGCAGGTCGCGGCGCACGTCCGGCGACGCGTTCTCTCCGAGCGCGAGCGACGCGGACGTGTGCTGGATCAGGACGTGGCAGAGGCCGACGCGCAGCGCGGCGAGCTCGGGCAGGGCGGCGGTCAGCTCGCCGGTGACGAGGTGCACGCCGCGCGGCCGCGGGGCGAGCACGATCTCGCGCTGGATCCACATGCCGGCCACGCTACCCCACGTCGAGCGTCCCGGAAGGCCTCCGCTGGGCGGCAGCCAGGGACGCTCGCCGTGGTGGTCAGCCGAGGGCGTCACGCACGGCGGCGGCCGACGGCGCGATGTCCGGGCCCAGGCGGTCGAGCAGCTCGCGCCAGGAGGGGCGCAGCTCGATCGCGCGGCGCACGCGCGTCAGCGCCGTGGGCATGTCGCCGGCCTGCGCGGCTGCCAGCCCGGCCCAGAACAGCAGCTCGTGGTTGTCGGGGGCCAGCGCGCTCGCGCGCGTGTAGCGGTCGCCCGCCTCGACGTGCCGCCCGGCACCGGCGAGCTCGTCGCCCTCGTTGGCCAGGTCGTAGGCGTCCTGCAGGTCGAGCAGCCGGTCGAGTTCGGCCAGCGGCTCTTCGTGATCGTCGACGCGCAGGTCGGCGCTGGCCTCCCACGGCGCTCCGGAGGCCGGCACCACGAGCAGGGCTGCCGACTGGCGCCCGCGCACGTCGCCGCCATGGGCCTCGGCGGCGTGCAGCGCCGCCACGAGGCGCCGCGCAAGGCCGCCCGGCGCCGACTCGAAGGCGTAGGCCATCGCCGGCCATACGTCGGGCGAGGCCATCATGTTCGCCTGCGCGCTGAACTGCTCACCGCTCTGGTCGCCGGCGAACGCGATACAGCGCTCCCCGGTGTGGACCGCGACGTGCCCCAGCCCGTCGACCACCGCGACCTGGCGGTAGTGCGCCGACGGATCCTGCGCGAGCAGGTCGGCAAGCGCCTCGTGCGCGGGTGTCCCGTCCTCGAGCCGGTCGAGCAGCCGCGGGCCGTAGGCGGGCTCGGCGATCGACTGGGTCGCCACGGCGCCGACGCCGGCGCGCGCCCACGGGACGATCGGCCCGACGGCGAACCAGTGCGACTGGACCGCGACGCCGAGGGCGCCCGTCGCCGCGTCGCGCGCCACGATGGAGTAGGTGCCGATGCGCATGGCCGCGACGCTACCGTCCGGGCATGCCGGAGAGCGACCCGCGGGCCGCCGAGATCATCGCCCGCGTGTGGGCGATCCCGGAGGGGTTCGTCGCCACGTATGGCGACCTGTGCCCCGAGGCGCCGCGCTACACCGGCGCCGTGCTGCGCACCGCGGGCGAGCCCGGCCTGCCGTGGCATCGCGTCGTGCGCGCGGACGGCTCGCTCGCGCAGGGCGAGCGCCAGCGGCGGCTGCTGGACGCCGAGGGCGTGCCGATGATCGGCGGGCGCGTCGACATGCGCATCGCGCGGCTCATCGGCCCGCCCGCCGACTGAGCGCCCCGCGCACGTCGAACGTCCCGGAAGGCCCCGTCTGGGCGGCAACGAGGGACGTTCGTGGTCGGCAGGGCGTGCGTGCGGGCGGGACTGGCTGTTGGGGGGGGCGTGGGCGGCAGTAGTTGCGTACGCAACTGGATGTGATATCTTGCTTGTGCACGCAACTACTCCCCTCCACAGGAAGGAACTCGATGAGCGCCACCGACACCGCCACCTGGACCCTCGACACCGTCCACTCGACCGCTGACTTCACCGTCAAGCACATGGTCGTCGCGACGTTCCGCGGCACGTTCGACACGATCAATGCGACCCTCGACTACGACGGCGACACGCCGAAGATCACCGGCACCGTCCCGGTCTCGAGCGTCGTCGTGAAGGACGAGAACCTCTACGGCCACCTGCAGTCGCCCGACTTCTTCGACGCCGAGCGCCACCCGGAGATCACCTTCGTCTCGACCGCCGTGCGCGCCATCAACGGCGGCCCCGCCGTCGAGGTCGACGGTGACCTGACGATCAAGGGCGTCACCCAGCCGGTCACGGCCACCGGCTACATCACCGAGCCGACCGAGGACATCGCCGGCAACAGCAAGGTCGGCGTCGAGCTGACGACCGTGATCGACCGCACCGCGTTCGGGCTGAACTGGAACGCCCCGCTGCCCAAGGGCGGCGTCGCCGTCGAGAACGACGTCACGCTGACCGTCAACCTCGAGTTCGTCGCCGCGCAGGGGGCGTAGGCGATGCGGGTGCTCGGCATCTCAGGCAGCCTGCGCCGCGAGTCGTACAACACGCAGCTCCTGCGGGCGGCGGCACAGCTGCTGCCGTCCGGCGCCGAGCTCGTGCTGCTCGACCCCGAGCTGCTGCGCGCCGTCCCGGCCTACGACGATGACGTCCAGGCATCCGGCGAGGCGCCGCCGTCCGTCGCGCGCCTGCGCGAGGAGATCGCGCAGGCGGATGGCGTCCTGTTCGCGACACCGGAGTACAACAG
>Ga0335069_10007266_pt1 | contig 16011 bp, 16 predicted proteins | sample Lox_Sample_11_FD_206714 | JGI IMG/M metagenome (GOLD analysis project Ga0335069, IMG submission 206714) | Soil microbial communities from Loxahatchee National Wildlife Refuge, Florida, United States - Lox_Sample_1.1 | ecosystem: Environmental > Terrestrial > Soil > Wetlands | place: USA... | reverse complement strand
CTGCGGTCGGCGTGGCTGCCGGCGCAGCCATTGCCTCCTCGTCTAGCGCAGCCGCCTCGCAGAATGCCTACGCCCAAGGCTATAACGCAGGTGCAACTACCGCCAACGCGGCCAACGCCAACGCTGCCGCGGCCAACGCCAATGCGGCCGCAGCGAATGCCAATGCTGCTGCTGCCAATGCCAACATGGCCGCAGCGGGCGCGACCGCTGCCACCTATTCCATGGGGCAGATCGTGTCGATACTGCCGGCAGGTTGCATCACGCCAAACGTCGGCAGTGGAACCTACTACCTCTGCGGCAACACTTGGTTCAGCCCCGCGTACGGCGCGGGTGGCGTGTACTACAAGGTGGTGCCGACACCGTAAACGCGGGTTCCGAATTGGTCAAGGGTGCCGAAGCGTAACTGCAAGGCTACATCTCCGGGCCCTGAGCACCGAGCCGAGCTTAAGACTGCCGTGAGGTGAGGCGTTTGAAGTACAGCAAAGGCGGACTTTTGTGTCCGACGATTGTGTTGGCGTCTCTGCTGCTTGCGAGTGCTGCGCGGCTGACCGCCCAGGACCTGGCGCCGCGGGCGTACGTGATCACACCGTTGCACTCCAACGCGGTCACACTGACGTGGTCGTACTACACCGGCGGACTGGACTTTAATGGCGCAATACCCGTCCAGGATGCGCGCGGTACTTATAACGTTCCGGTCGTAAGCATCTACCATTCGTTCAACTTTTTCGGGCGCTCAGCCAACGTCTCCGCGTCGCTGCCGTACGCAGTCGGCAACTTCACCGGTGAGCTGAATAACCAACAACGTTCGGTGTATCGCTCCGGCCTGCTTGATTTCAACGCCCGGCTTTCGGTCAACCTGTACGGCGGACGCGCGATGCCGGCGCAGGATTTCCGGAAGTGGAAGCAAAAGGTGATCCTCGGCGCGAGCCTGAAAATCGTCGCGCCCACGGGTCAGTACGACCCGGAAAAACTCATCAACTGGGGCATCAACCGCTGGGCCTTCAAACCTGAGTTCGGCTACTCGCAGCGCTGGGGCAACATCATCCTCGACGGTTACGCCGGAGTTTGGTTCTATACGACCAATCCGGCGTACTTCAACATTCCGGTTCCGCAGCCACAGACGGAAGCCCCCATTGGCAGCTTCGAGGGCCACCTGAGTTACGACTTCCAAAGATTCGGATGGCTGAAAGGACTAAGGGGCTGGGGATCGATTGACGGCAACTTCTGGTGGGGAGGGATAACGGCCGTGAACGGTATCCGCAACCTCGACAGCAAGCAAACCAGTTCGCGCGTCGGGGCGACGGTGTCGATTCCGTTCTCCAAGCACCAGTCGGTTAAGATTGCCTATAGCGATGGCGCTTACATCCGCTTCGGGGGCAATTACCAAAACGTCTCGGTCGCCTGGCAATATTCGTGGTTCGGCCGGCCCAAGTAGCAGCTTGCGCTCGCCGCATACGCGGCCGACAATTGCGGCCAACTGGTGTTTCTGCCAGTCGTCGGGAGGATGGGGCGTGCGGTAAACTTCCCACACGCGGAAAATCCTGAGAAACCGTTAGAGAGGACCCTATGAACAGTTCAGCGTTACTGAAATCGCGTGTGACCACCGCGCTTGCCCTCATGACTATGCTCACCGTGGGCGTCTTGCTTTCGGGCACCCTGGTCTTCGCCCAGAGCCAGCAGATGGAAGAGAAACTGATGGCGCTCAAGCAAAACCAGGCCGCCAACAAGCAAAAGCTGGCCCAGTACACCTGGACCGAGACCGAGACCATCAGCATCAAAGGCGAAGTGAAAGACACCAAGTTGTACCAGGTACAGATGGTCAATGGCCAGCAGCAGAAGACCGAAGTCAGCAACCAGCAGGCGCAACAGGGCGGTCGCGAAGGGCGCCTGAAAGAGCGCGTCGTTGACAAAAAGAAGGCGGAGTACCAGCAATACGGGCAGCAGATTGGGGCCTTGGCCAAGCAGTACACCACCCCCAACCCCGACGCCTTGATGAAGGCCAAGCAGGCCGGCAACGTCTCACTGGTCCCCGGTGGCGGCACCGTAAGCCTGGTGATCAAGAACTACGTGAAGCAGGGCGACTCGGTCACCTTGACTCTCGATCCCCAGTCCAAGCAGATGCAGAGCTTGCAGGTCAACTCGTACCTGAACGATCCCAAGGACGCGGTCACGATTAACGCCCAGTTCGCGCAGTTGCCCGACGGCACCAACCACGTGGCCAGCACGCTGATCAACGGGGTCAGCAAGCAGCTCACGGTGCAGGATGTGAATTCGAACTATCAGATACGGTAATGCCGCCTGGGCTTGCCCGAACCGAGGTAAACTCCTTGTCTTCCCGGGCGCGGGCCGTTACAGGTTAGTGGTGCTGGGTGATGCTACGGTTAGTGGGGTCAGGTCAACTGCACTGGTGCTCAGTTCTGCAACCGGGCCCTGCCGAGCCATAACGCATGGCACCCAAGCCCGCAGCCCGCCTGCTTCATGCCGACGTTCACAACTTGCTGGCCGACGGTATCAAAAGTGTCCTGGAGCCGAATTTCCAAGTCCTGGACATTGTTACGGATGGCTGCAGTCTGCTGCAGTCAGCCGCCGCACTCAAGCCCGACGTGATTGTGCCAACTTTGCCATGCCACGTCTGAACGAGCTCGACGCCGCCGAGCGGATCGAGATGCCTATTGCGGCGGTTGGCCATCTGGATATCGGCCGCTAAGTCCTTACCCTGGACATGGATGCGTACAACTAACACAGGCTCAATAGGTTACGCGGAATTTCTTGCTGAGCCATCGATTCTAAAGGACGGCGAAAAGAGCAAAGTCGGCAAGTTACAGAGTCTGTGCGCCACATTTGTGACGCCTCCTGCAGTCCAAAATCCGAAAGTGGAAGAGCCTCCGAGTCTGAATTCGCGTATGCTCAAACCTGAAGAAGCATGAGCGATCTGGTCCAAATCGCCGACCTGTCCCCTTGGCCCCGCCCGCAAGGTGGAACCCGCGCCTATCACGCGATGGTCAAACCGGTTGGAGCCATTTGCAACATCGACTGCACCTATTGCTACTACCTGCACAAGGAAAAGCTGCTTGGTAGCGAGAGCAAGTTTCAGATCACCGACGAGATCCTAGAGACGCATATCCGCCAGTACATCGAAGGCCAGGACCGCGACGAGGTGGTTTTCTCCTGGCAGGGCGGCGAGCCCACCCTGCTCGGCCTGGAGTTCTTCTGCAAAGTCGTCGAGCTGGAGCAGAAATATAAGAAGCCCGGCCAGCGCATCGAGAACGACCTGCAGACCAACGGCACCCTGCTCAACGACGAGTGGGGCAAATTCCTCAAACAGCAAGGCTTTCTCGTCGGCCTCAGCATCGACGGCCCGCAGGAGCTGCACGACCGCTACCGCGTCACCAAGGAAGGGAAGCCCACCTTCGACAAGGTGTTCGCGGCGTCGCAGATGCTCCATCGCCACGGCGTTCCGTTCAACACACTGAGCGTCATCAACCGCGTCAACGCGAAGAAGCCACTCGATGTCTACCGCTTCCTGAAGAACGAAGTACGCCCGCGACAGATGCAGTTCATCCCCTGCGTCGAGCCCAAGGTCTTCCACAACGTCGCGCCGCAAATGTGGGACCCGGAGTCGCTGCCGCTGTTCGACTCATCGGCCGCGCACCCCGGCAACCCGGACTCCATCGTCACCGACTGGTCCATCGATCCCGACGACTGGGGCTACTTTCTCTGCAGAGTCTGGGACGACTGGTACCGCCGCGACCTCGGCAGGGTGTTCGTCAACTTGTTCGAGACCGCGGTGGCGCAGTGGATGGGAAAGGAGTCGCAGCTCTGCATCTATCACGAATTCTGCGGCAAAGGTGTAGCGCTCGAGCATGACGGCAGTCTGTATTCCTGCGACCACTACGTCTATCCAGAATACAAGCTGGGCAACATCCTGGAGACCTCCAGCTCGCGCATGGTGTTCTCCGGCCGGCAGAAGGAATTCGGTCTGAACAAGTTTGCGTCGCTACCCCAGCGCTGCCGGGAGTGCAAGTATCTCTTTGCCTGCAATGGTGAGTGCCCCAAGAACCGGCTGATCCGCACCCCTGAAGGCGAAATGGGCCTGAATTATTTGTGCAGCGGTCTGCAGAAGTTCTGGCACCACATCGATCGCGACGCGCAGGACATCTGCCGCCGCATCGCCCGCGGCAAACCGCTCAAGCCACAGTAATTATGGCTTCGCCCACCTCTCACACCTTTCGGTGATGAGCCTCACAGTCAGACGGGTCGCACTCCGGCCATACTGAAAACGGTGTTTCCGTATGAGCGACAAAACTGTAACCCTCTCCGAAGATCGTATTGCTTATCTTGAAGAGCTGGTGCGGCAGGCGCGCACCGCCGCCGCCGTCTTTAGCCAGCTCACGCAGGAAGACGTGGATCGCATCGTCAAGCCCATGGTGCTGGCCGGGCTGGAACAGGCGCAGTATCTCGCGCGCCTCGCGGTGGAAGAAACCAAGATCGGCGTGATGGAAGACAAGGCCATCAAGAATATGGTGGCTACCGAATTCGTGTACAACTACGTCCGCGACAAGCGCACAGTAGGCGTCATCCGTGAAGATCCAGAACACCGCCTGGTGGAGGTTGCCGAGCCCATTGGCGTGATCTTTTCGCTCCTTCCCATCACGAACCCAACGTCGACCGTCCTTTTTAAGTGCATTATGGCGATCAAGACGCGCAATGCCGTTATTTTCAGTCCTCACCCCAGCGCGTGGCGCTGCTGCTTCGAGGCTGTCCGCATCATGTACGAGACCGCGGTCAAGAAAGGCGCGCCCGACGGCGTCTTCACCTGCCTGGAGTCGCACAACCTCGAGGACAACAAGTACCTCATGCGCCACAAGGACATTGGCCTGATCGACGCCACAGGTGGCCCGGGAGCAGTCAAGGCGGCCTACAGCTCAGGCAAACCCGCCCTGGGAGTGGGTCCGGGTAACACCCCGGTGTACCTGGAAAAGTCCGCCGACCTCGACATGGCGGTGGTGGACATCATCACCTCGAAGACCTTCGACAACGGCACCATCTGCGCTTCCGAGCAGACGGTGGTCATCGACGACGAAATCTACGACAAGGTGCTGCAAAAGTTCGCCAGCCTGGGCGCGCACATCTGCAATGAGAAAGAAACGGAGATTCTGGCGCGCACCGTGATCGACCCGGCCACCGGCCACATGCAGCCCATGGCGGTGGGGCAGAAGGCCACCAACATCGCAAAATTTGTGGGCATCAACGTGAAGCCCAAGACGAAGCTGCTAATCACGCCCATTGCGGGCGTAGGCATCGACCATCCGTTGTCGATGGAGAAACTCTTCCCGGTGCTCTCGGTCTATCGCGCCAAATCCGTCGATGAGGCCCTGAAGGTCTGCGTGGACGTCAACCACAACGGCGGCCTGGGACACACGGCCGTCGCCTTCAGCAACAACGAAGCGGTCATCCAGAAATTCAGCGATGTGATCAATGCGGGGCGCATCATTGTGAACTCGCCCGGCTCCATCGGCGCGCTGGGCGGCGTGTACAACGACATGGTGCCCACGTTCTCCTTTGGATGCGGTACCGGCGGAGGCAACAGCACTACGGACAACGTCAACATTTATCACTACCTGAACATCAAGCGCGTAGCGCGAAGGACACAGGCGCATATGTGGTTCCGCGTCCCGAATCAAATTTACTTCAATGTCAACGCCACGGAGAACCTGCGTAGCTTCCCGTCGCGTTCGACCATCATCATCACCAATCCGGCGCTCGAGCAGATTGGCCACGTTCGCATCGTGAGACGGTGCATTCCACCGGAAACGCCGGTGCACGTCACCATCATTCCCGACGCCGAGCCCGACATCAAAATCGTCAAACAGGGTGTGGAAGCTCTGAACGCTTACAACGCCGACCAGATCATCGCGCTGGGTGGCGGCTCGGTGATTGACGCAGCCAAGATCATGAAGCTGATGTACGAGTTTCCCCAGGCCGACATTGAAGAGCTGGCCGCGCCGTTCCTCGACATTCGCAAGCGCGTGGTGCAATACCCAACGGAAAAGACCAACCATGCGCGGCTGATCGCCATCTCGACCACCAGCGGAACGGGCAGCGAGGTCACGCCCTTCGCCGTGCTTACCGACAAGGAGCGCGGCTTCAAGGTCACGCTCGCCGACTACTCGCTGACGCCGGACGTCGCCATCGTTGATCCGCAGTTCGTGATGTCGATGCCGAAGGGACTGACGGTCGATACCGGCGTGGACTGTCTGACGCACGCACTGGAGGCGGGCGTCTCGATCTTCGCCTCGCCCTACACCGACTCCAATGCCATGCAGGCGGTGCGCATGGTATTCAAGTACCTGCCCATCGCCTACGAGCACCCTCACGATGAAGAGGCCCGCAGCATGATGCACAACGCGGCCTGTATCGCTGCGATTGCGTTCTCCAATGCCTCGGTGGGCGTGAACCATGCTCTGGCGCATGCTTTCGGAGCGCGCTTCGGCGTGCCCCACGGACGCGCGAATGCGCTCATGCTGCCGCATGCGATTGCCTATAACGCATCGGTGCCTACCAAGTTCATGCCTTCGCCGAATCAGCGCGCTTACGTGGCGCACAAAAAGTACGCCATGATGGCCGATCTCCTGGGCTTGGGTGGGCACACGGTAGAAGAGAAGGTTCAGAACCTGGTGACGGCGACCGAGCATTTGCTCGACCGGTTGGGCGTGCCCAAGTCAATCGCGGAGCTGGGCATCTCGAAGGAAGAATTCGAGAAGGCGATTCCCGATCTGGCCAAGATCGCTTTCGACGATCCCTCCTGGCGTTCTAACCCGCGCATGCCGCTAGTCACGGAACTCATCGAGTTGTTCTGGAGCGCCTACAACGGGCGCGGGTCCTCGGCGCCGAAGGCGGAAATCAAGGCCAAGCCGGCGAAGGAAGTGGTGGCTGTATGACAACGATTGCTGTTTCGCACACAGTAGATGGTAACAACGTAGCCCAGTTTCTTGCAGAGGCTCGCGAGAAGCTGAACAACGCCGAGGGCGAGGTGCTACTGGACTTCTCCGCTGTGCGCCGCATCGACCCCGGCGGGCTGCGGGCTTTGGAAGACCTCGCTGCCGCCGCCGAAGAGAAATCCGTCAAGGTGGCGTTGCAGGGAGTCGGCGTGGACGTTTACAAGGTGCTCAAACTGGCCCGCCTGAGCTCACGCTTCGCCATCGTGAACTAAAGACTTGGCCTCCCGAAATGCCGGAGGGCGCCGCCCGGCGCACTTACGTCACACCCTCCCATGACGCCCGTCACAGACGGGCGTGCCAGGCGCTGATAAATAACACAGCCAACCTCGACATCGACGGGCCTGCGGTCGCGCCCATCTCATTGCTCGCGGTGAACGAGGCAGCCAGACAAGCTGCCGTGCAATATGGCACATGTGGCGTCTTAGGCCTTGATCGGTGAATTCAGTGGGGAAAAGAGGCGTTATGCATCCTTCTTCTAAAGGTTCCGTTTGGGATGTAATGCGGTCGAAGGGCTACTCCCGCCGCGACTTTCTGCAATTCTGCACCTACGCCGCTGCGGTGGCAGGCCTCTCCAAAGCCAATCTCGGCGCGGTTGCCGAGGCATTTGAGAAGAAGCAGCGGCCTCCCGTGGCGTGGCTGCACTTCCAGGAGTGCACCTGCTGTAGCGAGTCGTTCATTCGCTCTTCGCACCCCATCGTGGCCGATGTTCTGCTCGACCTAATCTCGCTCAATTACACCGAGACGCTGCAAGCAGCGGCGGGCTTCCAAGCGGAAAAGTGCCTGACCGACACCATCAAGAACGACGCCGGCAAGTACATTCTGCTTGTCGAAGGATCGGTGCCGGTTAACGGTGACGGCGTGTACTGCTGCATCGGCGGCAAAACCGCGGAGACGATCCTGCAGGAGGCCGCCAAAAATGCGGCGGCAGTCATCGCCTGGGGCAGTTGCGCGTCGAACGGTTGCATCCAGGGCGCAAAACCAAACCCGACGGGAGCGACGCCGGTCCACAAGCTGATCAGCGGTCCCGTCATCAACGTGCCTGGCTGCCCGCCGATCGCCGATGTGATGACCGGCGTAGTGACGCACGTCCTGGTTCTGGGCCGAGGCCCCGAACTCGACAACCAGGGCCGTCCGCGCGAGTTCTACTCCCGCCGCGTGCACGACACCTGCTACCGCCGTGCGTATTACGACGCCGGCATGTTCGTCGAGTCATGGGATGACGATAAAGCCCGCAGGGGTTATTGCCTGTACAAGATGGGCTGCCGCGGTCCAGTTACGTACAACGCCTGCTCGGTCACGAAGTGGAATGGGGGCGTAAGCTATCCCATCCAGTCAGGGCACGGATGCATTGGCTGCAGCGAAGCGGGCTTCTGGGACAACGAGCCGTTCTATCAGCACCTGGCTTCGTTCCCGGGATTTGGAATTGAGAACACGGCCGACACGATTGGTACAGCAGTGGGCGTCGGCGCAGTTGCTGGCGTTGCCGCGCACGCCATTACGACCAACATCCGCAAGCGCAAGCTGATCGAGCAGGAACGTGGCGGAGATGAAACCACCACACAGCGCGACGAGAAGTAACGGGCGGATTCATAAGCCGACATAGAACGAAGGGCGCAACGAATTCTGAAGAGGTGATCGCATGGCACGATTAGTGGTTGATCCCGTCACACGCATTGAAGGACACCTTCGCATCGAGGCCGTGGTGGAAAATGGCACCATCACCGACGCCTACAGTTCGGGCACCATGGTGCGCGGGTTCGAGAAGATCCTCAAAGGGCGCGATCCCCGCGACGCCTGGGCGTTCACCGAGCGCGCCTGCGGCGTTTGCACCACCGTGCATGCTCTGGCCAGCGTCCGCACGGTCGAAGACGCTCTTGGAATCTCGGTTCCCAAGAACGCGGAACTCATCCGCAACCTGATGTTCTGCACCCAGTACGCCCAGGACCACGTGGTGCACTTCTATCACCTGCACGCCCTCGATTGGGTGGACGTGGTGAGCGCGCTGAAGGCCGACCCGCAAAAGACATCGCAAATTGCGACCTCGATCTCACCCTGGCCGAAGAGCTCGCCGAAGTACTTTGCGGGGGTCCAGCAGAAGCTGAAGACGTTTGTCGAAAGCGGCCAGTTGGGAATCTTCGCCAACGGCTACTGGGGCAATCCCTCTTACAAACTGCCGCCGGAAGTGAACTTGCTTGCGGTCACGCACTACCTGGAAGCTCTAGAGTGGCAGCGCGAGATCGTCAAGATTCACACCATCTTCGGCGGCAAGAATCCGCATCCTAATTATCTGGTTGGCGGCGTGCCGTGCTCGATTAATCCAGACGAAGTCAACGCCCTCAACATGGACCGCCTGAATTACGTGGGCAGCCTGGTTAATCAGGCGATGACCTTCGTCGAGCAAGTCTACCTTCCCGACCTGATGGCGATTGCCGGTTTCTACAAGGATTGGGCTGGCTATGGTGGCGGTCTGAAGAATTACCTCGCGTACGGCGACCTGCCCACGCGCGGATATGGTCAGCCCGAGTACTTCAAGTTCGCGCGGGGAGCCATTCTTGATCGCAACCTGAACGAAGTGTATCCGGTCAATGGCCGCGATGCCGAAGAGATCAAGGAGTACATCTCACATTCCTGGTACAGCTATTCCGCCGGAGATTCTGCTGGACTGCATCCGTTCGCCGGCGAGACTGAGTTCAACTACACCGGCCCCAAGCCTCCCTATGAGCAGCTCAACGTGGAAGGCAAGTATTCGTGGCTAAAGACGCCGCGCTGGAAAGACCATCCGATGGAAGTCGGGCCGCTGGCGCGGCTGCTCGTTTCCTACGCCAAGGGCAACACCGAAGTGAAAGACGTGGTCAACGATGCCCTGGGTCAGCTTGGAGTGCCAGTCACCGCTCTGTACTCCACCCTCGGGCGCACCGCCGCCCGCGGTCTGGAAACGCGCCTCATTGTGCACTGGATGAAGGGCTTCTACGACGATCTAATGACGCAAATCAAAGTCGGCGAGCTTTCCACCTTCAACCGCGAAAAATGGGAGCCTTCCACCTGGCCGGCCACCGCCGAGGGTGTCGGTCTGAGCGAAGCTCCGCGCGGCGCCCTGGCGCACTGGATCAAAATCAAGGACGGCAAGATCGACAATTATCAACTGGTGGTGCCCAGCACCTGGAACGCTTCGCCGCGCGATGTCAAGGGCCAGCGCTCCGCGTATGAGGAGTCGCTCATTGGCACGAAGCTGGCGAATGTCGAGCAGCCGCTGGAGATCCTGCGGACGGTCCACTCTTTCGACCCGTGTATCGCCTGCGCTGTGCACCTGTACGATCCCGACGGCAAGCATGTAAACCGGGTCCAGTTCTACTGAGGATACGCCGATGGCTCACGCACCTGTCGCAACCTACGAACGAGTCTATGTGTGGGAGTTGCCTGTCCGCCTCTATCACTGGGTGAACGCCACTTGTGTGCTGGTGCTCATCGTGACCGGTTTCATCATCGGCCACCCGGTTGCGCTCTTCTATTCCTCCGAGGCGTACCAGCAGTATTGGTTCGGCACGGTCCGCTTCGCGCATTTCACCGCCGCCTTCGTCTTCTTCTTCATGTTTCTCACCCGTATTTATTGGGGATTCGCCGGCAACGCCTACGCGCGCTGGACCAATTTCATCCCTTACAAACGCGAGCAGATTCAGGAGATCGGCGACATTGTGAAGGTGGATGTGTTGCAGACCAAGGTCCGCGGAGACATCTCCATCGGCCACAACGCGCTGGCGGGCTTCATCTACTTCCTCTCGTTCCTGGCATTTCTGTTTCAAGCGGCGACTGGGTTCGCGCTGTACTCCAGTATGAGCCAGTCGTTTCTGCCGCACATGTTCGCCTGGATCGTTCCTCTCATGGGCGGTGACTTCCGCGTGCGCCAGTGGCACCATGCCATGATGTGGTTCTTCATCCTGTTTGCGATTGTGCACGTATACCTGGTCTTCTACCACGACTACATCGAGGGACGTGGCACCACTTCTTCGATGGTCGGCGGGTGGAAGTTTGTGCGCCAGAACCGCAATGACTGACGCCCCCGGCAAGTTACTGGTGCTGGGCATAGGCAACCTTTTGATGGGTGATGAGGGCGTGGGCGTACACGTCATTCGTCATCTCGAGAAGACGCAAGAAGTTCCACCTGGAGTCGAGCTGCTCGATGGCGGCACCGGCAGCTTCCTGCTGCTCGATCCCATGCAGCGCGCGGACAGGGTCATCCTGATCGACGCCACGCTCGATGAAAATTCTCAAGGAGCGGTTCGGCGCCTGACTCCCAGGTTTTCCGCCGATTATCCCCGGACTCTGGCCGCACACGACATCGGCCTGAAGGACCTGCTGGATGCGTTCTACCTCCTGGGTCATCAGGTCGATGTCGTGTTGTTCGCGGTTTCAATCGCGCCGCTGCAGGAGATGGGAGTGGACCTGTCGCCCGCGTTAGCTGCGCGCGTTCCTGAGATCGCAGAACTCGTCTGGAAGGAAGCCCTCAGCTACGCCACAAGCTTGGGCGACGTCCGTCACTGACAATCGGCACCAGCCGATGCTCCAATTACGGCATCGAGTTCCCGTCGTATCGCCCTGACGGGACGGAGGTGGCGATGCAACTCCACTTGGAAGCCGACGAACTCAATCTGCTGGCCAACCTATTGATGGAATCCGCCAACGCACCGCAGCTTGAGAAGCCGGTCGATGACCTTCTGGAAATGGTGTTGGCGCGGGACTTGCGCCTCGATTCCGACCAGTTGGAGCGCGCGGCCAATGTGTTGGCCGCTGCCAAGCGCAGCATGAAAGAAGAAATCTCGCGCGAGCCGAATGCCTCTCGCAGGAGTGGTTTGCAACAGAAGCTGGCGCTGCTGGAGCGGGTACAGGAGCGGGTTGACGAGGCATGCGTAATGTTCTGATACGCCTCTCGTGAACCACAAAGGCTGGGCTTGTCAAACAACAAGCTGGCAAAGTTGGGCCGACTGCATGACAATGATCACCATGCGCTTGGACGTGGAGTGCTACGCGGGCCGCAAGCCGGATGAGCGGCCGGTCCGCTTCTGCCTGCATGGGCACGCCTATGTGGTCGAGGAAGTCATCGATCAGTGGTACGGTGCCGACAGCACCTTCTTCAAAGTGCGCGCTAACGACAGCAACGTGTACATCCTCCGCCAGCAGACCTCGATCCCCGACGGCCAGTGGGACCTGGTTTCATTCCGCCAGTCGCTACCCAACCCGTGAGTACGCAGCCGCGAGTGCCCCCTCGTACTCAACGCCCACCCTTGGAATGACGGCGCGCTACGCGTCGTGCGTGTGCTTCTCCGGCATTCCCAGGCTGCGCACGGTGTCCGTGCCGAAATCGAACTCGATGAGCACCGCCTCCTGATCCCCAACCACCCAGCCATCGTGCCCGGGCTCGATGGAGACCACCTGAGGCGCCTTGTACTCGAGCACACATCCGTCCGCGAATTCCATATGGATCTCGCCGCGCGCCAGAAAGCCGACGTGCGCGTGCATGCACAGATCGGTACCCACCAGCGGCTTCATGTTCTTCGACCAGCGAAATCCCGCCGGGTAGATGGCGCGCTTCACGCGGCAGTTGCCCGCCGCCGCGATGTCGAGTTGTACCCCGCCGACGTCGCGGTGCTCAGCGCCTTTGATCGGCGCCTGCAGTGGATCATTGGTTGTCATTGCGACATGCCTCCTCCTGCGGTAGCGGCTCGTTCTGTGTGATGCAATTGTGGTGAGGCGCTCCTATCCAGGGTACGCGCGCCCCTGCTGGATCCACGCTTTGATTTCGTCCTCGCTCGCTCCGGCCTCGCGCAGGTGCGCACGCAGGGCTGGCTCCTCCATGGCCTTCGAAGTACTGATCACTTTGTGCTCGCCAAAATCAATTCCGACGACGATGAATGTTTCCGGTTCTGTGCCCTTTACCTTAACGACTCGATATTTGGTTGACATTCGTTCTCCTGGATCTAGAAGGCTCGCTGGCTGCGAAGTCTCGCACCTGACCGACACTCGCGTCGCAGATGCTCTGGCGCGGCGGCGACCGAAGGCCCGCAGCACCCCGCTCTGCCCAAAGGAAGCATACACGGATTTCCGTCAAATTCAACTGTCCGGGCGGATATCTAAAAGCTCGTAAGTTCTTCATTGGTAGCACGTTATATTCCGGCCTCCAGCTGCCAGGGAGGCGCAGTTGGCGGAGCCGAGCGGCGCTTCCCGGGTCTGTCCGAAACTGGTTTCCGCAGCGAAACGCCTTGCATCCCTCGCCAAATGAGGCCATAATCCACCATCGCCGCCGCCACATCGAAAGCCCGGCTCGGAGGGCATTTTCGACGGGGCCCTCGGCGGAGCGCCGTCCGTCTGTTTGACCCGGCTTCGCGTTACCCGGTCAAACGCGCCGATCGTTCAATATAAATGCCGAGTTGCAACGCTGAGGTGTGCACTATGCCATTCAAGAAGTATGTGAAGCTGCCGGGAAGTGAGCGTGCGCCGCTTGCGGGCGCAACCAAGGTTGGCTCTGCCGATCCCAACGCTACCATGAGTGTCACGCTGACGCTGCGGCCACGGGCCGGAGCCCGCAAGCAGCCGTCGCTCGAAAAGCTCGTGGCCAGCGGCCAGCGCATCTCGCGCGAACAGCTTAGCGCTAACTACGGTGCCGATCCCGCCGACGTTCAGACAGTCAGCGACTTTGCCGCGGCCCATGGACTCGACGTGGCGCAGGTCAATCAGGCTGCCCGCACTGTTGTTCTTACCGGCAAGACTGGCGATTTCGCCACCGCGTTTCAAGTGGAACTGGCGCGCTATGAACATCGCGATGGCTCGTATCGCGGTCGCACCGGCGCCATCAGCCTGCCGACGGAGCTGAGCAAGATCGTGCAGAGCGTCCACGGCCTCGATGATCGTCCACAGGCGCAAACGCACTTTCGTGTCGCCAACATAGCGAGTCGTTCCAATTCGCTCTCGGCCGCTCCTCAAGCCGCGGCGGTTTCCTACACTCCGGTGCAGATCGCTCAGGCCTACAGCTTCCCGGCGGGCCTGAACGGCAAGGGTCAAACAATCGCCATTATCGAGCTGGGCGGCGGCTTCAAGCAGTCCGACCTCAGTACTTATTTCAGCGGGCTTGGCATATCGCCCGCGCCGACCGTCACTGCCGTTTCGGTGGATGGCGCGCAGAACCAGCCTACCGGAAGCACCAGCGGCCCTGACACCGAAGTCATGCTCGATATCGAAGTGGCCGGCGCGGTCGCGCCGGGCGCCAACATCGTGGTGTACTTCGCTCCCAACACAGACGCCGGTTTCCTCGACGCCATCAACCAGGCGGCCAACGACACCGTGCATAAGCCGTCTGTCATCTCCATCAGTTGGGGAGGCCCGGAATCTACATGGACGGCGCAGTCGCTGCAGTCCTACAACAGCGCGCTGCAAGCTGCATCGGCAGTCGGCGTCACGGTGTGCGTGGCGTGCGGAGACGACGGCTCGACTGACGGCGTGAGCGGCGGCGGCAATCACGTGGACTTTCCCGCTTCGAGTCCGTACTCCCTGGCTTGCGGCGGCACCACCCTGACTCTGAGCGGCGGAAAAATCTCCAGCGAAGTCGTGTGGAACGAGCTCTCCGCCGGAGAGGGTGCGACCGGGGGGGGCGTGAGCAGCACCTTCCCGGTTCCCACCTGGCAGTCGAACGTCAGTGTGCCTTCCTCCGGCAGTTTCAAGGGCCGCGGACTCCCCGATGTGGCGGGTGACGCCGATCCGACTACTGGATATCAAGTTCGGGCCGACGGGTCGAACATCGTGGTGGGTGGCACCAGCGCGGTCGCCCCCTTGTGGGCCGGATTGATTGCACTCTTCAATCAGTCGCTGGGAGAGTCGGTGGGGTATTTCAATCCCACGCTGTATCAGAGTATCGCCGCCAAGAGCGGAACGTTTCGCGACATCACCTCGGGCAATAACGGCGGCTTCAGCGCCGGCCCGGGCTGGGACGCATGCAGCGGGTGGGGCAGTCCCAACGGCGCGGCGGTGTTGCAGGCGCTGTCGGGAACAACTCCAACCCCAACCCCAACCCCGACCCCAACCCCAAGCCCCACCCCAACTCCGACTCCGACCCCGACTCCAACCCCAACTCCGACTCCGACCCCAACTCCGCGGCCCACTCCGACACCCACACCAACTCCAACCCCGCGGCCGACCCCAACTCCGCGGCCGACACCAACCCCGCGGCCGACACCAACCCCGAAGCCGACACCAACCCCGCGGCCGACACCAACCCCGCGGCCGACACCAACCCCGCGGCCGACACCAACCCCGCGGCCGAGACCAACCCCGCGGCCGACACCAACCCCGCGGCCGACACCAACCCCGAAGCCGACACCAACCCCGCGGCCGACACCAACCCCGCGGCCGACAACAACTCCTAGACCTAGGCCAACGCCCAGGCCGACGCGACCGCCCAAACCTGCTAAGCCGCCCAAGCACGCTCACAAGCCGCCGAAGCAGAAACGCAAGCCGGCACCGCCCAAGAAGAAGGGGAAGCCAACACCAACCCGCAGGGCGGGTCCGGCGCGGAGACCGAAGAGGGCTGCAAGACCCGGGCGCAAGACGGCCGCAAAGCGAGGCCGCAGGCGCTAGGTAGGACGGCACGGGGAGTGCCCGGCTGGGGCGGAGCCGGGAGATTTGCCGCGCTGTTTTATCTCGTCGAAATTCTGCGTTTTCATGAACATACGGGGAATTTTCACGCAAATTCCTTGATGTCAACAACTTGCACGTAAGATCATCATTGGCAAGGATTTGCATAGGTGTTTTTTCACCACTGCGGAGGTCTGCGAAGCTCGGCGGGGGCCGTGTGTACAGCGGAAAGCATGCCGCTGGCGCGCCGATAATCGATGGTATCAGCGGCCAGAGCGCCGGCCACCTGCCAGAGCAGATCCTGGATGGCGCGGGGATTGTCGAGCGCGGGCAGGGTGAAACGGCGTTCGTAGCGGCGACGATGGGCCCGGGACCGGTAGATTGCGTCGCG
>Ga0335069_10007265_pt1 | contig 16014 bp, 12 predicted proteins | sample Lox_Sample_11_FD_206714 | JGI IMG/M metagenome (GOLD analysis project Ga0335069, IMG submission 206714) | Soil microbial communities from Loxahatchee National Wildlife Refuge, Florida, United States - Lox_Sample_1.1 | ecosystem: Environmental > Terrestrial > Soil > Wetlands | place: USA... | reverse complement strand
CTGGATCATCTGCGCAAGAAGACCGTGCGGAAGGAAGACGCTCCAGTCGCGAAAGACGCGGACGGCGGCGAATATGACCTGCTGGACCAAGTGGCAGATGGGCGGGCCGGGGCGAATCCGGAGAAGGATCTGATGCGGCGGCAGTTGGGCGCGCGGATCGCTGGAGCGCTGGAGAAGCTGACGCCGCGTGAGCGGATGGTGTTCGAGCTGAAGCATTACCACGGGCTGAAGTTGCGCACTGTGGGAGAGATTTTGCATACGACGGAAGAGACCGCCAAGAACACGCTCTTCCGGGCCACGCAGAAATTGCGTGGGGCTTTGGCGGATATGAGATAGCGGTGGAGACCCACCCTAGCCGCAAAGAACGCGGCTAGGATGGGGCACCCGATGGGATTTTGAAACAGAGGCAACTATGAAGTGTGAATGGGTTCGAGAAAATATCGTGCTTCACGTTTATGGCGAGCTGGCGGACGATGCCCGGCATGAGCTCGAGCAGCACGTAGCGCGCTGCGCCGATTGCGCGCTGGAACTGAGGGCGGAGCAGAATTTCCACGATCTGCTCTCGCAGGATCGGGCTGCGGAGCCCTCGCCCAATCTGCTGGCGGCGTCGCGGATGCGGCTACAGGAAGCGCTTGAGACCGCGGAGCAGGGCCGCTGGTGGCATCGGCTGGCATTGGATCCCGCAAATTGGCTGAGGCAGGTTCGGTTCTCTCCGGCACTGGCTTCGGCCATTTTGATTTTTGGCTTCGCCATTGGGATGCTCACTGCGTATCGCATGATCCCCCGCGGCCCGCAAGATCACGTTACGCCTGCAACGCCGCAAGAAGCCTCCATTGCTGCTATCGATTCCGTAACTCAAGCCCCAGGCTCGGACCAAGTCACGATCAAATACAACACAGTGGCCACCCAGGAAGCCTCGGGATCGCTCAACGACCAGAAGATTCAGCAACTACTACTGTTTGCCGCCCGCAGCAACTACAACTCGGGCGTGCGTGTGGATTCCGTCGACCTTCTGGCGCAGCGGTCGAGTGATCTGCAGGTTCGCGAGGCGCTGATTTATGCGCTGCAGAATGACACCAATCCTGGCGTGCGGCTGAAATCGCTGGACGCGTTGGGCAATTACGTGAAAACGGATACCAACGTTCGCGACGCAGTGTTGCGTGCGCTGGTGAACGATAACAATCAGGGCGTGCGCATTGAAGCGCTGCGGCTGATCGAACCGGTAAAGGCCGATGGCAGCGTGCGCGGCGTGCTGATGGCACTCGCTGCCAAGGATCAGAGCCAGTACGTCAAGTCCCAGGCGCGCACGATCCTGGCGCAGTTGCCGGAGATTGATTGAAGGCAGAAGTAAGAAGTAAGAAGGCAGAAGTTAAGAATGCAGAAGTCAGAAGCACTGCAGAATTAAAGGCAAGGCACTTCTGCATTCTGAATTCTTCCTTCTGCATTTCGGAAAAGGGGTGGTTCAGTTGAAGAGAGCGCTACATTTCGTCGGGTCGGCCGCAGTACTGGCCATTCTTGCGTCACTTGCGATGGCGCAGGAAGTCACAGGTTCACTCGCCGCGGTGAAGAACCTGCGAGTGAAGGTGGATATGGGCTCGGTTGTGGTGCGCGGTGGAGATCAGCAAGCGATTAATTACGTCCTTCATACGAATTACAGGAACACGAGCGAGGAAGCGCGCCGCCAATACAAAGTCAGTTCTTACGTTAAGGGAGACACTGCCTGGATCGTCGGGAATTGGCAGGGGGGGCACATGCGCCACTTTGGAGGCCAATTTGAGATCACGGTGCCACGCGACATGGCGTTGGTAAAAGTGGAGAGCGGTGGCGGCAGTGTAGAGATCAGCGGTATTAGCGGGCGAGCCGAGATGCAAACGGGCGGCGGGAAAATCCGGGTGGATGATATCGGCGGCTCGGTCGTGGCGGAGACTGGCGGAGACTCCATCGACATCGGCACGGTCCGCGGCGACGTGGATCTAACCACCGGGGGCGGCAACATCAACGTGCGGGACGTGAAGGGGAGAATGAAAGCCGAGACGGGCGGCGGCAATGTTTACGTCATTTCCGCGGGCCAGGATGCCGTTGTGGAAGCGGGCGGTGGAAATGTGCAGATCAAGCAGTGTCAGGGTCGCGTAAAGGCGAGCACTGGCGGCGGCAACATCGATCTGGGCGACATCGGGGGGCCGGCAGACATTGAAACCGGCGGCGGCAGCATTCACCTGGCGTCTGCCAAGGGCAGAGTCGGAGCCAACACCGGTGCGGGAACGATCGAACTTTATGGCGTGCCATCGGCACGAGTCGAAACGGGAGCCGGCGGAATCACGCTGAAGCTGGTGAATGCCGGGGGTGAGCCGCACGATTCTGACGTCGAGACCGGTACGGGAGATATTACGGTTTATATTGCGCCCGACGTCGCCATCAGCATTCGCGCCAGCGTTGATATGGGCAATGGTCATCGCATCACGTCGGACTTTCCCGATATTCACGTCAGCAGCGAGGGCGGAGACTGGGGTCCGAAGACACTTACTGCTGAAGGCAAGCTAAACGGTGGCGGGCCCTGGCTCAAGGTGCACACGTCTACCGGCGATATCTGCCTGAAGAAAGCGGGACACTAAGGGAGATTGTTGCTGCAATTCGCGAGATTAAGTGCAAGGTGAGGCATTGAACGCGGCGGAATCGTGTTGCGAGAGATGGTGCACCGCAGCGTGAGCATACGAAATCGAGGGATCAAACATGCGCAGAGCTATGGAATCGGTTTGCTGTTTGCTCTTACTGATCGCCTTTGCGCCCGCCGAGCAGACTGGATCGGTGGATCAGAGTGCGGCGCAGCCCTGGGGCTTCTCCAGTGAGGATACGGGGAATAGTTCGTACCTGGGCGTTGATATCGCTGACGTTACCAAGGAGCGTCTCAGCGCGCTCAAGTTGAATGACGAGAAGGGCGTCGAGGTCACGATGGTCGACCAGGATGCTCCGGCGGGCAAGGCCGGTATCAAGGAGCACGATGTCATTCTCACGATGAATGGCACCAGCATCGAGAGCGGCGCGCAATTACGCCGCATGATTCACGAGACTCCTCCGGGGCGCATGGTGACTCTTGGGCTGAGCCGCGACGGGCAGCCGTTGACCTTGAAGGTGCAACTCGCCGACAAGCAAAAGGAAATGGGCTCGTGGCCGAAACCGGGCGATATCCACGTGAACATTCCTCCCATGCATATTCCCGATATCGACATTCCTGCGATGAACATGGTCGTGGTTACTTCCTCGGCACGCAGTGGCCTGATGGTCGAGAACATTACGCCGCAGTTGGGGGAGTTCTTCGGGGTGAAAGACGGAAACGGGGTGCTGGTGCGCTCGGTCGAGAAAGGCAGCCGAGCGGAGAGGGCAGGGTTCCACGCCGGCGATGTGATCATAAAGGTCAACGGACACGCGGTGCACGATACCAGCGATTTCTCGCACGCGGTGAATTCGCGCAGCGGTGATTCCGTCTCCGTGGGGGTCATGCGGGACAAGAAAGAGCAGACTGTAAACTTGAGCCTGCCTCCGCGGAAGGAGTCCAGCATTTTTCTGGACGAGGAAAGTTTGGATGAGCAGCCGTTGGAGCAGGCTGAATCCGCGCTTGAGTTGAGCGAGCTGAATCAGGAACTTGCAAAGCTGCAGCCTCAGATGGAATTGGCTCTCGAAACTTCGCGTCTGGCAATGGAGGATGCGAACAACCAGCTTTGCAAGAAGCAGAAGGAAATGCGCAAGCTCAGCGAAAAGCAGAAGAAAGAAATTGAAAAGAGTATGAAGAAGCTGCAGCGCGAACTCGAGCGCATGCAGCAAGACTGGCTCTAAGACCAGGCTCTAGCCTGTTGCTGCCTGGGCAGTTTTGGTGAGGCACACACGATTGCGACCGCTTTGCTTGGCGGCATAGAGTCCGGAATCGGCTGCGCGGACCAGGTCGTCACGCGTCTTTCCATGCAGAGGAAAAGCGGCCACCCCGGCGCTAATCGTGATCGCGCGGGGCACACCCGGAAATTGCCAGCCCTCTACCGTCTTTCGCAACTTCTCGGCTACCGCGAACGCCTGGTCTGCATTGGTCTGACTTAGCAGCAGCGCGAACTCCTCGCCTCCGTACCGGCAAACCACGTCGATTTTTCGCAGCTGCTGGTGGAATATGGAAGAAACCTGCCGCAGGGCTTCGTCACCCAGCAGGTGTCCGAACTCATCATTCAGATTCTTGAACTGGTCAATATCGGCCATAATTACGGCCATGCCTGTTCCGTAACGGCGGGCGCGCTCGATCTCTTCCAGGATGCGCAGTTCGAAGAATCGCCGGTTGAAGATCCCGGTCAGTCCGTCGAGATACGCGAGCTGTTTTACCCGCTCGACAAAGTGCGCGTTCTGAATGGAATTGGCACAAATGTCCGCCACTGACTCCAGCGACTGCAATTCGTTTTCGCGGAAGGCGTTCACCCCGGAGCTGTGCAGAGTCAGCACCCCTAATGTCTGGCCGAAGGCGATCATGGGTATGCTGAGGCGCGAAGCCGATTCCTTGAACAGCCGCAAGGACTCTGGCGCGTGGCTGAGGTCTTTCTCGATGACGGTGCCGCTGGTGGCGAGAACCTGAGACCAGGGCTTTTGAGTAACGGGGAAGCGTCCTCCGGGCGGAAAGCAGGGCGTGAGGTCGCCGTGAAAAGCCCGCATGACGAGGTCGCATTCGTCGCGCAGCAACAGAGAAACTTGAGATACCTGAAACGCCTTCTGGATCACTGAACAGACGCGGGTAAGCAGTTCTTCCAGCTCCATCACCGCGGTGCTTTGCTGCGCGATGACATTGATTGCTTCCAGTTGCCGCGCTCGCTGGCGCTCCAGCGAATAAAGGCGGGCGTTCTCAAGCGCGATGGAAGCCTGCGTCGAAAACAGTGTCAAGAGCTCGATGGTTTCCGAGTCGAAGTGATTGAGCTGGTCGCTCTGGCAGTCGAGCACGCCCACCACTTCATCGCGCACCATGAGAGGAATGGCTAATTCAGAGCGAGTCGCTTGTGCGGCACAGATGTAGCGGGAATCTTTGCTGACATCGGGCGCGTAGACTGGCTGCTTCCTCGATACGGAGGCCCCGGTGATTCCCTGGTGCGCGGCGAGGGAGATGATGTCCTTGCCTTCATCCCAGCCGACCTGCGAACGTACACACAACTGGTTCGTGTCGCGGTTCAAAAGCAGAATCGCAACTTTGCGCAGATGAAAATAGTCACGCGCGATAGCCAGGATTCTCTGCAGGACCTCATCGAGGTCGAAAGTCGATAAAACAGCCTGGCCTGCGTCGTACAGGACCGCCATTCTTGGCATTCAATGGGGATTCTATCGTCGCGAGAGGTAACAGCCGAAGGTTCCCGAAGTAACGTGGGGGCGATCAGCGCCATTTGCGTGCGCTTCGGATCAGGCCGTAAGCGACCAGGCAGAACCAGAAATCGATGACCATCCCCAAATCGAGCTTGAAGGGATGATGACGGGCAACGGTCGGAAGGGATGGCACCAAGACGAAGTACACCACATTACCGAGGATGATCGCGAACAGCGCCTGGACGAGGTTCAGTATCACTGATGGTTTAGACACCCTCGCTCTCCCCTCGGTTTCCAGTGAAAATTCGCCTGCAAGGAATGCTATATCCAAAAGCGAATGAAGACGGCAGATTCACCGAGGAAAGGCCTGAGCGCATCTTCTGCGAATCGCCTCCTGCTACCATCTGTTTCGGGAGTCCGGCTTGGAGTTTGAGCCAAGCTCCCCTGCAGACCTATGCTGGAACTCTCCACCCCGGTTCAGTACGTCAAAGGCGTCGGGCCCCGGATTGCCGAGGTACTTGCCGGCAAGGGGATTCGCACCGTCGGTGACCTGCTCCATTATCTGCCGTTTCGTTACGAAGACCGGCTGAACCCGCGGGGCATATCAGAATTGCGTGCGGGAGAGATGGCAAGCGTGGTCGGGGAAGTTCGCAATTCCGGTTTGTTCCGCACGCGCAGCAAACCCATTTTCCAGCTCACAGTGGGTCAGGGCCGTGCCCGCTTGCGCTGCCTATGGTTCAACGCCACCTACCTGCAGGATAAGTTCATTCCCGGGCAGTTGATTGCGTTGTACGGCAAGGTCGAAGAGGATCAGCGCACGCGGGAACTGCAGATTATCCAACCGCAGTTCGAGATTCTTGGCGATCGAGCCGAGTCCGGTGAAGATGCGGCCGAGCGAAAAGCGGCCGAGTCTCTTGAGATTGGCCGCATCGTGCCGATCTACGAAGCCGCCGGGCCGGTGACGTCGAAGCGGCTGCGGCGGATTATCCGCACCGCGCTGGAGAATCTGACGCCCGAGTTGCCGGATCCGATCCCCGCCATGGTGCGCTCGCACCTGGGCTTGATATCGCCGCACGCGGCTTTCTGGAACGTGCACTGGCCGGAACCGGGCGAGAGCTTTGCAGACTTGCAATCTTCCCGCACGCCGGCGCATATCCGGATGATTTTTGATGAGCTGTTTTTCGTGGAGCTGGGTCTGGAACTGAAGCGACGGCAGCAGAAAGCGCAGACGGGCATTCCCTTCAAGCTCGATGACCAGGTGAGGGCTGCGATCAAGAAAATTCTTCCGTTCCATCCGACTGCGGCGCAGAAGCGAGTGTTGAAAGAGATCGCCGGCGACATGGAAAAGCCTTATCCCATGCGGCGTTTGCTGCAGGGGGATGTCGGGTCGGGCAAGACGATTGTCAGTTTCGAAGCGGCGATCATCGCGATTGAGAATGGGTACCAGGTGGCGCTGATGGCTCCGACGGAGATCCTGGCGCAGCAGCACTACTTCTCGGCTCGACGGATTCTGGAGAATGCCGGGTACCGCATCGTCCTGCTTACAGGCTCGCTCGAAGCGGACCGCAAGCGGGACGTTCGCCGCCATATCGCACAAGGGAATGCACAGCTGGTGATTGGGACGCATGCGCTGCTCGAAGAGAAAGTCGAGTTCGCGAAGCTTGGGCTGGTCATCGTGGACGAGCAGCACCGTTTCGGCGTGATCCAGCGGCTGAAGCTCATGAAGAAATCAGGGGAGGAAAGCCGAAGCTCGACTCCGGAACCGGATGTGCTGGTGATGACTGCGACTCCGATTCCACGCACGCTGGCTCTGACTGTGTACGGCGATCTCGATCTCAGCGTGCTCGACGAACTTCCGCCCGGACGCACACCGATTGTGACCAAGGAAGTCTCTGACGACCAGTCGGCCAAAGTGTGGGAATTTATCCGCAAGCAGGTTGCTGCGGGGCATCAAGCCTACATTGTGTATCCGGTGATCGCGGAGAACGAAGAGAGCGAACTGAAGGCCGCGATCAAGATGTACCGGGAACTCAGCGGGAAAGTGTTCGCCGATTTGAAGGTTGGTCTGTTGCATGGGCGGCTCGATGCGGATTTGAAAGAGCAGGTCATGCGGATGTTCCAGCGCGGCGAGATGCAGATCCTGGTGGCGACCACCGTGATCGAAGTTGGTGTGGACGTGCCCAACGCGACCGTCATGGTCATCGAGCACGCCGAGCGCTTTGGCCTCGCGCAGCTTCATCAGCTACGCGGCCGGATTGGACGCGGAGGGGCGAAGTCGTATTGCATTCTGATGACCGGCGGCAAGATCACTGAAGAAGGCCAGCGGCGGCTCGAGGCCATGACCAGGAACAATGACGGCTTCAAGATTGCTGAACTCGATCTGGAACTGCGCGGGCCGGGAGAATTCTTCGGCACGCGTCAGGCAGGCATGCCGGATTTCCGTGTGGCCAATATCATTCGTGACGCGCAATTGCTGGAGGCAGCGAAGCGGGAAGCGGCAGCCGTCCTCGCCGGTCCGAATGCAGAAATCTCATCCGAAGAAATCAGCCGCGCCCTGGTTACCATGCGTTCCCGTTGGCAACACACATACGGGCTCGTCGAGGTGGGATGAGTGCATCAAACGCCACGTAACTACCTTTGTTACCTGTGCGCCGGATCACGGACATGATTGAGCTCTCATCCGCAATCTGAACCAGGGGGCCCCCATCATGGCGGAATGCGAGAAGCTCAAGAAATGTCCTTTTTTCACCGACAAGATGGCGAACATGCCAAGTGTGGCTGAGGTGATGAAAAGAAATTATTGCCTCGGCGATAAGAATCTGTGCGCTCGATATCAACTTGCCTCGGCAGGATTGTCGGTTCCCGCCGACCTGTTTCCCAACGATATCGACCGCGCCCGCGCACTTTTGGGTAGAAACCTGTAAAGACGGTGCAGTCATTTGCAGGGCCGGTTCCGGATGTAGTCGCAGATTAGCCTCGCATTGCAGGACAACAGCTGCTGCACGCCCTCACACTGCAGCGGCTAACTGACCTGCTAAAATCAAAAGAATGGCCGGTGCGTCCCAACTGATCCAGATTGAGCTTGCTCCTCTGCCGCGGGCGCCCAAGCCCCAGTGGTTGCGGGCCAAAGCTCCCGTCGGAGATAACTTCCACAATCTGAAGAAGCTTGCGCGTGGACTGGGCCTGCATACCGTTTGCGAGTCAGCGCAGTGTCCCAATATCGGGGAGTGCTGGAACCACAAAACCGCAACTTTCATGTTGCTGGGCGACATCTGTACCCGCCGTTGCGGATTTTGTGCGGTGCCCAAGGGACGGCCAGAGCCAATCGACTGGGAAGAGCCGCGCAGGGTTGCCGAAGCCGTGGCGACATTATGCCTAAAGCATGCCGTCGTCACTAGCGTGAATCGGGACGACGACAACATCGGCAGCGCGCGCGCCTTTGCCGAGACTATTCGCGCGATCCGCGAACTGACGCCGGATTGCCGCATCGAAGTGCTGATCCCCGATTTTCAAGGGCTGGAAGAATCTTTGCGCATCGTCCTCGAAGCCGAGCCGGATGTTCTCAACCACAATACGGAGACTGTGCCGCGTCTCTATCGGGCAGTTCGGTCCGGAGCGCGCTATGAGCGGACGCTGACTTTGCTGGAGAATGCGAAGAAGTTTTCTCCCGGCATGGTGACCAAGAGCGGCGTGATGGTTGGCTTGGGCGAGTCGAGCGAAGAACTCGTCGAAGTGTTCCGAGATTTGGGAGCCCGCGGCGTCGATATCCTCACGATCGGACAGTACCTGCGTCCCTCCAAAGATCATCTTCCAATCGCGCGGTTCTATACGCCTGAAGAATTTCTTTATCTGCGGAACGAGGCTTTGCGCTTCGGATTCCGCCACGTTGAATCAGGACCCATGGTACGGTCGAGCTATCACGCTCACGAGCAAGCCGACGCCACTGCGTCGCCGCGGGTGGTGACCTAGCTTGCGGCGGACGGGTCGTCCCGCCCACTGCAAGCTTCTGCAGGTCACGGTTCTCAGGGTTAGTACCTCCATCGAACAACTCGGCAATCGTGGAAGGTCCGCTTGCTGACCGCCCTCCTGCTGGTGATTTTGGGATTTTTCGCCGGCCTGCTTGGCGCGTTAACCGGTATTGGCGGCGGAGTTCTGCTGACGCCAATACTCGCGTTGCACTTCGGCATCCCAATCCGACAGGCGATAGGCACAAGCCTGGTGGCTGTGATCACCACGTCCGCGGCTAGTTCTTCGGTTCATTTGCAGCGACATACTACGGACATCCGGCTGGGTATGACGCTGGAACTGGCAACGTCGCTGGGTGCAGCGGTCATGGCTTACCTTGTCGGCTATTTCAACCGCAGTGCGCTGGAAGGTCTATTCGCAGCGTTCCTGCTCTACAGCTCGATCATGATTCTGAGCAAGGGCGGGAAAGTGAAGCCGGACGAAGAATCCAGCCCGGCGCTGAATGGTGAAGTCGCCATCCCTCCCTACGAGCCACAACGATATCCGCTGGGCCTCGGAGCCTCTTTGATCGCGGGCGCACTTTCTGGGCTGTTAGGGATCGGCGGCGGACCGATCAAGGTTCCGGTGATGTTTATCTTCATGAATGTGCCTCTGATGGTCGCGACCGCGACGTCAAATTTCATGATCGGTGTGACTGCAGCGGCTAGTGCCATCGTGTACTACCGCCGCGGCGACATACAGGCGGAAATCGCCGCGCCCTTGGCAGTAGGAGTCTTCATGGGCTCTCTGCTCGGCGCCCGGCTGGCTCCGCGCATTCACACGAAGGTCGTCGTGTATCTACTGGTCGCCGTCATGCTATACCTCGCCGGACATCTCACATTCCACCTGCTGCGAGGCGTCTTGTGAACCAGAAGCGCGAACCCGAGTTCGATCGTGCCGTAGCGTGGGTGCTGCGCGTGGGTGCTTTCGGCTGCTTCCTGATCATGCTGTGCGGGTTGCTGACGGGAATATTCGTGAAAGGGCGCATTCCACATGACATCGAACTCGCCGGCGTTCTGCTGATGCTCGCCACGCCGGTTGTGCGCGTGATAGTCGCATGTTTCCTCTTCTTCAAGGAGACGGACTACCGCTACGGATACATCTCCCTTGGTGTCCTTGTAATCTTGTTGTTGGGTTCTGTGTTCGGAATCGGGGAACACTGAAGCAATCAGCGCAAACCTTCAACGACATAAAGAACATCGAGTCTGCGATTGATGCTGTACACATAATTCTCCAGGTCTTCTGAAGAAAATGTTCGACACAAAGCTCAACCCGATGGGATCGGGTGGCGCCAGCGTTTTCCATAACGTCCTCGTCCCCGTTGAGGTATTTACTTGGTAGACCCGCACCGGCACAGCCCCGAGCCGGTACGTATAGAGAAAGCGGTTGTCCTTGCTCCATGCGGAGGGTACTTCGCCTGGTGGAATATCTGCAATCTGCAGTGGAATACCACCGTTGCCTGGATACATGATGGAATTAAGATCGGTACCCATCGCGACGGCGGCCCACTTACCATCGGGAGAGATCCTGGAATTCACGCTGGCTCCTTCGGGCGTGATCGCTCGAGGCTGTCCTCCGTCCGTATCCTGCACATAGATGCGTGGTCCATGGCCCGGCTCCTGGCCAAGGAATGCGATCCTCTTGTCATCGAAAAACCTCTCTGCGGAAAAACGAAGAAGCGAATCGTGCGATAAGATCCGTGGTTCTCCCGTCCTGGTTGGAACTTCAGCCATCTCGCCACTGCCACTCAGGCAGATCATGCGCTGAGTGTCACGGCTGAGAGCTCCGCATAAACCATCGCTGAGGCGGACCGCTGGGGTGCCATCAGTATTTCGCATAAACGCTGGAGCAATGGCACCGCCCAATTCACCTTGTTCGCTGAAAACCACGATGCGGCCGTCTTTGGAAAGGTCGGTCGCAATTGAAAAATCGAACCAGGAGAGATCCCGCTCGTGCTGCTGGCCTGGGCCCAAGGCGTACCGCGCCAATCTTCCCGCGCCACAAGAACCTTTCCGTCTGGAGCGGTATCGTACAAAACCAAGTCTATCGGTACGCGCTCCACTTCTCGTTCTTTGCCCGTTAAGCTGACTGCGAACAATGCCGCAGAACTATTGTTGCGATCTCCGGTGAACAAGATCTCGTCGCCGGAATGAGACCACGCGAGTCCCGTCAGATCGCTCCATCCCGCCGATAGCGTTCTCTTCTTCCCGGCGAGATCCACGACTGCCACATCACCGTTGTTGCTCAAATGTCCCGGATGCTCGAAAAATGCGACGCGATCGCCCCGGGGTGAGAAACGAGCGTGCCCGATAAGACCGGGGCTCCGGTAAATGACCTTACCCGAAGGAAACTCGATCACGCCTCCCCCGCTGACTTCACGGGTCACGAGTAACGCTGATCCGTCAGGAGTCCAATCGGCGCCTTCCACACCGGCCTGGATTTCCCGAGGCGCGCCCCCTTCAAGAGGGACACGCGCGAGCGTTCCGGCAACGTAGGTAGGTGCAATCACGTGAGTGTCCATCAATACAGCCATCTCGCCCTTCGATGAAATCGAGAGCAGTGTGCCGCCTTTCAGCCCGAGAGCGCGTGATTCGGGACTACGTGGGTTCGTGGTAAAAATCTCCGGGATGGCTCCTTCCAGGGCTTCGCTGTAGATCACGTTCTCGCCATCTGGAGTGAACCGCGCGGCCTCGATGGTGCCTTGGCGGAATGTGAGGCGTCTATAGGTCGCGGGTTTGGGGTGGCTCATGCGGCCCAGCAGGAAAGCTCCAGCTACTATCAAGGCTACGGCAGCTACCGCTAACACTAGCGCGGGCAGGCGCATGGAACGAGAGACTGTTTCTGGGACGGCAGTCTTCTGAGAAGTGCCGGATCCCTGAGACAGGGCTTCGAGGTTGAACGCTATGTCACGAGCTGATTGGAAGCGCTCTTCCGAATTCTTCTCCAAGCAATGGCCGACGACGCGTTCGAGTGCGAGAGGGATCTGCGGATTCAGTTGCGTGACTGGGGAGGGATCCTCTTTAAGAATAGCGGTCATCGTATCTGCGGCGGTTTCACTGCGAAACGCGCGGCGACCGGTGAGCATCTCGTAAAGGATGGCGCCGAAACTAAAGAGGTCGGAAGCCGGCCCGGCGGTCTGTCCGCGCACCTGTTCGGGAGACATGTAGCCGACTGTTCCCAGCACGAAACCAGATTCCGACGCGCTAGTAAGTGTTTGTGTGTCGTGTCCTGGGCTCTTTTCTTCTGGACGGGTCAGCTTGGCTAAGCCGAAGTCGAGAATCTTTGCGCGTCCGTCACGGGTGAGAAAAACGTTTTCAGGTTTGAGATCGCGATGGATGATGCCCCTGTCGTGCGCCGCTGCCAACCCGCGGGCGATCTGTACGGCGTAGTCGACCACCTTCCGCAGCGGAATTGCGCCGGATTACAGGCGCTGACGTAGGTTGTATCCATCCAGCAACTCGGAAGCAATGTAGGGGGCGCCCTCGTGTTCGCCGATGTGATAAATGGTCAGAATGTTGGGGTGGTTCAGGGCGGCTGCGGCCTGGGCTTCCTGTTTGAAACGGCGGAGGCGATCGGAATCCTGAGAATACGCAGCCGGGCAAGACCTTGATTGCGACATCGCGCCCGAGGGCAGCGTCGCGCGCGCGATACACCTCTCCCATTCCGCCGGCGCCGATGGGAGCTACGATCTCATAGGGCCCCAGTCTTGAACCTGAGGTTAGTGGCATCGGTGCGCGCCATTATATCGCTAGTGCGGCAGAGGGCAATGTGGAGGAGCGCTGGCTGGTTGGCGTGCGCTAGAACACGTGCAGCTTGATGCTGAGGTATTTCTTGGGATTCTGCCGGATGGCCTTGACCAGTTCTCGCGTTTCGACCAACATCTCGTTGGCATTGTTATACAGTGTTTCGTCTTTGAAGAACTTGCCCGCCGTGCCCTGACCGGCCTCGAGTTGGGTCGTCAGCTCAGAAAGCTTGGTCATGGTCGTGTCGAGCTTTTTGGCAAGCTCGTCGTCCTTCGCCAATTTTCCGATCGTACCCTTGCCCGAATTAATATCGTCGGTGATCTTCTTGAGGTTGCTGATGGTGTCGTTCGCGTTATTGTAGATAGACGGATCCTTCAGGAACTTCCCAGCCGTGCCCTTCCCTTGCTGCATTTCATCGACGATGGTGTTGATCTTATCCAGAGTCGACAGGAACTTGTCATAGGCGTCGTTCCGGCTGATAAGGCGTCCCAGGCTGCCTTCGCCGTTTCCGACCTGTTGAACGATGTTCTGGAATTCCCCGACCGTAGCGGAGAATCGGTTGTAAAGAGTCGGATCGTAGATGAGCTTTCCAAGCGAACCTTTGCCACTTTCCGCGAAGGCCAGGATGCGGTCGGCGCGCTTCAGCAGAGCATCGAGATTCTGCAACGTGCTCTGGCTTGCGCGCACCACTTGATTGAAGTCTGGATGCACCACCGTGGGCAGCGTGTCTCCATCCTGCAGCATGGCTCCAACGGCCTGCGAACTATCGATATCGATGTAGGTTTCGCCGAGCACCCCGGCAGTCTCGAGTGAAGCCATGGAGTCCCGGTGCATGGAATCGTGATACTTGGTGCTGATCTTCATCGTGACTTCGACGGGAGTAAGCTGCTTGTCCCGCAGGCTGACGATGCTGATTTTGGTCACGTTGCCGATGTCGACGCCGCTCAGCCGCACTGGTGCTCCAATCCGCAGGCCTTCCGCATTGTCGAAGTAGCATTTGACGGTGATGCGCGACGTGAACAGCCCAGCGGTGCCGGACATGAGGAGCAGCAGTATCGCCAAAGTCACACTGGCGGCAATGACGGTGATGCCAACGCGCAGTTGCGACCACTTCAGCTGCTTCTGGCTAGGCAAGCGCTTTCCTCATAGTGCCAGTTGGGACGGAATGCGCGAACTGGAGTGACTTCGATCGCTGCACTTCCTCGATGCACGCCCACGGCAGCATGATAACAAAATCGTTATGCAACTACGCTGGTTTGGCGCGCAGAACAGGCATTACTGCCAAGGCACCGAGATACGCGGCTGCTCCAGAGGCGAGTGTGATGGTGAGCCCGAATTGAATCGCGATGACCATCGCCAGAACCGAGCCCAGGACGCTGGCAGCGGCATTCATCGCCCAGGCCCACTCCACGGCGTTGTCGGGATTGCTGGCATCCGCATCGGACTTCGAAGCAGCAGCCGCGGCAAGCGCACGTAAGCCCGTGGGGAACGGCATGCCCATCACAAATCCCAAGGGGATCAGCAGCACGCCACTGACAACCAGCCGCAGCTCGAATGGCAGCCCCACCCAGGCCGCGAGCCTGCCGGGCAGGAAGAATACGAAGGCTCCCAAGGCCCCCAGCACGAGTACGAGTGGGATCCAGCCCATTTCCGCGCGCGGCAGGACACGGCGTGAAAACAGACTTCCGGCACCGCTCGAGACCAGCAGAAGAAAGATTACGACGGTCAGCGCGTACGTCGGATGTCCGAGAAAAAGTACAAAGCGCTGAATGAAGGCGATCTCGACCAGAATGTAGCCCAGTCCGATGGCAACAAAGTAAACGAGCCGGAAGGGCGAGTGCCGCACGCGTCCGCCGCGCAAAAGCAAGGGCAGCACCAGAAATACAAGCACTGCCACGAGCGAGATGATCAGCACCAAAAATAAGACGAGTACTCCCAGGTTTACCTTCCAGTCGATCCCGTGATGCGAGGCGTTTGCAGTCAGGAGCTGTCGCAGTTTCAAGGTGAAAAAGAAAAACGGAGCGTTGTCGTTAACCGGCGCGACGTTGTAGGCGTAGCTCTGCGCGAAAGACTTCGGATCGTTGCTGGCGACGAGTTCGGAAAAGGGATTCTGCCCAGGACTGGTCGGCAGGTACATCGGGTCAAGTTCTGAGTAGCGCTCGCAATGTGCAGCGACCGCATCTTCCTCGGCCGCGGTAAACGGAGTCTTCTTTGCGAGCACGACCACCGGGATGCCGTCCTCATCGAGCGAGCCCAGCGATGCGACGATGAAGTTGCGTGATGGATTCTGCACGCCGAGCCGATGCAGCGCTTCGATGGCAACAGCCACCACTCGCAGCGCTTCGCGCGGGTGCTGGAATTCCCAGCGTGTAATGGCGATCATCCCATCGGGCTTGAGGTGGTCAAAGTATTCGCGGAAAGCCTCGACCGTGTAGAGATTGTTTTCGCTCAGAGCGAATGCTCCGGCCGCGGTGGAAGCCCACGTGTCAACGAGCGTCATCTGCACGACGTCGAAGCGCTGCGGAGTAGCTCGCAAGTACGAACGTCCATCGGTGACATGAATGTGCACGTCAGGGCGGTCATAGAGATGCTGAGCGTAATCCGCGTAGCGCCCGCGCATGATCGTGGTCGCGATAATGGGATTGATTTCGATGCCGGTGACGCTCGCGCTTCCATTGGCAACCGCGCGCAGAACGTCGACTCCACCTCCCGGTCCGATAATCGCAAAATCACCGTGCGGACGCAGAACGTTGGCCAGGGCCGGCGGAGCCGACATCAGGTCCCTCTCCCATTCCGTCTGGTGCCATTGCTTCACATCGGCGTTCATGATGTACGTGGACGCATCGGCATCGATGACGATTGCCTTGGCCTGCCCTTGCCGATCGACTTCCACGCGCGACAACGCATTCCAGCGTGCAAACTCCACCCAGGCCGGATCGCGAAACAT
>Ga0335069_10007264_pt1 | contig 16015 bp, 16 predicted proteins | sample Lox_Sample_11_FD_206714 | JGI IMG/M metagenome (GOLD analysis project Ga0335069, IMG submission 206714) | Soil microbial communities from Loxahatchee National Wildlife Refuge, Florida, United States - Lox_Sample_1.1 | ecosystem: Environmental > Terrestrial > Soil > Wetlands | place: USA... | reverse complement strand
CGAGCACCTGCTGGATCTGCACGCGGTCGACCAGGATCGGAGGCGAGACGGGCGTCAGGTCGACGCGGGTGATGATGTTGTGCGAGCGCGTGCCGATCAGCCCCAGCGCCAGCGCGTCCTCGGCGATCGAATTGATGTTCTCGATGGTGCGGTTGGTTTCCCGCTTTTCCACGAAATCGCGAAGGCGCCTGATGATCTGTCCCGCCCGCACGGCCTGCTCGCCCGCTTTCGACACGGCCTCGTAGGCCTTGGCTGCCGCCGCGGGATCGGCCGCGGCGATCAGGCGCTTGCCGACGTTGGTGTAGTTGAGCACGGCGGTAAGCGGCTGGTTCAATTCGTGGGCGATCGCCGCCGAAAGCTGGCCCATCTCGCTGACCCGCGCGACGTGCGTGAGCTCGGTGGATAGCGCCTGGAGGCGTTCCTGCGCCGCCTTGCGCTCGCTGATGTCGCGCACGGTCTTGGAGGCGCCGATCACTTTGCCGGACGCGTCGCGGATGGGCGAGACCGTCACCGAAACCTGGATCAGCTCACCGTTTTTGCGCACGCGTTCGGTTTCGTAATGCTGTGTCGCCTCGCCCTGTCTGATGCCTTCCAGAATCCCGACTTCTTCATCCTGGCGGCTGGAAGGAAACAGCCGCGTGACGGACTGACCGATGATCTCGGAGGCCGTGTAGCCGAACATCCTCCCGGCGGCCTGGTTCCACGTGGTGATCACGCCCTCCAGCGTCTCGCTCATGATCGCGTCGTTCGAGGACTCCACGATCATGGCCAGGTGCGCCCGCTCCTGGTCGTAGGCGCTGCGCTCGCGGTAGAGCGGCGTCAGGTCGTGGATGATGCCGACGAAGACCTTGCGGTCCTGGATCTGGCCTTCGCCCACGGACAGGTACATGGGAAAGACGGAACCGTCCTTGCGCCGGCCCAGGACTTCGCGGCCGACGCCGATGATCCGGGCGTTGCCCGTGGTCTTGTAGTCCCTGATGTACTTGTCGTGCGCCTCGCGGTAGGGCGAAGGCATCAGCATGCTCACATTGCGGCCGAGCACCTCGTCAGGCGGGTATAGGAAGAGTCTCTCACAGGCTTCGTTGTAGACCTGCACCAGGCCGCAATCGTCGATGACCATGATGCCGTCGACCGCGGTCGCCAGCAGGGTGCGGAAAAGCGAGTCGGCCGACAGCGTTCCCTGAATCGATCTCAGCGAGTTGGCCATCTGTCCCGCAAATTGAACTCAGAATATTTCTATCAAATGGCCGAATGCTGCGCCAACAATATCCGCCGGTTTTTCTCTCAATCCCCTGCAAACATGTCGCTTTTTCCCGATCTGTCGCAGCTTGAGCACCGTGGGTTGAGATCGGGGTTCAAATGGAGCGCGTTGGCCACCGGCGCGTGACGCCGCCTGCTGGCGAACCGGTGCCTGAATCAGCGTCAGATTGTCCTCCCTGTCTCATTTCTCTGTTCTTTTCTTAGAACAATGAGAATGTTCGGCGGCCGATTTGACTTCCGTCAAGCGGGGCTGGGGCGTAGCGTCATGCGACAGGGTTTCGAGTATTTCTAAGGAGCATGCGCGAATTTGGAGCAAGCGCTCGTTCTGGCTACGAGAGTCGTCATGTTAACTGCGTTCGCCAGTGGTTTGACGGCAGCAAATTGGTTGAAAAGGGATCGGGCGGGGAAACGGGGTAAATGAGACGCTTGCTTCTGTGGCAGGACATCGCTTTGGTCTTGGCCGCCAAGCTGGTCCTGTTGACCTGTCTCTACGTCGCTTTCTTCAGTCCGTCGCACCGGCCGGCGGCCGATGCCGCGGCCGTGTCCGCCCGTCTGCTCGACTCAGGCCATCGCTAGGACAAAACCATGGACGTTGTCGATCTTTCCCGACTGCAGTTCGCCGTCACGGCGCTCTACCACTTCCTGTTCGTTCCCCTGACGCTGGGCTTGTCGATCCTGCTCGGCATCATGGAGACCGTCTATGTGATGACGGGCCGGACCATTTGGCGCGACCTCACCAAGTTCTGGGGCACGCTGTTCGGCATCAATTTCGCGATGGGGGTGGCCACCGGCATCACCATGGAATTCCAGTTCGGCACCAACTGGGCCTATTACTCGCATTACGTCGGCGACGTGTTCGGCGCGCCGCTCGCCATCGAGGGGTTGATGGCCTTCTTCCTCGAGGCGACGATGGTCGGCCTGTTCTTCTTCGGCTGGAACAGGATGGGCAGAGTGGCGCACCTGATCGTCACCTGGGCGCTGGCGATCGGCACCAACCTGTCGGCGCTGTGGATCCTGATCGCCAACGGCTGGATGCAGTTTCCCGCCGGCGCCTATTTCGACGCCGACACCATGCGCATGGAAGTGTCGAACTTCATGGACGTGCTGTTCAATCCCGTGGCGCAGGCCAAGTTCGTGCACACGGTCAGCGCGGGATATGTGGTGGGCTCGGTCTTCGTTATGGCCATAAGCGCCTACTACCTGCTCAACAAGCGGCACGTGGCGCTCGCCAAATGCTCGATGACGGTGGCGGCGAGCTTCGGCCTGGCCTCGGCGCTCAGCGTGGTCGTGCTCGGCGACGAGTCGGGCTACACCGCCGGCATCAACCAGAAAATGAAGATCGCGGCCATCGAGGCGATGTGGAACACGGAGCCCGCGCCGGCCTCGTTCACGGTCTTCGGCATTCCCGACCTCGATACTCACACCACGAAGTACGAAGTGAAGGTGCCGTGGGTTCTGGGCCTGATCGCCACGCGCACCGCCGATCAGACCGTTCCGGGCATCAACAACCTCACCGATCTGGCGCGCCACCGCATCCGCAACGGCATGATCGCCTACGACGCGCTCTCCAAGATCAAGCGGGACCGCGGCAACAAGGAGCTGCGCAAAGTCCTCGACGCGCACGTGGCCGACCTCGGCTATGCGCTGCTGCTCAAGCGTTTCCGGCCCGACGTCGAGAACGCCACGTCCGAGCAGGTCGATGCGGCCGCGCTTTCCACCATCCCGAACGTGCCGGTGCTGTTCTGGTCGTTCCGCTTCATGGTGGGGCTCGGCTTCTACTTCATCGCGCTGTTCGCGGCCGCTTTCTGGCTTTCGGCCAAGCGCAAGCTCGACGTTTACCGCACCTTCCTGAAGTTCTGCTTCTGGACGCTGCCGCTGCCGTGGATCGCGGCGGAACTCGGCTGGATCGTGGCGGAGTACGGCCGCCAGCCCTGGGTGATTGAAGGCGTGCTGCCCACCGCGCTCGGAGTTTCGTCGACTTCGGCCGGCAACGTGACCTTCAGCCTTTTGGGATTCGCGATTTTCTATTCGTCGCTGCTCGTCGCCGACATCTACCTTCTGACCAAGTACATCCGGCTCGGGCCCGATCAGACTCTCGGTCACAGCGTCGAACCAAACGTCGTAGCGGCGGAGTGAAACCATGGACTACGAAACGCTGCGTATCATCTGGTGGGCGCTTCTCGGCATCCTGCTCATCGGACTTGCGGTGATGGACGGCTTCGACCTCGGCACCGCCATCCTGCTGCCGTTCGTCGGAAAGACCGACATCGAGCGGCGCGTGGTGATCAACACCGTGGGTCCCGTGTGGGAGGGCAACCAGGTCTGGCTGATCCTGGGCGGCGGGGCCATCTTCGCGGCCTGGCCGGCGCTCTATGCCACCGCCTTCTCCGGCTTCTACCTCGCCATGTTCCTGGTGCTGCTGGCGCTGATCCTGCGCCCGGTGGGTTTCAAGTTCCGCTCCAAGTTCGCCGGCGCGGGATTCCGCAGCTTCTGGGACTGGGCCTTGTTCGTCGGCGGCTTCGTGCCGGCGCTGGTTTTCGGCGTGGCCTTCGGCAACCTGTTCGTGGGCGTGCCCTATGGCTACGACAGCGATCTCAGGCTGCACAGCGACATCACGCTGTTCGGGCTCTTGAATCCGTTCGCGCTGCTGGCGGGGCTGGTATCGGTCGCGATGCTGACGCTGCACGGCGCCGCCTGGGTCGCCTACAAGGCCGAAGGCGCCCCCGGCCAGAGGGCGCGCAAGGTGATCCCGTGGGCGGCGCTGGTTTTCGCGCTGCTGTTCACGCTGGCCGGCGTCTGGGTGCTGCAGCTCGACGGCTACAAGATCACCAGCGATATCGCTGCCAACGGGCCGTCCAATCCGCTCATCAAGACCGTGACGCGCGTGACCGGCGGGTGGTGGGACAACTACACGGCCCATCCCTGGTTCTGGATCGCTCCCGTGCTGGCCTATGCCGGGGCGGCGCTGGCGGTCCTGGCGCGGCCGCGCCCGGTGCTGGCCTGGGTGTGCTCCGCACTCGTGCCCACCGGCGTGATCGCCACCGCGGGCCTGTCGCTGTTTCCGTTCTTCCTGCCGTCCTCGACCTATCCCGACCAGTCGCTGACAGTCTGGGATGCATCGAGCTCCAAGCTCACCCTCGAAATCATGCTGGGGTGCGTCGTGATCTTCCTGCCGATCATCCTCGCCTATACCGGCTGGGCCTACCGCATCCTGCGCGGCCAGGTGAAGGCGGAAGGCATCATGTCCGACAGCCACGGCAACTATTGAGGATCGTATGTGGTATTTCGCATGGGTTCTGGGTCTCGGGTTTGCCTGCACGCTGGCGGTCTTGAACGCCATGTGGCTGGAGCTCGATTCGCGGAACGGGAAATAGCCGCCGCGCGACGTCTTCTCGCGCCGACCGGCTGAGGGGCGCGAGGGTCCCCCGCGTGCGAATGCGGGCGAACGCTCGCGCATCCCCGGCCCAGCTGCCGGAAATCCCTTCCCGGCGTCCCTTTTTCGGCGAATCCGCGGATGATACAACCGGCGGCGACCGGTCTGGGGATCACCGTCATGGACATCCAGCGCACTCTGATTCTGACCCGCTCGCTCGAGCGGATTCTCGTGTCGTTGATCGGCGCGATGGCGATATTTCTCGGCTACAAGCTGTTCGCGACGGCGACCACCGCCGAGGGCGTGGCGAACTTCAAGTTCTCCGAAGTCACAATCGCGATGTCGCACACCTATCCGGGCGTCTTCTTCGCCTTGTTCGGCGCCGCGCTGATCGTCTTCACGGCGATGCGGCCGGTGGAATGGGAGCGCAAGAACGCCAAGGGCGACGAATCCGAGGAAGAGTCGATTCGCTCGATGATTGCGGCGCCTCAGTTCTCGATTGCCGCTCCGGCGCCGAACGAGGTCGCCACCGAGGGAGTCGTCAAATCGCTTGCCGACATGGCGAACGGGCTCGACACGACTCCCGCCTCGATCAAGCGGAAGGTGGCGTTGCGCGAAGCCCGCGTTGCCTTGATGGGGAGCGGCTGGAAACGCGAATGGGGCCGCACCGAGGACTTCCGCGACTGGGTCTACAACTTCGCCGAGGGTGATCCGCCGCCCCTCGCGATTGCCAAGGCGGTTGCAGTCTATCGCGGCGCCTCGCAAGCGGAGGGCTGACCGTGGCGGACGCCCGGCCTACGCCCGTCGATTCGATCTATTCGGCCGAAACGCTGGCCGAGCGCCAGCAGATGTATCCGCACTTCTTCCGCGGCATGTATCAACAGATGATCGCGCCGAAACTGAGCGCGGAGGAGGCTCTCGCCGTGGGCGAGGTCCAATTCCGCTTTCCTGCGAGCCTGCCCGGTCAGGAGCCCTTCGGCTTTTCCAGCACGAGGGGAGCGGTGACGCTTTCCATTGCTTCGCTCAAGTTCCTCAACGACCTGATGCTCGCCTATTGCTGGCTCGGCCGGCACAAATACCTCCTTTCCACGATCGACGACTATCTGCTGATGCTGCGGTTCTGGCACGCCGATTGCCCGCCTCCCGATCCGCTCGGCGCTATGGGCATTCTCGGCGATGCGATCGACGAGGCCGGCACCGGTGAGCTTCATGTCGATTGGATCAAGCGCGCCTATTTCTTCATCCTGCTGCACGAACTCGGCCATTTGCGCTGGGGCGATACCGGCGCCGAGGCGGCTTCGCCCGCCCAATCGCAGCGGCAGGAAAGCCGCGCCGATGCGTTCGCGCTGGACGTCATGGGGCGGCTTGGCCTGGTGCAGGCGGGCATCACCCAGTTCTTCGAATGGGCGTCGGCCTTCATGCCCAATCCCGCCGACTATGCCGACGACGATTCCTACTGGAAGGCCGTTTCGGCGCGCAATCATCCGCTGACGACCGACAGGCTCGTGCAGGCGGCGAACGACATCGAAGCCAACGCCGGCCTGTACGCCAAGGACCAGAGTCCCGAAACGCTGGCCGCGTTCGGCGCGCTGGCGCAGTATCTGCGAAAGCTCGCGTCGCTGAAGCGCGATCCCGACATGCTCCGGATTGCCTTCCGCCGCGGAGCAATGCTGAGACCGGAGGACCTGGCGCCGCGCCGGCCGGGCGAACTGATCGCCATGCCAGCGGGACCGCCTGGCCCGGCGCCGTTCCACGGCAAGCTCGCCGGCACGACCAGCGGCGCAGGCATGTCGGACAACATCGAGGTCGTTCTGCGCAATCAGGCGGGTGCGGTCACCGGCAGCTATGCCAACTGGTGCGAGATCGGGCGCCTCGCCGGAACGGCGCGGGACAACCAACTGGATTTCCGTTGGGAGCTGGCGGGATTTCAGGGCCGGGGCGTGCTTTCCTTCGACGGCACGTCCTACGCGGGAACGCTTGGGATGGATGCCGCGCCGGGGCAGGTCACCTGGAATCTCCGGCCGGCCTGAAGGCGCCGGTCTTGCGCCGGTCGACCGAGGGGCGGAGAGTGTCCCGCGCGCCGATGCGGGGGGCTCTGATGCGTAAGTTCTTCGGGATTTCAGCCATCTTTCTGATTGCGCTCACTTCGGGGGCATTTGCCGACGCGCCTACCAAGACCTATGCCGAGCTTGTGGCGCAGGCCGAATCCGGCGATCCCGCCACCGACTACACGGCGCTGCGGATGGCGTTTGTCGCATCCGATCAGTACGACGGATACATGAGCGATCGCGACGACGAACTGAAACCTGCCTGGGACGCCTCGCAAGCCAAGGACTGCGCCGGGGCGATTGCCGCTTCGGACAAGGTCGTGAAGAAGTACTTCATGGTCACGCTGCTGCATATGATGCGCCAGCGCTGCTGCCGCGAACTTGGGAACACGGAGGCGGCCGACCGGGAATTTGCGATCGCCAAAGGGCTTCTCGACTCGGTCCTGAAGAGTGGCGACGGCAAGAGCTCTGAAACGGCCTACGTTGTGGTGACGATGTCTGAAGAGAACCTCGTCGAGGGCTGGTTCGACCTTGACCAGCAGCGACAGTCACTTATCAATAAGGGCGGCCACAACTACGATCTCATCGAAGGGCCGAACCACAAGACCGGCGAGCACATGGCCATTTACTTCAACGTGGATGCGATGTTCGGAAGCCTGCTGAAGAAATTCGGGGCGAAACGGGAGGGAGCGCAGAATTGACAATGAATCCGACTGCCGACCCCGAACTGCAGCGCCTGCGCGACTCGATCGACAACATCGACGCCGCGGTGATCCACATGCTGGCCGAGCGCTTCAAGTGCACCCAGGCCGTCGGCCGCCTCAAGGCCGAGCACGGGCTACCGCCGGCAGATCCCGACCGCGAAGCGGTGCAGATCGCCCGCCTGCGTGCGCTGGCGCACGATGCCAGGCTCGATCCCGACTTCGCCGAGAAATTCCTCAATTTCATCGTCAAGGAAGTGATCCGCCACCACGACGCGATTCGCAGCGCCAAGGGATAGCTTCCGCGGCGGGACGCTACGCATCGTCAACTAATCCCTGCTTGGACTCCTGCGTCATCCATCGCATGCTTCGCAAGTCGCACGGAGCAATGTGGTGGATCTTTCCTTCTCGCCCGAAGACGAAGCCTTTCGCGCCGAAGTGCGGGCGTTCATCGCCGAATGCAGCCCGAAGCTGCAGCAATCGCTCGGCTGGCCCGAGGCCGAGGTGACTTCGCGCGAAGACTATCTCGCCTGGCACAAGCTGCTCTACAGGAAGGGCTGGGTGGCGCCGCACTGGCCCAAGGAGTACGGCGGCGCCGGTTGGAGCGTCACCAGGCGCCATATCTTCGACGAAGAGTGCGCCGCGGCCGAGATGCCCTCGCTGCTGCCGTTCGGACTGATGATGCTGGGGCCGCTCCTGATGGCCTTCGGCAGCGAGGCGCAGAAGAAGCGCTTCCTGCCGCGCATTCTGTCCGGCGAGGATTGGTGGTGCCAGGGCTATTCCGAGCCGGGCGCGGGCTCCGATCTCGCTTCGCTGCGCACGCGTGCGGTCGCCGAGGGCGGCCAATTCACCGTCGACGGCCAGAAGACCTGGACGACGCTGGCCCAGTTCGCCGACTGGATTTTCTGCCTGGTGCGCACCGATCCGGCTGCGAAACCGCAGGAGGGCATCAGCTTCCTGTTGATCGACCTCAAGACTCCCGGCATCGCCGTCAAGCCGATCACCCTGATCGACGGCACGCAGGAAGTGAACGAGGTCTTCTTCGACAACGTGAAGGTGCCCACGGAGAATCTCGTCGGCGAGATCAACAAGGGCTGGACCTACGCCAAGTACCTGCTGATCCACGAACGTAACACGCTCGCCTCGGTGGCGCGCCAGCGCGCCGCGCTGAAGCGGCTGAAGGAACTAGCGGCGCGCGAGCCTGCCGGCGACGACGCCTTCCGCCGCAAGCTCGCCGAAGTCGAGATCGATCTGATGGCGCTCGAAATGACCGAATTGCGCGCCCTGGCGGCGGAGGCGCACGGCGCGGCGGCCGGGCCGGAAAGCTCGATCCTGAAGATCCGCGGCACCGAGATGCAGCAGCTCCTGAGCGAACTCGCGCTCGAAGCCGCCGGCTGGTACGGGTTCGTCGATGCGCGCGCCCTCGGCGGCAACCGCAAGCCGGGGCCCGATTTCGCGCTGGGCGCCGCGGCGCAGTACTTCAACCTGCGCAAGGCTTCGATCTACGGCGGCTCGAACGAAATCCAGCGCAACATCATCGCCAAGGCGGTGCTGGGGCTTTGACGATGAATCTCTCCTTCACCGAAGAACAGACTCTGCTGCGCAACTCGGTCGCCCGGTATCTGGCCGACAACTACGGCTTCCAAGCGCGGCGCAAGTTCGTGCGTTCGCCCGAGGGCCGCGATCCGGCGCACTGGCGCGCATTCGCCGAACTCGGGTTGCTCGCCGCGGCGATTCCCGAGGAGCATGGCGGCTACGGCGGGGGCGCGATCGAGTCCATGATCGTCATGGAGGAATTCGGCCGCGCGCTGGTGATCGAACCCTACGTCTCCTCCGCGATCGTGGCCGGCGGCCTGATCGTGCGAAATGCGGCCACCGCGCTTCAGGAGGAATGGCTGCCGAGGATCATGGCGGGAGAGGCCATCGTCGCGACCGCTTTCGCCGAACCGGACGGCCGGGACGATCCCGCGAAGGTCTCCACGACGGCAAGGAAGCAGGGCGCTGGCTATGTGCTCGACGGCCGCAAGACGGCGGTCGCGGGCGCACCCTGGGCGGACGCAATCCTGGTTTCGGCGCGCGGGCCGCGCGACGGCGTGTCGCTGTTCCTGGTCGATGGGAACGCGAGCGGCGTGACTGCCGGCGATTATCCGACCGTCGACGGCGGCCGTGCCTCGGATATTTCGTTCGAGCGCGCAGAGGTGCCGGGCGGCCGCCTGATCGGAGAGACGGGCGCGGCACTGCCCCTGATCCTCCGGGCATGGGATGAGGCGATCGCCGCCCATTGCGCGGAAGCGGTGGGTGCCATGAGCGCGCTGCTCGACCAGACCGTCGCCTATGCCAAGACGCGGCGCCAGTTCGGCCAGCCGATCGGCAAGTTCCAGGCATTGCAGCATCGCATGGCGGACATGTTCGTGGCTCTGGAGGAGGCGAGGTCGATGACGCTGCTCGCCGCTCTCAAGCTCGGCACGCCGGAGAGTGCCAGGACCGCCGCGGCGGCGAAGGTGGCGGTCGGCAAGGCGGCGCGATTCGTGGGCCAGCAGGCGATCCAGATTCACGGCGGCATGGGCATGACCGACGAGCTGGCGGCGGCCCACTATTTCAAGCGCCTGACCATGTTCGGCGCACTTTTCGGCAGCGCCGACCGGCATCTTGCCCGGTTCGCCGCGCTCTGAAGCGGGCATACAAAAAAGAACGGCGCCCGAAGGCGCCGCTCCTCCATCCCCATTCTTTAGGAGAAATCAGGCTTTCTTCTTGCGGCGGAGACCGAACGCGCCGAGCAGTCCTGCACCCATCAGGGAGAGCGTCAGCGGCTCGGGAATGCCCGGATTGTGGAGCGAGCTCTCGATCCACACCGCGAAGATCAGATCGTTGTAGTCCCAGTCCACGCCCGGGCAGCTGCCGCTTCCCGGCAGGCTCTGACAGCCGTGGTCTTCCCAGCCGATGAACGTCACGTTTCCGCCGGCCGGCAGCGCGGCGAGCGCAGCGGCAGATGCGGTGGGCATCAAACCGACGTTGAAATCGGAGTAGATGGACGAATACGCCGCATGGTAATAGCCGTGGCCGTCCGCGGTGTCGCTCAGGTAGCTTGACCCCGTGGCCATGTCCTTGAGCTCCCACTGCATCGCGCCCGTCAGCGATCCCAGGTCGACCGTGGTGCCCTGAGGTGTCGTCTTGTTCGTGAACAAGGACATCAGGATCGGCATGGATATTTCCATTTTGTCCGTGTCGGCCGCGTTGTAGTAGATGAACACGGCCTTGACGTCCGTCCCGGTTCCCACGAGCGACGCGGGCATTGTGGATATCGGGGTGCCGGGAACGAACGACGCGTTCGCCCCTGCCGTCATCGCGATCGCGGCTGCAGCGATCATCATCGGGAATTTCATTGCACGTTCTCCAAACCCCGGCACGCCGGCACGGCGGCCTTTTCCGAGAAGTGTAGCAACGACCGTGCCAACGGCGGCGGGCCCATATTCGGGCGTTTTCAGGGAACCTGACGCGCCGTGTGTAAATGATTTTGCCAGATTCGAAGATGACGCTTCGGACTCCGTAAACAGGGCTGACGGCCGCAGGCAGGAAGCGGCGCGGCAAAAACGCCGCTTCCGCCCGATCCGCTCACTTATCTCAGTTCTTCTTCTTGCGCCGCAGGGCCGCGGTCCCCGCTAAGCCGGCCCCCAGCAGCGACAGGGTCAAAGGTTCCGGTACGGCGGCTTTGGTGTTCGAGAAGGCGAAGACGAGGTCGTTGTAGTCGAAATCGCTTCCGTTGGTGGCGTCGCGGTCCTCCCAGGCCACGAAGGTCACGCTGGGCAGACCGGCCAACGCTGCTGCCGCCGCGGACGGCAGCTTGCCCAGGCCGAAGGTCGAATAATCGGTGGAGAACACCGCATGATAGACGCCGCCGGCATCAGGCGCATTGCTCAGATAGGTCATGCCGGTGGTGATATTCTGTAGGCTGAACACCAGCGGGCCGTTCTGGACGCCCAGGCTCTTCTTGTCGCCGGTCGGGCTTGCGGTGCAGGCGCCTCTGGAGTGGTTGCAGAAAATCGTGCTCCACAGAACGGGGTCGACTTCGTTGAGGAAACTCGTGTCGCCGGCGTTGGCGAAGATGTAGACGGCTGTGATTTCTCCGGTTGCGATCAACGTCGGGGGCGGTGTCTTGATCGGCGTCGCGACGGCTGGTGCGCACAAGGCGGCAACGCACCAGACGGCGCCCAGGATGGCGTTCTTGGGCATGACCGTTACTCCTTCTCGGTGCCCCCTAGGCAGGCGAAAAGATCAGCAAATCGCGTGCCGAATCAGGCAAAAGCCGAATTTCTCCCGTGACTTATTTGGGACGTGTAAAGTGATTTTCCGAAGTTGCATGCGGCCATGCGAAACGATGTCAAATCCGATTACACACGGCCTTCGCGGGCGTCGCCGAACGACTTCCGCGCCGCGATTCGGTTATCATCGGATGTGCCAAACGGGGAATTCGCATGTCTGCGCTCGTGTTCGAAAAGACCGGATTCATCGCTACACTGACGATCAATCGCCCCGGCGAGCGCAACATTCTGGGCGAGACCGGCGACGGGGCATTGTTTACGGAGGCCACCGCGCGCATCAACGCCGACGCGGAGATTCGCTGCGCCGTCCTCACGGGTGCTGGAACGGCGTTCTCGGCCGGCGGCAATCTCAAGGCGATGCGCGAGCATTCGGGCCTGTTCGCCGGCCGGCGCGAGGATATCCGCGAGGCCTACAAGCGCGACATCCACGCCATCATTCGCAGCCTGTGGACGCTGGAGGTTCCGCTCATCGCCGCGGTGAACGGTGCAGCCATCGGGCTGGGTAACGACGTCGCCTGTCTCGCCGACATCCGCATCGCTGCTGAAACGGCGGTGTTCGGGGCCACGTTCCTCAAGGTCGGACTGGTTCCCGGCGACGGCGGCGCGTGGCTGCTGCCGCGCGTGATCGGCAACGCGCGGGCCGCCGAGTTGTTTTTCGGCGGGGAGACGATCGATGCCGCGACCGCGCTGAAGTGGGGATTGGTCTCGCGCGTGGTGCCGCCGGAGATGCTGATGGAGGAGGCGATGGGCATGGCCGCGAAGATCGCCCGCCAGCCTCCGGGCGTGCTGCGCATGACCAAGAAACTGATGCGCGCGGCCATCGGTGCCGATTTCGACGCCGTCATGGAGATGTCCGCCGAGTGCCAGTCGCGCGCGCATACCAGTGAAGATCACGCCGAGGCGCTCGCCGCCCATTTCGACAAGCGCGCGCCGGTGTTCAAGGGGAAGTAGCGAACGGCGGGAAGGGGAAGAGGTTCGATTCCCCTATTCGCCACCGCCCATTCGCCCTTTCAGAAGCGGCACCAGCATCGGCACGCGCCGGGCATAGGCGTCATAGGCCTCGCGCCCCAACTGCTCGCGCAGGAAGCGTTCTTCGATGCGCGCCTTGACCACGATGCCCGCGATCGCCAGCGGGACGCCGAGAAGCTGGGCCAGGGTGCAGAAATACGCGCCGCTGACCAGGAACGAGAAGATGAGTCCGGTGTAGATCGGGTGCCGCACGAAGCCGTAAGGCCCGGTGTCGACGATGCGATGGTCCTGCTTGCGGGTCACGCTGCTCGACCACAAAGGCCCCAGATGCAGCCGCGCCCACCAGGCGAACAGAAATCCGCCGGCCACCAGGACGGGAAACGCCCACGCGGCGCCTCCCGGCGGCAAGTCATAAAGATGCCGCGCGAGCACTCCGTGCCGGCTGAAGGCAATCAACGCGACGCCCGCGAAAATCGGCGCGCGATAGGTCAGTTCGGCCTTGAGGCCCGCGCGTCCGGCGGTGCGCCCGGTCCAGGCCGAGGCGGCGAGCCACGACAGTGCCCACAAGATCCAGATTGCCAGGATCGCCGATCCAGGTGTCATGAAAGGCAAGTAATTGCGGCGCCGGCATAAGGCAAGTGGCGCGGTGCGGAGCCGCGAAAGCAGTGAAATGCGGCGATAAATCCCCTCGAAAGTTCCCTGGTGCTGGCGAAACTGCACCGCCCCCATTCCCGGATGCTCTCCCGATGAAAACGTTTGCCTACGCCGCGCACGCCGCAAAGGCCCCGCTTGCGCCCTTCAGTCTCGAACGGCGCACGCCGAAGCCGCACGACGTCGTCATCGCCATCAAGTACTGCGGCATCTGCCACACCGACGTGCATCAGGTGCGCGACGAATGGGGCGGGGCCGAATTTCCTATGGTGCCGGGCCACGAGATCACGGGTGTCGTGGTCGATGTCGGCGCGCATGTCACCGAGTTCATACCGGGCGACCGCGTCGGCGTCGGTTGCATGGTCGATTCCTGCCGGCATTGCGAGAACTGCGAGCAGCACCTCGAGCAGTACTGCCTGAACGGCTGCACCTTCACCTACAACAGCCGCGAGCGCGACGGCACGCCCACTTATGGCGGCTACTCGGATCGCATCGTGGTCGACGAGAACTACGTGCTTCGCATTCCCGTAAATCTCCCGCTCGATGCGGCGGCGCCGCTGTTGTGCGCGGGCATCACGCTCTATTCGCCGTTGCGGCACTGGGGGGCGGGGCTGGGCACGCGCGTGGCGATCCTGGGTCTGGGCGGCCTCGGCCATATGGGCGTCAAGCTTGCGCACGCGATGGGCGCGGAAGTCGCCGTGCTCAGCCATTCGGCGCGCAAGCGGGATGACGCATTCCGCCTCGGCGCCGACACTTTTTTCGCCGTCTCCGATCCTGGGACGTTTCCCAGACTCGCGAACTACTTCGATTTGATCGTCTGCACGCTCGGCGTCGGTGTCGACTGGAACAAGTACCTTCAGCTCCTGAAACTGGACGCCACGATGGCGGTCGTCGGCGCGCCCGAGAACATGGTGCCGGTTTCGGCCATGCCGCTGCTCGGCATGCGCCGCAACCTGGCCGGATCGATGATCGGAGGCATCAGGGAAACGCAGGAGATGCTCGACTTCTGCGGCGCGCACAATATCGCCGCCGACATCGAGACGATCCCGATTCAGAAGGTGAACGAGGCCTTCGACCGGATCGTGCAGAGCGACGTGCGCTACCGGTTCGTCATCGACATGGCGACGCTGGCCAGGGGCTGAGCGGAAGCTTCGTCCTCCGCCGGCGTCTGCGTCTTGGGTTTTTCCGCGGCGGGTGCGGCGAGCGGCAGGTCGAGTTGCGCGGCGGCCGCGGCCGGGCGGGTCGTGGGCGCAGGTTCATCCTCGGGCGCGATTGCGGCGGCGGGAGCGGCCTCTTCCTCCGGCGCGAGCGGAACGGCGGGCGCAGGGCGTTCCTCGTCCGCGGCAACAGGTGTTGGCTCTTCTTCGGCCTGCGCAACGACGGGTGGGGCTGGCGGCGCGACTTCGACGCGGGCCGCGGCGGCGGGTGAAGGCGGCGGCGTGGTTTCCGCCGGCGCGTCGGACCCGGTTTTCACGCTCGAAAACCGAAGGTCGGAGGCGGGCATCGCCTCCAGCGACCGCGCTGCGGGGGAGGGTGTCGTGGCGTGTTCACCCGCGCTCTTCAGGAACGGCACCAGCATCGGCACGCGTTCGGCGTAGTCGTCGAAGGCGGAGCTTTCGCGGCGCAGGGCGCTTTCCTCGAACAGGATCTTGATCAGGAACGCCACCGCGAGCAACGCCGCGCCGCCGACCGAGGACGGCCTGCCGAATACGAACGCGGTCGCCAAGGCAGCGATGATCAGGCAGACATAAATGGGGTGCCGGACCAGCCGGTACGGTCCCCTGTCGACGAACGGTTCCGGCTTGCGGCTGCTCCCGGGCAGCACAAATCCGCGCGTAATCCGCGCCCACCAAGCGACGCAGAACATCACCAGCACGACGCCTACCAGCACCCAGCCGAGGGTCGCGCTGAGCGGCAGCCAGAACTTGTTGCGGACGTCGAATCCGGGGTCGGGCAGGAAACCGAACAGCAGGGTCACTCCCGCGACCAGGAGCAGCGTGCGGTATAGAACGTCCTGCGCCAGCGTGAGCCGCTTGATGCCGGTGCCGAGCAAAGCCATCCCGAGCCAGCTCAGGAACCAGATCAACCAAAGCACGTATATTGCGATGACCGGCTGCTGCACGGATTCCTCCGCTTCCAGGCCGTACATAATGCCGGGGGGTGCGCGAAGGAACGATGATTTGCGTACTGTGCGGCAGAAAAGCCCTCCGGATGACTTTTCTGCCGCACTTATCTAATCAAAACTTCAGCGCTCTTGCCCGTTTCACCAACGGCAGCAATCGGATATCGGCGATGACCTTGTCGTCCACCTCGCCGTCGACTTCGACGAGCGCGATGGCGTCTTCGCCGGGCGCGCTGCGTCCGAGCGTGAAGTTCGCGATGTTAACTTTTGCCGCACCGAGCAGGGTACCGAGTCTGCCGATGAAACCCGGTTTGTCCTCATTGGTGACGTAGATCATGTTCGGCGCGAATTCGGCGTCGAGGTTGATTCCCTTGACCTGGATCAACCGCGGCCGCCCGTCGGAGAATACCGTGCCGGCCACGCCGCGCCGGATGTCGGGCGTCTTTACGTCGATCTTGATGTAGCCCTCGTAGATGCCCTGGCGGTCGCGGCGGGTTTCGCTCACCTTGATTCCGCGCTCCTTGGCCACGACCGGCGCGTTGACCATGTTGACTTCCGGCAGGTGCGACTTG
>Ga0335069_10007263_pt1 | contig 16015 bp, 14 predicted proteins | sample Lox_Sample_11_FD_206714 | JGI IMG/M metagenome (GOLD analysis project Ga0335069, IMG submission 206714) | Soil microbial communities from Loxahatchee National Wildlife Refuge, Florida, United States - Lox_Sample_1.1 | ecosystem: Environmental > Terrestrial > Soil > Wetlands | place: USA... | reverse complement strand
AGGAGTACGGCTCGGGCTCGTCACGCGACTGGGCGGCGAAGGGGCCGAAGCTCCTCGGCATCCGCGTCGTCATCGCCGAGAGCTACGAGCGCATCCACCGCTCGAACCTCGTCGGCATGGGGATCCTGCCTCTCGAGTACGAGGCGGGGCAGAATGCGACCACCCTCGGGCTCACGGGCGAAGAGACGTACTCGATCTCCGGGCTGGTCGACGCCATCGCCAAGCGCAGCGCCATCGTGTGCGCCAAGCGCGCCGACGGCAGCGAACGCGAGTTCCGCTGCACGGTGCGCATCGACACTCCACAGGAGCGCGAATACTACCGGCACGGAGGCATCTTGCAGTACGTGCTCCGCCAGCTCCTCGGACGCTGAGGCGCGCTGGTCGACGAAGTACGACCGGACCGGCGACGGCGCCGACGCGGATCGAGCAACTTCCGCTTCGACGAGAGGAAAAGCGGAAGGAACGACAGGAAGACCCGCTTCGTCGAACGACACTTCGTCACAGTCGACTGGAAGTGACGAAGTGCCGTTCGGTTCTTCCGCTCGACCCATGGGAATCGCCGCTTTTCCGTTCGGTTCTTCGTCACCGCCGACAGGTAGCGACGAAGAACCCGTCGGAGCTTCCGCTCCGTCGAGAGACAAATCCGCTCCGCCTTCGATCCTTGCGGCTAGTGCGAACGACGAAGCGGAAAAACCAGTCGCCACGGCGGAAGGAAGTGAAGAAACAGCCGAAGTGCCTGACGAAAGTGACGAAGCGTCTGAAGAACCAGCAGAAGGAATCGACGAACCAACGAACCGGATCGGACCGTTCGCCTCAGGGACAGACAGGGCAGCCCGCAGGGCACGTCCCGTTGACCGGGTCGAAGCACTTGGGGAACGTCGGGAGGTTCGAGGGCACGTCGCAGCAGAGCTGCCCTGCGCTGCAGCATTCGCTGCCACAACAGAGCACGCCATTGCCGCACGCCCCGCCATCGCACGGGGCCGTCGTGCAGTTGCCGTGGTCGCAGTACGGGTTCGGGTCCGGGCACTCGATGCCGCACCCGCCGCAGTTGTGGATGTCGTTGCCCTTGTTGACGCAGTAGCCGTTGCACAGCGTGAGGCCGATCTGACAGCTCGTGGCGTCCCCGGGAGGCCCGGCGTCGTACGAGCTGTCGGTCGCGCTGGCCGAGTCGCCGCCGGAGCCGGTGTCAGACGGAGCGTCGCCCATCCCATTGCCCGAGTCCCCCGACGCATCGGGGCCGGACTGCATGCCGTCCGTCGTCCCATCGGAGCCCCCGCCATCGGTGCCACCGCCGGCATTGCCGCCGCTGCTCGAAGAGCAGCCAGCCGCGAGGAGAAGAACCGAACCGCACGCGAGCAATCGAAGGATGGTCATGGCTCGGAGCCCTCCCGCCGTGTGTGAAGCCTACCGCGAACCCCGAGGGAGGCGTCAGCGCGGGGCCATCGCCCGGATGAACGCTTCGACCATCTCCCAAGGGACGTTCGTCGGCAGATTCAAGATGGGCAGGTCGACACCGAAGGAGCGTCGCCGGCGTAGCTCGTCGAGACAGTGCTGGGGGTCGCCCGCGATCGTGAGCGCCTCGATCATCGCCTCGGGCACCGCGTCTGCCGCCTGCGCGCGCGTCGTCTTGTCGCCGTAGAGATCGGCGATGCGCTTGCACGCGTCGGCAAAGCCGAAGCGCGAGAGCAGCTCGATGTAGTAGTCGCCCATTCCGCCGATGTAGAAGGAGACGAGCTGGCGGGCCATCTGCGTGCCCGCGTGCCCGGCGAGCGGGAGCGCGCTCGTGAACGGCGCGGTCACGATGGCCTTCGGATCGCGACCCGCACGCGCCGCACCCGCGGCGATCCACGAGCGGCCCTCGGCGAGTCGATCGTAGGGCCAGAACGTCGGCATCCACCCGTCGGCGCACTCGCCGATCGACTCGATGGCCTTCTGCTTGAGCGCCGCCACGTAGATGGGCACGTCGGCGCGAACCGGCTTCATCTCGAGGCGGAAGGGCCTGTAGCTCGCGAGCTCGGCGCCCGCGTCGCTCAGCTTGCCGTCCGAGAGCAACGTGCGCACGACGCGCACCACGTCACGCACCTGCGTGAGCGGCTTGGCGAAGGGGCGCCCGTGGAAGCCTTCGATGACCTTCGCGCCGCTCGTCCCGATGCCCAGGATGAATCGGCCGCCGCTGATCTCGTCGACGGTCGCCGCGGACATCGCGATGAGCCCCGGCGTGCGGCTGAAGACGTTGACGATGCCCGTGCCGAGCTTGATGCGCTTGGTGACGAGGGCCAGCTCCGCCAGCAGGGAGAAGATCTCGTAGCCCCAAGCCTCGGGGATCCAGAACGAGTCGTACCCCAGCTCGTCGGCCAGCTTGGCCGCGCGAACGTAGATGCTGCGATCGTAGTTCTTCCAGAAGGCCACGAGGCCGGTGCGTTCCATGACCTCTCTTCTACTGCAGGAACGCCGTCTTGGTGGCCTCGAGGAGCGGGTTCTGCGCCTGCACCGTCGATCCGGCGGGGACGAAGCCCTCGCCGATCTCCCACAGGATGACCGCGCCGAGGCCCTGCGCCTCGAGCCATGCGCCCTTGGCGGCGATCGACGTCGGGTCCTCGTAGCTCACGTAGGTGCAGCTCTGGGCGTTCTTCCCGTCGAGCGTCAGATACGGCGCGTCGGCGGCCGAGTCGTAGTGATAGGCGCCGGCCGAGTAGTACGTACCCACGATGTTCGGGTAGGACATGACGCCGTCGCTCGCGGAGACCTGCGACGCGCCGAGGGTCTGCACGGGGGCCGTGACGGGCGCCGTGTAGCACATGCCGTAGAAGCCGATGCCGATGCCGAGCTTCGCGGCCGGTACGCCAGCGGCGATGTAGTGCTTCACGCTCGCGTCGATGCCCGTGGGCGTCGTGCTGTCGCTGTTCCAGTGGAGCGGCGACGAGTGCCAGCTCCGCCAGCCCTGCCACGGCCCCGCCATGCCGTACGTCATCAGGTTGATGCGATCGAGCTGCGCGGCCACCGTGCCGTACCAGGAGAGGTCGTCCAGGCTGTTCTCGTTCTCGTAGCCGGCGGTCAGCGTGATGAGGATGCCCGGGCTCTTCTGTCGGAGCGCCTGCACGAGCGTCGTCTCGAGCGCCTGGTCCTGCGCGACCGTGAGATTGCCGCCCTCCCAGTCGATGTCGAGCCCGTCGTAGCCGCTCGTGACCAGCGCCTCCAGGTTCGTCACGAACGTCGACTGCGCGTTCTGCATCGCCTGCTCGAACGCGGGGCCCGACCCCGAGCCTCCGATCGAGGCGAGCACCTTCTTGCCCTGCGCGTGCGCCGCCGAGATCAGAGCCGACGCCGTCGTCTGGTCGAAGTAGCCGGACGCCCAGCCGCCCGAGGAGTCGGGAACGTAGAACGCGGCGGCGACGTGGGTGAGGCCGTCCCAGTCGATCGACGACACGGCGTAGTTGCCGCCGTTCGCCGGCGAATGCCAGCTCGCGTAGTACCCCATGACCCACGCACCGGAGCCTGGTTGGGGATGACTCCCGTCCGGACTCGCTGACCCGTCGTGCGGACCCGACGAATCGCTGCCGGTCGTGTCGCTCGCGGCATCGGGCGGCGCGTTCGCAGCATCTGGAGCAGGACCGTCCGGCGCCGCATCGCCCACGCTCATGCCTCCGTCGCCGGGTTGTGCGCCGCCACCACCCGAGGACCCGCACGCCGAGGCGAAGGCCGAGGCCCAGATGGAGCTGGCAAGGATGCTGACCGGTGCGAGCGCGGCCCACCTTCTCGCGCTGTCACGCATGTCTTCCATCATGGACCATCGACGCGCGTTTCGCCCGCGGCATACGCAGCGTATGTTACGGGTGGTGGCTTATCGCGAGGCGCCCCGTGTCCGGCCGACGAACACCGAGTGGGCACGTGGTCTCTCGACGGATGCTCTCTCTGTCGTCTTTCAGCCCATCGTCGATCTGAGCGACGGCCGCGTGTTCGCGCACGAAGCGCTCGTCCGCTGCAAGGACCCGCGCTATCCGACGCCGCCGCGCCTCTTCGAGGCCGCCATCGAGGAAGGCGCCTGCGGCTGGCTGGGGCGAAGCATCCGCGACATCGCGTTTCGCACCTGCGGGGACAACAGGCTTTTCGTCAACCTCCATCCGCAGGAGCTCACCTCCCGCTGGCTCGTGAAGCCCGACGATCCGATCGGATTTCACGACCAGCAGGTGTACCTCGAGATCACCGAGGTCTCGGCGTTCGAGCAGTTCGACCTCTGCATGGGGGTCCTCAAGGAACTGTGCCGCCGTACGGGCGCGTTCCTGGTCGTCGACGACTTCGGCGCTGGCTACTCGAACCTGGAGCGCGTGGCCGATCTGGCGCCTGCGGTGGTCAAGCTCGACATGGCCCTCACGCGCGACATCCACAACCGCAAGGCGCGGCAGATCATCGTGCGACACGTCGTCGGCATGTGCACCGAGCTCGGCGCCGTCGTGGTGGGCGAGGGCGTCGAGACACTCGACGAGCTGAAATGTCTCCGCGATCTCGGCGTCGGGTATGCCCAGGGCTACCTGCTGGCGCGCCCCGGCGCCCCGCCGCCCGAGCACCACTGGCCGCTCGCCACCCCGGCATCGTCGGGAGCGATGAAGGCCAAGCCACCACCTCGCCGGTAAGTCATTCCGCCGCCGCGCGTGCGGGCGGGCCGTGGGGCGGGCCGTGGATGGTGAGCACGGGTCGATACGTCGTGCGGATCACGTTCTCGGCGACGCTGCCGAGCAACGCGCGAGCGATTCCGCGCCGGCCGTGGGTGCCGATGACGATGACGTCCGCATCGAGGTCGTTGGCGACGTGCTCGATCTCCTCCCAGGCGACGCCTTCGCGCAGCACCCCTTGAACCTGCACGCCCCGACCCTCGAGTCGTTTCAGGGTCGTGTCCAGAGCGCTACGGGCAGCGTCCGAGATGCGCGCCGCCAGCTCCGGCGTCGCAATCAAGGCACCGTCGGGGACGCCGACGATCGGTATCTCGTACGCGTGCATCACCGTCAGCGACGCACCGAGGCGGGTTGCGAGCTCGAGCGCGGCGTCGATTGCGCGCTGGGAGGTTTCGGTGAAATCCGTGGCGACGAGGATGCGGCGGAACGAGGCCATGTGGCGCCTGCACGCAAGTGCTCGGCCAGCACGCAGTTGAGCTGCGCACCCAGCAGGAGCGCGATCGAGAAGAGCCAGAGCGTCATGAGCGTCATGCCGACGGCGGCGAGCCCGGCCTCGTAGACGCTGCCGCTCCCGCCGAGCTTCGTCACGTAGAACCCGTACGCGTAGCCGAGCGCGACCATGAGCATGACCGCGACGACCGCGCCGCCGAGCACCCGCGGCCGCGCCCCCTCACCGCGCGGCACGCCCACCCGGTAGAGCCCCGCCACCATCGCGATCGCGATGAGCGCGCCGACGATGAAGCGCGCGATCCTTCCGACCGGGCCGTGGACGACGCTCACGAGCCAGTCGGACGGGTGCGTACCCGAAACTCGCTCCAGCCACACCACGCCCGACTCGAGCAGCGCGATGAGCGCTCCGCCCGCCGCGAGCGCGATGCACGTGCCGATCGCCAGCACTCTCTTCGTCAGCCAAGGCCGGCGCGGCGCACCGCTCTGGACCTCGAGCGCCTCGAAGACGGCAGCGATGCCGGTCGAGGCCAGCCAAAGGAACGTGGCCGCTGCGATCGGCGCCACCGCTCGGCCGTGCCAGCTCGCGACGTGCTCGGCTTCCTTCATGACGAGCTCTCGCACGGGAGGCGGCACTGCCTCCATTGCGGAGAGGGTCGCCCAAGGGTGCGCCGTGGCCACGCGCGCGGCGACGAATCCTCCCACCGCCAGCAGAGGCATGAGCGAAAGGAACACCCAGAAGCTCATCTCGGCAGCGAGGCCGAGCGTGCGCCGACGGGCGACCCCGGAAACCACTTCCACCAGTGGTTGCGGAAGCTTCCGCATCGTTCCGGGCTGGTGCACGGCCCGTGCCCGGCCCGAGCTTGCGCGGCGCCTAGCTTCGGCTAACGTCTTCCTCGCTCACGGACGTTTCCCCGGCAACGACCCTCTCTCGACTCTCGGGACCGCGGATCGCGCTCGACGGCGACGGCAACGTGCAGATGGATGCCTTGCCCCTGACATTCCGCGGCTGATTCAGACGGCAGGCTCACTCGGGTGAAGCCGCAACGAGAGAAGAGAAACAGTTATGGGAACGCGTCTTTACGTCGGCAATCTGTCGTTTTCCTCCACGGTGGACACGGTGCGTGAGGCTTTCGAGCGCATCGGTGCGGTGACGGACGTCCACATCGTCACGGATCGCGCCACGGGCCAGTCGCGAGGCTTCGGCTTCGTGACGATGGGCTCGCAGGCCGAGGCGACCAAGGCCATCGAGTCGATGAACGGTGCGAACCTCGATGGTCGCGCCCTTCGCGTCAACGAGGCCGAGGAGCGCCCGCAGCGCGGCGGCTTCGGTGGTGGTGGCGGTGGTGGCGGCGGCGGCGGCCGTCGCGGTGGTGGCGGCGGTGGTGACCGCGGCGACCGTCGCAACCGCTGGTAATCAGAACCTAGCGCACCAAGCGTAGGCGCCTTCGGTGGGTCCTTCGAGGACGCCGCCGAGGGCGCCTTGCGCTTTCCATCCCGGGGCTTCGACCGCCTCGGTCGCAAACCATGATGCGCGCTTGCTGCCCGGCGGGCCGGATCGTGTCGACGGCGGCCTGCACGACGTCGTTGAGGTGTGCGAGCCGCCTGCAGAGCCGCACTTTGCCGGTCACGATCCGCGAGGTCTCGAGGATCTCCTCGATGAGCTTTGCTTGCGCCTCCGCGTTGCGCTCGATGACCGCCATCGCCTTCGGCAGGAGATCCGGTCGGCCCCGCTGCAGTCGCGCCCAGCCGAGGATGGCGGTGAGCGGCGTGCGCAGCTCGTGCGAGACGATCGCCAGCAACTCGTCCTTCATCCGGCTCGTGGCTTCCGCTTGCGCGAGGACCGCGGCGCGCTGCTGCTCGAGCCGCTTCTGGTCGTCGATGTCCGTGCAGGTGCCGAACCAGCGAACGATGCGGCCCGTCTCGTCGCGCATGGGCGCGGCCGAGGAACCACCGGTACTCGCCGTCCGCGCGGCGGAAGCGATACTCGATCTCGTAGTCCTCGCCGGTCTCGAGAGAGAGGCTCGCCGCGCGCTCGCGGACCTCCACGAAGAGAACGCCCACGTGCGTCGGCCTCTCCGAGGCATCGGCGACGAATGACGCGGGCATCGACAAAGTGCCACCGGAAGCGCACGAGGTTTCCGCCAGGACGAGCTGCTCTCCTCTTTGCGACGCACTCTTCGCAGAATCGTTTCGCGGGCAGTCGTCGCACATGTGTATACGCGGCGACCCAAATGCAAAACCGAACCTGGGCCGGACTCCTCCTTGGTGCATCGCTCGTCGCCCCCGCGCTCGTCTCAGCGGGATGCAGTGACGGCGGTAACGCGCCTCCCGCTGGCGCGACAGGGCAGGACGGCGCTGCGGCCGAGACGGATGCAGCCGACGGCTCCACGCGGCAAGGCGACGGCGCCTCGGGAAACACGGACACCGGAGCGAGCGATGCGACGAACAACCCGGTAGACGGCGGCAGCCACCCAACCGACTCGGGAAGCCACGCAGACTCGGGCTCGGACGGTTCGTCGACCGAAGGCGGCGATGCAGCGACCGGTCCCGTCCTCGTGACGACCGTGGCCCCGGGCACCACCCCTGTCGCCGTAACGATCAACCAGGGCACTGCGATCGGCGAGGGGAAGGCCAACGGCGCGACCCCCTTCGTGCTGACCAACCTCGCCGCTGACTCGAACAACACCGAGACGATCCAGAGCGCGACCGATCCCTTCGCGCGCTCCGGCAACGTGCCCGACACGGCCTACGGCTTCTGCGACTACTCGGGCGCGACGCCGACGCGCGTGTCCTACGCCACGGGGGCGAAGTTCGAAGCGGACGCGGGGAGCGACAAGATGGTGCCGATGGCGCCCTTCTACTTCCCGCTCACGTACACCTCGACGCTCACCCCCAGCGGCAATGCGTTCGGCGGCAAGGCGCCGATCATCGGCCTCTTCGACTGGCGGCCGAAGGACATCGACGAGGCGCTCGTCGTCGCGGAGTCCGACGATGACGGACAGACCTGGTACTTCATGCAGACGGTCCTCGAGCTCTTCCCCGACTACACGAACCCGATCAGCGGCGGTTACGACTCGACGTCCACCAACACCGGGTGCCCGCCGACGCTGCAAGGGACGAACGCGAACACGACCGCGGTGAACGGATCGACGGCGGACGACGGCTGGGGGCACGCGGCGATCATCCAGCTGCCGGGCACGAACAACGCGGCGACGGGGCAGTTCCTCTACATGCTCGACCGCGCGCCGAACGCCGTCGACGTGTCTCCGCTGCACGTCATCAATCTGGCGCACGCGTCCAACAAGTTCCCCATCTGGAACACGAACAACACCGCCGCGGGCGCGAACGACATCAAGTCGATCAGCTCTGCGCTGAACAACACCGCCGACGCGGGCGCGCCGGTCGTCGTGCAGAACACGAACGGCCTGCTCGATCCGGACGGCATCATGGCCGTGTTCCCGACGGCGTCGGGGGCCGCGGCCGGCTCTCCGGTCACCGTCCTCTACGTTCAGAAGATCCTCAACGGCGACGACACGGGTTCGACCGCGATGCCCACCTCGCAGCAGTGCACGGCTGCGCCGTTCAGCGGCAAGACGAATCACGACATCTCCAACGTGCGTCTCGCGACGACGACCGACGGCATCAACTTCACCGATCTCGGCGTCGTCGCCGGTCTGAACGATCCGACGACGGTCGATTACAACGGCACGCGCTGGATCAGCCCGCGCGCGACGCTGCTCGACATCCACGGCGACGGCTCACTCTGGGGGCTCTACTTCGCCGGCGGCAACTGTCTCGACGGCGACTCCGACGCCTTCCACTACATCGGCTACGCGGAATCGAGCGACAAGATGCACTGGACCGTCTACTACGACGTCAACCACCCCATCGCGTCCATCAACACCATCACCACGGCCAACCAGTCCGACGGGAAGATGGTGACGATCCCGGCGCAGGCTCCGGTCGTGGCCACGCAGTACTGGTTCGCCGAGCGGCTGTACGCTCCCACGGCGACGCGCATCGACGCGACGCACCTGAGCCTCACTTTCGCGGGCTACGGCGTGCAGACGCCGAACAAGGACCTGCTCGACTACCGCCAGATCGGCAACGTGGAGCTCACGGTGAGCCAGGCGCTACCCGACGGCGTGCCGAACAACATCAACGCGCACTGACCCCGACGACGACACTCCCGATCCGCTCCAGGCTCGCTTATGCTCGCCCGCATGCAATTCGGGATGATCGGGCTCGGACGGATGGGCGCCAACATGGTTCGGCGCCTGATGCGGAACAACCATCAGTGCGTCGTCTACGACCGCTCGGCCGAGGTCGTGGCCTCGCTCGTGAAGGACGGGGCCGTGGGCGCGAGCTCGCTGGCGGAGCTCGTGAAGCGCATGGAGCGCCCGCGCGCCATCTGCTTGATGGTGCCGGCGGCGTTCGTCGACGCGTCGATCGAGGAGCTGGCGCCACTCCTCGAGAAGGACGACGTCATCATCGACGGCGGCAACTCGCACTACCACGACGACATCGCGCGAGCGAAGAGGCTGGCGCCCAAGGGACTGCACTACGTCGACATGGGGACGAGCGGCGGCGTCTGGGGGCTCGAGCGCGGCTATTGCCTGATGATTGGTGGCGAGGACGCCGTCGTGAAGCGGCTCGACCCGATCTTCGCGACGCTCGCACCCGGCATGGGCGACGAGATCCCGCGAACGCCCGGACGCGAGAACCTGAAGGGCACGGCCGAGCAGGGATACCTGCACTGCGGACCGACGGGCGCAGGCCACTTCGTCAAGATGGTCCACAACGGCATCGAGTACGGCATCATGGCCGCCTACGCCGAGGGCCTGAACATCCTGCACAAGGCGAACGTCGGCAAGGCGTCGCACGAGAAGGACGCCGAGACGACGCCCCTCAGGAACCCCGAGCACTACCAGTACGACTTCAACCTCGCGGACGTCACCGAGGTGTGGCGCCGCGGCAGCGTCATCGCATCGTGGCTTCTCGACCTCACGGCGCAGGCGTTGGCGAAGAGCCCGGCGCTCACCGAGTTCGGCGGAAAGGTGTCCGACTCGGGCGAGGGCCGGTGGACGGTCGCCGCCGCGAACGACGAGGGCGTGCCGGCGCACGTGCTCACCGCCGCGCTATTCGAACGCTTCGCCTCGCGCGGACTGGACGAGTTCCAGAACAAGGTCCTGTCAGCCATGCGCTTCGGCTTCGGCGGACACGTCGAGAAGAAGTGATCTCAGGAGGGGCTGGGCGCAATTTTCCGTCGGCACTGCGGAGTAGGGCGCCCAGAGACGCGGCCGTGACGGGTCCGAACGGCTCTGCTCCGGTAGGAAGTTCGCACATGAAGGTTCGGGCCGCCGCCAGTGTCGCTGTGTTCCTTGCGCTTCCTCTCGCTTGCTCCGGCAGCAAGGGGGATTCCGGATTCGGCGGAGGCGAGAGCTCCTCGAGCGGCGGCTCGGGCGGAGGCAGCAACAGCAGCGGCGGCGGTAGCAGTTCGAGCGGCGGCGTTTCGAGCAGCAGCTCGGGTGGCGGTTCGTTCGGAACGACCGACGCGTCCACCGGTCCGATGAACGGCTGCCAGTACATGGACTCGACCGACCACGACGGCGACGGCTTCTCGTCGACCGACGGCGACTGCAACGACTGCGACCCCAACACGAACCCCGGCGCCTTCGACGTGCCCAAGGACGGCATCGACGAGGACTGCGACGGTACAGTGGACGACGAGCCGACCGGCTGCGACACGATGGCGGTGCTCGACTCGACGGATCCCTTCAACGCCGCGCTCGCGATGGATCTGTGTCGCAAGACGACCGAGACGGCGCAGGGCAAGCAGCGGACGTGGGGCGTCGTCGGCGCGTCGTTCGTCGCGCCCGACGGCTCGGACACGTGCAACCCCGGCGCTTGCTCGACGAACGCCAACTACCCGCTCGGCCACGGCAACCTGACGAAGCTCGGTGTCAACAAGCCCCAGCAGGGCTCGCACATGCACTCGATGTCCTCGGGCACGGCGCGCGACCCGAGCGACCCCGGCTACCAGGACGTCGGCGGGTTCGACAAGATGTTCACCGTCGGCGCGGCGGCCGGCTTCCCGGCCCCGGCGCCCGCGTGCCCCGGCGTCATCACCGGACAGCCGCACGACGGCATGGCGCTTCGGCTCACCATCCGTGTGCCGACGAACGCGCAGAGCTTCACGTTCGACACGAACTTCTTCACCTACGAGTTCCCGGACTACATCTGCAGCACCTACAACGACACATTCGTCGTCGAGATGGCGCCGGCGCCCAAGGGGGCGAGCACCGGCGGCAACATCGTGTTCGACCAGGCGGGAAACTCCATTTCGGTCAACAACGCGCTGCTTCAGGTGTGCGATCCGCAGACGGCGGGCGGCAAGATGTTCGCTTGCCCGCTCGGCTCGACGACGCTGTCGGGCACCGGCTTCGGGACGGACACGGCCGGGTCGAACCATGCGGCGACCGGGTGGCTGCAGACGAATGTGAACATCGACCCCTCGCTCAAGGGCAAGGACATCACGCTGGTCTTTGCCGTGTGGGATTCGGGTGACGGCATCCTCGACTCGACGGCGCTCATCGACAGCTTCACCTGGTCCTCGCAGCCGGGGAACAACACGCCGGTGACGGTGCCCACGCCGCCGGCGCAGTGAGCCTGCGCGATCACCTGGTGTCACCGCTGCTGGCGGCGGCCGTGTTGGCGTGCGGGTGCGCATCGCAGAGCAACGCGGCCGGCGGCGGCAACGGTGACGCAGGGCACGGGTCGGACGCGGGCCGACCCGTGCACGACGCCGGCGGGGCCGACGTCGACACCTTCGGAGGTGGCGACGGATTGGCGGGCCCGATGGCCCCTGCTTGCAGCGCCGACCTGCAGAACGTCGTGGATGCCGACGGCGGCGTCGTCATGCAGTGCCCGCCCGATCAGGGATGCGACAAGGGGCAGTGCGTGCCCGCGTGCCAGGCGGCCGGAGACGCGCACGGAAGCATCGGGTGCGACTTCGTCGTCGCCACCCCGGCGTTCGAGACGATGCACCAAGGCCCTTGCTACGTCGTCTTCATCGCCAATTCGTGGACCCGCCCGGTCAACATCGGGCTGACCTACGGCGCCACGTCGTACGACCTGAACCAGTTCGCGCGCTTCCCGACCGTCGGCACGCCTGCGACCCAGTGGTCGCCCGTTCCGAGCACCGGCCTGCCGCCGAAGGGCGTGGCCGCGCTGTTCCTCTCGAGCGACCCGAACGCCGTGAACAACGGCACGTCCATCAACTGCCCCGTGCCCGACGCGGTGAACATGGCGACTGCCGTACTCTCGAGCGGCCAGAGCGGCACGGGACTCGGGCAGGCGTTTCACATCACGACGGACACGCCGGTGAACGGCTACGACGTGCTCCCCTACGGAGGCGCGCAGTCGTACTACCCGGGCGCAGCGCTGCTCTTGCCGTCGACGGCGTGGGGCACCACCTACGTCGTCGCGGCGCCCAAGCCGGGAGGCGCGCCCGAGATGTGGGCGCAGATCGTCGCCTCGCAGGACAACACGCACGTGAAGGTGGCTCCGAGTCTCGCGCTGCCGAGTGGCACCGGCGTGGCCGAAGCGCCTCCGGGCCACACGACGACGTACACGCTCGGTGCGGGGCAGTACATCCAGTGGCAGCTTCCGGCGGGGAACAGCGACCCGACGGGCACCATCGTCTCGAGCGATCTGCCGGTGGGGGTCAACGCGGGCAACGGGCTCCTGTGCCTCTCGTCGGCGACGTCACCGATGGGCGGCGGGTGCGACTCGGATCACGAGAGCGTCCCGCCCGTCGCGGCGCTCGGCTCCGAGTACGTCTTGGCGCCGTACGCGACGCGGCGGGCGGACCTGATGCCCGAGAGCATCCCGTACCGATTCGTGGGGGTGGCCGACGGCACCATGCTCACCTTCGACCCGCCGGCCAGCGGGGCGCCCGCGACGCTGAGTCTCGGCCAGGCGGTGGACTTCGAGGCGACGACTGCGTTCCGAGTCACGAGTCAGGACGCGCAGCATCCGTTCTACGTCGCGCAGATGATGTCCGGCTGTTACGTGACGGGCGGCAGTCGGCCGGGCGTGGATCCGAATGCGCCCTTCGCGATGCAGAACTGCCTCGGCGACGAGGAGTACCTGATGGTCGTGCCCGCTGCGCAGTGGCTGCCGAGCTATGTGTTCCTCACCGATCCAACGTACGCGACAGCGAACGTGGTGCTCGTGCGGAAGAAGGGCGCGAGCGGCGCGTACGAGGACGTGACGATCGACTGCGTGGGTACCGTGGGCGGGTGGCAGGCGGTGGACGGGGCGGCCGAATACCAGCAGACCAACGTGGACTTCGTGCGGGCCACGGCGGCGGCCGGTGCGTGCAACAACGGTCCGCACACCGCCACCAGCAAGGGTGCCTTCTCGCTCGTCGTCTGGGGAACCGACTCGTTCGCTTCCTACGCGTACGCGACGGGAGGCGAGTTCGCGTCGATCAACAGCGTGATGGTGCCGATGCCGCAGTGACCCGTCACTGCAGCTTGCCGGTGCCGAGAGTCTCGGCGGAGACGCCGATGATGACGCTCACGTTTCCCGTCGTCACGGGCTTCGACACGAGCCGAGTGAGCACGATCGTCAGGTCGTCGCCACTGGTCAAGTTGGCGAGCAACGCCTGGGGCACCGTGATGCTCCCGGCGCTGTCCATGCTGTTGCACGAGATCGACCCGTCGCCCGTCATGCCCTTCATCGCGCCCACGAAGATGCCCGAGGCGGCGCCGGTGTTCCCCGCCGTCCAAGTGACGGTGAAGTCGGAGCTGGCAGAAACCATGGTGGGCGTCGTCGTGCTGAACGCAGGGCTGATGTCCTGCATCAGCGCGGGCGCCACCACCGAGCCCGAGAACGCGTTCACGGCGGCGCCGGAGGCGGTGAAGGTCAGCGTGTCCCCCCCTGACCACTGGAAACTGGGGGCTTGCTGGCTGCTCGTTGAGTAGACGTCCATCACGCCGCCCTGCGTGCTGGGCGACATCGTGACGATGGAGTTGCTCCCGTCCTTGATGACGATGTCGCCCGCGCTGACGAAGGTCAGCGTGCTTCCGCTGCCGCTGCTGCTCGGGGGCGTGTAGCAGCAGCCGCCCGACTGCGTGCCCTTGCACGCGGCGCCCCCCGCGTCGGGCGCCGCGGAGAAGCCGGCCGCTCCGTTCCAGACGGTGGTTCCGCCCGCGCTGCCCATGATGGCGCCGATCTCGCCGATGTACGTCGTCGAGCCGCCGCCGCTGCTCGATCCGCTGCTCCCGCCGGAGCTGCCGCCCGAGGAGCTGCCCGAGGGCTTGCCGCCCGAGGAGCTGCCGGCGCCGCTGCTCCCGCCCGAAGAGCTGCCACCCCCGCTGCTACTCCCGGAGCTGCTGCTTCCCGAGCTTCCGCCGGAGCTGCTGCCCCCGTTCGAGGTGCTGCCGGTGCTGCTGCCCCCGTGCGCGTTCGAGGACGGCGAGCTGCACGCACTCAGCGAGGCGTAGGCGCCGATGGAAAGACAGCCGAGAACGAAACCGAGCGAAGTCTTCATGAAGGACCCCTTCTCGGTTCATATGGGTCGAATCATCCGCGGCGTACATCAGTGAGCGGCGAGGCGGATCCGTAGCGAACTGGGGAGCCGACGCTGGCGATCTCAGCTCAGACCGAGTCTGAAGCGGCGCGTGCGTTCGTAGAGGCGCAGGATGGCGACGGAGACGCCCGCCAAGAGCGGCCCTAGGAGGAAGCCGACGAAGCCGAAGAGCTTCAGTCCGCCGAAGAGGGAGACGAAGGTGAGCCAGGTCGACATCGTCTCGCCGCGGCCTACCAGCTTCGGCCGCACGATGTAGTCGCACACGCCGACGACGGCGACCGAGCTCCAGATGAGCAGGAAGATGCCGGCGCCCACGTGGCCCGTGAAGACGAGGACGAGCCCCGCGGGAACCCACACCAGCATCGTGCCGAACACGGGGACGAGCGACGCCACGGCCGTCATCCCGCCGAAGAACACGGGCTGCGGCAGGTGCGCGATGACGTAGCCGATGCCCGCCACGATGCCCTGGATGACCGCGGTGCCGAAGTTGCCGATGACGACGATGCGCCCGAGGCGGCGCATCTCGCGCATCAATCGGCGCGTGTGGTGCGGGTTGATGGGCACCATGCGCTGGGCGCGCCGGGCGAGCTCCGTCCAGTGCCGGAGCACGTAGTACATCGTGATCGACATGAAGAAGATCGCGAGCACGCCGTCGAGCGCGAAGCCGAGCGCCTGCGCCGCCCAGCCGGCGAGGGTCGTCGCGATACTGCCGAGCGCGTCGCGGATGCGGTCGAGCACCTCCGCGGGCTGCAGTCCGAAGAACGCCACCGGTGCGAGTGCCTTCTGGACGAACGCCGCCCCGCCGCCGCCCGGCGCGAGCGCCTTCGGCACCGTGCCGAGCACGGCGATGCCCTGGAGGATGAGCACGTAGATGAACGCCCCCAGCGTCCCGGCCACGACGATGGTCGCGACCGCGGTGGTGACGACCGCCACGAGCACGGGACGCCTCGTGCGTCGGACGAGCGGCTTGTACGGGTGGTGGAGGGTGAAGGCCAGCAGGGCGCCGACCAGCACGCCGATGCCCACCGGGAGCACGACCCAGAGGATCACCGCGACCGCGATGAGCGCCAGGACCCCGAGCGCGCGCGGCTCAGCCGGGGCGTAGTGCGTGACCGCCTCGTTCGCGCGGGCGTGCGCCGCATCGATGGGGCGCTCGCTGCCGGAGGTGGTGGTGACGCCCGTGGTCACCCACTGGGGCCGAGCAAGAGTCCGGCCGCGAAAGCACAAAATGGCACGAGGGCGACCCGGTCACCCGAGTCGCCCTCGACGAAGTTCAGCTTGTTCACGTTGGGCGCGT
>Ga0335069_10007262_pt1 | contig 16019 bp, 9 predicted proteins | sample Lox_Sample_11_FD_206714 | JGI IMG/M metagenome (GOLD analysis project Ga0335069, IMG submission 206714) | Soil microbial communities from Loxahatchee National Wildlife Refuge, Florida, United States - Lox_Sample_1.1 | ecosystem: Environmental > Terrestrial > Soil > Wetlands | place: USA: Florida... | reverse complement strand
CCCGGCCACGATCCCCTGCCCCGCAGCTTCTTCATAGCCCGAAGTGCCGTTGATCTGTCCTGCGAAGAAAAGCCCGCGCACTTTCTTTGACTCAAGCGACGGCTGCAGTTGGGTCGGAGGGGCGAAATCGTACTCGACCGCATACGCCGGGCGAAGCAGGACGGCATGCTCCAGCCCTGGGATGCTGTGGACCATTTCGAGTTGGACGTCGAAAGGCATGCTCGTCGAAAGCCCATTGATGTAGTACTCGTTTGTGTTCCGTCCCTCCGGCTCAAGAAAAAGGATATGCCGGGGCTTGTCGGCGAAACGAACGAACTTGTCTTCGATGCTGGGGCAGTATCTCGGGCCGACCCCCATGATCTCGCCGCCGTAGAGTGCCGACTTGGAGAGATTGGCCCGGACAATTGAAGCCGTACTTTCGGTTGTGTATGTTATCCAGCAAGATACTTGATCTGATCCAGGCGCCCAGCCTATCCGACGCTCGCCGTTTTGTTCCACATGGAACAGATTCTCCGGGTCGCGGGTGTCGTGGAAGGCGAAGAGCGTCGGGGGATCGTCGCCCTTTTGCTCGTCCATCTTCGAGAAGTCCAAGCTTCGCCCCAAGACCCGCGGAGGGGTGCCAGTTTTCAACCGTTGAAGTTCAATTCCAGCATCGACCAGACTTCCCGAGAGTGTCTTCGCACTGAAGTCCCCAAGGCGCCCGCCTTCGTTCTTGTTCTGTCCGATGTGCATCAACCCCCGCAAGAACGTGCCGGTAGTGATGACAACCGTATGGCCCCGGAATTCGATTCCAAGGTTCGTGCGAAGACCGACCACAGCGCCGCCCTGGACGACGATTTCCGTCGCCGTCGCTTGGAATAGTTGGAGGTTCTTCTGGAGTTCGAGAGTATGCTTGAGGCGGAACTGGTAGGCCTTCTTGTCGCATTGCGCTCTCGGCGATTGGACGGCCGGACCCTTCGATTCGTTCAGCAGCCTGAACTGAATCGCGGTGACGTCCGTGTTGATCGCCATCTCGCCGCCAAGCGCATCGATCTCCCGCACGATTTGCCCCTTGGCCTGACCACCGATCGCAGGATTGCAGCTCATCTGGGCGATGGTGTCCACGTTCCCGGTGACGAGGAGGGTGGAGGCACCCATCCGCGAGGCCGCCAAAGCGGCCTCGACGCCGGCGTGGCCTGCGCCACAGACAATGACGTCAAATTCTAACTTATATAACATCAATAAGATAGGAGATTCCAGCCAACAAATCGCGGATTCTGAAGCCGGGCTCCTACTTTCCAATACAAAACGTGGCGAAGAGGCGATCGAGCACCTGCTCATTGTCGATCCGGCCCGAGATTTCGCCAAAGGAATCCAACGCGCCCCGGAGGTCGCTGGCCAAAAGCTCGGCGGGAGCCGAGGAGACCAGACCGGCGATGGCGGCCTTCAAAGATTCGACTGCCTGGCCCAAGGCATGGGCGTGGCGGGCGTTGACCGCGACCAGGTCCTCGTCGCGCCCGCCATGAAACGATTCGGCGTGCCGCACGATCGCAGCCACCAGTGCGTCACAGCCATCGCCAGTCAGCGCGGAGACGCCGAAGGCGCGCAGCCCGTCGGGCGGCGGAGGCCGGGAATGCTCCGGCACCAGGTCGGTCTTGTTGATCACGACCAGCGTGCTGGCCGGCTCCAGGCGCCCGCGGATCTCGGCGGGCAGCGCGGGCGCCGGCCGCGAGGCGTCCAGGACGAGCAGGATCAGATCGGCCTCCGCGGCGCGCGCCGCGGTCTGGCGCATCCCGAGCGCCTCGAGCGGGGTGGGGGAGGCGTTGAGACCGGCGGTATCAACTAGTCTGATACAGTGAGACCCGATGGTGAGGCGCTCCTCGAGGTAGTCGCGCGTCGTCCCCGGCTCGGGGCTCACCAGGGCGCGCTCGCGGCCGACGAGCCGGTTAAGGAGGCTGCTCTTGCCCGAATTGGGCTCCCCGAGGATGACCGTGCCGAGACCGTCGCGCAGGATCGCGCCGTAGCGGCTGGTGGCGCGCAGCCGGCCGGTGTCGGCGAGGAGTTCCTCGAGTCCGGCCTGCAGGTCCTCGCGTTGCTCGGGCGGCAGGTCCTCGTCCGGGAAATCGATGTGGGCCTCGACGCGGGCGAGCAGGCCGACCAGGCGGCCGGCGAGATCGCGCAGGCGGTCGCCGAGCGCGCCCCGCAGCTGGCGGTTGGCGGCGGCGAGGGCGCGGTCGCTGTGGGCGTGGATCAGGTCGGCCACCGCCTCGGCCTGGCTCAGGTCCAGGCGGCCATTGAGGAACGCGCGCCGCGTGTATTCTCCGGCCTGGGCGGGCCGGCACCCGCGCGCGTAGAGATCCTCGAGGATGCGCTGGACGATGAACGGGTTGCCGTGGCAGCTGATCTCGAGGACGTCCTCGCCGGTGTAGGATTGGGGCGCCTGGAAGCAGGTGAAGACGACGTCGTCAACGAGCGCGCCCGTGCGGTCCGCGTAGTCGCCGTGGCGGGCCTCCCGGGGCGGGGGCGTGGTGCCGAAGACGGCGCGGGCGAGGGGGGCGCTCAACGGTCCGCTGGTCCGCACCACGGCCAGGGCGGAAGTGCCGAGGGGGGTGGCCGGGGCGGCGATCGTGTCCGGAGGGGGCGCCATGACGCCCACCCAAGCGAGGCCGCGGTCGAAGGCAAAGCGAAAGCGCGCCCGCCGGGCGGCTCCGGCCCCGCGGCGGCGTCACCCCGGCGTCATTCGGCCGCGATGCCGTGGGTGACCTCGGTGCCGCCGGTCACGCTGACGCGGGCGAGGATGTCGGCGGAGATCTTGGCGGCGAGCTCCGGACTCTTGGCCAGGGCCTCCTTGGCGGCCTCGCGTCCCTGGCCGACCAGCTCGCCGTTGTAGGCGATCCAGGCGCCCTTTTTCTCAAGGACCTTGTGCTCGACGCCCAGATCGAGCAGCGACCCGGTCCGCGAGATGCCCTCGTTGTACATGATGTCGAACTCGCACTCGGTGAACGGCGGCGCGACCTTGTTCTTGACCACCTTGATCTTGGTCCGGTTGCCGACCACGCGGCCGTCGGGCAGTTTGAGCTGGTCGCGGCGGCGGATGTCGATGCGCAGCGAGGCGAAGAACTTCAGGGCGCGGCCGCCCGGCGTCGTCTCGGGGTTGCCGAACATGACGCCGATCTTTTCGCGGATCTGGTTCGTGAAGATGCAGACGCACTTGGTCTTGCTGACCACCGAGGTGAGCCGGCGCATCGCCTGGCTCATCAGCCGGGCCTGCGATCCGACGGTGGCGTCACCCATCTGGCCATCGAGCTCCGCCCGGGACACGAGCGCGGCGACGGAGTCGATCACGATGACGTCGATCGAGTTCGACCGGATGAGCGTCTCGGCGATGTTGAGGGCGTCCTCGCCGCTGTCGGGCTGCGACACCAGCAAGTCGTCCAGCTTGACGCCGACGATGCGGGCGTACTTGGGGTCGAGCGCATGTTCGACGTCGATGAAGGCGGCGAGGCCGCCCTGGCGCTGCGCCTCGGCGATGACGCTCAGGCAGAACGTGGTCTTGCCGGACGACTCGGGCCCGAAGATCTCGATGATGCGGCCGCGGGGCAGGCCGCCCACGCCGAGGGCCAGGTCGATGGCGAGCGAGCCGGTGGAGATGGTGTCGACGATCATCCGCGTCGCGCTTCCGAGCCGCATGATGGATCCCTCGCCGAACTGTTTCGTGATGGCGGAGACCGCCAGGTCGATATTCTTGGCCCGGGCGGGATCGGCGGCCCGGTCGGCTGGCCCCGACTGGGCGGGGAGGGGCGAAACTTTGGCGGGGGCGGCTTTGGACATGGGGTTTAAAGGTGTTGAATTGTTAGCTATTTTGGAAAAGTCAACGGCGACCCGCGAAACCGGCAGGCGTTCGTCCGCAGGGCTCTTTCTTGGCAAAGCCGCGGCCGGCGCAAACGAAAAGAGACGCCCGGCGCCGGGCCGCCTCAGGTCCGGCCGCGGTAGCCGACGTACCAGTCGACGAACCGGCGCAGGCCGTCCTCCAGCGTGACCGTGGGCTCATAGCCGACGGCGGCGCGGATCCGGGTGAGGTCGGCGCAGGTCTCGGGCATCTCGGTGGGAAGCGGCGGCAGCATTTCGATCCGGGCGGAGCGGCCGAGCAGCCCCTCGAGCAGGCGTACGAATTCGAGCATGGCGACCGGCCGGTTGTGGCCGAGATTGAGGATCCGCCACGCCGGGGTGCCGGCGGCGGGCGCCAGGAGGACCCTGAGGACGCCGTCGACGATGTCGTCCACGTAGGTGAAGTCACGGCGGTAGCGGCCGTGGTCGAACAGCCGGACCGGTTCTCCCTCCAGGATGGCGCGGGCGAAGAGCATCGGCGTCATGTCCGGCCGGCCCCAGGGCCCGTAGACCGTGAAGAACCGCAGGCCGGTGATCGCCAGCCCGTGCGCATGGGCGTAGCTGTAGGCCATGGCCTCGTCGGCCTTCTTGGTCGCCGCGTAGAACGACAGGGGCTGGCCCGCGTCGTCGTCCTCGCGGAACGGCACCCGGGCGCCGGCGCCGTAGACGGAGCTGCTCGACGCGAAGACCAGGTGCCGCGGCGGGAGCGCCCGGGCGGCCTCGAGCACGCTGGCAAATCCGACCAGGTTGCTGTGGACGTAGGCGCCGGGGTTCTCGAGGCTGTAGCGCACGCCGGTCTGGGCGCCGAGGTGGACGACGTAGTCCGGCCGGAACCCGGCGTGCTCCCGGCGGAACGCGTCCGCGTCGGCGAAATCCGCCTGCACGAAGCGAAAGCCCGGCCGCGGCGCCAGTTCGGCCAGCCGGGCGCGCTTGAGCCCGCCGGAGGCGTGTTCGCCCAGGTTGTCGACGCCCAGCACCTCGCACCCCGGGGTCGCGCCCAGCCGCCGGCAGAGATGGAAGCCGATGAATCCGGCCGCGCCGGTCACGAGGACTCTCATCGGCGGGGGTCTAGCCGAAAGGCGGGGGCGCGGCTAGGCAAATCTCCCGGCGCGGCCGGACGGCGGCCTGTATCCGTCCGTAAATGACCCGTGAGAATGGCCCCACCTTTCGCTTGCCAGGCCGAAATCCGTTCCTATAAGTTGCGCCGTTTTTGTCCATCGGCATAGTCCCGGCATGAAGATCAAGGCCTACCTGAAGCCCCAGTGTGGCTGGTCGCGCGGCGTGCGCGCGATCATGCGCAAGTACGGGCTGGAGTACGAGGACATCGACGTCGCCGGCAGCCGGGCCAATCACGAGGAGATGATGCGCAAGTCGGGCCAGCCGCTGTCCCCGTGCGTCGAGATCGACGGCGTCATGCTGGCCGACATCTCCGGCGAGGAGCTCGAGAATTACCTCCTCGCGAACAATCTGGTCGAGCCCAGCGACTCCGTCGCCGACGAGCCGACCAACGTCGGCTGCACCGACGGGGAGGACGCGAGGACGGCGACCAAAACGATCCGCTTCTTCTGACGAGCCCAGCCCACCCAATCCATTTCGCTTCCACCGGGCCGGCTCACGCGACAAGCGACCGGCCCTTTTTCATGCCACCAACCACGCAACGAGCCCAACCGCCGGCTCCCGCCGCGCCGCGGCCGCGCCGTCCCTCGGACCGGACGGCCGGCGCGGGGAGTCCGAATTCGCCATTGACGCGACCGGGGACGGGCGGCGGTATCCGACCCGATGAAGAGACGAAGTGACAGCGCCCGGGGCGCCCGGCCGATGCGGCCGGGGCTGCCGCCCAGGCAGGGCCTCTACGACCCCTGGTTCGAGCACGACGCGTGCGGCGTGGGCTTCGTCGTGGACATGAAGGGCCGCCGGTCCCACCAGATCCTGCAGCAGGCGCTGCAGGTGTTGATCAATCTCGACCACCGCGGGGCGGCCGGCAGCGAACCGAACACCGGCGATGGCGCGGGCGTGCTGCTGCAGATGCCCCACGCCTTCCTCAAGGAGGTGTGCCGGAAGGCCCGCATCGCGCTCCCGGGCCCGGGCGAGTACGCCAGCGGGCTGGTGTTTCTCCCGCGCAATGTCACCCAGCGGCGCCGGCTCGAAGAGCGTTTCGAGCAGATCATCCAGTCGGAGGGCCAGCCGGTCCTCGGCTGGCGCACGGTGCCGACCAGCAACGCGGCGCTCGGCGAGACCGCCAAGTGGAGCGAGCCGTTCATCCGCCAGGTGTTCATCGGCCGCGATCCGGCCCTCACCGACGACCTCGCGTTTGAGCGCAAGCTGTACGTGATCCGCAAGCGCGCCGCCCGCGAGATCCGCAACACCACCCTCGACGGGGCCGAGTACTGGTATCTCTGCAGCCTGTCCTACAAGACCTTCGTCTACAAGGGCATGCTGCTGACGACGCAGCTCCAGGAGTACTTTCCCGATCTGCTGCATCCGGCGACGGAAACGGCGCTGGCTCTGGTGCACTCGCGCTTCAGCACGAACACCTTTCCGAGCTGGAACCGCGCGCATCCGTACCGCTACCTCGCGCACAACGGCGAGATCAACACCCTCCGCGGCAACATCAACTGGATGCACGCCCGGGAATCCCTCTTTGTGTCCACCGCGTTCGGCGACGACATCAAGAAGGTGCTGCCCATCATCGACCCCAACGGCAGCGACTCGGCGATGTTCGACAACACGCTCGAGTTGCTCGTGCTGGCCGGGCGCCCCCTGGCGCACGCGATGATGATGATGATCCCCGAGCCGTGGTCCCACCACGAGAGCATGGACGACGCCCGGAAGGCGTTCTATCAATATCACTCCTGCCTGATGGAGCCGTGGGACGGCCCGGCCTCGATCGCGTTCACCGACGGCCGGCAGGTCGGGGCGGTGCTCGACCGCAACGGCCTGCGCCCCTCGCGCTATTACGTCACCAAGGACGATCTCGTCGTCATGGCGTCCGAGGCCGGGGTGCTGGACATTCCCGCCGAGCGGGTGCTGCTCAAGGGCCGCCTCCAGCCCGGTCGTATGTTCCTGGTGGATACCGAGCAGGGGCGCATCATCGACGACGCCGAGATCAAGGCCGCGATGGCCGCCGAGCGGCCCTACCGCCAGTGGCTCGATGAGCACCTGGTTCATCTCGACGACCTGCCGGCCGCGCCGCACGTGCCCGTCCCCGACCACACGACGCTGCTGCAGCGCCAGATCGCCTTCGGCTACACCCACGAGGACGAGCGCATCATTCTCACCCCGATGGCCCGCGACGGCGTGGAGCCGGTCGGCTCGATGGGCAACGACGCCGCCCTGGCCGTCCTTTCCAACCGGCCGCGCCTGCTCTACGACTATTTCAAGCAGCTCTTCGCGCAGGTCACCAACCCGCCGATCGACTGCATCCGCGAGGAGATCATCACCTCCGCGGAAACGCGGCTCGGTTCCGAAGGCAATCTGCTCCATCCGGAGCCGACCGCCTGCCGGCGGGTCGAGCTCAAGTGGCCGGTGCTCTGCAACGAGGACTTCGCCAAGATCCGCCGCATGGAGCTGCCCGGCCTCAAGGTCGGGGTGCTCTCGATCCTCTTCCGGGTCACGCGCGGCGAGAAGGGCCTGGCCAAGTCGGTCGAGGAGTTGTGCGTGATGGCGCGGCGCATGATCGAGGAGGACGAGGTCACCGTCATCGTCCTGAGCGACCGCGGCGTGACCCGCGAGTTCGCCCCGATCCCGGCGCTGCTGGCGATCGCCGGCCTCCATCACTATCTCATCCGCGAGGGCCTGCGGACCCGCGCCAGCCTGGTGCTGGAAACCGGCGAGGCGCGCGAGGTGCACCATTTCGCGCTGCTCATCGGCTACGGCGTCAGCGCGATCAACCCGTACGTCGTCTTCGAAACCATCGACGACATGATCCGCGAGGGGTTGCTCACCACGGTGGACCACCAGACGGCCTGCAAGAACTTCATCAAGGCCGCGTCCAAGGGCGTGATCAAGGTCATGTCCAAGATGGGCATTTCCGCCATCCAGAGCTATCGCGGCGCCCAGGTGTTCGAGGCCGTCGGCCTCCGCCAGGATGTGATCGACAACTACTTCACGTGGACGTCGTCGCGCGTCGGCGGCATCGGGCTCGACGTCATCGCGCAGGAGGTGCTGGCCCGCCACCGCGCGGCCTATCCGGCGCGGGCGGTCGACGGCCACGTGCTGCCCGTCGGCGGCCAGTATCAATGGCGCGACGACGGCGAGGCGCATCTGTTCAATCCGGAGACGATCCACCGCCTCCAGAAGGCGGCGCGCACGGGCAGCTATGCGGTCTACCAGGACTACGCCCGGCTGGTCAACGACCAGCTGAAGTCGCTCTGCACGCTCCGGAGCCTGCTCGAATTCAAGGCCGCCGACCCGGTCCCGCTGGAGGAGGTCGAACCGGTCGAGAGCATCATGAAGCGCTTCAAGACCGGGGCGATGTCGTACGGCTCGATCAGCCAGGAGGCGCACGAGACGCTGGCGATCGCGATGAACCGCATCGGCGGCAAGTCCAACACGGGCGAGGGGGGCGAGGACCCGGCGCGGTACCAGCCCCTCCCCAACGGCGACTCCCGGAATTCCGCCATCAAGCAGGTGGCCTCCGGCCGCTTCGGCGTCACGAGCGAATACCTCGTCAACGCCCGCGAACTGCAGATCAAGATGGCGCAGGGCGCCAAGCCGGGCGAGGGCGGCCAGCTCCCCGGCTCCAAGGTCTATCCCTGGATTGCGCGCACCCGCCTGACGACCGCGGGCGTCGGCCTCATCTCGCCGCCGCCGCACCACGACATCTATTCGATCGAGGATCTCGCCGAGCTGATCCACGACCTCAAGAACGCCAACCGCCACGCGCGCATCAGCGTGAAGCTGGTCGCCGAGGTCGGCGTGGGCACGGTCGCGGCGGGCGTGGCCAAGGCGCACGCCGACGTCGTGCTCATCTCCGGCCACGACGGCGGCACCGGCGCCTCGCCGCAGACGTCGATCAAGCATGCGGGACTCCCGTGGGAGCTCGGCCTCGCCGAGACCCACCAGACCCTCATGCTGAACAACCTCCGCAGCCGGATCGCGGTCGAGACCGACGGCCAGCTCAAGACCGGCCGCGACGTCGTGATCGCCGCCCTGCTCGGCGCCGAGGAGTTCGGCTTCGCCACCGCGCCGCTGGTCGCCTCCGGCTGCATCATGATGCGCGTGTGCCACCTCAATACCTGCCCGGCCGGCGTGGCCACGCAGGACCCGCGCCTGCGCGCGAAGTTCACCGGCCAGCCGGAGCACGTGGTCAACTTCATGCGCTTTGTCGCGACCGAGGCCCGCGAACTCATGGCCCGGCTCGGCTTCCGCACGGTCAACGAGATGATCGGGCGCGTGGACCGGCTCGAACCGAGGAAGGCGATCGACCACTGGAAGGCCCGGGGTCTCGATTTCAGCAACATTCTCTACCAACCCGACGTGGGTCCGGACGTCGGCGGCTACTGCCAGATTCCGCAGGACCACGGCCTCGAAAAATCCCTGGACGCCACCGTGCTGCTCGACCTGCTCAAGCCCGCCATCGAGCGGGGCGAGCCCGTGGCGGCCGAGGTGCCGATCCGGAACGTGCATCGCGTCGTCGGCACCATTGCCGGGAGCGAGATCACGAGGAAGTGGGGCGCCGCCGGGCTGCCCGAGGACACGATCCGGCTCCACTTCCGCGGCACGGCCGGCCAGAGCTTCGGCGCGTTCATGCCGCGGGGCATGACCTTCGTGCTGGAGGGCGACGCCAACGACTACCTCGGCAAGGGGCTCTCCGGCGGCAAGATCGCCGTCTTTCCGCCGGCCGGGTCGACCTTCGTGCCGGAGGAGAACATCATCACGGGCAACGTCGCCTTCTACGGCGCGACCGCCGGCGAGGCCTACATCAGCGGCATGGCCGGCGAGCGTTTCTGCGTCCGCAATTCCGGCGTGAATGCGGTCGTCGAGGCCGTCGGCGACCACGGCTGCGAATACATGACCGGCGGCCGCGTGGTCGTGCTGGGCCCCACGGGCCGGAATTTCGCGGCCGGCATGTCGGGCGGCATCGCCTACGTGCTCGACGAGCGCGGCGGCTTCCCGGGTCGCGTCAACCTGGAGATGGTCGGCCTCGAGAAACTGGAGCAGCCCGCCGAGATAGCGTTCGTCCGCGGGATGATCGAGAAACACCTCGCCTGCACCCGGAGCGCGCGCGCCGCGCAGGTTCTGGCGGCCTGGGACCGGATGGTGCCGAAATTCGTCAAGATCATGCCCAAGGACTACCGGCGGGCGCTCGACTGCCTGGCGCGGGTCCAGGAACAGGGCCTCACCGGGGAGGAGGCCACCATGGCGGCATTCGAGGAGAACGCCCGCGATCTGGCGCGCGTGGGGGGCAATTAGCATTAAGCGATAAGCCGACAGCCTTAAGTCCTTGCGCACCCCGTCCATGCCCGTTACCCCGCGAACCCGAATGTCAGCTTACCGCTTATAGCTTACCGCTTACCGCTTCACCAAAATGGGCAAGCCAACAGGATTCATCGAGTACCTTCGCGAGCTGCCCGTCGACCGGCCGCCGCTGGAGCGCGTGGGCGACTGGAAGGAGTTTCACTTCCACATGGAGGAGAAGAAGCTCCGCAGCCAGGGCGCGCGCTGCATGGACTGCGGCGTCCCGTTCTGCCATACCGGCAGGCTGATCAGCGGAATGGCCTCCGGCTGCCCGATCCACAACCTGATCCCGGAGTGGAACGACCTGGTTTACCGGGGCCTCTGGCGCGAGGCGCTCGCCCGCCTGCACAAGACCAACAACTTTCCCGAGTTCACCGGCCGCGTCTGCCCGGCACCCTGCGAAGGCTCGTGCGTGCTCGGCATCACCAATCCCCCGGTCACGATCAAGAACATCGAGTTCTCGATCATCGAGCGCGGCTGGGAGGAGGGCTGGGTCTTTCCGGAGGCGCCGACGGTGCGGACCGGCAAGAAGGTCGCCGTCATCGGCTCCGGCCCGGCCGGCCTGTCCTGCGCCGCCCAGCTCAATCGTGCCGGCCACACCGTGACGGTGTTCGAGCGCGCCGACCGTCCGGGCGGGCTGCTCATGTACGGCATCCCGAACATGAAGCTCGACAAGCGCGAGGTCGTGCAGCGCCGCCTGCAGTTGATGGAGCAGGAGGGCGTCAAGTTCATCTGCAACGCGAACGTCGGCGACAACGTCGAGCCGCAGATCTTCCTCAAGGAATTCGACGCCACGGTCCTCTGCACCGGAGCCACCCAGCCGCGCGACCTGCCCGTCGAGGGCCGCGCCCTCCGGGGCGTGCATTTCGCGCTGGAATACCTCACGGCGAACACCCAGGCCCTCCTCAACGGCGGCGCCGAGCACGCAACCATCCATGCGCGCGGCAAGGACGTCGTCGTGATCGGCGGCGGCGACACCGGCACGGACTGCGTGGGCACCGCCATGCGCCACGGTGCGAAAAGCGTGGTGCAGATCGAGATCCTCCCAAAGCCCCCGCAGGACCGCGCGGCGGACAATCCCTGGCCCGAATGGCCCAAGGTTTATCGGATGGACTACGGCCAGGAGGAAGTCGCCGCGAGGTTCGGCGCCGACCCGCGCATCTATCTCACCACGGTCAAGAAGTTCATTGGCGACCGCGAAGGCCGCGTGAAGGAGCTGGTGACGGTCCAGATCAAGTGGGAGAGGAATGAAAAGGGCCAGTTCGTGCCGAAGGAGCAGCCCGGCACCGAGGCGACGCGCCCCGCGCAGCTCGTGCTGCTGGCCATGGGTTTCCTCGGGCCCGAGCAGGCGATCCTGAAGGATCTCGGGGTCGAGACCGACGCCCGCACCAACATCAGGGCCGAGCACGAGAAGTACGCGACCAACCTCAGGAACGTCTTTGCCGCCGGCGACTGCCGGCGCGGCCAAAGCCTGGTCGTCTGGGCGATCAACGAGGGCCGCGGCGCCGCCCGCGAGTGCGATCGTTTCCTGATGGGTTCGACCGACCTGCCGTAGGCGCGGACCGGCGCGCCGGGATCACCGGCCGGCGAGGGCCGGCGGAGCTTGATCCGGAGTCGGGCGGCGGTCGTCGTCCAGGCGCGTCACCAGCACCTCGACCGCCATTTCGCGGCGCTCGGTGCCCCGGTAGGTGCCCTTGAGCGGCGCGACATCGGCGTAATCCCGGCCCGCGGCGACCTTGACGTAGTGTCCGTCGACCTGCCGGGCGTTCGTCGGGTCGAGCCCGCACCAGCCCCGGCCCGGCAGATAGACCTCAACCCAGGCGTGGCTGGCCTGGGTGCCCTTGAGGGTTTCCGTCGGGCCGTTGTAGAGATAGCCGCTGACGTAGCGCGCCGGGATCCGCAGGGCGCGGCACAGGCCGACCATCACGTGAGCGAAGTCCTGGCAGACGCCGGCCCGCTGGGCGAGGACGTCCCGCATGTGGGTGTGCACATGGGTGGAGGCCGGACGGTACGAGAATTCGCGGCCGAGGTGCCCCAGGATCGCCTGCACCGCCTGCCAGGCGTCGGTGCGCCCGGCGGTGATGTCGAGGGCGAGGCGCCAGAGGCCGGCGTCGACCGCGACATAGGTGCTCGATTGCAGGAAGTCGTAGCAGCGGTCGAGGCGCGCGCACTGGCCGATCTCGGCGAGCGGCGCGGGGGTGGCGTCGGGCGCGAGGCCGGGGCCGTCCGCGGTGGTCACGGTCGAGGTCGCCTCGGCCACGAGGGCGGCGTGCGGTTCCGCGATCTCAAAGAGGTGGACGCAGTTGCCGTAGAAATCGAGATAGTGCGAGAGGCGCGACGCCGGCAGCACCTTGAGGAGGAACTGGTGGCAGACCTGCGCACCGGAGGTGACGGGGCGGAGCCGCGCCTCGTTGAAGCTGTCGCGGACCGGCGTCGCGTAGACCCAGCGCGTGCGGTGGAAGACCTGCAGGTTCATGCGGGTGCCGGACCGGCCGGGGGCGGCCGCCCCTGCTGCTGCTGTTCCTCCTGCTGGCGCAGTTGCTCGTCCTCGGGCGTCTGGACCGCCTGGAAGAAATAGGTCCGGAACAGGGCCGTGCCGACATCGTTCAGCTTCACTTGGAGCTCGTCGAGGTAGCGGTGCAGGCCGGTGTCGAAAATATCCTGCGCGGAGCTGAACTGGAGTTCGGCCAGGAGGCGGCCGGCCAGCTTTTCCACGGCGTTGCTGAACTGCCCGTCGCTCACGCCGGAGATGCGGCGCAGGGCGTCATTCAGGGCGCGCACGCTGAAGCGCACCGAGCGCGGGAAATCGCCGGTCAGCAGCAGGAACTCGGCGACCAGGGCCGGCTGCACCTCGGCGCCATGGAGCGCCTTGTAGGCGTCCCAGGCGCTGCAGGACCGCAGCACCGCGGACCAGCCGAGCGCGTCGGCGGGGCTGGCGGCGGCGGGCGGGCCGCGCTCGGGCACCGACGCGTGCCGGACGTCGATGATCCGCGAGGTCTTGTCGGCGCGCTCGAGGTAGCGCCCGACCTGGACGAAGAACCAGCCCTCGTTGCGCACGACGGTGGCGTCGGTCAGGCCCTGGAGGAGCAGGGAGTTGTTCCGGATCTCGAGGAAGAGCTCGGAGGGGCTCGTGCGCCAGAGGTCGCGGGCGCGGGGCGAGCGGAGGAAGAGGTGGAGCCGGTTGATCTCCTCCCAGAGCTCGACCGTGATCTGGTCGCGCACCATGCGGGCGTTCTCGCGCGCCTGGGCGACCGACGATACGATCGAGTTGCTGTTGGCGGGCTCGAAGACGAGGAACTCGGCGACCGTCCGGCCGGTGGCGCGGCCGTGCATCCGGCGGAACTGCTCCTCGTCGCCGGTGCTCTGGACGATGGGCAGCCAGTGCTCCTCCAGCGCGTCGTGCTCGGGGTCCGGCCGGTGGAAGTCGAGCGCCAGCTGCAGGGTGACGTCCATCAACCGCGCGATGTTGTCCGCGCGCTCGATGTAGCGGCTCATCCAGTACAGGCAGTTGGCGACGCGGCTCAGCATGGGCGCGGGGCGCGGCGCGCGGGCCGGCGGGGCAGGGGGCGCGGGGGCATGGGCGTTCAGCCGTCGGGGTAGAGCACCCAGGTTTCCTTGCTGCCGCCGCCCTGCGAGGAGTTGACGACGTACGAGCCGGGCCGCAGGGCGACGCGGGTGAGCCCGCCCGGCATGACCACGACCCGCTCGCCGGAGAGGATGAACGGGCGCAGGTCGACGTGGCGGCCGGCGAAGCCGCCGCCGTCGCAGTAGGTCGGGTGGCGGGAGAGGGCGACCAGGGGCTGGCCGATGTAGTTGCGCGGGTCGGCCGCGATGCGCCGGCGGAACTCGTCGCATTCCGCGCGGGTCGCCTGCGGCCCCATGAGCATGCCGTAGCCGCCCGCCTCGTTGGCCGCCTTGATCACCAGCTGGTCCGCGTGCTCGACCATGTACCGGCGGTCGGCCTCCTCGCTGGCGAGGTAGGTCGGCACGTTGGGCAGGATCGGATCCTGGTCGAGGTAGTAGCGGATGATGCGCGGCACAAAATAGTAGATGACCTTGTCGTCCGCCACGCCGGTGCCGATGGAGTTGGCGAGGGACACGGCGCCGGCGCGGCAGGCGTTGACCAGCCCCGGCACCCCGAGCGCGGAGTCGCGCCGGAAGACCGTGGGGTCGAGAAAGTCGTCGTCGATCCGCCGGTAGATCACGTGCACGGGCTGGAGGCCCTTGGTCGTGCGCATGAACACGTGCTGGTCGCGCACCTCAAGGTCGCGGCCCTCGACGATCTCGATGCCCATCTGGCGCGCGAGGTAGGTGTGCTCGAAGTAGGCGGAGTTGTAGGCGCCGGGCGTGAGCAGCACGACCCGCGGCTCGGCGACGCCGGGGGGGGCGATGTGCAGCAGCGCCTTGAGCAGCTCGGCCGGGTATTGCTCGACGGGCCGCACCCCCGCGGCCTCGTAGATCTCCGGAAACGCGCGCTTCAGGGCGCGCCGGTTCTCGAGCACGTAGCTGACGCCGGAGGGGCAGCGCCCGTTGTCCTCGAGCACGAGGTAGTTGCCCTGGTCGTCGCGGATGATGTCGGTGCCGCAGACGTGGATGTAGATGTCGCGCGGCACCGCGAAGTTCACGAACTCGCGCCGGAAATGCCGCGCCGACATCACGAAGTGGCCGGGAATCGTGCCGTCGTTGAGGATGTGCTGCTCGTGGTAGACATCATGGAGGAACAGATTGAGCGCGGTGATGCGCTGGACGAGGCCGGCCTCGAGATGCGCCCACTCGGCGGCCGGGATGATCCGCGGGATGAGATCGAACGGGAAGATGCGCTCGGCGCCGCGGACGTCGCCGTAGACGTTGAACGTGATGCCCTGGCGGAGAAAGGCGAGTTCGACGGCCTCGCGCTTGGCGGCGAACTCCGCCGGGCTGACCTCGTCGAAAAGCCGCAGGAACCGGCGATAGTGCGGCCGGATCGTGCCGTCGGTCGCGACCATCTCGTCGAAGAACGCCCCGCGGTCGTAGCTTCCGAAATGCGGCGGCCCCGCGCGGGCGGGGGCTGGTGGAGGCGGCGGAGGCATGGCGGCGGGAGGTTCGAACCGTCCCCGGAAGCATGTCGCATGCAAGCCGGCGGAGGAATTTGTCGTTGGCTCGAATCCTTGGGGCGTGGTCACTACGTCATTGTCGCGCAAATGGTTGCCTTGTCTTCAGGGGCGCACCCGGACGGGGCGGAGGATCGAGCTCGGCAGTCCCGGCCTTGGGGCTCATGAGTCTGCCTCAAGCATGCCCGGATCCCCCGTCGCCGCCGTTGCGAACGTCCGCGGACGCTCGCTCGCGGCGGCCGGGCCTTCCCGGCGGGTGGCTGGCGGGATTCGTGTTCGCCCTGCACCCCGTCTGCGTCGACTCCGTCGCCTGGATGTCCGAGCAAAAGAACACGCTCTCGACGCTGTTTGGCCTGGCCGCGGCCTGGGTCTACCTCGACTTCGACCGGACCCGGCGTCCCGCGCGCTACTGGCTCGCCTTCCTCCTCTTCGCCGGCGCGCTCCTGACGAAGTCGATCACCGCCACCCTCGTGCCCACCCTGCTCGTGGTGTTCTGGTGGCAGCGCGGCCGGCTCGACTGCCGGCGGGACGTGCGTCCGCTCGTGCCGTGGGTCCTGGCCGGCGCCGCGCAGGGTCTCTTCACCGGGTGGTACGAGCGGGGGT
>Ga0335069_10007261_pt1 | contig 16022 bp, 13 predicted proteins | sample Lox_Sample_11_FD_206714 | JGI IMG/M metagenome (GOLD analysis project Ga0335069, IMG submission 206714) | Soil microbial communities from Loxahatchee National Wildlife Refuge, Florida, United States - Lox_Sample_1.1 | ecosystem: Environmental > Terrestrial > Soil > Wetlands | place: USA... | reverse complement strand
CAGTCGCTGCACAGCCCGTCGTCGAGCCTGAGACAACTACCCCACTCCAGCCAACAGAAGGCTTGGATGGGGCACTCCCGCGCTCGACTGCGGAAGAAGAGGTAAGGGACGACGTTGCGCCCGAGAGCGTTGCTGTTGTCCCGACGGAGGCAACCGCATCTAAGCCAGCAGAAGGCCTGAATGAGACAGCTGTAACGACAGCGGTAGATCACGGGCATCCGCGGATCAGGATCCTGGGCTTCGAGTCGGGCCGCCCCGTCATCCTCGAAGCCAGTTGCACGCATCTCGACGAGACCGGCATGTCGGTCGAACTGGAAGACGATGTCCAACTCGACTCGTCGGTGTTGCTGCAACTGCTGCTGCCGCAACGGAAGACGTCGATCGTCTTTCATGCGGAGATCGGCAAGCGCGACGGCCGGCAACTCGGCTTCGAGTTCCTGCAGATGAAGCCCGACGTGCATGCGCTGCTCCGCGCGAACCTGGCTGAGTCCGGCGACCTGTCGTTCCTCTGATCGAAGATCGAAGACAACCGCACTGGTTGTGACCCGGCTCACAAGCACCACGTACAAGAAGGCGTCTATAATTTGCACTCGTTTTGAGTGCACTCCTATGGACCTCGCCCAGAAGCTGGAAGAACTGAAGCGCCGCGATCACGCCGCCGAATCCGGCGGCGGACCGGAGCGCCGCGAACGGCAGCACAAAGAAGGCAAGATGTCGGCGCGTGAGCGCATCGAGTTCCTGCTCGACGAAGGCACCTTCGAAGAGACCGACAAGCTGATCACCCACCACTGCACCGACTTCGGCATGGACAAGCAGAAGTACTACGGCGACGGCTTCGTCACCGGGTACGGGCGCATCGAGGGCCGGCTGGTGTTCGTGTTCGCACAGGACTTCACCGTCTTCGGGGGATCGCTGTCGCAGGCGAACGCGGGCAAGATCGTGAAGATCATGGACATGGCCGCAAAGGTCGGCGCGCCAGTGATCGGGCTAAACGACTCCGGCGGCGCGCGCATTCAGGAAGGCGTGGCATCGCTCGCCGGATATGCCGACATCTTTCTGCGCAACACGCTGTCCAGCGGCGTGATTCCGCAGATCTCGGCCATCATGGGCCCGTGCGCGGGCGGCGCGGTGTACTCGCCGGCGATTACCGACTTCATCCTGATGGTCGACAAGACGTCGTACATGTTCATCACCGGGCCCGACGTGATCAAGACCGTCACTCACGAAGAAGTTACAAAGGAAGACCTCGGCGGTGCGATGACGCACAACCAGAAGTCGGGCGTGGCGCACTTCCTGGCGCACGACGATGCCGAGTGCCTCTCGATGGTGCGCGAACTCCTGAGCTTTGTGCCGTCGAACAACATGGAAGACCCGCCACGGCGCGAGTGCACGGACCCGATGGACCGGCGCCAAGACGCGCTGGACTCGATGGTCCCGGCGGAGTCGAACAAGCCGTACGACATCAAGGACGTGATTCGGGCGGTGATCGACGACGGCTACTTCTTCGAGGTGCATGAGCACTTCGCGACCAACATCGTGGTCGGCTTCGCGCGTCTGAATGGGCGGTCGGTGGGCATCGTTGCCAATCAGCCGGCCATGCTGGCGGGCGTGCTCGACATCAACTCGTCGATCAAGGGCGCTCGGTTCGTGCGCTTCTGCGACGCGTTTAACATTCCGCTCATCACGTTCGAAGATGTGCCGGGATTCCTGCCGGGCGTGCAGCAGGAGCACGGCGGCATCATCATGCACGGCGCGAAGCTGTTGTTCGCGTTTGCCGAGGCGACGGTGCCGAAGATCACGGTGATCACGCGCAAGGCGTACGGCGGCGCTTATTGCGTCATGGCGTCGAAGCACATCCGCGCCGATGTGAACTACGCGTGGCCGACCGCCGAGATTGCGGTGATGGGCCCGGAAGGCGCGGTAGACATTGTGTACAAGCGCGAACTCGACAAGACGCATTCTTCGGAAGAGCGGACGAAGAAGCGGGCCGAAAAGATCGAGGAGTTCAAGGACCGGTTTGCCAATCCCTATGTCGCAGCGGAGAAGGGGTTTATCGACGCGGTGATCCAGCCGCGCGACACGCGGCCGAAGATCATCCAGGCGCTGGAGATGCTGGAGACAAAGCGGGACAAGAATCCGCCGAAGAAGCACGGGAATATACCGCTGTAACGCATCACCACAAACGCGCCGTTGTCATCACGAGGTGCGCCCAGCGCACTGGGGATCTGCCTTTGGCCGTATCATCGCATGTGTCTAACGTTGCCATCCTGCGGCTTCCCCTTTTTCTCATTCCGAGGCCCGCAGGCCGAAAAATCCCTATCGTGACATTGTGATTGACTCTGTCAACTACTTGCTTGCCACTGTTGTCAAGCCCCCGAAATCTCCCATTCCCTGTTAAACAGCTGATTCCGTGGAAATTTAGTCAGAATTATCACCTCACAAACCACTGCAGGTCGCGGGCGGCGATGGGAAGTGATGGGAATTATCGGATCATTAGAAACCCTAATAATGTCTGGCTTTCAAACTGCCGATGTTACGGATGGAATAACCTTGTTCCGTTTTCGTAACAAGATCGAATTATTCGCGGATATGTGGCAGGGTCGCAGTACAATTCGCCCATCTATGACAGTCTGCATTGCGGCAATAGCTAACGGTGGTACTCATGTCGTGACCGCAGCCGACCGCATGTTCACGGTTGGCCCACCATTGAACGTTGAGTTTGAACCTCAAATCACCAAGGTTGAACAAATGAGCCCGTCGTGTCTGGCAATGGGCGCGGGTAACAGTCTATTTGTTGACCAGATTCTGAAATCGGCAAAGGAAGCATATCGCAATGTCCCCGGCGCATCCGTGACTCAAATCGCTATCAGCGTGAAAGAAGCGTATGCGAAATTGCGAGAAGAAAGTATTGAGGAGCAGATCGTTAAACAGACCCTCGGAAATGATTTTCTTGCGTTTCGCGCTCGCGGCGGCACTCTTCCGGCATATCTACAACCACAACCAGCGATATATCAGCAGATCATTGTGCAGGCGAATCAGTTCAATCTCGGGGTTGATCTGATCGTTACAGGGATAGACGACGGCGGTAGTCACGTCTATTACGTCGGTAATCCCGGTACGATGGTTTCGTTCGATAAGATCGGCTACAATGCTGTTGGTAGCGGCGCTAGTCATGTGGCCATTCGGTTTGCTTTGGAATGTATGCATCCGAAAACGCCACTTGAAGACGTTCTGTTAGCCGTTTATCTAGCAAAGAAGGCAGCCGAGGTCGCTCCCGGAGTCGGTCAGGAAACAGAAATCAGGGTCATTTCATCTAAAGAAGTTTGGCCTGCACCCGATTCGTTTATCGCGACATTGCAGGAAGCGCAGAGCGAGAAAGCAAAAAAAGCAGCGCCGAATGCTGACAAAGTTAAGGCTGAATATGCAAAATTACGCAAAGACGCTTGAGATAATCCGAATCCAGAATGAAGCTGCGCGGCGTGTGTTTGAGACGGCGATCCAGTCTCCGTTCTCCTACCCTGTTACTCAAGTGGCTACCGTTTCCCCGGTTTCACCCGGAAGCGGTTGTGAGTGGCAGCCATTGCTCGACTATCCCGAAAACCTCTCAGAACGATAAGCGTCGAGCGGTAGCCGTAGTTGAACCCAGTACTGGTGGGAGTTTACGCCGAAGCGCTCTTTTGGTGGGTTCAGTGAGCCGCTTTGGTTCGATGGCTTTCAATGCCAGCTGAGTGCGCTCTGAATCGCTCACCCTGTGGTTGTTGTAGCGGAAATCAAACTCATTCAGATATTGCTGCATATGGCTACGTGCGCACGTGACGGTAAACGCCATCCACTGGCATTTGAAGTGCTAACGTTCCCGTTTCGGGAATCCTGAACGCCCGAAACTCCGCTCCCAATCGCTTATTTCCTTGACGCCACTTTTCGTCTTCCTACAATAGATGCAGAACACAGAATTGTTCTGAGGCCGCCCGCCTAACCGCCGGCGGCCTCCTCGTTCTTTGACAATCCGGCGACCTCGAAGGAGTTAGCAAATGAGTTAATGCCTCCGAACCGGGCCGATATGACGATTTGCGATTTTCTGCTCGTAAACAGCTGATTCGTCGGTATTTACCCTCAGCCCACTGATTCTGCAGTATTTACAGGCGAAAGCTCCGTAACCTGATGATTCTACAGACCGGCTATGGGGGTAGTCCGCCTTGTAAAGTAGTAATCTCGCTCTGTGTCATGTCGCGCCCCCCCCGAGCGGAGCCGAAGGGGAGGTAGGCGAAAGCGATACGGACCTGACGCACTGATGTACTGATGAACTGGTTCACCATTTACCAATTCACTAACCTACTCAGTCACTGATTGGACTTCGCTCGTTTCCCGAAACGGAACTGGCCAAGGCTGAAGCAGCGAAATCGGGCCTCTAACTCTTGCGTTATCAAACATCAAGCTCTAAGTGGCGTGTAGGCAAACATCTGGCGGCAAATGTTCCGCAACTCGTTTGTTATCAAACACGAGTGGGGAGGGGGTACCCCCTGCGCGACCGTTCCGTTTTGGAACCGTCAGTTAACCATTTTGCTAACGTGGAAAGCCGCCGAAAACCGCTATCAAGAGGTAGGGGCGGCGCGTCTTGGACTGCGCTTCTTAGTCGCGGTCCTCTTTGCCACTTTGGCTTTTGTGGGCGACTTCTTCTTCGCGGCGCGTGGTTTGGGTGCGGGCTTTTCTTCTTCGGCCACGACTTCGGGCGTGCGGCCCTCACGTAAGTCGCGGACCATGTGCGCCATGGCCCAGGTCAGCTCTTTGATTCCTGCGCCGGTGACGGCGGAGATCAGATAGAGCGGCAGCTTTTTGCGTTTCGCGAACTTCTGCAATTTCGCGAGCTTTTCGTGATTGGCGACGTCGGCCTTCGACGCCGCGAGGATCATCGGCTTGAGTTCGAGTCCGGCACCGAAGCTCTCGAGTTCGTTCATGATGACCTTGAAATCCTCGACGGGATCGGGGCGGCCGCTAGCATCCGACACGTCGATAAGGTGCACGAGCATCTGCGTGCGCTCGACGTGCTTGAGGAACTGTGTGCCCAGGCCAGCGCCGTCGCTCGCGCCTTCGATGAGTCCAGGGATGTCGGCGACGACGAAGGAGATTTGTTCGTCGACTTCGCCGACTGCGACAACGCCGAGGTTGGGTTCGAGCGTGGTGAACGGGTAGTCGGCGATCTTGGGTCGCGCGGCGGAGATGCGCGAGATCAGTGTCGATTTACCGACGTTGGGGTAGCCGACGAGTCCGACATCGGCGAGCAGCTTGAGTTCGAGGCGGAGGACGCGCTCCTGGCCGGGGCGACCGGGCTCGACATGACGCGGAGCCTGGTTGGTGGAGGTCTTAAACTGCGCGTTACCGCGGCCGCCGCGTCCGCCGCGAGCGACGATGACGCGCTCGTCGGGTCCGGAGAAGTCGTGGACGACTTCGCCAGAGGCGTCGTCATAAACGATGGTGCCCACAGGCACTTTGAGGACGACGTCTTCGCCTTCGCGGCCGGTGCAGTTGGAACCTTCGCCGTGGCGTCCGCGCTCGGCCTTGTATTCGGGATTGAAGCGGAAGTGCACCAGCGTGTTGTGGCGCTCGCTGGATTCCATCCAGACGTCACCGCCGCGACCGCCGTCGCCGCCGGAGGGACCACCGCGGGGGACGAACTTCTCGCGCCGGAAGGCAAGACAGCCATTGCCGCCGTTGCCGGCCTTGACGCGAATTTTGGCCTCGTCGATGAACACCACGAAAATCTTACCATCCAATCATCTCGCCATCTCCCCATCGGAAATGCGTACAGTCGTGAATCGATGGAGAGATGGCCAGATGGAGAGATCGCGAGATTCCGTCCGCGACGATTCAGTACAATCGCGAACGGTGTCCTTGAGATTCCAAGTTGAGGCGCAGGATGGGCTGGCACGGGCCGGGCGGATGGAATTGCCGCACGGCGTTGTCGAGACGCCGGTGTTCATGCCGGTGGGCACGGTCGCGACGGTGAAGGCCGTGCCGCAGGATGTGCTCGAGGACTTGGGCGCGCAGATCATCCTGGGGAATACCTACCATCTTTATCTGCGGCCGGGGCATGAGCAGGTGCGTAAGTTGGGCGGGCTGCACCGGTTCATGGCGTGGGATCGTTGTCTGCTGACGGATTCGGGCGGGTTCCAGGTGTTCTCGCTCAGCGATTTGCGCAAGCTGACGGAAGAGGGTGTGACGTTCCGGTCGCATCTGGATGGGTCGTCGCACTTCTTCTCGCCGGAGCGGTCGATGGAGATACAGATCGCGCTCGGGGCGGACATCATCATGGCGTTCGATGAGTGTACGGAGCATCCGGCGGAAAGGGACAGGGCGCGGGCGTCGATGGAACTGACGCTGCGGTGGGCTTCTCGATCCAAAACATACTTTCAGGAGCATCGGGCGGAAGTGCCGTGGACGGTGGACGGCGGACGGTGGACGGCGGAGTCCGCGGGAGCCCACATGAAGGGCGGTAGCCGGCGAGTCGCCGGCGCTACGACGGGAACGGGGGCGTCTGATCTATATCACCAGTCTTTGTTTGGGATTGTGCAGGGTGGGATGTATGCGGATCTGCGGCGGGAGTGTGCGGAGAAGCTGGTGGAGATGGATTTCCCCGGGTATGCGATTGGGGGGCTGAGCGTGGGTGAGCCGCGGGAGCTGACGTATGAAGTCGTGAATGCAACGGTGCAGAATCTTCCGCAAAACAAGCCGCGCTATTTGATGGGCGTGGGGACGCCGGAGGAGATTGTCGAGTACGTGGCGCAGGGGATCGACATGATGGACTGCGTGTTGCCGACAAGGGCGGCGCGGCACGGGCTGCTGTTTACGTCGCAGGGGAAGGTGAACATCAAGCAGGCGCGGTATGCGCTGGACGAAGGGCCGCTGGATCCGGAGTGCAAGTGTCGTGTCTGTAGCCGGTATTCGCGGGCGTACCTGAGGCACCTGTATGCCGCCAACGAATTGCTGGCGCAGGTCTTAAATAGCGTCCACAATGTGGCGTTCTACCTTGACACCATGCGTGCGGTGCGGCAATCTATTCTACTTGGGGACTTCGCCCGGTTTCATTCTGAGTTCCGGGCACGCGCTTTGAACTCCCCAGCTCATACCTAAAGGGAAGGCCCGAGGTTGGTCGCGTTTATCTCCGAGAGATGGACGGCAGGCCGGTCCACTTAGTTCCCGCAGGTACAATAAAGAGAGCGATATCGGACTCGGAAGCTGCCCGTGTGTGCAGCGGATTGAAAGTCATGCTCATGCAAGCGTTGGATTGCGCAATATTTCTCTTTCAGGCTCCCGCAGGCGGTGGCGCCAGTTGGCTGGCCTGGGCACCCCTGGTTTTCATTTTCCTGATCTTCTATTTCCTGTTGATTCTTCCCCAGCAGCGGCGACAGAAGCAGTGGAAGTCGATGCTGGGCAATCTCAAGACCGGCGACAACGTCACCACGTCGGGTGGGATTCGCGGCGTGATTGTGGCGCTGCGCGATGACGATATTCACCTGCGTGTGCCTCCGGACAACATCCGGATCGCGGTGGCGCGGAGCGCGATCACGGGAATTACGGCGCCTCCGGGCGAAGAAGCAAAGAAGTAAGCCGCACGAATTTGAATTGGCAGTAGTGAACCGATGAAACAGAATCTCACGATCAAAACAATTGGCATCATTGCGGTAACGCTGGTGTTCTTCGCGGGCATCATCCTGGGACCCAATCCGGCGCAAAGCATCAGCGTGTGGAAGTCAAACGGGCTGAAGGCGGCCATCCAGCAGAACATTCACCTAGGACTCGACCTACGCGGCGGCACTCACCTGATCCTGCAGGTGAAGGTCAATGATGCGGTGCGCGCGGATGCGTCGGCGTCGATTGATCGCCTCAAGAGCGAGATGCGCACGGCGGGCGTTAATTACAGCGACGTTTCACAGCCCGATCCGCAGGCGAACCCCGACGAAATCGTGGTGAAGGGCGTAGATCCCGCGCAGCGCAGCAACCTGCTGACGATCGTGAATGAGCGCCTTCCCGATTACAACATCGCGTCGGGCGCCGATAACTCGTATGTCATCACGATGAAGCCGGGCCAACTGACGGACATGAAGAACCGCGCCGTCACACAGGCGATTGAGACGATCCGCAACCGCATTGACGCACTGGGCGTGAGCGAGCCGGTGATCGAAGAGCACGGACTCGGGCAGTACCAGATCCTGGTGCAGTTGCCGGGCGTGGACGATCCGGCGCGCGTGAAAGACATCATGCAGAACACCGCGATGCTGGAGATCCGGCAGGCGCTGGGTGGGCCGTATCCGAGCGAGCAGGCGGCGATGGAACAGCAGCAGACGCCGGGCGTGCTGCCTCCGGACTCGGTGCTGATGAAGGGCGCGGTGATGCCGAATACGCCGTCCGATCAGCAGCAGTATTACCTGATTTCGCGTTCGTCGGCGGTCACGGGTCGCGATCTGCGTGGCGCAGAGCCAACGCAGGATGAGAATGGACGTCCGGCGGTACGGTTCCTGCTGACCGGTCCGGGAGGACAGCGCTTTGCGGCATTTACGGGCGCGCACGTCGGCGACAGGCTGGCGGTGGTGTTGGACGGCAAGGTGCAGGAAGTGGCGACCATCCAGGAACAGATTCACGACGAAGGTCGCATCACGGGCGCGTTCACGGATCAGCAGGCGAAGGATTTGTCGATGATCCTGCGGTCGGGTTCGCTGCCAGCGGGGATTCAGTACCTGGAAGAGCGGACGGTGGGTCCGTCGCTGGGCGCGGATTCGATCAAGCACGGCGTGACGGCGGCGGTGATTGGACTGCTGGCGGTGCTAGTGTTCATGCTGATCTACTACCGCGGCGCGGGCATCAATGCCGACCTGGCGCTGATCATGAACCTCATCATCCTGCTGGGATTCATGGGGTACTTCGGGGCGACGCTGACGTTGCCGGGCATCGCGGGTGTGATCCTGACCGTCGGTATGGGTGTGGACTCGAACGTCCTCATCTTCGAGCGCATCCGCGAAGAGTTGCGTAATGGGAAAACGCCACCGTCGGCGGTGCAACAGGGATTCGCGCATGCGTGGATCACGATCGTCGATACGCACGTGACGACAATTGTGTCGGCGGTGATCCTGTTCATGTTCGGAACGGGTCCGGTGAAGGGATTCGCGGTGACCCTGACGTTTGGTCTGCTGGCGAACCTGTTCACGGCTGTGTTTGTGTCGCGCGTGATCTTCGATGCGCACCTGAACCGGCACCGGGCGGGCGAAGCGCTTTCGATCTGATGATCAGGTGATCTGGTCATCAGATGATCTGAATATCTGGTTATCTGGATATCAGATTATCGGTTTTTGTTTCGCGAGTCGTTGTAGGTAGAGATTGAGTCATTGGTCTGGTCTGATACTCAGATATCCAGATGACCAGATGAGATTGAGGTAATTGGGTGGAATTCTTCCGCAATACGAACATCGATTTCCTGGGCAAGAAGTGGTACTTCCTTGCTTTCTCGCTGATTTTCAGCATTGCCGGACTGTCCTCGCTGTTCTTCTGGCATCACCTGCCGCTGGGCGTCGACTTCCGCGGCGGCACGCTGGTGTACGTGAAGTTCACGCACAAGCCCAACGATGCCGAGGTCCGCGCCAAGCTCGACAAGGCTGGGCTGAAGGACGCGAAGCTGCAGTCGATCGCCGGTGGCGCGGCGGGCACGAATGAGCTGCTGATCTCGCTGGACATCAAAGAGACCAGCGAGCAGGCGCTCGATGCCGGCAAAAACACCATCATCAAGGCCCTGGAAACAACCCCCGAAGGCAATAAGCAGGATTTCAACAACGCCAGCGTGCAGACGATTTCCGAGTACCTGGTGAATGCCGATCCGCTGCACGCGGGTCTGGATGCCCAGAAGCAATACGACGACCTAGCGCAGAAGATCGTCTCGATTCGGGACAAGGACAACGGCGGTGTGATCGGGTCGTTCGATCAGTTGAAGGGGGTTCCGGCGGCCGCGGTGCAGTCGCTGGAGCAGGGCTTCTTCCTGTCGGACTTTGGCGTGCGGAACGTGGAGATTGTAGGCCCGCAGGTGGGAGCGCAATTGCGCAACCAGGCGTTGTTGGCGATCGGTTACTCGCTAGCCGGAATGTTGATTTATTTGTGGTTCCGGTTCGAGTTAATCTACGGTGTGGCCGCAGTGGTGGCGGTATTTCACGACACGCTGATCACGATAGGCGCTTTCTCGTTGACAAACCAAGAGATATCGTTGACAGTGGTCGCCGCGATTTTGACGCTGGTTGGATACTCGATGAACGACACCATCGTGGTATTCGACCGTATTCGCGAGAACGTGAAGTTGTTGCGCCGCGAATCGCTGGCCGACATTGTCAACAAGAGCATCAACCAGACCCTGAGCCGAACCATCCTGACTTCCGGTCTGACATTCCTTACCGTGCTCTCGCTGTTCCTGTTCGGCGGAGAGGTTTTGCACGGGTTCTCGTTCGCGCTGGTGATCGGCATCCTGATAGGCACTTACTCGTCGATCGCAATCGCTGCTCCGATGTTGGTTGCGTACCAGGAATGGCGTGTGAAGCGCAGCGGAGAGCCGGCGCAAGTGGCGACGCTCCCGGCGGCTCGGACCAAGAGCTCAGGACGGGCAAAAGAGAGCGGCGCGACGAAGGAAGCGAAAGAAAAAGTTCGCGCCCGTTAAGGTGCAATGCAGTTGCGGTTTAGCAGCAACTGACCTTTGGCAAGGTCACGCAGTATAGGCAGGATTCCTCGGGCCAGCCGCATTGAGAGGAGGAGCCTGCTCTTGTCTCCAAGGGCCAAAAACTCATTGTAGGAGACCGTTTTGGTCCGGCATTTTGCTGGACTGTTGCACCTTTTCTGGGGCAGCTTTGGCCTGAGGAACAGCTGGGTCAGGAGTTGTCTGTTGTGAGCAGCAAAAAGCGGAAGCAGCTTACGATTTTGGGAGCAAAAACTTGTTAATCGGTGTCTAACAATTCTGCGAGGCAAGAATCCGTACGGAGAACAGGCCATGTTTGAAGACAGCCTATTAGAATCCGGGGGCAGACTGAAGACGAAGCGCGGAGCGACGACGCTCTTCTCCTTCTTTCTTGAGGTCATCATCATCGGGATTCTCATCTTGATTCCGTTGATTTATACGGAAGCGCTGCCGAAACAGCAGTTAATGACGTTTCTGGTAGCGCCACCGCCACCCCCTCCACCACCACCCCCACCGGCTGCTACGCCGCCGGCCCCACGCGTAAAAGTTGAGACGGAACTGGACAACGGGCAGCTGCGCCAGCCGACCAAGATTCCACAGAAGATCCAGATGTTGAAAGAGGATGAGGCGCCACCGCCGTCGACAGCAGGTGTAGTAGGCGGCGTACCCGGAGGCGTACCGGGCGGTTCGATGGGCGGGGTGATCGGTGGCATCATCGGTCAAACCTCGGCGCCGGTCGTGCCGAAAGCCGTAACTCCGCAGCGCATCCGCGTTTCGCAGGGCGTTTCGGAAGGTCTTCTGGTTCACAAGGTGACGCCGCAGTATCCGCCGCTGGCGCGAGCCGCCCGCGTGCAGGGTTCGGTGGTGTTGCAGGCTGTGATCGGGAAGGATGGCGGCATCCAGAACCTGAAGCTGGTCAGCGGACACCCGATGCTGGCACCGGCCGCGATTGAAGCGGTCAAGCAGTGGAGGTACAAGCCGTACTTCCTGAACGGTGAACCGGTTGAAGTGGATACGCAGATCACGGTGAACTTCACCCTGGCTGGCGGTTAGAACAATTCCAGCTATTCAGCCAACCGATGGGAGGGAGCTGCTGCTCTCACCAAAGGAGAATTTTTCGCAGGTATTGCAAGCTGCCGGCGGCGGTGGAATTCAGGCCCACGGTCGTTGGCAAGCGGGGTAACGAACTCTTACCCGATTCCTGTGTTTGTAAGGATGTACGCCTGAAAGTTCTGAGGAGGAACAGCTAAACCAATGCTCGTCTCAAGTCTGGCAACTCTCGCTGTAATGTTCCAGGAACAACAGATTGCCTGGGATCCGATCTCGATGTGGCACCAGATGGGTATCCCGGCAAAAATCGTCGTGCTCATCCTTTTCATCATGTCCGGCTGGTCGATTGGCGTCATGATTGACCGGTGGATGGCTTTCAGCGCGGCTCGCAACCAGTCGCGTGCGTTTGCTCCCCAAGTCGCCGGTGCGTTGAAGAACGGCAACATCGACGAAGCGATCAAGATCGCGGAGCGCAACAAGAAGAGCCATCTGGCGAAAGTGGTCGTGGCCGGCCTGCAGGAATTCAAGGCGCACGGCGAGTCCAGTGATATTCCTGGTGAAACCATTGAAGCCTCGAAGCGCGCGCTGGAGCGTGCCGAAGCCATTGTCCATGCGGAACTGAAGCGCGGCCTGGGCGGCCTGGCGACCATCGGTTCGACGGCTCCCTTCGTGGGACTGTTCGGAACGGTGCTGGGCATCTTGAACGCGTTCCGTGGAATCGCGGAATCGAAGGCCACCGGTCTGGGCGCCGTCGCCGGCGGTATCGCCGAAGCGCTGGTGACCACGGCGTTCGGTCTGTTCGTCGCGATCCCGGCCGTGATGATGTTCAACTATCTCACTGGCCGCGTGGAAGCGTTCGACGTCGAGATGGACAACTCGTCCAGCGAACTGGTTGATTACTTCTTGAAGCGCCGCGGCGCCGTGCGGAAGTAATTAACGAGGAGTTCATTCATGGCTCAGGCAAAAAGAAACGAAGGGGCAAAGGTCAACTCCAACATCAACGTCACACCGATGGTGGATGTGATGCTGGTGCTGCTGATCATCTTCATGGTGATCACGCCCATGCTGCAGAAGGGTGTCAGCGTGGACCTGGCGAAGACCGACAGCCCGATTGCGATGCAGGATGCCGATAAAGAAGACGCGTTGATCGTGGCGATTATGCGCGATAAGACGGTTTTCTTCGGCTCCGAAAAGACGCCGGTCGATCAGCTTTCGGAAAAGGTAAAAGACAAGCTGGCCAACCGCACGAACAAGGAAGTGTTCATCCGCGCGGATGCGCGCTGCCCGTATGGAGCCGTTACCGAAGTGGTGGACAACGTTCGTTCGGCGGGTGTGGACCAGGTCGGGCTGCTGACCGAACAACGTAAACAAGGTATGCCTCCGCCGCCTCCCGATGCGACGAAGAAAACCTCCGGAGATTAAGGAGCAGCATTATGGGAATGGGAGTTAGTGCAGGTGGCGGACAGAGCGCGGACATCAACGTAACTCCGCTCATCGACGTATTGCTGGTGTTGCTGATCATTTTCATGGTGATCACGCCGCTGACGCCGCATGGGTTGGAAGCGCTGGTACCGCAGCCACCGAAAGACGAGAAGAAACAAGTCGAGCCGACCGACCGCACCATCGTGGTGCAGGTGCTGCGTGCCGGCGGGCAGGTGGTCTACAAGATCAATCAGGACGAAATTCCCCTGACTGAATTGCAAGGCCGGCTTTCGGACATCTATAAGCAGCGCGCCGAGAAAGTGATGTTCGTGAAGGGTGATGACGATCTGCCCTTCCAGGACATCGCCCAGGTAATCGACATGGCCCACATGGCAGACCCGGATATCAAGGTCGGCCTGATCACGGCGAAGATCGAAGCGGGCCAATAGATCGGCTACATTCCTCAGAACACGGAGCGCGCGGCAGACTCGAAATGGGCCTGCCGCGCACGTCCGAAAAGCAGGTTGGCGGCGACCGGGTTCTGAAAAACTAGCCGGATGCAAGTCTTTGCTGTTATTTTCTTACCGTACTGAAATCAAAGGAACGGGACGATGCAAGGGATGTCCCCGACGGTCCCTGCAAAGGGAGGACTAATACCGCAATGAAAAGAAGCGCAAAGGTGCTGGCGTTCTTCATGCTCGCCCTATTGCTGCTCGCCACTACGGGGTGCAACAAGCTCAGAGCGCGCGATCAGCTCAACAAGGGTGTACAGGCTTACAAGAACAATAAGTTTGAAGACGCCATTGAGAAATTCAAGAACGCGGTGGCGCTCGATCCATCGCTGAGCGTGGCGCAGCTCTACCTGGCCACGGCGTACGCTAACCAATGTACCCCCGGCGTGGATACACCGGAGAACAATCGGACTTGCGATCAGGCGATCCAGTCGTTCAAGGACGTGTCCGCCAAGGATCCCAATAACCTGACAGCGGTGAAGGGTATCGCTTCGTTGTACTTCCAGATGAAGAAGTTCGACGACGCCAAGGAGTACAACCGCAAGGCGATCACGATCGACCCGAAGGACGCCGAAGCGTATTACTCCATCGGTGTGATCGACTGGACCCAGACCTATACGCCGCGCATGGAAGCGCGCAACAAGCTGGGCCTGAAGCCGGATGAGCCGTTGAAAGACAAGAAAGTTTGCGAGGATGTCAAGGACAAGAACTCGCAACTTATCGATGAAGGCATGAAGGCGCTGGATAAGGCACTGGAGATTCGTCCGGATTACGATGATGCCATGGCCTATTACAACCTGTTGTGGCGCGAGAAGGCCGACATCGAGTGCGGCGATCCAGCAGCGCGTGAAGCCGACCTGAAACAGGCGGACACGTGGGTGGATAAGACCCTGGCCGTGAAGAAAGAAAAGGCCGAGAAAGCCGCGCAGCAGTCCGGCGGAATCACTCTCGACCAGAACGCAAAGTAAACCTGGCGCGTTCGCATTCGCGAAAGCCCCACGCTCATCGAGCGGCGGGGCTTTTGTTTTGCAAATAACCTCCGGCCAGTGATCTAGCTCACAGTCAGTTGTGCGGAGAATCGGGCACCTTAGGAGATTCGCGGGATCGCCGCGCCAGCGAGTAAAATTAGCGTTTTCTCGAGTCTAGTCATGTTCAAGAAAGTTCTGATCGCCAATCGCGGTGAGATCGCCGTGCGCGTCATTCGTGCCTGCCGGGAGATGGGCATTCGCTCGGTCGCGGTGTACTCGGATGTCGATCGCGCGTCGTTGCACGTGCGCAAGGCTGATGAGGCTTACCACATCGGTCCGGCGACTGCGGCGGAGTCGTATCTCAACATCGGCAAGATTCTCGGCGTCGCAAAGGCAAGTGGCGCGGAGGCAATTCATCCGGGGTACGGGTTCCTCTCGGAGAACGCGACCTTTGCGCAGGCTTGCGCCGATGCGGGTGTGAAGTTCATCGGGCCTCCGCCTACCGCGATGCAAATGATGGGATCGAAGACGCGCGCGCGGCAGCACATGGAGAAAGCGGGCGTGCCCTTCGTGCCTGGATCGTTACGCGGGCTGGAGTTCGAGGAGACACGCGGGGTGGCGGAGAAGATCGGCTATCCCGTGATGCTCAAAGCCGCAGCCGGGGGTGGCGGTAAGGGCATGCGGCTGGTGCGCGATCCCAAAGAGTTGAAGTCGGCGTTCGAGGGTGCACGCAGTGAAGCGGAGCGGTCATTCGGCGACAGCGAAGTTTATATCGAGAAGTTCATCGAGAATCCGCGACACATCGAGATGCAGGTGCTGGCCGACGAGCACGGCAACTGCGTGTATCTCGGCGAGCGGGAATGCTCGGTGCAGCGGCGGCACCAGAAGGTGCTGGAGGAATCACCCTCACCCATTGCGACGCCGGAAATGCGGCAGCAGATGGGGGAAATCGCAGTGCAGGCGGCAAAGGCGTGCGGCTACACCAACGCAGGCACGGTCGAGTTCATCGCCGACCAGAAGCGCAACTTTTACTTCCTGGAGATGAACACGCGGCTCCAGGTGGAGCATCCGGTGACAGAGTTGGTGACCGGCTACGATCTGGTTCATTTGCAATTCCAGATTGCCGCGGGCGAAAAGCTGCCGTTCCGGCAGGAAGACATCAAACTGCGTGGGCACGCGATCGAGTGTCGCATTTATGCGGAAGATCCTGACAACAACTACTTTCCCAGCCCCGGAAAGATAACGCTGCTGTTAGCGCCGTCGGGGCCGGGAATTCGGCGTGACAGCGGCATGTACGAAGGCTGGACGGTGCCGATCGATTACGATCCGCTGCTGGCGAAGTTGATTGGCTATGGGGCGACGCGCGAG
>Ga0335069_10007260_pt1 | contig 16023 bp, 15 predicted proteins | sample Lox_Sample_11_FD_206714 | JGI IMG/M metagenome (GOLD analysis project Ga0335069, IMG submission 206714) | Soil microbial communities from Loxahatchee National Wildlife Refuge, Florida, United States - Lox_Sample_1.1 | ecosystem: Environmental > Terrestrial > Soil > Wetlands | place: USA... | reverse complement strand
AGCCGCCGCTCCCGCGGCGGGCGGGTTGATGATCCACGCACCGGCCTTCGGGGTTGCGACAGCTGCCATCTTCGGTCGCCGGCCTGTCTGCCGCCTCACCCCAGCCGGGGTGAGGCGTAGCGCCGCAGGACCCGCTCGCTGGCCTGCCCAGCGGAGCGGGTCACGTCGATGGGGACCGTCCTTGACGTGGGGCAGATCGCCGCGGCACCGTGCATCGCAGCTGCTAGGCACGGCCGGGCGGTGGCCGATCAGCGCAGCCCTCCGGGGAGCCGGTAATGGATCGTTCCGAGGCGCTGCTGCTGCCCGGGTATCCGGGGATGGCGATCGGGTCCCTGACCGGGCCTGCGCCCGCGCCTGGGTCCACCTGCACGGTAATTCACCCGGTCCTGGGTGAGCGCAAGACAGGACGTCTTCGGTCAAGGTTAGGTGGGAGGACGGCCATGGTTCTTGACCTTCTGCTGATCGGCCTGGCGGTAGCGCTCGACCCGCTGCCGCTGTCGGCGTTCGTCGTCGTGCTGCCCTCCAAACGCGGCGTGCGAAAGGGCGCGGCCTTCCTGTTCGGCTGGCTCGTTTCGCTGGCCGTGGTGGTCACGGTCACGCTGGCCGCGACCGGCGATGACCCGCCCGAGCCGGACACGGTCCCGTCGCTGGCGTCGCTGGCGGTGAAGATCGCCATCGGAGCCGTCCTGGTCGTGATCGCGATCCGGCAGCGCCGGCGGATGCGGGGGCCGAAGAAGCCGAAGAAGCCGCCGAAGTGGCAGGAGCACGTGGACAACATGTCGCCGTGGTTCGCCCTGGGCCTGGCCCCGACGCTCCAGCCCTGGGCCCTGATCGCCGCCGGGGCGGCCACCGTGGTGGGGGCCAAGCTGTCCAGCTGGGAGAGCTTCCTGGCGCTGGCCGGGTTCTGCGTCCTGGGCTCGGCGTCCTACATCGCCATGGAGATCTACGCCGGTTTCTGGCCCGGCCAGAGCCGGGTATTCCTGGCCCGGTTCAGGGCCTGGATGGAGGCCCATACCGACCGGGTGATCATCATCGGGTGCCTGATCGTCGGCTTCTGGCTCATCGCCAGCAGTATCTACTACGTGCTGGAGTCCTGAGGAGCGCAACCAGACCAGCAAGCCCGCGCCAGACAGCGCCCGGAAAGGGAAAGGCAGCCATGGCACAAGCGACGGAGGCCGCGATCGGGGCCACGGCCAGCTGCCCCGGTGGTGTGCGCGGCGGGATGAGCCGCCTGACCGTCGATCCGGCCGGCCGTACGGTCACCCATCTGGTCTTCGAGCCGAAGCACCGGCGGGAGCCCGGCCGGCTGGCCCCTCTCCACCTGATCGACACCACGGCCGGCGATTTCGAATGCTGCCGCCCTTATACGAGCGGAACTCGCGAACCGGCAGGCCCGCGACCACGTCAGCAGGCACCGCCACGCCGGTCAAAGTCTCACAAACATGTCGCAAGCGAAATTCAGGTGACAAGCGATATGAGGAAGCGACATCGGAGACGAGAACCTACATTGCCGTAGCTTTGCCCCACGACCGAAGGGAAGGACTTATGTGTCGCTGGCTTGCGTACACGGGTTCACCTGTCTTGCTCACAAATGTGCTCTACACCCCGATCCATTCGCTGATTGACCAGAGCTTGCACTCCAAGCTCGGGGCCGAGACGACCAACGGCGATGGGTTCGGTATCGGCTGGTATGACGCCGCGCCGGACCCGGGGGTCTTCCGCAGCATCGAGCCGGCCTGGAATGACCAGAACCTGCGCGAGCTGGCGGGCCACATCAGCTCGCACCTGTTCTTCGCGCACATCCGCGCGGCGATCGGGTCGGCGGTGCAGCAGACCAACTGCCACCCGTTCCGCCATGGCCGGTGGCTGTTCATGCACAACGGGTTCATCGACGGCTTCGCGGCGATCAAGCGGGACCTGGTGCTCGCGGTCGACGAATCGCTGTTCCCCGAGATCAAGGGCCAGGCCGACACCGAGGTCCTGTTCTACCTGGCGCTCACCTTCGGCCTGGCCGACGATCCGCCGGACGCTGTCGCGCGCGCCGTCGGGTTCGTCGAGGCGAGCGGGCGGCAGCGGGGCATCACCGACCCGTTCCAGGGCACCATCGCCACCACCGACGGGGAGAGCCTGTGGGTGTTCCGCTACTCCAGCGCGGGCAGATCGCGGTCGCTGTTCTTCAGCCGCGACGCCCGCACGGTCAAACGGCAATATCCCGAACGGCATGCCCTGCAGCAGCTGTCCGACGACGCCCGGCTGGTGGTCTCCGAGCCCATCGGCGATCTGCCCGGCGCCTGGGCCGAGCTGCCCGAGGCAAGCTACGGGGTGGTCAGCAAGGGGGGTGACCAGCTCCTGCCCTTCACCCCCAAACCCCCGTCGAAAGCCCGGTTACGGGTATCCAATTAACCCATCGATGATGCGGACCGGCTGGCGCCGGAGTATCCCGGCCCACCCGTTCTGGGCGCTGGTCATCATCGCCGTGGACCTGGTGGCGCTGTGGGGGCTGTGCGCTTACGGCAGCCGCGAGAACCTCGAAGCCGTCTAGCATCGCAGTGGCCGGCCCGGTCCCGACCTGGGACGGGCTCTGCCCTGAGGAGGAACCGGAGGCCCGGTCCAGGCCCGGTGAGCAGTGGTGGAACCTGTTCCATCCCCGCCGGGCCCGCGCCGGGTTTTCCCGGTCCTGCCGGGTCTCTGGTTCACTGGTCACTCCGGGACTGACACCTCTGTCCCGGCCTGCGCCCGGCCCGGTCAGCGGCATGCCCAGAAGGAACTGCTCGTCGCTGTGCCTGCCGTCAGGAAGCAGGATCCTGCGAGGAGGGTGGTCAGCTCATCGCCGCGGCATGGCATCGGAGGGAACGGGATCGCCTCGTTCATACTCGGCGGCGATGGTTCCGCCACTGCGCCGGTCGTCCATGATCACCGCGTCGGCGGCGGCCAGCGCGGCGCAGGATGTCCGGTAGTGGTGGCCGCACAGCAGCAGATCAACCGAATGGCGGCGGGCCGGGGCGGGCGGGATGAGGACCCGCACCACCGGCCGGGCGGGGCAGCAGCAGGCCCGGTCACCCAGCTCGTGCGTCCCGGACCAGGCAGCCCGGTCTTCGGGGGGCGTTCCGGCAGCCTGGCCGGCGGGGGACCTCCCGGCCCTCTCTGCCCTGCGGCGCGGAAACCTCATCCTCATCCAGCCAGCATCAGACGCCTGCGAGCCATCTCAACAGGGGCTTAGCACTCGTCCAAGACGGGACCTTCGGCCCTAAACACCCAGGCAGGCCACCATGCCATCGTGGCCGCAACGCACCAGCGGATACTGATCACAGATAGCAGACGACGATGACCCCAGGCGAGAACCAGACGACGGCCGGTAGCGGTGCCGGGATCGAGATCGTGAGCATGCCGGCCGAGCTGGATCTGACCACCAGCGAGGGCGTGGTCGCGGAGGGCTGCGCAGCCATCGCCCGCCTGGCCCGGCTGGTGCTGCTCGACCTGACCGGCCTGTCCTTTTGCGACGCCCGCGGGCTCAGCACCTTCGTCCGGATCGCCAACCAGGCCGACGCGGCCGGGCGCGGTTTCGGCCTCATCGCGCCGCGGCCGCCGGTCGCGAAGATCCTGCGGATCAGCGGCCTGGACAGCCGGATGCCGGTGTTCGCCAGCACCGACGACGCGCTGGCGCTGCTCACGGCCCCAGCAACGGTTTAGGCGCCCGGGACGCGCAGATCGACTGGAGGGCGCTCAGCAGGCGCATCGGGCAGGACGTAGTACATTCAGACGGTGTGGGGTTCCAATTTTCGGACCAGGATCATGGCTTCCCGACACTGCTATGTGCCCGGCGCCGTATCGCGCGCCGCTGCGCGCCGGTGTCGGGCTAACGGCCGTTCCCTACACGCAGAGCACGGCCTCCGCAACATCCCCGGTCGCGCCGCCCTGCCGCCGCAGTAGCCGGGGTCCTGGTAGTAAACGGCTTGGCGGGCCCGGCAGATCCCGTGCAGCACCCTCGGCGAGATCGAGCGCCGACACACTCACCCCGGCGGCAGCAGCCACCTGCAGGTCGGCCACGTCGAGTCGCCACCGCATGATGGTGTCGACCAGGGCACGACGGACCATGTCGGTGCTGGTCCCTGCCGCCAGCTCGGCGTCGAGGGCGCTCACCCACGCCTGCAGCTCGACGGCGCGCTCCGCCGGGTGCCTGGTGCCGGAGTCGGCGATGTCGTCAACCGCCGCCAGCGCCGCCCACAGCGCCCAGCAGCCAGGCCACAGCATCCGCGGCATCAGAGCCGTCAAGGCGTAGATCGCCGGATCACGTTCACGTACCCTGCGCCGGCATCAGCGGTACGCGTCCCCCAGTCCCGGCCGGCCCGCGCCGTCTCGTCGGCCATCGTCCCCGCGGAGGGGCGGCGCCGCCCAAGGCGACAACCGACGTCTAGCGATCATCATGCTCCCGGACCTTGGGCGCTGGTGGTGCGAAGGTGGTCTCGAGCATTTCGACGAGGAGGTACGAGACCACCGTTGCAACGATGATCAGCGGCGTGACCGCGATTCCGGCGCTCGTAGTCAGCAGCAACGCGATCACCACCGCCGCTAGCGGCAGCCGCAGAACCGCGGCGATGGTCGCCGCCATCACCGTGGCGATCGCCGGCCCTTCGGGGAACCCGGGGAGGTGCGAGGCGAGCAGGCCGCCGATCGTGCCTATGAAGATTGCCGGGAACACTGGACCGCCGCGGAAGCTGCCCATCGACACGGCCCACGCGAGCCCTTTGCATGCGAGGAGCAGGCCGAGCGTGGCGACCGATAGCGTCTCCGCCTGCTGGACGACTGGAGTCAGCGCGCGCGAGCCGGAGAAGAGCACGGCGTAGGGGGTCTGATCGCCGAGTTGCGCGAATGTGATGGCGAGTCCGGCGACGATCAGGCCCGCGATTGGCAGCAGGAGGAACGGCTTGGGCCCTGTACGCACCGCGACCCTCCGGGCGACCCAGACAATCGCGAACGTGACGGCGGCGGCGAGCGCCGCGACGGCCAGCGTCCAGCAGAAGTCGACCACCGTCAGCTGGGGCATGGGCGGAAGCGCGAGCGGGTTGATCGCGTACGCCGATGTATCCAGCCCGGTGAGGTATCCCAAGCCCAGGTAGACGAGGGAGCCTATCCCCGCGGCCAGCAATCCCGGCAGTAGGATCAAGGGGAGCGTGGCGCCACCGAGCCCCGCGGCTTCTATCAGGATGACCGCGCTGATCACCGGCGATCCGAACACCATAGCGAGCGCAGCGAAGCTCCCGGCTGCCGACATCACCATCACCACGTTGTCCGGCGCATCGCTCTTGGCCTTGCGTACCGCGAAGACGGCGAGGCCCGAGCCGAGGGCGATGACCGGCATCGACGGGCCGAGGACGAGCCCAAGGCCCAGCGCGGCGAGCCCGGCCAGCAGAATTCCCGGGAGATTTGCGGGCGAGATCACCCCCGCGGCGAAGCCCTCCGCAGGGACCCGGCCACCGCGGCCCGGCAAGCGGACGATCGCGAAAGCGCTGATCAGCCCGGCGATCGCGAGCACCGGAAGCGGCCACCACCCAGGCGCCTCGCTGAACCCGAATGCATGAGGGATGGTGATGTAGACGCGGTCTTGGATCCACGGCACCAGCGTCAAGAACGCCCACGCGGCCAGGGAAACGAGGAACCCCACGACGGCTGCCAGAACGAGGAGGCGCCGGTACCCGGCGGTCCGGAGGGTCGCCTTCGGATCCACGGGGGAGGGTGCCCTCTCATCCATGCTTCCCTGTTTCCGGCGCTAGGCGCCTGTAGCCGCGGCCACCGCAGCTCTCACTGTCTCGAAACAGTTCGCCTCGCCGATGGCGCCGATCGCCCCCGTCCGTCGCAGCATGTCGGATTCCTCCGCATCCGCGTGGGTGAGCAGGAGGCGCACCCCCCTGTCAGCCAGTTCCCTGTGGACCTTGGTCAGCATGTCCGCTCCGTCGAGGTCGATCACCGGTGTCGCCTCGAGGTCGAGCACGACCGTGGTGGCATCGTTCGCCGACACGAGTTCCAGGAGATGAGCGCGGAAGGGCGCAGCGTCTGCGAAGAACAGCGGCCCGTTCATCTCGACGACGAGCACGCCGTCCGGGGTCGTCGCATCCGGGTGGGTGCCGGCTTCGACGTAGACCTGTTCCGCGGGATCGTAGGCCATACGACGCAACGGCGACTTCGACGTTCGCGAGATGAGCAGCATCAGAGACAGCAGCACGCCGAAGACGATGCCTGCGACCACGCCGACGAAGAACAGGCCGACCGCGGTCGCCGCGAACACGAGGAAGTTGATCCTGCTCGCCGACAGGAACCGCCTGGCGACCTTGAAGTGGATCAGTCCCAGGGCCGCGTCGATGACCACCGCGCCGAGTACGGCTTGCGGCAGGTTGGTGAAAATAGGAGCCAGGACCAGCAGCGTCAGGACGGTGAGGCCTGCGACCGTCAGGCCGGCGAGCTGGGTCTTCTGACCGGCGCTCTCGCTGACGGCCGTCTTGCTCAGGCTGCCGCATCCGGGGAAGCCGCCCACCAGCGATGAACCGACCCAGGCCGCGCCCTGCGCGACGAGCTCCTGGTCCGGCGCGAATTCCTGGTGGTGCCTCGCCGCGCTCTCCGTGGCGTTGGCGATCGACTCGCTGTAGCTGACGAGGATGATCGCCAGGGCGCCCACCGCCATCGAGAGCCACTGGTCCACCGAGAAGCCGGTCGGCAACGCGACACTCGGAAGCCCGGTGGGTACCTTCCCGACGACGTCGACACCGTGCGTGGTCAGGTCGAGCAACCAGGACGCCAGGATCCCCAAGATCACGACGATGAACGCACGGGGGAGCTTCGGAGCCGTGAAGCGCAGCAGGAGCAGCAGGCCGACCGCGACGGCGCCGACCGTCAGCGTGGCGGCGCTGGTCAGACCGAGATCCTTCACCACGCCCACGAGCACGTCCCAGTACGAACCAGCGGCTTTGGGTATCCCGAGGATCTTCGGCAGCTGATCGACGATCAGGCCGAACCCGACCGCGAACACGAAGCCTTCGAGGACTGCCTTCGCGAGGAAGTTCGAGATCCACCCCATCCGGAACACGCCGAGGAGGACGTAGATGACGCCGACGCAGAGCGTGAGCGCGATGACCGTCGGCAGATACTCGGGCGCGGTCGAAGCAACGTAGAGGGCGGCGACCGGCGCGGTGACCGCCGCCACGGAGGCAGAAGGTCCCGTCACGACCTGGCGCGTCGCTGCGAACACCGCGTACAGCGTCGAGGCGCCGAGGATCGTGTACAGGCCGTACTGTGCCGGCACGCCGACCACGGCTGCGTACGCCAGCGCTTGCGGGACGACGAGCGCCCACACGGAAAGGCCGGCCAGAAGGTCGAGCGGGAGCCACGACCTCTCGTAGTGGGGCAGCCAGTCGATGATCGGCATCGTGCGGACGAGGGCGTTCGGCTTCTGCCGTGCCATTGATGCGCCCCGGCTCACATCATCACCTTCCCCACCTTCGATCCTGGCTTACCTTGTCGGTCCCGGGGATCGTCCCTTCCGGAGCCCGACCGCATGGTCCTCTTGGCCGGCTGGGTATTACTGCACGGGGACGTCTCCGGCTGTCCATGCGTTCATCACGGGGTCGATGATGCGCCATGCTTCTTCGGCTTCGTCGCCGCGGATGAACAGCATCGGGTTGCTGTTGAGCATGTCGCGGATCAGGTGGCGCAGGCGGTGAACCGTGGCGGCGTCGGGCGCGCCTCCAGCTGCCGAATCCCGGCTGTGCGCTCGGGGCCGTTGAACGTGGTGGACAGCCGCATGTCGGGCTCGGTCAGGCCCACTCTGAGGACCACGATCGCGGCCGACTCATCGAGCCGCCTCAACCGCGCCCCGTCGAGGCACCCGCCGCCACTCCGCCCGCAATCACCGTCTTCATCTCGTCACCCCTGTCCGCCAAGGTCACGCCCATGCCTTTTACTGGATACTCCGTGTGCTCGTGCTGTCGGATCACCCATCAGGGGGTGAGACGTATGGCGTCTCCGGGACCGGACATGCTCATCAGAGCAACCTCCAAGCGCCAGATGGGACGGGCTCCGAGCGCTCGGGCCGAGGACGCCGCGGCAGCGCCGCACCGGCGGGCGTGGACGGGAAGCAACTAACAACAGGGGTATGGCGGCATGGCCGGTAGGTGACCTGTGATCAGCAGAGCGGGGGGCATCCTCCGCGCGGAGGACTCGCCGGCGCCAGGCACGTGGCAGCCGGTTGGCCCCGCACGTGAGGACGGCCCAGCGCGACGAACCCATGTGTGGTGACCGCCAGTCAAGCCACACCCGTGCGGGACAGTTGATGCGTCGGTGCCCGGCTCATCTATAGGCGTCTGGGCCGCTGGCCGCCGTGACTCGTTCCCGGGCGCGGCCAGTTTCACTCCGCCGGTTCCTCGTGACGAGACGGCAAGCACCACGATAACGACAATGGCAACCCAGGAGGCACCTAGCGCATAACCGCCCAGGACGTCTGTCAGCCAGTGGGCTCCCAGGTAGATGCGTGAGCCGCCCACGACCAGCGCGACGAGCGCGGCCACACTCCACAGCACCGTCTTCACCCGGGGCGATCTCCCCGCGCCCAGGACGATGGCGAGCATCGCGTAGAAGGCAACCGACTGAGCCGCGTGCCCGGAGGGGAACGCTGCACCCGAGTAGTGCCCGATCCATATCGCCGGCGGCGGCCGCGGCCGGCCGATCAACGATTTCACGATGTTGTACAGGCCAACCGCGCCGGCCACGGCGGCGGCCAGCAGTGCCAGCGGCTGCCACCGGCGTCGCCGCAGGACGAAGAATCCCCCGACGATGGCCCCCAGGGGGACGATGACGGCCGCCGACCCCAGCCACGTGACGACCCTCAGGACGCTTGTCAGCCACTCGGTTCGGTGGGCGACCATCCATGCCGTCACGTGCGGGTCGTGCACGGCCATCCCGTCGTGGCCTGCCACGTCACGGGCTACCACGCCGAATGCCAGGGCGGCGAGCGCCCCCGCCGACACGGTGAACGTCAGCCAGCGGCCCCGGGGAGTCTGGGGGACAAAGCGCCGGGAGCCCGCGGCCGGTTCCATCATGCCTTTAGGCTGATGGCCGCCTCGGCAGCACCGGGAGACTGCCTCAATCCTGTCCGCAGGATATCGACGCTGAGGAGCAGGATCCATGCGGGAAATAGCAGCTCCACCCAGACCGTCAGGCCCACGCTAACTAGCAAGATGACCGCGACGGCGAATCCGAGTATCCCGATCCATCTCGGGACCACCTGCGTCCGGAGCTTAACGGTAGCCGTGCTCATGGTGAACACCGCGCGGGGGGTACGAAGCCCGGCGCCCGTTGTCAGTACTTGGTTATCCATGATTCGGCGGGCCTCAGGCCGGAGGCCGCAACGTATGGCCGATCTGGGCGGTCCTTCCCACTTTCACCGGCTCCTGTTTCCCGTTGCTGTCGCTTCGCGCAGGCCACGTGAAGACGGCTTCTGGTCGTACGAATAGAGCAATCCGGCGCAGACCATGATCTTGTCCATATCGGGATCGTCACATGCTGACTGCCCCAGCTTCACCTGACCAGGCCGATGAGCCATCACCCACACGAGGGTGACAACGACGCTTCGGCCGCGACACGCAGCAGACCGGTGAGCGCCTGCTCTACGTCGGCTGGATCAAGGATCGTGACCAGTCCCGCATCGGCCGGGAATGAGACGATCATCGGCGCCTGGCCTGGAGTTCCTTCCGGCGTGGCGGCCAGTCGTCCGGCTGCTGACGCCGAGCATGTCGAGGGCCTGCCGCTGCAGCGGGGTGGGGGTGGTAACGAGCCGGAAGCCGGGCTGGGCGGGGTCGGCGGGCTGGACGGTGTTGAGGCAGATGGTGGCCAGGTCGGCGAGCAGGCTGCTGAAACTGTGTACTGGCAGGTCGGCCAGGGTCGCTTGGTGGCCGCCTTGGCCAGGGCCCGTGGGGAGCGGCGCGGTGATCCAGTCCAGGCCCGCGGGGGCGACGTCCTCGCGCAGCCGGGCGGCGGTCAGCATGCCCCGGTCCCGACCAGGACCACCCGGGTGATGGCGAACCGGTCCTTGATCCTGGCGACCTGGGCGGCAGCGCAGTTCACCAGGTCACACCCCAATCGACGGGTCAATCAGAGGCTGATCAGGGGAAACTTCGGTCTAGACGTCATGCTCGGCACGAACGTCACAACGGTTGGGGGCCGTTCGTGCTCTTGGGCGGGACCTTCGACCCCTATCGGCGGCCTTCACAAGGGCGACGGTGAAAGCCACGACAGGATCGAGACATTACCGGCACATCAGAGCCCGCGCATATATGGGCGGCGGTGCGGTGGCCGCGCTGACGCATCGAAGGAGACGGTATGAGTTCTCTCATGGCACCGGACGTCGGCGGTGTGGATGTCCCGGGCCGGCGCACGGTCTACAGCATGTGCGGCATGTGCGTCGCGCGGTGCCCGATCGAGGTGACGGTCGAGGACGGTCGGGTGACCTGGCTGCAGGGCAACCCGCACGACGCGGCGATAGGCACCAGCCTGTGTGCGAAGGGCGCGGCGGGTATGTCGCTCGAGCGCGACGACCAGCGGCCGCACATGCCGATGATCCGCAACGGCCCTCGCGGCGGGGGACAGTGGCGGCGGGCATCGTGGGACGAGGCCCTGGACTACGTCGCCGAGAAGCTGGAAGAGACGATCGAGCGGTACGGCGCTCGCGGCATCATCCTGTCCGATCGCGGCGGTCCCTTCGTCGACCTGACCAACACTTTCGTGCACGCGCTCGGTTCGCCGAACTACTTCGATCATGACGCGGCGTGCGCGGCCAACGTCCAGAACGCGACGCGTTCGATATTCGGTTTCGGGGTGATGGGACTCATCCCCGACCTGCAGCACACCAAGCACCTCGTCCTCTACGGCCGCAATGTCGTGGAATCCCTCATGGTCAAGGAGGCCAAGGCCTTCATGGGCGCGCTGGCGAACGGGATGCGCTGCACCTACATCGATCCGCGCGCCACCGTCACCGCCACGAAGGCCACCGAGTACTGGCAGGTGCGACCGAACAGCGACTATGCGCTCAACCTCGCCCTGATCCGGGAGGTGCTCGAGCGGGGGGTCTACGACGAGGATTTCGTGGCCCGGTACGTCTCGGGGATGGACTACCTGCGAGACGCGGTGAAGGACGCCACACCGGAGTGGCAGGAGGCGCATACCGGGCTTCCTGCCGATCGGATCCGCGCCTTCGTCGAGGAGATCGCCCCCGAGGTGCCACGTGTGATCTTCCACCCGGGCTGGTTCACGGCGAGGCACAAGCAGTCGTTCTTCGTCTCGCGCTCGGCTCAGATCCTGAACGCCCTGGTGGGCAACATCGAGCTCCCCGGTGGCTTCGTGCTCGGGAAGGGACCCGACCACTACGGTCGCAAGGGCCTCAACCGTCTGGCCGCGCGCGTGCCGAAGGTCGAGGAGCCGCGCGTGGATGGCGCGGGCACGGACCACCCGACGTGGGACCCAGCCATCGGCATGTTGCATCAGGCGTTGGCGGCCATGGAGACGGGGCAGCCCTACGGCATCGGTGCCTACTTCGCCTACCGGCACGACCCTTTGACCGGTCTGCCCGATCCCGAGGCGACGCGACGAGCGCTGGACACGCTCACGTTGCTCGTCTCGATCGATGTGCGCTACTCGGAGACGGGCTGGTTCTCCGACGTCATCCTGCCCGAATCGACCTACCTGGAGCGGGCGAACATCCTGGCCCAGATGAACGGCCCGGTGCCGGTGCTCGCGATGCGGGACCAGGCGATCGCACCCCGCTTCGACAGCCGGCCCGCGTGGTGGATCTTCCGGGAGATCCTGCGCCGCATGGGCACCAGGGAGGCGCTCGACTTCGAGACCATCGAGGAACTATGGAATTACCAGCTCGACGGCACCGGCGTCACCGTCGCCGAGCTGCGGGAGAGGGGCGTCGTCGCCCTGGCTGATGCCCCGAAGCTGATCCCGCGCGAGGAGCTCAGGTTCCCGACGCCGTCGGGGAAGATCGAGATCGTGAGCGACATGCTGAAGGAGGCCGGGCTGCCCAGCCTGCCGCCGTACGAGACCAGGGCGGCTCCGACGGGCGATCGGTTCGTCCTGCTGTTCGGGAAGACGGCGACGCTGAACGGTGGCCAATCCCTCAACAATCCGATCCTCAGCGAGATCGCGCCGGAACAGGTGCTCTGGATCCACCCCGACCGCGCCAGGCCGCTGGGTATCAGCGACGGCGACGAGGTGGAGATCGACGGAGGCGGCGGCTACACGGGCCGCATCAAGGCCAGGGTGACCCCCTGGATCCATCCCGAGGCGGTGTTCATGCTGCACGGTTTCGGGGCCACGGTGCCGCTGGCCACACGTGCCCGTGGGGTCGGCGTGGCCGACCAGCGCCTCCAGCATGGCAAGCTCTACGACTTCGACCCTGCCGGCGGCGGCTGTGCCCTCACCGAGACCATCGTCCGGGTTAGGCCCGCCGCGGGGGGAGGAGGAGACCAGTGAGCGATTACATCCTGCGCCACGACGCGGCGAACTGCATCGGCTGCAAGGCGTGTGAGGTGCACTGCAAGACCAACAAGAACATCGAGGCCGGCCCGGCCCCGTGCAAGATCATCACCCTTGGCCCGGTCGATGTCGACGGGCAGCCGCGCCTCCGCTTCGAATTCATGCCCTGCTTCCACTGCGAGGACCCGTGGTGCGTCAGGGCCTGCCCGACCGGCGCCATGCAGAAGCGGGAGAAGGACGGGATCGTCTTCGTCGAATCCAGTCTCTGCATCGGCTGCAAGAGCTGTATCGCCGCCTGCCCCTGGGGTACGCCGCAGTGGGACCCGGTCACGCGCAAGGTGGTCAAGTGCGACTACTGCATGGATCGCATCGATGCCGGGCTGCAGCCGGCCTGCGTCACGACGTGTGTGACCGGCTGCCTGTCCTTTGGGCTCGCCAACGAGGTGCCGGACCCGCGCCGCGAGCGGTATGCCCGCCAGATGCTCGCCGAGCCGCTGGGCAGTGACGAGGAGTCGCCGTGAGCGAGCTTCAGCTGCTGCCGGCGTGGCTCGACTCCGGCGCTGCGGTCCTGGCAGGCGCCGAGCCGCCGGCGCGGACGCTCGCCGGCGCGTTGCCGGGCCTGGCTCTGGCGCAGGCCCTGACCCCCCTGGAGCGGCTGCGGCGCGTGCGGGAGTCGGGCCTGGCCGAATCGGGCGGTGCGGGCGAGCTGATCCATCTGGCCTGGCGCCAGTTCCTGCGCGGCCATGGGCCTTCGGTGCTGGTGATCGACGCGACCGGCTTCGACGTGCGTGCCCGTGGCACGGCCGCGGTTCTCGACGGCGCTCCCTGGCTGCTGGCCGAGGGGGTGCTGATCGCCGCCGGCCTGCGGGACAGCCTCACAGTCGAGCTACGCCTGCCGGGCGAGCTGAAGGGCCACGAGAAGGCCTTCCTCAACGCCGTCGACGCCATCCGCTCGCTCGCTCAGATTGCGAGTCCCCGCCGCCAGGTGGAGGTGCTGCGCGACAGCCAGCCAGCCTGCTGGGGAGAGGGGCATGTCACCGACGGGTCGCGGCTGATCCACACACCCGAGACCTGGTGCCGGCTCGCTCTCCTGTTCGCCGGCGCGCCCGGCCTAGATGCGTCGCTGCTCACGCTCCGGCGCGGCATGAAGCAGCGCGGCCTGGTCGAACTGACGCGTACCGGGGAGCTGCGGCGGCAGATCCAGGACTGGGGTGGCGGCATCGAGGTGGACGGTGAAGACGCCGTGCTCGTCTTCGACGACGGGCTGGGCGGCTTCCTGCCGCTCTCCGAAGCGGGCCTGTCGTGCGACCCCCTCTCGTTCGCGTCCGCGGGCATCATCCCGGCACCGTCCACCTTGATGGTGATGGCGCAGGGCGTGTGTGTCGTCAAGCAGACCCGACGTGCGCTGTATCGCCATTGGCTCCTGGCCGAAGACGAAGCGGCGGTGCGCCCGTTGCTCGCTCGCGCTGCGCGGCTGACGACCGAGATCACCCTCGGCCGCGGCGCGCCCGGCCATCTCGCCGCCCTGGATGAGGTGGCGCTCGAACTCGCGGTGCAAGGGCTGGCGGCCGCCTGGCCGCTGGGCAGCTCCCTGCGCTACTTCCGTCAGCAGTGGGAACAGCACGCCCGGCAGGAGTCCTGCCCCGAGGGGGTCTGCCTGGAGCGCAAGCCGGCGCCCTGCCACGGCACCTGCCCGGCCAACATCGACATTCCGAGCTTCATCGCTCATCTGGGTCACGGCGACTACCGGTCCACCATCGAGGTGATCAGACGGGACAACCCGCTGCCGCTCACCTGTGGCCTGGTCTGCCCGGCGCCGTGCGAATCGGCGTGCGTGCGAGGCGGCAGCAACGGGGCCGTGTTCATCCGGCCGCTGAAAGCCAAGGCGGCCGAGCACTGCCTGGCCGAGGGCGGCTACCCCAGGCCCGAGCTGGCGCCCGACAGCGGCAAACGCGTCGGCATCGTCGGCTCCGGCCCGTCCGGTCTGACGGCCGCCTACTACCTGCGCACCTACGGTCACCAGGTCGAGGTCTTCGAGGCGCAGGAGAAGGCCGGCGGGATGCTTCGCTACGGCATCCCGGCCTATCGCCTGCCGCCCGATCTGCTCGAGCAGGAGCTCGACCAGATCCGGGTGCTCGGCATACCGATCCACACCGGCGCTTCGATCGGCAGCCTCGAGACGTTCCGCAAGGAGTACGACGCAGTGTTCCTTGGCCTTGGCACCCAGCGATCGCGGCTCATCCCTATCGACGGCGTTCATCAGCCCTTCGTGCTCGGCGGCATCGACTTCCTCCGTGCCGTGCGCAGCGGCGAGCCGGTCCGGGTCGGGCCCCGGGTCGTGGTCGTGGGCGGCGGGAACGTCGCCATCGACGTCGCCCTGACGGCATTGCGGCAGGGAGCGGCGCACGTCGACCTCGCCTCCCTGGAGAAGCGCCGCGAGATGCCGGCCAGCCCGCACGAGATCGAGAACGCGGCCGCAGAGGGCGTGCAGCTGCACCCGGGCTGGGGTCCGGTCCACATCGACGAGGACGGCGAGGTCACCTTCCAGCTCTGCGAACGGGTCCACGACGCGACCGGCCGGTTCGACCCGAAGTTCGACACCGGCCGCCTGCTCAAGCTTGAGGCCGATCACGTGATCCTTGCCGCCGGCCAGGGCACGGACCTGGCGATCCTCGACGGCAGTGGCGTGACCGACACGCACGGCTTCATCGTCGCGGACTCGAAAACCCTCATGACCGACGTGCCGGGGATCTTCGCCGGTGGTGACGCCGAGCACGGCCCGCGGACGGCCGTGGAGGCGATTCGCTCCGGAAAGATCGCCGCGGCCGCCATCGACGCCTGGCTGCGCGGGGCGCCCCCGGACGCTGCCACCGGCCAGCCGGTGCGCCGCGCCGACGTGATTCCCCTGCAGATCAAGGCGGACGAGCGCACTCATCGCCGCCGGGCCGTGATGCCCGAGAGGAGCGTCGAGGAGGTCGTTGGCGAAGGCAACTACGTCCAGATCGAAGAGGGCCTGACCGACGCGATGGCGCACGGCGAGGCGATGCGCTGCCTGCGCTGCGACGTCTGCATCGGCTGCGGCCTGTGCATGGCGGCCTGCAGCGAGATGGGCATCGACGCGCTGCGGATGGCCGACACGCCGGCCGGGCGGCTCGCGTACTTCGACTTCACCCGGCCCGCGGACCTGTGCATCGGCTGCGGCGCCTGCACGCAGGTCTGCCCGACGGGGGCCATTCACCTCGAGGACCGGGACGGCGTGCGGCGCACGATCATCACGGGAACTGCCGTCTGCGAGCAGCCGCTGCTGACCTGCAGCGAGTGCGGCGCGCCGACGCAGACGCCTGCGCACCGCGACTTCGTCCGTGACCGCCTGCCGGATCACATGACGGCCCACCTCGATCGCGAGCTCTGCCCGTCCTGCGCACGGCAGCGCGCCGATCGTCCCGCGGTCAGCGCCATCAGGCGGCCGCGGTGAAACCGCCGGCCGTCCGCAGGGACAGC
>Ga0335069_10007258_pt1 | contig 16025 bp, 15 predicted proteins | sample Lox_Sample_11_FD_206714 | JGI IMG/M metagenome (GOLD analysis project Ga0335069, IMG submission 206714) | Soil microbial communities from Loxahatchee National Wildlife Refuge, Florida, United States - Lox_Sample_1.1 | ecosystem: Environmental > Terrestrial > Soil > Wetlands | place: USA... | reverse complement strand
GCCGCCTCCTCCTTGGTTCGTTTGCCTCCCTGCGCGACGATCGCGCTCTCGAGTTGCTGTCCCCACCGCTGGGCGGCGCTCCGGGTGGTCACGGCCACCCTGTGCCGCTCGCGGTACCATGACCCGTCGAGCTGTCGGACTCGAACGTCCACCACGTAGCCCTTCCCGCCGGGTCGTCCTCTGATCTTCACCGCCATCGGTCCTCCTGACCGGTGACGGCACTCGGCGCAGTTGAGTCTACGGGAGTGGACGGACAGCGACTAACCATGACGCCCCATGAGGGCGTCGAGCGCTTCGCGCTTGAACCGGAACTGGCGCCCCCAGCGACGCACGGCGTCCTGGGGCACGCTCGCCCGCTCGATCCTCTTGTAGAGCGCCCGGACGCTCGGGAGCCCCAGGTACTCTGCTGCCTGCTGGGCCGTGAGCCACGACCCCTTGGCAGGAATTGTCCTCGATGGACGCCTGGGGACATGAGCGTTCCCGGCTCCGTCGCTGCCGGCCCATCCGAACGTGGCCTGTCTTTCGTCCGCCCCAGCCATGCCTGAGTCCCTCAGCGTTTCTCCGCCGTTTGCGACCCCGCGTTCGCCGTCCCCTGCCAAGGTTCGTCACCGCCGAGATCGTCACCGATGAAGGCTCGTAGAGCCTGAAGCGCCGAGATGAGGGCGGGCGGAGCCGGGTCCTTGACCCCTGCAGCCCTTCTTGCCGCGGCCCAGTTGCCGACAGTGATGTTCACCGTCCGCCAGCTCGCGTAGAGCTCGTCGACCTTGCGGTCGTCTACCGTCACGTGCCGTAGCTTCGTGGGGACTGCCGTCGACTGGAGTCGCCCCTCGAGGATGTACGGGGCGAGCACGGTCGCGGCCTCCGCGAAGGTGAAGACGAGGACCGCGAACTCCCGCTCCCGGCTCGCCGTCATCTCCGCCTTGACCGCCTCCTCGACGCGCTTCTTCCGCTCGTCCGAGTGGACGAGGAAGACGACGCGCGGAACGAAACCGTCTGGGTAGGCGCGCCGGTACCAGGTCTCCGGGCTTCTCGCGTCGGTGAGTCCGCCGAAGAACGAGGCGTAGCGGCGGAGCTTCGCCACGATGGCCCCGCTCCTCGCCGGGTGCGCCGTGGCGATGCTTTGGGTGCCAGTTTCGGCCTCCAGGAAGAGCCTCCGCTTCCTGTGAGGAACCTCGACGATGGCGTCCGGCTTCAGTACGGCCGAGACCCTCGCTGCCGTGGCCCCTTGGTGCTCGTAGCGCTTGAACTGGAGCGTTCCGTCGTCCTCCGAGAGCCAACGGAAGGGGAGGCTCGCCAGAGGCGCCAGATCGGAACTGCGGAGCTTCAGGACGAGGTTTAGCGGGACTTCGTTCAGGACGAGCGTGTGCTCGAGGAAGCGGTGGCCGATGTCGTGGGCCGCCGGGGGACGGAGGTACGGGACGATGGGACCAACGATCCCCCTGCCGTACGAGGAGAGCGCCCAAACGGGGACCGCCGTGCCCTCTGCCCTGCGGAACTCCAGCCGCCGAAGGCAAGCACCTTCCCCGAGGCCTCCGCCGGGCGCGCAGAGCTTCGCGAGCCGGCGGTACGTCTGCTTCTTGCTCCGCCCCTCGAAGAGCAGCCGGTGGACCTGGTCGGCGGTCGCGTAGCGGGCGATCCCTACGTACGAGAGCAGCACCCGGTCCCGCTCGGTGAGGATGGCGCCCTTCGACCTCGCCACGGCCGGCTCCGCCTACCGCTTCCTCGACCCGGCTGAGCTGTCGAATCCCGGGGGCTTCTCCCGGAGCTCGATGCCGCGGTGGTAGAGCACGTGGAGCAGGTACTCGTAGCGGTCGAGTTCCAGGGCCTTCCGGTCGGCCTCCAGGAGCTCGGCAACGGCTCGCGGCAGCCCAAACCAGCGGTGGACCCCGTCGAGGTAGCGGAAGACGGTGGCGTTCAAGTCCGCTCCGCGTGCCCTGGCCTCGTGCTTCAGGAAGTAGACGAGGTCCACGGGCAACCGGAAGGTCTGGGCGAACTTCTCGCTGGAGGTCGGCGGCGGCTCGACGGGGATCTTCGGGGTCATCGGATGCGCCCTTTCGTTCTCCCCTAGGTGTAGAACCTAAACCGCACCACCGTCAACTCTCTCCGGCACCACCCTCTTGAGGCTCCCCCGCCCCGTCCCTCGGCGCCCTCTCCCGTCCTGAGCCGCGTCCGTCGCCGTCATCGCAACCGACCGCTACCCTCTTCGCGCCTTGAACCAGGTCGCTCGCCTTCCTCTCTGCCGCTTCCTCCTCGCCAAGACCGCCGCCTTCACGAATCCGCCTTTCCGATCCCCGCCAAGACCCCAAGCACCACCTCCCCGAACCGCCCTTGAACTGGGTTCTCAGGGTTCCTCTCTTGCCTGGCCCCGTCTCCCGCCCTTCTCGAACTTCTCCTAGGGTGACAGCAGCCCGATCCCTCGATCCAACCTATGGTTGAGAGCGAGGGATCGGGCTGCTGGCGCCCGTCCTCTCGCTGATCACGACATTGGCGGGAGGCGGGGCCAGGCCCGGTCGTCACGCGGAGTTACGGCCGCACTCCGCGGACCAATCATGATGACGCGCGTGGGTCGATAGACGACGACTTCGGTCATCGGCTTTGTCGTCGCCGTATGTCATCTGGTCTCGTCATCTGCCAAAGGGGTCGCTAAGACCGTTGCTGTGTGCGACACGGCCGGAGCCATGGTAAAGAGCGCCGGCGTAGAGCCGCGCACAGTATCGTGCGCATCGCGAGCCTCGACCGTCGGGCTGCCGGCTGGACCCATGAAACGATTGCTCCGCGAGCCTCTCGTTCACTTCCTGCTCATCGGCGCACTCCTGTTCGGCATCTACCGCTTCACCCGGATCGGTACCGCGGCCGCCCCGCAGTCCAGGCAGATCGCAATCTCCGTCGACGAGCTCGCCCAGATCATCGTCCTCTTCCAGGCGCAGTGGCGCCGCGAGCCGACGGCGGAAGAGTTCAACCGGATGGTTGAGAACAAGGTGCAGGAGGAGATCCTCTACCGCGAGGCGCTCGCGATGGGCCTCGACAGGGACGACACCATCGTCAAGCGGCGGATGGCGCAGAAGATGCAATTCCTCGCTGAGGACGTCGCGTCCGCCCACGAGCCGACCCGCGAGGAACTCAAGGCCTGGTTCGATCGCAATAACGACAAGTTCGCACTGCCCAGCCGGATCAGCTTTCGCCACCTCTACTTCTCGCCGGATCGAAGGGGTCCACGCGCGCGGGACGACGCGGAGAGGGCGCTCGCCCAGCTCCAGGGCCTGCCCGAGGACGCGAAGCTCGCGAGCACGCTCGCCGACCCGTTCATGTTCCAGGACTATTACCGCGACCGCGCGCCCGACTTCGTCGGCAAGGAGTTCGGCCCGCAGTTTGCTCTCGCCGTCGAGAAGCTCCCGCCGGGCTCGTGGCGCGGCCCCATCGAGTCGGGTTTCGGCTGGCACCTCGTGTTCGTCGACACCCTCGTCCCGGGACGCATCCCGGCATTCGAGGAGGTCGAGCCCGAGGTAAGGACCGCCTGGCTAGGGGAGCAGAAGGCCACCGCTTGGCGCGACGCCTACAAGGCGCTGCGCGCCAAGTACACGGTGCTCCTCCCCGTCCCGGCCGATCGCGCCGGCGCGGCGCCGTCCTCGCCTGCCATCCCCGCCGCGCCTGACGGAGGCAAGCGGTGAGGCCTGCGCCGCGTTGCCTCGCGAGGGCGGCCTCTTGCGCGCTTCTCGTCGCGCTCGCCGGCGGGGCGCAGGGTCACGAGGCGCGCCCGGGCTACCTTGAGATCTCCGAGACTGCGCCGGGAAGCTTCGAGGTGGTCTGGCGCACGCCGGTGCTCGCCGGAATGCGCCTGCCCGTCGCCCTGAAGCTCCCGCCTGATCTTCGCAACGAAAAGGAGCCGGCCGTCCAGGAGCTCGCAGACTCGCTCGTCGAGCGTCGCTGGGTTCGCACGGGGCCGGACGGCCTCGCCGGCCGGCGCATTGAGTTCCCGGGCCTCCAGGCCACGATCACCGACGTGCTCGTGCGGGTGGAGACCCTCGACGGCCGCAAGTGGAGCGCCATTGCACGCCCCTCGCAGCCGTGGGTGACGGTGGCGGCCACTCAAACCCCTCTCGAGGTCGTCGGATCCTTCGTCGTCGAGGGGATCCGCCACATCCTCTTCGGCGCCGATCACATGCTCTTCGTCTTGGGGCTCCTGCTCATCGTCCAGAACCGCTGGATGCTCCTCAAGACCGTGACGGCCTTCACCTTGGCTCACAGCATCACCCTCGCCGTCGCCACGCTCGGGTACGCGGAGGTACCGATGGTCCCACTCAATGCGGCCATCGCCCTGAGCATTCTGTTCCTCGGCCCGGAGATCGTCCGCACTTGGCGAGGTGACACGAGCTTCACCATTCGCCATCCGTGGGTGGTGGCATTCGCGTTCGGGCTCCTCCACGGTTTCGGGTTCGCAAGCGCCCTCACTGGCGCGGGACTTCCGCGTTCCGAACTCCCGCTCGCCCTCGTCTCCTTCAACGTGGGCGTCGAGCTCGGGCAACTTGGCTTCATTGCCCTGTTCCTGGCGCTCGAACGCTCCTTCCGAGTCCTGCGCGTGCGCTGGCCGCGTTGGGCGCAGGCTCTCCCGGGCTACACCGTGGGATCGCTGGGAGCCTTCTGGACGATACAGCGAGTGGCAGTCCTTCTCGGGGGCGCAGGATGAGCGTACGGCGACCGTTCGCCTGGGCGCGGTGGGCCCTGGTCGGGCCCGCGATTCTCTATGCGCCCGCGGCTCTTGCCCATGTGCAGAGGGGCGAGGCTGCCGGGTTCTTGACCGGCCTGCTTCACCCCCTCTCCGGCTTGGACCACGTGCTGGCCATGGTCGCGGTGGGGCTCTGGGGCGCGCAGTTAGGCAGCCCCGCCATCTGGCTCCTCCCCGTGTGCTTCCCGATCGTCATGGCCTTCGGTGGGATGCTCGGCCTCATGGGGGTCCACCTGCCAGGAATCGAGCTCGGCATCGCGGCGTCGGGGATGCTCCTCGGGGCGGCCGTCATGCTCGAGCTGCGTCCCCGGCTGGCCCTCGCCGCCTCTTTGGTCGCCTTCTTTGCAATCTTCCACGGCCACGCCCACGGCACGGAGCTGCCACCGGGTCAGAGCGCGCTCCTCTACAGCGTGGGCTTCGTCCTGGCCACCGGATGCCTCCACGCCGCCGGAATCGGCATCGGGGAGGTCCGGCGCTGGACCTGGGGACGGAGCCTCCTCCGAGCCGCCGGCGCGGTGGTCGCGCTCGGCGGCGTGTTCTTCATGTGGCGGGCGCTGTCGTGAACCGAGGCGCCAGCTCGCGGGCCGTCTTGGGCCTTCGCGGGGTCGCGCTCGCGACCCTGGCGGTGCCCGCCCTGGCCCGTGCTCACCTGAATTCCACCGGCATGGGGCCCGTCTACGACGGGGTCCTGCACTTCATGCTCAGCCCCGAAGACCTTCTCCCGGTCGCCGGACTGGCGCTTTTCGCTGGCCTGCGCGGCGATGCGCAGAGCCGCCGGGCACTCTTCATCCTGCCGGTCGCGTGGCTTCTGGGCGGGCTCGCAGGGAGCGCGGCATCGGCGACAAGCGGCAGCCCATTCGTCTCCGCCGCCTGGTTCCTTCTCCTCGGCGGGCTCGTCGCTGCCGACGTCCGGCTCCCACAGGGCGCGACTGTCGCCCTCGCGGTGCTGCTCGGGCTCTCACACGGTTGGCTCAATGGCACCGGGATGGGCGACGTCGGCACTGCTATGCCAGCCCTTCTGGGTTTGACCGCGTCGGTGTTTGTCCTGGTTGCGCTCGCCTCGGCGCTGGTGGTCTCGCTGCATGCACAGTGGGCTCGGATCGCCGTTCGCGTCGCCGGGAGCTGGATCGCCGCAAGCGGGCTCCTCCTTCTCGGGTGGGCGGCGCGACCGAGGTAGCAGCAGGAGGCCCATCTTCGTCTGGAGACCATGGGGAGCCACATGACGACAACAGGCGGGATGAAGTCGATCGCCTTGCTCGAAGCCACGACTGGTGTCGCGCTACTGACGCACCCGTCAATGGTCACGTTCGCTTTGTTCGACTCCGAGGTATCCGGCGCTGGGGTGGCGGCCAGCCGGGTCGCCGGTGCCGCACTCGTCGGCCTCGCGGTGGCGTGCTGGCCTCGGCGCACCGGCGAAGCGACTCCACAAGCGCTTCGGGGGATGCTCGTCTACTCCCTGCTCGCCACCGCAATCCTCGTCGTCCTAGGGCTCGGCGCGCACGTGGCAGGGAAACTGCTGTGGCCGGCCGTCGTGGCGCACCTGGCCATCACTATCTGGCTCCTCGCCGCCATGCGCGCGAGCCGGACGAGCGGATGAGTCGCAGCCCCTCAGGGGGGCTGACAGGGATCAAGACTCGTATGTAGGGTTAGGCGTTTGAGGAGCGTCGACGGCGGGGAAGTACGCCTCGGACGGGAGAACGCACATGACGACGCGAACCGTAGCGGCGATGAGAGCGGTGTTGGTCCTCTTCGGCGCAGGTGCACTGGTCTCGTGCGAGAAACCCGCGCCGCCACAACCAGCGCAACCGCCCGCCACCGCTCCGGCGCCGGCTCAACCCGCTGCCCCAACCTCACCGGCGGAAGAGCCGCGCCAAGAGAAGAACCCTGACCGCAACGCCTACTTCGGTGAGGAGCACATCCACACGAGCTGGTCGGTGGACGCGTGGCTCATGGGCAACCGCCTCACGGGCCCCGATGACGCTCTCAAGTATGCGCAGGGTCAGACAATCAAACATCCCATGGGCTACGACATCAAGATCGAGACGCCCATGGACTTCATGGGAGTGACCGACCACTCCGAGTATGTGGGCGTGACCAAGGAAGCGAACACGCCGGGGTCGATGCTGAGCAAGATGCCCGAGGCGCAGCCTCTCATCCTGAAGGACCCGAACAACCAGATGGAGATCCAGAAGACCTTCACGTACCTCGTCAACATGCTCAGCAAGCCGCCCGTCAAGGCCTTCATGAGCCCCGAGGTGGCGGGGAGCATCTGGAAGGACAACGTGAAGATCGCGGACGCGAATAACCATCCGGGCAAGTTCACGGCGTTCTGCTCCTACGAGTACACGTCCCAGTTCAACAACCGAAACCTGCACCGGAACATCTTCTTCAAGGACTGCGCGAAGGTTCCTCTGATGCCGTACAGCTCCCTCGACTCGTGGCACCCCGAGGATCTGTGGAACTGGATGGACGGGCAGCGCAAGGCGGGCAACGAGCTCCTCGCCATCTCGCACAACGCCAACCTGAGCGACGGCTGGATGTACCCCACCGACGTCGACAGCTTCGGGCGCCCCATCGATGCCGCGTGGGCGGCCGCCCGCGATCGCAACGAGCGGCTCGTCGAGATCAAGCAGATCAAGGGGCAATCAGAAACGCACCCGCTGCTCTCTCCCAATGACGAGTTTGCGAGCTACGAGTTGTCGAGCGGCCTCCTTGGCATGCAGGCCACGGTGGGCCGGGTCGATCACATCGTAGGCAGCTACGGACGGCAGGCGCTGAAGGACGGGCTCACGCTGCAGGACGTGCGCGGCTACAACCCGTACAAGTTCGGCATGGCGGGCGGCTCGGACTCGCACAACACGGGTAGCCCCTACCGCCACGACAACTTCTACGGCGGCCACGCCCAGATCGACGGAACCCTTGACCGGCGCATGGCCGGGGTCCTCGCGTTCGGCACGCTGGACGTCCGGCTGGAGAACCCCGGAGGGCTCACGGGGGTTTGGGCCGAGGAGAACACGCGCCAATCGATCTTCGACGCGATGTACCGGAAGGAGACGTTCGGAGTGAGCGGGCCGCACATCAAGGTGCGGCTCTTCGGGGGCTGGGGGTACAACAAAGACGTCTTCAGCTCCAAGGACTGGGTGCACCAGAGTTACGCGGGCGGAGTTCCCATGGGGGCCGATCTGCCCCCGATGGCGGCCGCGAAGGGTGCGGCCCCCACGTTCGTCGTCTGGGCTGTGAAGGACCCGACCTCCGCCAACCTCGACCGGATCCAGGTCGTCAAGGGCTGGACTCAAAACGGCCAGAGCTTCGAGAAGATCTTCGACGTGGTCTGGTCCGGCGACCGCAGGCCCGACAAGTGGTCCGGCCGGGTCCCGGCCGTCCAGAGCACCGTCGACCTCGAGAAGGCCACCTACACGAACTCCGTCGGCTCGGCGGAGCTCAAGACCGTCTGGACCGACCCCGAGTTCAACGCGAGCCTGCACGCCTTCTACTACGCCCGCGTGCTGGAGATCCCCACACCGCGCTGGACCCTCATTCAGGCGGTGAAGGCCGGGCTGCCGCCGCCAGACGTGGTGCCGCTCACCGGCCAGGAGCGCGCCTGGACCTCGCCCATCTGGTACACGCCGAGCGCCGAGGCCCGGAAGAACGCCCCCGCGGGCATGACTGTGCCCGACCTCCAGAAGAAGGGCGCGAAGGCGCTCACCGACGCCCAGCTGAAGGCGCTCGTCGTCGGCAAGGCCTACTGGATACGCAACAACGTCACCGGCGAGCAGTTCAGCCAGAACTTCACGGCGGAGGGCCAGACCACCGTGTTCCACGTCGGCAAGCACGCGCTCGTGCCCAGCAACGTTGGCAACCTCGCCCGCGACGGCTACCAGGGGACGACCGTCCCGTACAAGATCGAGGGCGGCAAGCTCGTCACGTTCCTGTCGCAGGAACCCTACTCGGTCGTTTTCTACAAGCTGGGGGATACCTACTACGGGGCTCGCAGCAACGAGTTTGGCTACGCCAACTACGAGATCATCCCCTATCCGCAGTACGTCCTGAACCCGCTCGCGGCGCTCCTGAACCAGCTCTCCATCGAGCTCGGGCTCACCGAGGAGCAGAAGCAACAGATCCTTCCCTTCCTCAAGCAGGAGGTGACGCAGCTCGAGGCCCTGAAGAAGAACACCTCGCTGAGCGGGCTCAAGAAGGTGGAGCAGCTCAAGCAGATCGGCGGCGCCATCGACGCCAAGGTCTCCCCGCTCCTAAACGCCGAGCAGCAGAAGAAGTTCCAGGCGATGCGCGAGGAGGCACGGCGCAAGCTCATCGAGAAGCTCGCCAGCGCCGCCGCCAAGAAGATCGAGAGCGACGTCGAGCAGTGGTTTGAACGGTAAGCCGGTCGGGGGGCTGCGAGCGATCAACCCTGGTGACGCGAGTGGGCCCGAGGCCGACGACGCCCGTCGTCGGCACCCTTCATAGGTCATTGTCATCGCTACCGGCCTCGCCCCGCGACGGCCAAGCGCGCCTTCACAGCAAGAACGAGTTCGCGCGCTACCGAGGAACGTTGCCCCCGCCCAGGCGCTAATCGTCCAGCCCGCGCGGACGCCTTCGAGTTCAGTACTCGTGCTGACGACCCAAACGATATCCGTTGAGCACCAACCACGGCTCGCGCGCTTGCTCCCCTATTGCTCCCCAGGCTTGGTCTACGGGGGTCTCGCCACGTCGAGTTGCGTCCACTGCCCGACGGGAAGGAAACGCTTGCGGCACAGGGACTTCGTTCAAATTGGTGAGTGACGGCGTCACGTTAGCTTTGCTGTGGGTGTAGTGTTCGAATCCCTGTGGGGTCAATAGTTAACTAGTTGATTTCGCTGGACTTCGACTCGACCAGGGTGGCTGGTGCCACCCTGGTGCCACGCACTTCGAGTGCCGCGATGCCCTCCCGCGGTGCCGCCGACGACAGGTGCATGTACCGCATCGTCGTCTCGATGCTGGCGTGCCCGGCGAGATCCTTGATGGCCAGCATCGGGACGTTCCTCGCCGCGAGCCGGCTGCAGAACGTGTGACGCAGGATGTGGACCCGGCCACCCCGCCGGAGCCCCGCACGCCGCTGGGCGACGTCGAGCTGCCAGTGGAGCCAGTCGATGTCGGCCGGCGCCCCGTCGCCCCCGTAGAGCACCCGCTCGCCCCGGAGATGCCGGTGCGCCGCGAGTGCTGCCTTGAGCCTCGAGGTCATCGGGACGACCCTCGGCTTCCCGCCCTTCGGGAGCGACTCGACGTCGTTCCAGATCGAGCGGCGGACCTTGAGGAGCCCGCGGCCGAAGTCGACGTCGCTCCACTCGAGCCCGACGATCTCGCCTCGCCGGAGACCCGCGTCGCCGCCGAGGAGCACGGCGATGTGGACCCTCGCATCGACCTTCTCGGCCGCGTCCACGAGGCGTTCGTACTCCTCGTCCTCGTAGAACTCGACGACCGGCATGGCTGTCTTGAGGAGCCGGATGCGGCACGGCATGGTGGGGATGACGCGCCAGTCCACGGCCGCCTTGAGGAGCGTGCTCAGGACCGTGAGGACGTTGTTCACGCTCTTCGGCTTCTGGGTGGACATCCGCCCCTTGAGCCTCTGCACCTGCTCGTCATCGATGGTGTCGAGGCGGAGCTCGCCCATCTTCGGCTTGAGGTGCAGGCGGTAGAGCCTCTCCCGGGTGTCGAGGTTCGAGGGCTTCTCCTGGTTCGCCCTGGCGTAGCCTCCCATGAACCTCGGCCAGAACTGGTCCAGCGTCGGGGCGTTGGCCAACGCCCTCTTCTTCGTTTCGGGCTTTGCACCTCCTGCGAGCAGGAACGCCTCGCGCTGCATGCCCCAGCGGAGCGCGGCTGCATGCGTCGCGACCGGGGGCTTCACCCGTTCGCGCATCCGCCTCCCGTCCGGGAACCGAAGCAGGATGTCCACTTGGAAGCCTTCCCTGCCCTTTCTTCGCCTGACCTTCACCATCACCGTCCTCCTTGGACGGCGATGACGTTCACCGGCTGGAACTCTAGACCACCGGGGATCAAGGCGTCTCGCTCGCCCCCATCAGGGCATCGAGTTCCTTGATCCGGAACCGGTACTGCCTGCCCCATCGCCGGGCGGGAACCTGGCCGCGCTCCACGCGGCGGTAGAGCGCCTCGACGCTCGGGAGCGCCAGGTACGCGGCGGCCTCCGCAGCCGTCAGCCACCCGGAGGGCAGTGTTCGTCGGTTCGTCTCGTTCATCTTAACCTCCGCGGAGAGGCGGCCATCCGATCGGGAAGGCTCGTCCTGGAATCGCTCAACCCGCCCTCGCACCCGGGGCCGGTTGCTCCCGTGGCTCGCCGAGGAGATCGTGGCTGATGATCTCGTAGAGCCGCGTGATGGGTTCGGCGGGGATTTCCGAGAGCACGAGCGGCCGCGGGCAGGACACGTTGTGCTGACGGACCGCCTTCACGACGGCGTTCAGGGCTGTGGCGAGCGCCTGGTAGCCGTCCCGGACGTGGGCTGCCTTCCCCTTCAGCGGCTCGATCCCGAGTTCCCGCACGGCTGGCGTCGTGCCCCGGAGGAGTGCCTCGATCTCGTTGGCCGCTTCCTCGAACGTGAGGACCCGGAATTGCACGCGATCGAGCCTCGCCGCCCCTTTCCACTTCTCGATGGCCTTCTCGACACGCTGGCGCCGCGCTGCCGATCGAACGAGGAACACGACCTCGGGGAAGAGGCCGTCCGAGAAGTCCCGCTGGTAGCAGGTCTTCGTCCGCTCCCTGTCTGCGAAGCGGGTGCAGTAGGCGGAGTAGCGCTGGACCTTGGAGATGATGGCGCCGGTGTTGAGCGGGTCGGCGGTCGAGATGCTCTGGGTCCCGGTCTCCGCTTCCAGGAAGAACCGCCGCGCAAGCGGCCCGAGCTCGAGAATGGCGTCGGGCTTGGTGGCGGCCGTCTTCATCCCGCCGCGGTCGTCGTCGCAGTGGCTGAACTGAAGGGGGTTCTCCTCCTCGGGCAACCAGCGGAAGGGGAGGTCCGCGAGCGGAGCCAGCGGTGACTTGCGAAGGCTCACGACGAGGTCCACGAGGGTGTCGTTCAGCAAGGTCGTATGCTCGAGGAAGTGGGTCGACACGTCCTTCTGCGGGAGCGCCCGGAGGAACGGACACACGGATCCCGCGACGGCCAGCCCTTCCGGCGTGAGCGTCCACACTGGCAGCTCGGCGCCGCCCCATTTCCTGGCCACAAGCCTTCGTACGAGACCCCCCTCGGCAAGCCTTCGGAGACGCCGGCAGACGTTCTTGTAGTGGGTGCTTGGCGTCGCCCCGACGAGCCCCAGCCGGTGCACCTGTGTCGTCGACAGGTAGCGAGCCATCCCGAGAACGGCGAGCAGCTGCGGGTCGTTCTTGGTGAGGACGAGGCCTTTCTTCCGTCCCATCGTGCGCTCCGAGCCCTACTTCCTGGGCTTCCCTCTTCCCGGCTGGTCGAAACCGGGACCCTGCGCCTGGACGGCCTCGCTGCGCCGGTAGAGCACGTGCTGGAAGTACTCGTACCTGTCCATGCCGAGCCCGCGCCGGTCCGCCTCGAGCGTCTCGACGACGGCGCGGGGCAGCCGGTAGTAGCGATGGAACCCGTCCATGACCCTCACGACGTGGGCCGTCGCGTCGAGGCCTCGAGCTGCAGCCTCGGCCTTGAAGGCATAGACGACGTCGAGCGGCATGCGGAACGTCTGCATGACCTTCTCGCTGCTCGTGGGCTCCTCTGCCGAGCTCGCCGGCGACGCAACCCGGCCAGCCGTTCCTTCCTTCGGGCTCTTCGCGCGTGACATTGAGTGGGTCCTTTCGGTTCCCTAATATACATCTCTTCGTATTACCACTCAACACCCGACCGGCTCGAGTGGCGGTCCCGGTTCCAGTGGAGGGTTCCAGTCAAGACATCGCTGACAGTTGACTGAGTAGTGACTCCGGCGTTTACGGCTCTGTCGTTCAGTAGATTCCCCTGGGTTACAGGGGTGCTGACACTGTCGCCTCCGGCCTGGTTACAGGCGAGATGACAGCGTCGGTTGGGTCGATGACGGGGACGATCTCGAGGGTGCCGAGGTCGACGTCGAAGAAGAGGGCTCGCCAGCGCAGCACGCTCTCCTGCTTGAGTCCGATGAGCTGGCCCACCAGGGCTGAGCTCACGAACACATGGTCGCCGCCCACGGTGATGGTGCCCGCCCTGGAGACGTGGCGCGTCAGCCACCCAGGCGGATAGCTCGGGATCAACGGCTGAAGCGAACGCCGCTCGGAGTCCCGATAGACCTCTGCCGGCGTCTTTCCGCCAAGCGCGTCATGAGGCCTCACCTCGTTGAAATCGACCATCCAGCGATCGCATTGACGTTGCTGGGCGCGGCGCGAGGCTGCGGGCAGGAGCTGGAGCTCGGCCAGATCCCGGTGCATCCGCTCGTGGCCGCCGTTGTCCTGGGGACAGCCACGGCGGGTGCGCAATAGCTGTATCCCGAGCGAGACGAGCCAGGCTCCGAGGCGGCTCAGTCCGGCGCGAGCTTGAGTGCACACGAACGGTGACCCATTGTCATTCAGCATGGCTGCAGGCAAACCGTGTCGCTCGAAGAGGGCAGTGAGCACCCGCTGGGCGTGGTTGGCCCTCGGCCAACTGAGCAGGACGACGGCGAGCACCTTCCGGCTGAAGGCGTCGCGTACCGTGAGCGGCTCGCACCGCTCTCCGTTCTGCGCGGACCACCAGCCCTTGTAGTCGATCGTCCACAGGTCGTTTGGAGCGTGCACCTCCACGTGCGGCCGCTCGTCGACTGTCCAGATCCTCACCCGGGGCCTCCGCCGCCTCACCTTCCCGAGTCGCGAGAGAATCCGCGCGACCGTGCTTCGGCTCGGCGCGTCCTCGCCGTGCGCACGCAGGAGGATCCGGGCGATCTTGTCCGGACCCCACGTTGGGTGTCGGTCGCGTAGCTCCAGGATGCGGACGACCACCTCCTCGGCCGTCGTCAGCGGGCTCGTCACCGGCCGACGGCTCTGCTCGACGAGACCCGGGTAGCTCGCCTCCCGAAAGCGGCGCAGCCACTTGTGGCCGGTCTGACGGGAGATGCCGAACTCGCGGCAGAGCGCCGAGACGTTGGCTCCTGGCACGCTGGCTTTCTCAACGAACTGCAGCTTCTGGCTCATGACTCGCTGCTCTTTCCAGGGCACCGCGACAGTCGAGCGGCCGTACCTGTCAGCGATGTCCTGGTACAACACCGGTTCCAGTGGAGCGACCAGGGTTCCGGCCACCCTTCGCGGTTGAGCCGGCGCTCGCTGGCTCGGCGACCCACCCCGATGGGGTTCGCCGACCGGCCGGCCAGAGGTATCCGCAAACTGGCTCGCCCCCCCTGATGCTCGAGCAGGACTTGCCCGGTCGGTCGATCGACGCTAAGAGGTGACAATCGTGTCTTTGCGCCAACCGCCAAGACGGACGGGGAACGCCGCGACTTGCGCCCTCGCCGCGGTGCTGGCCGCTGGCCAGGTGGCGGGTTCAGCGCACCTCCTGCTCGTCCGCCACTCTGTCTGCCCGGTGGACGGCGAACTAGTCCACGTTGAAGACGGTGGTGACCACCAACACGCGGCGCCCATTCGATACGGCTCGCCGCCTCGCCTGGCGGTCGGTGCTCTCGAGAGGCATGACGAACACCACGGCCACGAGCATTGCGTCGTCGTCGCCACACGGAAGAACCTCCTCGGCCTTCGGGCGAGTGCCCAAGGCTCCCTCTCGCCGCTCCTGCCCAGCACCGTCATCGATCTGGCGACGGCGGCAACGCCCGGCGCTCGTGTGGCGCTCCACCGGGTTGCCCCCAAGCAGTCTCCCCCCACGTAGTCTCGCTTGACGTTGCGCGATTTCACTGGCCGCGTCCAGCAGGACGCCGGGCGGTGATCATCGGATTCACTCAGGGTCACCGCGCGTCGTAGCGCCCGCTGAAACAGTCCGAACGGCCGTGTCTCGCGCCCGCTGTGTCCGGGTCCCGTGTGGTTTTGTCTTCGCCTTATCGCTTTGGAGGCATCGAACATGAAACGTGAAAAGATCAGGATGCTCGGGGTCGCTTCTGTCCTTGCCCTCACGCACGCCGCTTGCGGAAGCGGGGGGAGTAGCCACAGCACCCAGGGACTCGTCTGTCCTGGCGGCGCCGGTCAGGCCCTCAACGCCACCTGCGCTCCGACCTTCAGCCAGAGCACGAACACGCCGCGCTCGATCCAGGTCACCTTCTCAGGCGAGACCCTGGGCGTGGCCGGCCTTCCCTTCCAGCCCGTGAACCAGGGCGATCCCGTGTTCGTGGACGGGTGGAACGTCTCATTCGACGAGATCTTGGTGGTCCTCGGGAACGTCCGGGTGGCGCCCGGAGCGACTGAGTTTCCAGTTCAGAGCCAGGTGAATGGCCCGGTCGCCACGATGGCCGGCCCCTTCGTCGTCGACATGCACAAGCCCTCGGGTTTCGTGGGCAAGGATGGAGTGGAGCCGGCCGGCGCCATCTTCGTGTGGAACTCCCAGGACAACGGGCAGCAGTTCTCGACGACGAGCCGCTACTCGTTCAGCTACGACGTCATGAAGGCTGCCTACCCGGCGACGCAGATCAACCTCACGCCAGATCAGTTCGCCGACTACGACCTCATGGTCCAGAACGGCTGGTCCAAGCTATACCGCGGGACGGCAACGTACGTAGGGACGTGCAACTGGACTACCTACCCGCAGGGAGATCCCTCTGGGAAGGTCCAGGCGCTCTTCTCGGCCTTTCCGACATCGATCCACTTCATGTTCGGCTGGAACGACGCCGGCAGCATGATCAACTGCGCAAACCCCGACTTCGGCTCGGAGGAGAACGTCCAGGCCAACTGGGGGGTCCAACCGACCGATAGCGGCGCGGTGATCGCCCAGATCACCCTCCACGTCGACCACGCATTCTGGGACGTCCTGAAGCAGGAGGGGGCGCCGCTGCGCTTCGACCCCATTGCCGCTTGGGCCCCGGCGAACACCACGGCCGCGAACCCGCTCGATCTGCGAACGCTCGCGACGAAACCGCTCGCAACCACGTTCTCGGACGGGGTGACTCCCATCCCGGATCGCGGTCTCTGCCAGAACGCGCCGGGATACTCCCAGAGCGATCAGAGTAACCCCGCCCAGGTGACCTTGAACACGAACGGCGTGCCGGCGAGCAACCTGCCCGGAATCGCCAACTTCATGGCGTTCAGCGCGCAATCGCAGATGCACCTGAATGCAAACGGGCTCTGCTACGTCGTCGGCCAGCAGGCATCCGACCCCTACTACCAGCCGAAAATCCACTGAAGCCCGTGAGGGCG
>Ga0335069_10007255_pt1 | contig 16026 bp, 18 predicted proteins | sample Lox_Sample_11_FD_206714 | JGI IMG/M metagenome (GOLD analysis project Ga0335069, IMG submission 206714) | Soil microbial communities from Loxahatchee National Wildlife Refuge, Florida, United States - Lox_Sample_1.1 | ecosystem: Environmental > Terrestrial > Soil > Wetlands | place: USA... | reverse complement strand
GGCGCGCGCATTACGGCCGCGAACTAACGCTGAGACCAATGTTTGCGCGTCGATTCACGCCAATAAATGGACCATTATCCCTGCCCCATCGGCATCCAACTCTGTAGGTCGGTTCCCCAAAGCATAAATAAATCGTCGCAGACCCGTAACTTTCCGTCCCTCTGCCCAGATTAGTTAAGTAGAAACGAAGTTGCTGCGGAGAAGACTTCTTGAAGGCGTTCGAAACGAAGGATGGAGTGTGGGATGCTGAGAGGCTGCAGGTCGAGGCAGCAACGCGCGATCCTTCCCGCTTCGCTGAGCTCTACGAAAACAACTTCGAGCGCGTCTATGCGTACTTTGCGCGCCGCGTGAGCACTCGCGAAGAAGCCGAGGATCTGACTTCGGAGGTATTCCGAGAGGCTTTGGCCGGCCTCCCGCGGTTCGAATGGCGGGGCGCGCCGTTTGTGGCTTGGCTTCTGGGAATCGCTACCAATGTTCTTGCCGATCGCTGGACTCGAGTGGCGAAGCAGCGGGAAGTTGTCATCGATGATTTCGAACCAGCGGGCGGCGACGACGGCATAGAGCAGCGCGCGATCCTCTACCAACTTGTCGACTCGCTGCCCGACGATCAGCGTCGCGTCATCACCATGCGCTTTGCGGCCGAGAAAAATCTGCGTGAGATCGCCGTCGCTCTCGGACGCAGCGAAGGCGCAGTGAAGCAGCTTCAACTTCGGGCTCTGCGGAGTCTCCGTAACTGGATAAGGAGCAATCATGGCTAACATTTCTCTTGCAGATCAGCTTGACGACGCGATCGAAATGATGATCGCAGAACCCGACTCGGCGCTGCCAAAGGTCGATCTCGCGATTGGAGAACTTCTTGGCATTGCGGCGGAACTGCGATTTCTTCCAGACCCTTCGTTCAAAGCGGCATTGAAGTCGGAATTGTTCGTGCAGTCTGGGTTAGCAACTCTCCCAACGCGTGGAAAGAGAAGGGAACTGGAGGCCGTTGCGGGTCCAATCCTGCCCAGTTTATTTGGGGAAGGCAGCGGAGCGTATCCAGTTCACCGGGCCAACTTTGCTATCTCTGCTGCTATCCATGCCGCTCTGACCGCTGCTGTGGTGACGGCCGGATTTTGGATGGCAAAGCATCCGCCCCTCGAGCCGCATACGTCAAGCGTCATGATGGTGGATTTAATCACTCCATCTTTGCCTCCCGCCAGGGAGAAAACTGGCGGCGGAGGCGGCGGTGGCGATCACGACAAACTCCAGGAATCTCGCGGCAGCCTGCCCCGTTTCGCGCGCGACCAGATTGCCCCGCCTGCCATCGTTGTACGCAATCAGGATCCGAAGCTTCCGGCTGAGCCGACGATCGTCGGCCCGCCCGAACTTAACCTCCCGCAGACTTCGCCGGTTGGCAATCCACTGTCCGCAATCGTGCAGGCGCCTTCAAATGGCATCGGGGGCGGCGGCGGAATTGGTAGTGGAGAGGGCGGAGGTGTGGGTGTTGGAACCGGTCCAGGCTTCGGCCCGGGTTACGGCGGTGGGGTGGCCGGGGGTGCATTTCGTGTGGGCGGCGGAGTCTCGGCTCCTCGCGCCATCTACGATCCCGACCCCGAATATTCCGAGGAAGCCCGCCGAGCAAAGTATCAAGGTAGTGTCTTGCTCTGGTTAGTCGTTGGAGTCGACGGACGTCCGCGCGACATCCGGGTGCAAAGGACGCTCGGCATGGGCCTCGACGAGAAAGCAATCGAAGCGGTAAGAACCTGGAGATTTACACCGGGGATGAAGGATGGCCGCGCGGTTGCCGTGCAGGTCAATGTAGAGGTCAGCTTCAGGCTCTACTAGACGCAGCCACAATAAGGGCTAAATGACCCCAGGTTCGCTCGCGTTTTGGACGCGCTAACCTGGGGAATTCAGAAAAGATCCTCGAAAATCCGGGCAGATCCGCGGAGAAGAAGTTCCTCACAGGTCGTACAGTTTCAGCGCCATCGCCCCGTGCGTAGCCGCGCCGCCAGCGCGCAAAGCCGCGGCAATAAACGTGGTCTCGGTCACTTCTTCTTTCGACGCCCCTGCCGCCTTGGCGTTCTTCACATGCACCTCGATGCAATACGGACACTGCGTCGTCAGCGCCACTGCCAGCGCAATCAACTCACGGTACTTCTTCGGAATGTTCCCGTCCCCACGGCCGACGATTTTGTCGAGGTTCAGCCACGCGTTGAACTCCGTCGGCGCGAGTTTTCCCATCTCCTTCAGTAACCGCAGGTCCGCCACATCATGATAGTGTTCGCTCATTTTCTCTCCTGAATCGAAATCGTAAACCGGTAAGCGCTCTATGCGCCTACCTTTTATATCGGATTTTCGATGATTTGGACGGCACCTTCGACGCAGACTCGCCTGTCAATTTTGTGTCATCGAATCGTCATGACTTTCAGGTAGTCTACTGCACTGTAAACGCCAGCAGAACGTTTCCTTCCATCGCGTTGGTGTACCCGCTGTTGATGAACACGCGCCCATCCACGACCGTTGCTCCCGACCCCACCAACGAACCGCCGTGGGCGCTGACTCCATCGGTTGTTCGAAACTGCCCCGAGGTATCGAAGTCCCATAGCACGCTGCCGTCCCGCGTGTCGTAAGCTCGCAGGTGCCCGTCAAGGGATCCGGCGAAAAGTACTCCCGGAATCAGCGTTGGAGGCGCCATCTGCGCCGCGCTGCACCCGAATCTCGCTGTGCATCCCGGTTTCTCCGGTGCAGCATGCCAGACTTCCTTTCCCGTGCGCAGATTCAGAGCAAATAACCCGCCGCCGACGACCGGATGATCGAAGTCGAAGTCGGAGAGCGGAAAATATGCCACCTCGCCGTCCGCCGCGCCTCCCCACTCAATTCCCCCAAGCGGCCCGCCATTTCCAATGCGCTTCTTCCAGAGCACCTTGCCCCGCCGATCGGGATCAATTCCGTAGACCACGCCTGATTTCTGTGCCAGCACCAGAATGTCCCGTCCTCCCAGCAAGCTCCTAAGAATCGGCGCGGCCCCGAAGTCGTAGTCGTTCCCGTGCTTCTCCGGACAGTTGTCTTTCTTTTCCGCCACGCACCCGCTGTTCCACGCATCGCCCGGAGTCAGTTGCTTCGACCATCTTCTTTTCCCCGTTCGTAGATCGAATGCGATGAGCGCATCGGAAGAGTTCGTCGTAGGGGGTAAGTAGTCGTTCCCAGTTGCCACATAGATTAAATGCCGCTTCAGGTCTGCCGTTGGCGTCGACCAGATCGGAGCGCCCGCCGGCCCCCAATGCTGCACCCCCTGCGCGCTCCTATCGGTCTGCTTTGCTTCATGTTCAATCGTGTATGTCTTCCAGAGTTGTTTTCCCGTAGCCGTATCGAGAGCCACAATGCTCCCTCGAAATGTGCAGCATGGATAGCTGGCGTCGGCTGCAGATCCTTCTTCTCCCGACGAAACCGGTACGTAGAGTTTTTGGCCTATCAGCAGCGGCGATCCCGTGATGCGCGCCGCTGCATGCGCCTCGGGCCGCGCCTGCCACACCAGCGTCCCATCTGCGACTTTCACTCCGTACACGATCCCATTGGTATCGCCAAATAAGGCGGTAGACCCGTGATTGCCGATCGCGATTGCCGTCTTCACCGTGGCTGGCGCCTTGTACATCCACCAGACGCACCCGGTTGCCGCGTCGAGCGCATACACGGTGCCATCTTCACTACCTACAAAGACCTTTCCCGCAAATGAGGTTGGCTGGCTGTAAGCGGCATACGCTCCGGGAAAGCCGAAGGCCCATTTCAGCTTCAAGCCTCTAATCCGCTCACGATTCAGCCCCGACGATCTTTCCGATTGAAAACGTGTATTTGCGAGGTTGGCTCCCCAGCCCATCCACACTGGAGGATCAGGCGGAGGATCGAGATCCCGCGCACAAGAGGCGCCCACAAGTTTTTCCCGCTCACTCTCTGTCGCCCCCAGGTACTCGGCGATAGCATTCTTCTTTGCGGAAGAGAGCAGCTTGCCCTCCCACTTCATCCGACCCGACTCCAGCGCCGTCAGAATCGTCGCCTTCGTCATGTGTCGCAGCGCCTCCGGTTCCGGCGCGCGCATATCGTTGTTTGTTTTGTGGCAACTCGCACACTTTTGCGCGAACAGCGCCGCCCCGTCCGGCGGAGCAGCCTGTTTGTGCGCGCAACCTTCGATCCCAACCATCATCAGCATCACCGTGCAGACCTGCACTGCTGTCAGGCGTCCGACCCTCTTTTCCATTCTCTTGTTCCAGGCGCGTTTACAAGATCGCGTTACTTGGATGAGAAGATCAGCGCGCTTACTGCTCGGCAGTGAGTAGAGAAGCGTAAGATTTATGGCGTCCCTCGTGCAACTGAACAGAACCGTCGAATAGGTCGCTGCGCTTCTTACCTTCAGTCACGTGTGTGCTCTTTGCCTTTAGCGCCATACTTACTCTAAGCATATGATTTCATTAGCCTTGCTTGGCGAGGGGTGAGGGTGTCCGGCCGATTTCCCCCTGGAAGGAAGGTTGCGTAACGACTCAGGCACTTTTCAGAATCCTTGTCTCGTTTGAAGCTGAATTCGTGACTCACGCAAAATTAGTGGAAATGGGAGTAGCATGGCTCCGACGCTACCGGTGCGGCGTAGTCCTCTCCGAGCAGGCCTGTGTCAGCGGCGAAATGCCCGATGCCATCGGCTGGAAAAAAGCTTGTCATTCTGTTCTCGTCGAGTGCAAAGTGACGCGCTCCGACTTCCTCGTTGATTGCGCCAAACCTTGGCGGCAGCAACCGGAAACCGGTGTCGGAGCCGAGCGTTATTACCTCGCCCCCAGAGGTCTGATCGAAACCGACGAAGTTCCGCGCGGATGGGGCCTTCTCGAAATCTGCGGCCGCGAGATCGAAATGGCGAAACGCTCCGTGAAAAATCTACGTTCCGCCGTCGGCTTTGAGTACGAGATGAATTTGCTCCTCTCGAGCCTGCGTCGCGTGGAAGTCCGTATCGAGCCGCAAAGCATCACCGACTTCCTCAAGTGGAAGAACCGGATGGCTGAATACAATCGCGGTGTTCTACCCGAGGGTCTGTCCCCGGTGGCCGAAGAAAAGAATGAATTTCTTGCCACCGCCGACTAGACGGAGTCAGGCCAAAGCTAGGGAGAAGCGCAATAAAGATCCGCGAGAATACGCGTCGATCCGCGGAAAAGTAGTTTTTCTGCTGGAGTCCGCGCAAAAGAAAACCGGGCTGTTTAGCCCGGTTTCTCAGCGTCGGTTGGGATGCGGTTACATCGCACCCGGCGCGACTGGCTGCGAGAATCTTTGCGGCCCTGGTTGATTCCGCAAATCCCGCGCCAGCCAAGGTCAAGGAGCGACGATGCAGAACTGCTCCTGAAACGAGCAAATCAGGGGCCAGCTTTAGCGATCGCGCGATAGTTTGAAAATATCGCGATAAACAAAAGAAAAATCAAGCCTTACGGCAGCCGGAGCCGCCGCTAGAACTAGTTCGAAATCATACTCGTGCAAAGTCTGTTCAAACTGTTGCACAAGTTCACGCACGAGTCTGCGACGTTTTGGGATTCTCTACGGCCGATAATATGCGCAACTTCGCTCGTCCGGCAGGCCTTTTCAGCAATCGCTCGAAGTCAGAAACCTACCCGCGCAAACCCCCTACTTCGAGTTTAGCTGTGTGAGTTTCACGGCAGTGTGCTGAGTCAATGTCCCGAAATACATGCTCGAAGCCTGGTTGCTCGTGCTCACATCGTCGACAACAACTCCGCCGACTCCGCCTTGTTCTGTCACGTCATTCAGGCCCTGCAACAAAGGCAGCACGCTGATGTCGTCCGTGATCATCAACCCGCGCGTTCCAGCCGCGACGATTCCGCCCATGAGTTCATCATGATGACCTGCAACGCCACCAAGATTAATGTTCGGGTTATAGAACTCGGTAAATGGAACGCAGGGTGCTCCTGCAGGTCCGCTGCGCGTGACATTGCCAGCGTACGTCGAATCCATCGTCGGATACGCAGCGAAGCCAACCCAGTAAATCCACGGAGTCGTATCCGTCGCGCCCGTTCCGCAGATGAAATAGAAACCCGAGGTTTGCGGCGTTGTGCCCCAATATCCGTTGTTAAACGCGCCGCTGTAAAGATTGACTCCGCCCAGTCCCAACGCCAGATCCACGCGTTGCGTAAGGCTCATCGAGAATTGGCTCAAGATCGCGCCCGCCGTCAAGCTGCCGTTGTTTCCTGAGAGCACAAATATCTTCTGGCTTCCGCCCGAAGCGTCCATCATGACAGCATCCGGAATCCCATACGCTGTTCCCGTCGCTGTGCAATCCGCGCCAGTTCCTGTTCTTCCTGGGGGATGAGCGATCGTGCATCCTCCGCCACCGACCATTACTGGACCGGCATTCAAAGTTGGCGTGCTTCCCTTGGCGTTGATCACCCAGATCTCGCCCAGTTGGTCGCCGACGAACAAACGTCCACTCGGATAATCGTAAACCGGACTGCTCGGCACAGGTTGCGCTCCGCCCGTTCCCGCAACTGGAAGCGTGAATGTCCAATCCACAGTTGGCTGTGCGTTGAGCGCGCAACTGAAGACGCAACTGATGCGCGAGACCTTCCCGTCATCGCTCGCCACGAAAGCCTTGTCCGTCTGGTAATCCACCCACGCGTCGGCAAGCGTCGTTGTTGCAGTCGCCGAATAGGTTGTCGACACCAGGCACGAGGACGCAGCCGCACCGCCGGTACAACTTCCGTTTGCGGTCGGCGCAGCGGCATTGGTCACAGTGCCTTGTCCCGCCTTGACCGTGAGCACATGAAAGATAGACGACGAAGGTGCGCTTTCCACGTATGCGATCTTTGTTCCATCGAGGGAAATTGTCGGAGACGTGACTACCGATCCTCCAGCCGTGCTTCCGTTGTACGCCCAAGTAACCGCTGGTGCGTTCCCGCAGAGTCCGGTCGGCCCCGTTCCGCTATAGAGCTTGTTGATTCCAACGATGTTCGCCTGTCCACCAGTTGCGCCCGCAACATTGAGAGGGAATACCGCGAAGTCAGCCGTGCAACTGGGCGTCCCGTTGACATCGAAACTGAACTTGGCGGGAAACTTCGCGAGCGAGATGTTTCCGTTGCCCATGCTCACGCTCCAGTCCCTGTGGATGATTGGATGCGCGGGAATGCCGCCACCTCCAGGAGCCTGCGCGCGTCGCAGCACGTTCACAGATTCGGGCGCAGGGAAGGAAACACTCACGGTCCCATCTTCAGCGCGAACCAGATTGCGATCAACCAGGTAGAAGAGAATGCGCGGTTCGGTCTCGGCGGCCTTGAGATTGGCGGCAGAAGGACCACCGCTGACAACCAGGTGATGCGTACTCCAGTCGCTGACGCGGCCAACGTGGCCGCGAGGATTTTGCGCAGGCGCGAGCGAGACAAACCCAAGCAGACAACCGATGGCAACGAAGCTACAGAACGGTTTCATCAGTCCCCCTGCGGAACCATACGGACGAAAGGACATGAATCTGACAACCCGGAACCATTCGAACGAAGACTATAGGGAAATGATATTGCAGTGAAATGGGGGGACTCTGCGGCATTCACCGGTGCTGAATAACAATGGTAACGAGGTAGCCTTCCGTCGAACTCGCGCATGAATGCGAGAGTACCTACGAACTCTTCCGGTTGAACCGGCAATGCGATTGGGTCGGGCTTATCTTGCCGCAGGCCAATGCCATGGTCTCAAACACGCGCTCGAATCGGAACGCTGGCACCTGATAGGGCCGCGGGACACTTCTCGGCGGAGGCTCCGCTACAGCTTCCGTTCGTCTTGCTTGCACACCGTCCCCCTCTTTCAGACTCATGCCTTGTTCCGTCAGTGTCCTTGCGCGGTGCTGTGTATTTCGATCGAATCGACGACGGTTTACCAGAATGTTAAAAGTCAACGAGATAGCGGTCAAGCATGGCTTGTTGGCATAGAGGATACGTCGCTCGGTCGGATGGGCAACCGACATTTTCCCGAGTCACATTGATGAGAGCCAAACCGTGATGCGGGGCGATCGAATGACTACATGTCCCGCCGGCCTTCCATCGCTTTCAGCATCGTGACTTCGTCGGTGTACTCGATGTCGCTGCCCACCGGAATGCCCATGGCGATCCGGGTCACGCGCAGGCCTTGCCGCTTCAGTTGCTGAGCCAGATAAGTCGCCGTGGCCTCACCCTCGACCGTCGGATTGGTTGCGAGGATGACTTCTTCAATCTCGTCCTTCGCGACGCGGCTGAGCAGATTGGAGATGCGCAGTTGTTCCGGACCGACGCCATGCAGCGGCGACAATGAGCCGTGCAGTACGTGATAGACGCCATTAAAGTGCCTCGTCTTTTCCACCGCGGCAATATTGGTAGGTTCTTCCACGACGCAAACGAGTTTCTGGTTGCGCGTCGCGCTGCTGCAGTACACACACGGGTCAACATCGGTGATGTTGTTGCACACTGAGCAGAGACGCAGACTGGCCTTGACGTCGTGGATCGCAGCCGCCAATGCGTCCGCATCGTCTTCACTGGAGCGCAGTATATGGAAGGCAAGGCGTTGTGCGCTCTTGCTGCCAACTCCGGGCAACTTCTTGAGTTGATCGATGAGCCGCGTCATCGGCTCGGCAAACTTTGACATGGGATTTGTAAGTTGTGATTGGTAATTTGTAATCGGTGGAAGTCCGCCCTCGCACCGCCGCTCAATTGCCAATTAGAAATTACCAATTACAAATTAAAGGATTCCTCCCAGTCCCCCGAGCATGCCACCTAAACTCGACTTCATGGTCTCATCCACTTTGCGGCCAGCTTCGTTTACCGCGGCGATGACCAAGTCCTGCAACATCTCGACATCGCCATCCTTCACTGCCTCAGGATCGATCCCGAGGGATATGACCTGCTTCCGGCCATCCATCTTGACCGTCACCGTCCCTCCCCCCGAGGAAGCCTCGACGACGGTTTGCTCCATCTTCTTTTGGAGCAGTTCGGCCTGTTGCTTGGCCTGCTGCATCATTTCCTGGAGATTAAATCCGGGCATAAGAGCGATTTGTAAATTGGTGATTTGTAATTCCCCATTTTCAGGGCTCTGCTGACCCTTAGCTGAGAGCTTTGCAATTTCAATTACAAATTTCAAATCGCCAATTGCAAATAAAAAATCAGTTTCTTCCTTTCTCTCGGTAGTCGATAACGGTGCGGATTTCCGCCCCGAACTTCTCCTGCATGCGGCGCACAACTGGATCGTGTTCGGCGCGGCTGCGCGCAGTCCCGGTAGCTGCTCCGTTTGATCCGCGACCGTTACCCGATGTTTCCTTGGCGACGCGTGAAGCGGTTTGGCCTGTTCCTCCCGGAACCACCTGCACCTTAAGAGCGCGTCCCGCAGCGCCGCTCACTGCGGCCGTTGCCGTGCGGCGAGCGTCAGCTGTGAATGACATCTCAATCATTGTGCCGGACGCGGCAACCTGTGCTATCAGCGAATTTCCTTGCAATGTCCAGTCTGCCGTCTCGAGCAGGGAAGCGAGCATCGGTTGATTACCCAGCGCGTTCAAGACCGCATCCCGCAGGGTGTCGATAGCGTGAGCCGCAACTGCTGTTTCACCAGAGGGGGCGAACTCAACCGCCGGAAGCGCTGGCGCTGTCGAGCCCATCACAACCACATTGGTCGCGGCGCCGCTGCCGCTGATCGAGCGTCCCGGCAAGATCGGCGATTCCGGCGATGACTCAGCCTTCGGCACATTCTTGCGCGCTGTATCAGCCGCGAAAGGAGAAATAGGCGCTGAACGGGTGGGCGATTCGGTCCGCCTCATCTCCAAGTGGGACGTGCCAGGCGATGCCAGCGCGGGGCGGCCAGCGGCTCGCGGTTGTCCTGCGCCGCTTGGAATCGCAGCCTCGCTGAGCAATTGCTCGATGGGCAACAGACGTTGCGCGTGGGCCATCTTTAACAGTCCAAGTTCCAGATGGAATCGCTGCTCCTGACGGTAGCCCAGTTCGCCGTGCGTACGCAGCATGATTTGCAAATGGCGCGCGAGTTCCTCTTCGGTAAAAAGCTCCGCAATGCGCGCCACCCGGGCGCGCTCATCGGACGAAACCTGCAGCAGCGGAGAATCCTTGCCCGCGATCTTGGCGACAGTCACATTTCGCAAAAACCTCACGAGTTGCCGGGCAAAATGCGTAGGACTGTGGCCCTCGTTCAGGAGTTCATCAAGCAGCGCAAGGATCCTGTCGCTCGCGCTTTCTGCCACGGCCTGCATGACGGTTTCAAGCGCGCTCGCCGGAGCCGCGCCGATGAGTCCTCGCACGGCTTCTAGCGTTAAATGTCCAGGAGTGGAAGCGATGGCTTGATCCAAAATCGAAAGCGCGTCCCGCATTGATCCATCACCCGCCTCGGAGAGCAATGCGAGCGCATCGTCGTCAGCTGCGATCTTTTCTTGGGCGCTTATGTCGCGAAGCTGCTGCAAGATGTCTTCGAACTTAACCGCGCGAAAACTGAAGTGCTGGCAGCGCGACCTTATAGTCTGGGGAATATCTTCCGGCTGCGTGGTCGCCATCATAAAGATGATGTGACTGGGCGGTTCCTCGAGCGTCTTAAGAAGCGCATTGAAGGCCGCGTCGGTGATCTGGTGAGCTTCGTCGAGGATGTAGATCTTGAAGCGGTCGCGGGCAGGTCGATAGCGAGCCGCATCGCGGAGTTCCCGGATTTCATCGATGCCGCGATTGGTAGCCGCGTCGATTTCGATTACGTCAACAGAGTTTCCCGCTCGAATCTCGGTACAGGACTCGCAGATGCCACAAGGTTCAGCGACTGGCTTTGCGCTTGAGCGACAATTGAGCGCCATGGCCAGGATACGGGCCACAGTGGTTTTGCCGATGCCGCGATGTCCGCTGAAGATGTAACCATGCGCGATGCGCTCCTGCTCGATAGCGTTCTGCAGGGTGCGCGTGACATGCTCCTGGCCGATCACGTCGGAGAATCTCTGTGGGCGGTACTTGCGGGCCAGGACCTGATAGCTCATGCGAGATTCTGATTATACCGTCTGAAAGCGTGGCGAGTTCGAGTGCTTGAGCTCCGAAAGAGCGGCATTGAGGTTTGACCCTGCCCCACCTCGCTGATATCATTTTTCTGCGGGGTGGAGCAGTCTGGTAGCTCGTTGGGCTCATAACCCAAAGGTCGGTGGTTCAAATCCACCCCCCGCAACCATTTACGGATTTGAGGGACTACCGGCGTAGTCCCCAATTCCCAAATCACTGGATCGCGGCTGTTTGTGGCCTCAAATTCTTCAGGGAAACTTCCTTCGCCCTATCCTTCAGTTGCTTTTTGATGTCGGGTGGCAAAACAAGATCTGCTACCCGGCTATTCGCTCGGCGCTTGGTCTTCTCAAATGCTGAGCCGTAGGTATTCATGGTCGTCTTGATGTCGGCGTGCCGCATGAGGCGCTGCTGCACCCCGAGCGGCGTGCCGATATCATCAATTAGCGTTCGATAGGTGTGCCGAAAGCTGTGCCAGCCCACTCCTTGCAATCCGATCTTTTCACCCGCTGGTCGCAAGTAGTCTTTCTGAATGGCGTCGCCGTGGACTGGGCGTTTCGTATCCGCCTCTTGTTTCGCCATGATGATTGGCAGGCGATTAAGAGTCTGTTTCGCCGCGGCTGGCAGGCGCCGGAAGTGGTCCGTCACCCAGTCGACATCGATCCCCAGGTTGAACTGAGGCTTCGAAATTTTTGGACTTGTCGCCCGAAAACGGGTTTCAGATAGGTAATTGAAGACGGTGTTAGGACGCCGTGCTAGCATCGTTGCAGGTTGCGTCTGCGCATCCTGCTGACCGTACTGCTCGAGATCGAATCAAAGCCTCCTCTTTCCATGCAGGATGGCACTGAAAAAGGAGTTCTGCATGGCTATGGACAATGTCAGAAAAGTGACACGTGTGGGGAAGGAAGAGCACTGCTCCCCGGACCGGGAGGTGAATGAGCCGATTCCAGGCAGCTTGCCTTCCGGGCAGGATGTCGACGACTTGGTATCGTCTATTCGTACGCGAGGCCTTGACGTTCTGGAAGCGGAACCTGAGTTGCCGTATTCGGCTCTGGAGCGTGGGCTGGTCCACGAGTCAGATGAGATTGATGTCAACCCGGCCGCAGTTGTCCCCGATGCCGCCACCGATCCCGTGCGCCTTTACTTGCGCGAGATGAGCGCCTCACCTCTGCTCACCCGTGAAGGCGAAGTGGAGATCGCTAGGCGCATTGAACGCGGACAACTCTCGGCCATGAAGGCGCTTTCGCGCTCGTCCATTGTGGTTCACGAGATTCTCGAGATGGGTGAGAACTTGAAACGGGGGCTGCGTTCGATTGAAGACACGGTCGTCTTCGACGAGGAAGAAGTCACCGAAAGGATCCTGCAGGACCGCGTGAAGGAGACCACACGCAGCATCGATGAGGTGCGCAACAATTACAGAACAGCCTGCCGCTTGGCGGAACAACTGGTGATCCTCTCAACAGAAAAAAAGACCCGCAGCTGCCGATCCCAACTGAGTCGCCGGATTGTCCGGATTTCTCTCATCATCCGCGACCTCGGCATTGCTCCCTCGGAGCGTAAGCGCTTGACCGAACGGGTGAATCACACCGCAAACCTGATGCGTTCGCTGGAGCGCCAGATCGCTAAGCTGGAAGAGAAGATTACGAACACGCGCAGCTTGACGGTCAAGAAGACCTACCGCGGCATGCAGCGGAACCATCGTGCCGAAGTGAAAAGGCTGGAAAGCGATGCGGGCATGACGTTTGCCGAGTTGCAGCGTACCCAGCGTCAAATCATCAAGTCTGAGATGGACGCGGAACAGGCAAAACACGAGCTGATTGAAGCCAACTTGCGCCTTGTGGTTTCCATCGCGAAGAAGTACAGCAACCGTGGGCTTCAGTTTCTCGACCTGATCCAGGAGGGGAACGTTGGCTTGATGAAGGCAGTAGACAAGTTCGACTATCGCCGCGGATACAAGTTCTCCACTTATGCCACCTGGTGGATTCGGCAGGCCATCAGCCGGGCGATTGCCGATCAATCGCGCACCATCCGGCTGCCTGTGCACATGGTCGAGATCGTCAACAAGCTGATTCGCATCACTCGGCAACTGGTCCAAACTTTGGGCCGCGAACCTACATCGACGGAGATTGCCCAGCAAATGGACATTCCCGAGGCTAAAGTGCGCAAGGTACGCAAGATCATGCGGACGCCGATCTCTCTGGAGACACCGATCGGCGAGGAAGGGGAGTCCCACCTCGGCGACCTGATCGAAGACCGGGCCCAAGTCTCGCCCGCCGAGGCGCTCATCAACCTAACCTGTGAGGAGCGGACTGCGCACGTGTTGCGAACGCTTAGCGTGCGGGAAGAGAAGATTATCCGGATGCGTTTTGGTATTGAGGACGGCTCGGAGCGGACGCTCGAGGAGGTTGGCCAGTCGTTCGGTGTGACCCGCGAACGAATTCGCCAGATCGAAGCCAAGGCGCTGCGCAAGCTGCGTCATCCCTCGCGATCCGCCAAGCTCAGGGCACTCATCCACGAGGTGGGCGAATGAGCGAGTCGCGATAGACGCTGTTGGCCGCGCAACGGCTGATGCGTTTCGAAATCAGCCTTTCCAAAGTTCACGTGATAACCAAGCCTGGTCTCAGAGGCTCCGCTGTAGGGGAAGGTTGGTACAGCTGTAGAGCGCGGTCTCATTCACCGACGCCGGCATGGAGCGCCGCCACGAATCCAAAAAGTCGCACGTACAATGCCCCGTATAGCGGTGGGGAAGCACGTCGCTGCCGTGTTCTGACAAGATCTGCCGCCGAACCGTCTTCGCTGCACGCAGAACCCTGCTATGCGCCACCGTCCCGCAAAACGTCGCACCCAAAGTGATGACTGATGCGATATCCGCCAACCGCTGCGCGGCAATCGCGCGCGATGATTCCTCCCGGACTGTGTCCGATCAGATGGATCTTCCGCCCGGACTTAGCCAGCGCCTTCTCAATCGTGTCATTCAATTGTCGTCGGGTGAGGAGGTTGGGACACTCGGTGTTGAAGCCTATTCTTGAAAAGAAGGTTGTACCCGATTAGCGCCAGCGATTGAGGCAAATCTACCAAGTAGGCATCAGGGCGCAGAAAAGCAGGAAGGAAACCACGGGCGAACCGTCGCTGTGAGGTATGCCTAGACCGTAGCACAAAGGGGCGGTATGCAGCAGAACCAACTCGGCCGCGCAAAGCACCTCGCCCAGAATCAGGAGGTGCGCTTCCTTAATACTGCTCAGTACGAATCGGCGACTCGCAAGCCTTGGGCCCAATGCCTGTTCTTCTCACTAAAGCTGTTCCAATCTATGTGAGAATGCGGAAGTGCGCAATGCAGACTAAACTGTCGATGCTTGATCTTCTTCGGGTGGAAGGTTTTCTTTTGCCCATCAACAATCCTACGCGTCCCGATCTATGGCGCAAACCGTAAAACTCGTGCAACTTGACCCGCAAACCCTGGAGGCTTTCGGCACCTACATTCATCAGGCAGAAACGCAGATGGAACAGACTTTGCACGGAAGAGGAGCATTCCTTTGGTCTCAGCAATCGCCAGAGCGAACTCAGGACGTCGGTCGCGGGAAGGTCGTGGCGGAATTCTGGTCCGGCCGTGGGCCGGTCAAGGTGCCGTGTGGTTTGATTCACGACTGGATCGCTGCCGCCTTCATTCCTGCCTCGACGATCCAGGGAACACTTTCCGTGATCCAGGACTACGACAACCACAAGAACGTTTACAAGCCGGAAGTGGTTGACTCGAAGCTGATTCGGCGCCACGAAAATGACTTCCAGATTTATCTGCGGCTTCTAAAGAAAAAAGTCATTACCGTGGTTCTCGATACCGACCATGAGGTGCATTATCGTCCGGTGGACAAAACACGTTGGGTCTGCAGCTCTTATACGACGCGAATCGCAGAAGTGGAAAACGCGGGAAGCCAGGACGAGCACATCCTGCAGCCGGATACCGGTTATGGATTTCTCTGGCGCTTGTATTCCTATTGGCGCTTCGAGGAGCGCGATGCGGGAGTAATGGTCGAATGCCGCGCCATCTCACTGACGCGTGATGTGCCATTCGGCTTGGGATGGGCCATTGAGCCCATCATCCAGAAGCTTCCCAAAGAGTCGCTTATCCACACCCTTGAGGCCACCCGGCAAGCACTACATGTCCGAAACCTGCGAGGAGCCTCGCTTTTCGCGACGGAGAGGTTTTGAGGCTATGGCATGAACAATCTGGACCTGTTGACTCAGCCCTCCGTGTCCGAACAGATTGAATGCTGGCTGGCCTCTCCGCAGGCGAAGCAAACATCGACACGGCGAAAACCCAGCTTGAAAAACACGACCGGACGTGAAGCAGGCATCTCGAGTCGAACCTCGCAGGTCCGAGCATTTTGTGCACTCGAATAAGTGGGCTGGGCATACGCCCATTGGTATCTTCACAGCTCAAGTGTTTGGAGTCGAGGTTTGCAGATGTTGTTCGTGTATTTATTTGCCCGGAAATCGCGTTTCAACTCTGACGATGTGGCGAAGAAAAGTTCGAAGTGTCTGGCTCCCGCAGAGCTTTTGATTCTCGTTTTTCCAATTCCGCCTCGCGATACAGCGTAGCTTCAGCGGGATTTGTTCCCGCCTTTAGATCTGTCTTGTCGATCAGATAGCGCCAGCCTTCGTGCCGGTCTGAGGAGCTTTGGGCCTCCTCAAACTTCTTCATCTCCAGTTCTGCCTGACGCTTGCCCCCGACTACGGCGACCACGCCCGCCGAACGGTACGTGCGGATGTTATAGCAGACGATGGCGTAGGAGGCGCCACTGTCGTTGATGGTCAATAGGAATCCCGTTGCAACAAGTCCAACGCACAGCAAACGCAACCGAAACAACAGATCTCAAATTTTATGACGCCGGTGTTCTCTCGATGACTCGCGTGTTGCATCGTGCTCAAGTTTTGGGCGACCTTCGTTCAAACTGATCGCGCGGTCATTTAAGCGGAATCCATTCAAAGATTCAATGGCCGCCTTGGCTTCAGCCGCGTC